>JAEEGH010006306.1_pt1 | contig 29130 bp, 25 predicted proteins | sample 9134181 | NCBI WGS metagenome assembly JAEEGH01 (sample SAMN16246544, study PRJNA631951) | gut metagenome | biome: gut microbiome; feature: rumen; material: DP-attached | host: Bos | place: Iran: Karaj | collected 2018-10 | reverse complement strand
CCCCGATGAAAAATCATAATCCTCAAAAAATACTGATTTTCCCCCCCCCCCCCCAGACCGGCTGACGCATAATCGTCGGAGATTTTCTCTTTTTGACTTTAATTCATTTTCCACTCTCTGTCGCAAACGTGCGGTGGGGGTGGATGGTTTTGTAATATCTATAACTGTATAATAAGAACAATTGGATAATACCATCTGATTAACATATCATTTATCACAAAAAACAAACAAGATGAAAAAGCATTGGTTTATTATTTTTTCAAGTATTTTATTGGTATTTACTTCCTGTACCAATACTAACAATTCACGCACAATCGTTAATGACACCACTAAGGTGGAGGAAATTGCTCTAACTACGGGAGACGTCTTTAAAGATTGGTTGGATGGATTTCAAAAAGAGCATCCAACCTGGGCTTTGGATGATGCGGGAAGAAAACTTTTTAAAAAGGAATTCAGCAAGAAGATGACTTCTGATTTGATTTTTGCAACATCTTTATGCACGTCTAATAGCGTAAGAATTATAGATAATGAAAGTATTGCCACCTACAACAACAGTCCCGAAGACTACGGTGCTTTGTATATCCATGAAATGACAATGGATATAAACTTGATTAAACCATTATACGATGGCAGCAACGAAACACGTATTTATTTCCGTATAGCTTCATTAATTCCTGCCACAAGAAGTCATGAAAAACCATTTCTGGGAGGTGCCAACATCTGTGAAGATATCACAAAAAGCAGTCCTGAACCAACACGAGTGCTGTTGTTGCCTTACTATGTAGGGACGTACTTTATTGGCAAAAAGGCAGAATAGTGAAAAAGGGCTGGAGCCTGTGACACATCAAATGATTTTTGAAAATGCCTGAAAAGAGTCATTACAACGCCAATCAAATTTAAAAATGGTCGAAAAGAGTTTCGCAAGCCCCAAACGATTTTGAAAATGGGTAAAAAGAGTCTCGCAAGCCCCAAATGATTTTGAAAATGGGTGAAAAGAGTGTTTTCGGTGGCTTTCAAATTTGAAACATGGTTAAAAGAGATTTTTCAAACTAAAAAAATATAGAAACATGGAAACTGTAAAATTTTCGGACAAGGCATTGAGTGTTTACCCAATGGCTTTCTATTTCAGCGCCGTGGAGGCGTTTTTGCACAGAATCGAGGTGGTGGACTACGGGGTGGAGCGTTTCGTTGGGATGCGCAACGAGTATGTGGTGCTGTTCAAGGCGTTCGACAAGGCCTACAAGCGTTCGCAGAAGAGTGCGTTGACCGACCAGATCCGCGACCTCGACCAGGAGCGCGACCACTACGCTCTCGTGATGCAGCGCGTGGCCGAGCTGTGGGGCGAGAAGCTCGACGACGAGAGTCTGGCGGTGCACGGCCGCAGGGTGGCGCAGGTGTTCCGCGACTACAGCTTCCGCACGTCGGAGGCTCTGGTGGCCGAGAACGCGAAGGTGTACAACATGGAGCAGGTGTTCTCGGACCGTCAGCTGACGGCCGACCTGCAGATGATGGGCCTCACCGAGCTGAACCGCCGCCTGGAGAACCGCACGGGGCAGATCGAGCAGCTGATGTCGCAGCGCAACGAGGAGCGCAGCGACGTGGTGGTGGGCGAGCTGAAGGCGGCCCGCGAGAGTCTGGACCTGCACTACCGCGCCTTCCTCACCTATCTCAACGCGGTGCAGGAGCTGGAGCCTGTGGACGCCCTGTCGCAGGCGGCGCAGTACTACAACGCCGACCTGGCGAAAATCGAACTGCAATACCAGCAGAGCCGCAAGCGCGGCGGCAAGGACGACCCCGAGCCGGAACCTGAGCCCGACGACACGCAGGATCACGCATAACGGCCAGCCGACAACAACGAGAGCGGCCCCGCCGGATGGCGGGGCCGCTCTGCTTTTTCGTCACTTCGTCGCCTCGGTGCGGCAGGTTATTTCTGCATGGCTTTGAGGCGCTCGGTGAGCATGGGGACTATCTTGTGGAGGTCGCCTACGATGCCGAGGTCGGCAACGCTGAAGATGGGGGCGAACTTGTCCTTGTTGATGGCGATGATGTATTCGCTCTCCTCCATGCCGGCGAGGTGCTGGATGGCGCCGCTGATGCCGCATGCCATGTAGAGGGCTGGGCGGACGGTCTTGCCGGTCTGTCCCACCTGGCGGTCGGCTGGCATGACGCCTGCGTCAACCATAGCACGGCTGCTCGACACTTCGCCGCCGAGTTCCTTGGCGAGGGCCTCGAGTTTGGCGAAGCCTTCGGTGTTGCCCACTCCGCGTCCGCCGGAGACGAGTATCTTGGCGGCAGCGATGTCGGTGACGGCCTTCTTCTCTTTGACGGTCTTGACGATCTTGACGCGGCTGATTTTCTTCTCGTCGAAGGCGACTTTGTAGTCAACCACCTCGCCTTTGCGGCTGGGGTCGGCGGGGAGTTTCTGCATGACGCCGGGGCGCACGGTGGACATCTGCGGACGGTTGTCCTTGCAGAGGATGGTGGCCATGAGGTTGCCGCCGAAGGCGGGACGGGTCATGCGGAACTCGTGGGCCTCGTCGTCGGAGATTTCGAGCTTGGTGGCGTCGGCGGTGAGGCCGGTCACGTTGCGGGCCGACACGCGGGGGCCGAGGTCGCGGCCGATGGTGGTGGCGCCGATGAGCAGGATGCTGGGTTTCTGCTCTTTGATGATCTGGGTGATGGCCTCGGTGTAGGGCTCGGTGAGGTAGGTCTCGAGCAGGTCGTGATCGACGACGAGCACCTTGTCGGCGCCGGCGGCTATAAGCTCGGGGGCTTTGTCCTTGATGTTCTTGCCGAGGAGGATGGCGACTACCTTCTCCTTGTTGGCGTCGGCCAGCTCGCGGGCTTTGCCGAGCAGCTCAAGAGCCACATTCTGTATCTTGCCGTCGCGTTGCTCGGCAAATACGTAAACGTCTTTATAATCTGATAAATTCATAATCTTTGATTTTGGGTGATTCGTGATTGGTGATTAGTGATTCGACAAATGTGTATTGTCTATTCACAATTCACTTTTCACTATTCACTAAATAATGTGTTTTTCTTTGAGTTTGTTGATGATGAGCTCGACCGACTCTTCGGGTGTGAGTTCGAAGGTTTCGCCGGCGGGTTTGAGCTGCTTGGGGAAGGCTTTGAACACGCTGGTTGGCGAGCCGGCCTTGCCGATGCGGTCCTCGGGCACGTTGATGCGGTCGGCGCCCCATACCTCGACTTCCTTGTCCCAGGCGGTGACGATGCCGCTGACGGTCATGTAGCGAGGTTTCACGGCGCTGGCCAGAGCGGTGACGACGCAGGGGGCCTGCATCTCGAGAATCTGGTAGCCGTCCTCCATCTGCTTGCGGATGGTGAAGGTCTTGGTCTTCTCGTCGTATTTGAGGTCTTCCATGTAGCTGACCTGCGGGAGGTCGAGATGCTCGGCGATCTGCGGGCCGACCTGGGCGGTGTCGCCGTCGATGGCCTGGCGGCCGGTGATGACGAGGTCGAAGTCCATGGTGCGGAGAGCGCCGGCCAGGGCACTCGAAGTGGCGAGGGTGTCGGCGCCGCCGAGCTTGCGGTCGGTGAGCAGGATGGCGCGGTCAACACCCATGGCGAGGGCTTCGCGGAGGATGGCTTCGGCCTGGGGAAGACCCATGGTGATGACGGTCACGTGGGCGCCGTACTGGTCTTTCAGTTGGAGGGCGAACTCAAGGCCGCCCTTGTCGTCGGGGTTCATGATGCTGGGAACGCCCTCGCGGATGAGAGTACCGGTGACGGGGTTGATCTTCACCTCGGTGGTGTCCGGCACTTGTTTTATGCAAACTACTATGTTCATTGTTCTTTTTTTTTAGTGATTAGTGAATGGTGAATAGTGATTTGACAATTGTTTTATGAATGGTAAATAATGATTCGACAAATGTAATGTCTATTCACTCATCACTCATCACGATTCACTAAATTATTTGAAAAGTTTTCCGGCGATAACCATGCGTTGCACTTCGGAGGTGCCTTCGTAGATTTCGGTGATCTTGGCGTCGCGCATCATGCGCTCGACGGGATATTCGCGGGTGTAGCCGTAGCCGCCGTGGAACTGGACGGCCTTGGTGGTTACTTCCATAGCCGTCTCGGCTGCGAAGAGCTTGGCCATGGCTGCCTCGGCGCTGTAAGGCAGGCCGTGGTCTTTGTTGTAGTGAGCCTTGCGGCAGAGCAGACGGGCGGCCTGGACCTTTGTCTCGAGGTCGGCCATCTGGAACTGGGTGTTCTGGAACTGACTGATGCTCTTGCCGAACTGCTTGCGCTCCTTGGTGTATTTCACCGTCTCGTCCATGGCGCCCTGAGCGATGCCGAGTGCCTGGCAGGCGATACCGATACGACCGCCGTCGAGGGTCTTCATGGCGAGGTTGAATCCCTTGCCGAGCTGACCGATCTGACGGTCCTTCGGGATGCGGCAGTCTTCGAATATGAGTTCGGTGGTGGCGCTTCCGCGGATGCCCATCTTCTTCTCCTTCTTGCCGATGCTGAAGCCCGGGTCGGTCTTCTCGACGATGAAGGCGCTGATGCCCTTGGTGCCGAGGCTCTTGTCGGTCATGGCGATGATGATGAACACGTTGGCGTAGGAGCCGTTGGTGATGAAAATCTTGCTGCCGTTGAGCACCCAGTAGTCACCGTCCTCGACGGCGATGGTCTGCTGGCCGGCGGCGTCGGTACCGGCGTTGGGCTCGGTGAGACCGAAGGCGCCAATCCACTCGCCGCTGGCGAGTTTGGGCAGGTATTTCATCTTCTGCTCCTCGGTGCCGGCCTCGAGGATGGGGGCGCAGCAGAGGCTGGTATGGGCGGAGAGGATGACGCCCGTGGTGGCACAGACGCGGCTCAGCTCCTCGACGGCCATGCCGTACATGATGTTGGTGCCGCCGGCGCCGCCATACTGGGTGGGGATGGGAATACCCATCAGGCCGATTTTGGCCATCTTCTGGACGGTCTCCATGGGGAAACGCTCCTCCTCGTCGACTTCGGCGGCGAGGGGCTTCACCTCTTTCTCTGCAAACTCGCGAATCATCTGCAGGAAGAGTTCTTCTTGTTTGGTGTAGCTAAAATCCATTATGTTTGTGTGTTGTTAATTATGATTTTTCGTTTTCAAGTATTCTGTTGAACAGGGTGTCCAATCGTTCGATGTTGCGACCGATGAACTCGCGCATGATGTCGAGCTCGGCGTCGAAGTGGTTGGCGTCGTAGTAGATGTCGTTGTCCACGGGCCACAACAGCTCGTTCGCCTTCACGGCGGCCTCTATCTGGGCTGCATTGTCGGCAATCATGCGGTTGAGGGTGGCCTCGGTGAAGAGGCCTTCTGTCCGCAGCTGCTGCCAGCGCCGGGCCACCTGGCTGCGGTATTCGGGCCACTGCCACAATCGGCGCAGCAGCACCGCGCGGTTGCAGTCCACAGTGTCGCGCAGCATGTTGGGCTCGTTGTCGCCGTCGCGCCCGAAGGAGTGGTCGTAGTCCCACGGCGCCACACGGTAGGGCGTCGCGTCGCCGACTTTGTAGAGGAAGAAGTTCTTCCGCAAACCGTCGGCATTGTTGCTCAGCAGGAGCAGCAGCTGCCAGTCGGCTATGTTCTTCAGGTCGAACCATTGGCCCACCTCGGCGCGGAACACCTCGTCAGGGCTGTCCTGCAGGAAGGCGACGATGGCCTCGGCCTGCGCGGTACGGTCGTCCTTGCGCTTCTTCGGGAAGGTTTGCTGGTAGTAGTTGTCGGGGTCCTGAGGCTCGATGCGCTCGTCGTACATCACCGGCGGTTCCTTGAAAATCACCGACGTGCTGTCACCTTTGTCGATGCCGAGGGTCGAGGCGTCCATCTTTTGCATCACCACATAGAGCCCCTGCCCGTGTCCATCGACCGTGAGGGTGGCGTAGGCGCACAGCGGCGCGCGGTTCACCTCCTCGTCCATCAGGCGGAAGAGGTCGTAGCAGAGTTTGTGGCGCATGAAGGTCTTGTCGATGTAGTTGGCATTCAGGATCCAGTCCTTGTCGGCCGGCAGGCCGCAGAGCGGATACCGCTCGTCGAGTTTCAGCGCTAACGAGTGCTTGGGGTAGCCCGCCGAGATGCCGCCGCGATAGTGGATGCGGCCGTCCAGCGTGTCGCCTCCGGCGACGAGGGTCGCCGTGGTCCATCCTTCCCACACAATCTCCCCGTCGGCGCTCAGTTGGAGCTCCGGCAGCTCGGGACGCCCGCCGCCACACGACAGCAGCATCCCCGACAGCAAGGCGATTGTGATGGTGCTCAGTTTCATCCCGTCGGCTTTACTTCACGGCGATGGTCTCGATTTCCACCAGCACGCCCATGGGCAGACCCTTCACGGCGAAAGCGGCGCGGGCCGGGCAGTCGGTGTTGTAATATTTGGCGTAGACCTCGTTCATGGGTTTGAAATACTCCATGTCGGCCAGCAGGCAGGTCGATTTGACCACATCCTGGAAAGTGTAGCCGGCCTCGTCGAGGATGGCTTTGATGTTCTGCATCACCTGCTCGGTCTGGGCGGTGATACCCTCGGGAACGGTCTTTGTGGCGGGGTTGATAGGAATCTGGCCCGAAATGTAGAGCGTGTTGCCGGCTTGCACAGCCTGGCTGTAGGGACCAATGGCCGCGGGGGCGTTGGGGGTGTTGATGATTTTCTTCATGTTATAACGTTTTTAGTTAATTTTTTATATCGTTTCCGTACAATAAATCGAAAATGCAAATTTACGACTTTTTTTTGAATCATCGCCCTTTTTTCTATAAAAAATCTTGCTTCCGGAATCTATTGTTCTTGCTATCAACTATTTATGGAACTTTGTTCGAAATTTTGAAAAACTCCGCGAAACGTCCTTTTTTTGCCGTTTGCAACAGGTTGATTCTTAGTACTATCTCCCTACCAACTCACACCCATCTCCCAACCAACTCCGACCCATGTCCGACCATGGTGGGAGATGATAGGGCGGTGGTAGGGTGGTGATGGGCTGGTAGGGCAGTTTTCTCCCCACCCCGGGGCCGGGTGATCACAAGAAGAGCAGGTGTTTTAATTTTTTTTAGTATCTTTGCAGCGGATTTTAGACAGATAAAGAGATGAAGATTCTGGGACTGATGTCGGGCACGTCGCTCGACGGCATCGATTTGGCACTGTGTGACATAGACGCTCGCGGCTACCGTATCGTGGCGGCCGGGACCTACCCCTATCTCGACGACTGGCGTCGCCGCCTGTCGTCGCTCGAGAACGCTTCGGCCTATGAATACGCCCTCGCCAATGTCGAACTGGGTCACCTTTTCGGTCAGACAATCAACAAGTTTCTCCTGGGAAAGGAACGTCCCGAGGCCATCGCTTCGCACGGCCACACCATCTTTCACCAACCTCAACTGGGAATGACCACGCAAATAGGTGATGGCGACGCCATTGCCGCCGAGACGGGGCTGCCGGTGGTGTCCAATTTCCGCACCCTCGATGTGGCCCTCGGCGGGCAGGGGGCGCCGCTGGTGCCCATAGGCGACGAGCTGCTGTTCGGCGAGTATGATGCCTGCCTCAACCTCGGCGGCATCGCCAATATTTCCTATCGTGCTGACGGCAAGCGCATTGCTTTCGATATCTGTCCCTGCAACATGGCGCTCAACCGCCTGGCCGCCATGCTGGGTTATCCCTATGACGACAAGGGGCGCAACGCCCGCGGCGGAGAGGTGCATACATGCCTGCTGCACGAATTGGATGGGCTTGAGTATTATGCCGTTACCGAGCCAAAGTCGCTCGGCAAGGAGTGGTTCGTCGGCCAGTTCTGGCCCTTGGTGAAATCTTTCCTCGGCGTTTCGCCCTCCACGCCGCAGGTCCGCGACGCCCTGGCCACCGTCACCTCGCACATCGCCATACAGATTGCACGCATCGTTGAGCGTCAGCAGATTAAGACCCTCCTTGTCACCGGCGGCGGTGCCTGGAACAGCTACCTGCTCGAGCTCGTGGGCAAATACTGCCCCGAGGTGTCGATTACCGTCCCCGACGCGCTGATTGTCAACTACAAGGAAGCCCTCATCTTCGCCCTCCTCGGCTACCTCCGCCTCACCGGCAAAGTCAACACCCTCGCCTCCGTCACAGGAGCCCGCTGCGACTCCGTCGGCGGTACCCTCAGCGGCATCTTCCCGTCGACTAATTGAACAATTTTTCGTCCCCGGCACATTTTTTTTTCTTCTTATGCAAACAAGTGAGAATTAATCATTTATGATTTTTCTATGCCAAAAAGTTTTCAACAGGTGTAAGATTTGGACCCTTTTCTGCGTCTATTATATATAGACGACAAAATCGTATCTATGCAAAGGATAAAACTGATAATCGTAATGCTGGCCATCATGCTGGCGGCGGAGAATGGACAAGCTCAAAGTCTGTGGAACGGAGTGGTGACCTATCGCATGTCGATGGGCGGCGCATCGGCCACGGCCTACACCACCTATTACCGTGATGGCGACCAGCTAACCGACATGCCGCAGAGCAAGATGAAGACGCTCTACCTTGCTAAAGAGAAGACGATGTACAGCGTGATGGGCATGATGGGAAAGCCTATTGTCTCCAGCCGCAGTTTCGACCCCGACACAATGGATGTGCCACTCTTCGACGTGGCCGACGGTATTGAAGTCATTGCGGGACACAGATGCATCCGAGTGAGCTATGAAGGTGGTGGGGCAACAGTCAGCGCGCAGACCACCGTATGGCTCGACACTTCCTATCATATCCCGTTCCACTATGGTCTTGACGATGACATCCCTTTCGGGTTGCCCGTGCGCACCGAGACGAAGATGAATATGAAAGGTCAGGAGATGAAGAGCGTGAGCGAAGTGGTTTCCGTGGTAGCAGGGGATGTTGAAGAGGCGCTTTTCACCGTGCCGGGGGCGGAGGGCTCCGTTTGGGTGACTCTCGACGCTGCCGGAAAGCCAACATTGAGCGGCGACACCACCGGTCTTTTTGCCCCCGTTCTGTCCGACCTACTTGCCGAAGTGGACTCCATAGATTTCCGCACCGCTATTGTCAGCGGAAAAACCGTCTGTATGTTCACCGCTGTGTGGTGCGGTCCTTGCCGTCTGATGTATCCGCGGTTGGAGGCTGTCGCCAAACGACTTGGCAGCGAATACCATTTCCTAAAAGTCGACATTGACCTTTGCCCCACCATTGCCCGCGAGTACGGGTGTCAGACCATCCCCGTCGTCATCCTTTTCGAGAACGGCAAGGAGCTGCGCCGCATCACCTCCGCCGTCTATAACGAGGATGATATTTATCGATTCATTACTGGAGAATAGCCATTATAGAGATAATCAATTCGTAGTGGTTAATCGTTGAAGGGTTATTTTTCGCTATTCCAAGGGAAGGGAAGTGGTATTTGTGGTAGGGTTGAACTACTATTGTTGTAGAATAAACCATTGTAAAATAGCATATTGAAAATTATTTTGCAAAAAAATTTGGCCATGTCGGGAAATGTTAGTACTTTTGCACCCGCTTTTGAGGCCGATAGAGGCCCAAATGATGGCGGGATAGCTCAGCTGGTTAGAGCGCTGGATTCATAACCCGGAGGTCATCAGTTCAAGTCTGATTCCCGCTACCAAGAAAAGAGATTCACCACGAGTGAGTCTCTTTTTTTGTCTCCCCTCCGCAATAATCCGGCGGCAGTTGCGTTATACTATCACTATGGACGATAAACATCTTTACAGCAACTTTGAATATGAGTCGGCAATGAGCGTGGCTCCCGGCGTGCAGCAGCCCGACCAGGTGAGCAGCAGCTATGTTGAGCGCATGCGTGCCTTGCGCCGGCAGGAGCCCTCGGTTGAGGAACTCGTGAGCGGTATCCTGCATGGCGACCGCACCTTGTTGAGCCGTGCCATCACGCTGGTGGAGAGTTCCCGTTTCGAGCATCAGAAGAAGGCCCAGGAGATTATCGAGCGTTGCCTGCCCTACAGCGGCAAGAGTGTTCGTCTGGGGATCACGGGAGTCCCCGGTGCCGGCAAAAGCACCACCATCGAGGCTTTGGGGAAAATGCTCACGGCTCACAACCATAAGGTTGCTGTGCTGGCCATCGACCCCAGCAGTGAGCGCTCGAAAGGCTCCATCCTCGGCGACAAGACGCGTATGGAAGAGCTCTCGGTCGATCCCAACGCTTTCATCCGCCCTTCCCCCTCGGCGGGGAGTCTGGGTGGCGTGGCCCGCAAGACGCGCGAGATCATCACTCTCTGTGAGGCTGCGGGTTTCGATGTGGTGATTGTTGAGACTGTGGGTGTTGGACAGAGCGAGGTGGCGGCCCATTCGATGGTCGACTTCTTCCTCCTGCTGCAGCTGGCCAATACCGGCGACGAGCTGCAGGGCATCAAGCGCGGCATCATGGAGATGGCCGACATGATCAGCATCAACAAGTGCGAACTCGACCGCCAGCGTTCCGAGCTTTCGGCGGCGCAGTTCCGCAACGCTTTGCATCTCTTTCCCATGCCCGAGAGCGGCTGGACAGTCAAGGTAACTCTCTGCTCGGCCTACACCAAGGAGGGCATCGAGGATCTTTGGAACTCGGTGATGGACTATGTGACGTTCACAAAGGGAAATGGTTACTTCTATCAGAAACGGCAACAGCAGAACCTCCGCATCATGACCGAGGCCATCGAGAATGGCTTGCGCGAGCGCTTCTACAGCACCCCCGGCATTGAAGAACGCATCGAGGCCCTGAGCAAGGACATCCTGGACAACAAGATCAGCCCCTATGCGGCTGCCGACCAACTTTTAGGGAGCTAAAAGGCAAGAACTAAGAAGTGATTTACATACACGTTCCATTCTGTCACCGCAAGTGCACTTACTGCGCTTTCTATTCGAAGCCTGTAGGGGCAGAGGGAGGCTTGTCTACCTATGTTGATTCCCTTATCATGGAGATGCGGCAGCGGCGTGGCGAGCAGGACCATCCAATCAAGACCGTCTATTTCGGTGGCGGCACCCCGAGCATACTGCCTGTTGGCGAGTTGGAACGTATTGTTAATGCATTTCATGAATGCTTTGACCTCTCGCAGGTGGAAGAGGTGACGCTGGAGGCCAATCCTGAAGATTTAACCCTTGATTATTTGCAAGGGCTCCACGAGTTGCAATTCGTCAACAGGTTGAGCATCGGCATACAGAGCCTCGACGACGGGATGCTGCGACTGCTCAACCGTCGCCATACGTCGCGGCAGGCAATGGAGGCCGTCGAGAACGCCTACCGTGTGGGTTTCCACAATATCAGCGTTGATTTCATCTATGGACTTCCGGTGTTTCCGGAATCCATTGATATTCCGGACGTAGTATCCCATGTGTCGGCTTATGCGCTTACCGTCGAGGAAAGCACCGCGTTGGCGCGGCAGGTGGAGCAGGGTAGGGTAGTGCTGCCCGGCGAAGAGGAGGTGGTGCGGCAGTATCATGCTGTGTGCAAACAACTTGAAAATGCCGGTTTCCATCAATATGAAGTCAGCAATTTCGCTCGTCCGGGCTGTGAGTCACGCCACAACAGCCGCTATTGGGACCGCACGCCGTACCTCGGTTTGGGCCCCGGCGCCCACAGTTTCGACGGTCGGTGCCGGCGGTGGAACAAGCCCGATGGCACCTATGAAGAGGAGACCCTCACCGAGGCCGATGCCTACAACGAGATGGTGATGACCACCCTGCGCACCACCCGAGGAATTGCCCTCGTGCATGTGCCCGAAGAACAAATGGAGAGGTTGCACCATGGAATGAAACGTTATGTGGATTGCGGATGGATAGTTCTGAAAGACAATCATTACGCACCGACGAAAGAGGGACTGCTCCATGCGGACGGCATCGCTGCCGAATTATTTGTTTGATGTTTTTTCCTCGTTCAAAAAAAAAGTGTAAATTTGCACCATCATTCAATCAATCAAAAAAAACGAAAGCATGAAAAAGTATTTGATTTTTAGTTTGTTGTCAATCGTGTTTCTTCTGTCTGGCTGCAGTAAGGAAGAGGATTTCCATATCAACGGTATTGATTTTAAGAAAGCCGACATTGCAGGTGCCCAGATGTTGGCGTTGGGACAGCCTTCTACCGACGCCAAAGAGGCTAATGTGCTGTCTATGCTCTACAAAGTCAACGAACAAGGTATCCTTGAGGAGGTGGAGTACACGATAGAGGTGAGGGCTGAGAACGATTCTGTGTCGCATGAAGTCAACGCCCGAGTGCGTCTCTCCATACGGGAGTTGATTCCTTTTGGCGAGAAATGGCTTTGGCTGAAGGAATGCCATTTTGTCTGCCCTACGATCGACTCCATTGAGAATCCTGACCTCCGCCGGGAGGTGGAGGATCTCCTGAGGCGCGAGGACTGGACCCGCAACTACCTTGTCAGGCTCACCGACGGGGCGCTCTTCGATTGGAGTTGGGGCCAAATCCCCTATGGTGGCCGGGATTTTCAGGAAAACACCGCGCAGTACTTCCGTGGACGTTGTGAACCCATTGGAGAAGACCTCTTTACGGTAAATAGTGAGTTGGAAATGTATTGCCTTAAAGACCGTGGCAATAGTATCGAGGTGAGCACCGTCACGCCTACCAGTATCTGGGCGTTCAATATCTTTCCCCTCAAGGACGGGGTGCATATCGGGAGCGAGCTCGACTATGGTGGCGGTCATGAGCCGTATATCATCAATACCAACACACTCCAGATTATTCCTATCCAGGTCTCGTCGGAAATGTATCCCGAAGGGTGGGAGACGTATGCCAGTAAGATGGTGTGCATCGATGGACAGATTTACATCCCGTTAGAGTCCTTTAAAAACGAGCAATGGTCGGATACCAGATACCGCCTTTCCTTCTGTAGGGTACACCTTTCGGACGGCCATGCCGTGGCCGATGAGGAGGTGGCTTCGGTAGAATTTAATAGCGAAATCAATAGTATGACTGATATAAGCAACACGGGTCTCGCCGAACCATTGTTCTATGGCACCGTATTCTCGTTTATCACTGGTGGACAGGGGACCCCATACCGGATTTTTACATTCGATTCTGAGCGGCAGTCGCTCACCTACAAGCCGCTGCCCGACCACTATCCCAGCGACGCCACCGACTATCGCGACGGCGTGGGCTATGTTGTAGACCATTCTGCCGATATTCCTACGTCCTATTGGCGTTGCGATTTGGCGCAGGAGACGGCCGAGATGGTTCCTATTGTTTGGGACGGCGACCTTCAGAACTACCTTTCTCAGATGGTATTGAGTTCGCTTGTGCTTGAATATGAAATGGGTAGTAATTCCATCCTGGGCTACTGTATGCTGCTTGATGGCCGTAAGGTGAGTTTCCACGGTGATGCGGAAGGTCCCGACCGGGGTCGCATGCATATCCTTCTCGAAGGGGAGCAGACCGCCGGTGTGGTGGTGACTACTATGGTGCGACTGAATTAGGAATTATGTCCAGTTTGCGCGTTTGGTTGTAGTGAGCATAGAACAATGGATCATCAGGTAGATATAAAGAAGGGCTGCATCGAAAGGGGCAGCCCTATTTTGTTTGTAGATGGATAGACGATATGCACAAAGTCTTGCTCCATGCCGACGGCATGGCGGCGGCATTGTTCGTATGATTTATTCCATCTCGTTCTCCCAATCGTCCGGGGCATAATCCTCGAGAGTGGGAGGTTCGGCGTAGATGTTGTCCTTGATGATGTATCCTTTGTATACTTCCTTGATTTCCTGCAGGAAGGCATAGGCTTCGAGCCGGGTGCGGAAGTCGCCGACCTTGACCTTGAAGTTGGGCTCGTCGTATACGATATAGGCCTGCACCAAGGGATAGTCGGTCATGAACCGGTCGCGAAGGTTGAAGGCGCTGGTCTTGGAGTTGGTGCCGGAGAAGGAGGCTATCTGCACGCGGAAACCGGGCATGGTTTTCACGCGGTTGTTGAGTTCCACGTGTCGTGAAACCATGTCGTTGACAGACACATCGCCCACCACGGTGACGCGTCCAGTCTGCGCTGTGGCCAGGAGTCCGAATGCAAGGAAGACCAGTATGGGCAGTGTCTGTTTCTTCATTCCATGGAATTTAGTACTGGGCGGTGTCGGCGAGAACCTGTTTGGGGCGCACGGTGAGCACGGGGATGGTAGAGAGGGTGAGCATCTGCTGTGCGAAGGTGCCCATGAGCAGGTTGGAGAGGGTGCTCTCCTGTTCGGTCATGATGGCTATCATGTCGGCATGCACTTTCTCGGCATATTCGAGGGTGTCGGTGGTGACATTGCCTTTGACGGCGACATATTCGGTGGAGTATTCGATGCCGTTGTTGTCGAGGTAGCGCTGCACCATGGTGACATAGTTTTTAACCACCTGGCGGATGCTGGGGGAAGTGGAAGTGTAGAGACCCAGGAGGTGGATTTTGGAGCCGAAAGTCTTGGCGAAGAGGGCTGCCTGGCCGGCTTTCTGGCGGGTGTCGTCGCTGCTGTCGAGCGGCACGACAATGTTTTCCAGGGCTTTGTTGAAGTTGAAGTCCTCGCGGATGAGGAGCACGGGGACGGGCGAGAGTTCGACGGTGCGATAGGAGTTGCGGCCGAGGAGACCTTTCTTCTGTCCGCTCATGCCGTGGGTGCCCACGACGAGGAGCGCGGCGTCGTCTTCGCGGGCCTGTGCGGCCAGCTCTTCGGCGGGATTGCCCTGACGCAGCACATATTCCAGCTTGATGCCGTTCAGCAGGTGGGCTACACCGGCATTGCGGCGCTCAATTTCGGCCCGGATGGGTGCTTCGTCCTCCTTTTTTTCTTTCACATAGACCAGCCGGATGTCGCTTTGCCAACGGTTGGCGATGTCGATGGCGAGGTCGACGGCATAGGCCGAACCCGAAGAAAAATCGAAACCAACAACAACTTTGTTCATATTAATTCTGTGTTATTTTGACGAGACAAAATTACGAACTTTTTTTCAATCGGCAAAATTTTTTTTTCTTCGGGGTGTCGAGACAAGCTTCGGCATCCCTCGAAAAGGGATGTCCGAGGGTGCAAAAACGTACCGTTGCCGTACCACCGGCGTACCATCTCCGACGGTGGTCGGAAATGGGTCGGAGTTGGTACGGAGATGGGTCGGAGTTGATACGGAGTTGGTGTTAAGAATCAGTTAGTTGGAAATGTTAAAAAAATGGCTTTTATTTTCATTTTTCAATTTTTCGGAGGGGGCGATTTGGGACCTTGTCAACGGGTGTGGAAAAAAAAATTTGGCCATTTAATATAAATTATGTATTTTTGCACTCGCTTATTGTAAAAAATAATGCAGTAAAAAACAGAGTAGAAAACCTAAAACACAAAATAATAACATGACTCAACAAATCTTGATTGCGGTATTGGTGTTAGGCGTTATCGGCGCCTTCTTTGCCGTGGTGCTCTATTTTGTAGCCCAAAAATTCAAGGTGGTCGAAGACCCGATGATCGACGAGGTGGCTGAGGTGCTGCCGGGCGCCAACTGCGGTGGCTGCGGCAAGGCCGGCTGCCGTGCTTTTGCCGAGGCTTGTGTGGCTCAGCACAGTCTGGAGGGTCTGCGTTGCGCCCCTGGTGGCGACGCTGTGGCTGCCAAAATTGCCCAGATCCTTGGTTGCGCTGTTGAGCAGGGCGAACCCCAGGTGGCCGTGGTGCGTTGCCGTCCGGCCAACTGCGGCGAGAACCGTCGCTCCAACTACGACGGCCTGAAGAGCTGCGCTTTTGCCAACACGGTGTATACCGGTGAGAATGGATGCCCCTTCGGATGTCTGGGTTGTGGCGACTGTGTGGCCGCCTGCCAGTTCGATGCCATCCACATGGATCCCGAGACGGGCACGCCCGTCGTCGACGAGGACAAGTGCACGGCCTGCGGTGCCTGCGCCAAGGCTTGCCCGCGCCGTGTTATCGAGTTGCGCAACAAGGGCAACAAAGGTCGTCGCGTCTATGTGCGCTGCATCAACAAGGAAAAGGGTGCCGTGGCCATGAAGACCTGCAAGAACGCCTGTATCGGCTGCGGCAAGTGCGCCAAGGTGTGCCCCTTCGAGGCTATTACGGTGGCCGACAATGTGGCCTACATCGACTACACGAAGTGCAAGGCTTGCCGCAAGTGTGTGTTGGAATGCCCGGTGCACGCCATCACCGACGTCAACTTCCCGGCTCCCGCCAAGAAGCCCGAGGCTCCGAAGCCTGCAGAGACGCCTGCCCCCGCTCCGCAAGCCGCGCCCGCCAATTAATTATCATTTTCAACTTTCAACTTTCAATTTGAAGAGATGAAGACTTTCAAAATGGGTGGTGTCCACCCCGAAGAAAACAAGATATCCAACGATGCCGCCATCGAAGTGATGCCCGTTCCGGCACAGATGGTGGTGCTGATGAACCAGCATCTCGGCGCTCCCGCAACCCCGGTGGTGCAGAAGGGCGACAAGGTGAAGGTGGGTCAGCTTATTGGTGAAGCCCAGGCATTCATGTGCGCCAATGTCCATTCTCCGGTGAGCGGTACCGTGGCCAAGGTGGAGCCCTGCAAGGACGCTTTTGGCCTGGCCAAGCCTGCGGTTTACATCAATGTCGAGGGCGACGAGTGGATGGAGACCATCGACCGCACGCCCGACATCAAGCGCGAGTGCACGCTTGAGCCGAAACAGATTGTCGACAAGCTGAAAGAGATGGGCATTGTGGGCCTTGGCGGCGCCACGTTCCCTGCCCACATCAAATACAATGTGCCCGAAGGCAAGAAGGCCGAATATCTTATCATCAACGCCGCGGAATGTGAGCCCTACCTGACGAGCGACTACCGCGTGATGATGGAGCATGCCGAGGAGGTGTGCATCGGTGTGAGCATTCTGAGGAAGGCTCTGGGAGTGCCCAACGCCTACATCGGCATCGAAAGCAACAAGCCGCTGGCCATTGCCAAGATGCAGGAGATGGCCAAGCAGTTCGAGGGCATCATTGTCGAGCCTTTGAAGGTGAAGTACCCGCAAGGCGCCGAGAAACAGCTTATCAACGCCGTCACGGGGCGCAAGGTGCCCAGTGGCAAGCTGCCCATCGACGTGGGGTGCGTGGTGAGCAACCTCGGCACTGCCTTTGCCGTCTATGAGGCTATCCAGAAGAACAAACCTCTCATCGAAAATATTCTCACCGTGACGGGCAAGAAGCTGCCCTCGCAGCACAACTACATTGTGCGCATAGGTACCACCTACAACGACATCATCAAGCATTCTATCGGCGAGTTGCCTGCCACCACAGGCAAGGTGATCAGCGGCGGCACCATGATGGGCAAAGCCGTGGTGAACCTCGACGCCCCGACGGTCAAGGGCAATTCGAGCGTGCTCGTCATGGACGAGAACGAAGCTCGTCGCAATCCCGAGACGGCCTGTATCCGTTGTGGCAAGTGCATGCATGCCTGCCCCATGGGACTGGAGCCCTACTTGTTCTCGGCGCTGGTGAGGAACGGTCGCATTGAAGAGGCCAAGGAGCACAACATCCTTGACTGCATCGAGTGCGGCTGCTGCTTCTTCAGCTGTCCGGCCAACAAACCCCTGACCGACGAGATTCGCCTCGGCAAGAACAAAGTCCGCGCCATGATGGCCGCAAAAAAATAACCTTGAAAATATTATTATAATATGAATCTATTAAATATATCTGGCTCGCCCCACGTGCACAGTGACGAGTCGACAAAGAAAATCATGTGGCGCGTCAATGCGGCCTTGGTGCCTGCGTTGCTGGTGGCCATAGCCTACTTTGGCATCAACGCTCTGTTGGTGAGCATCATCGCTGTGGCGAGTTGTGTGCTTTTCCAGTGGCTGATAGAGAAATTCATCCTCAAGGTGCCCAGCACCATCTGCGACGGCTCGGCCGTTGTCACCGGTTTGCTGTTGGCTTTCAACGTGCCCGCCACGGTGGACATGATGTGGATTGTCGTCATTGGTGCCCTGGTGGCCATCGGAGTGGCTAAGATGGCTTTCGGCGGCTTGGGCAAGAATCCCTTCAACCCCGCCATTGTGGGACGTATCTTCCTGCTGATTTCCTTCCCTGTGCAGATGACCACTTGGCCCCAGGTGGGCGGATTGTTCCCGATGGACTTCGATGTGGCCACCGGTGCCACCCCGCTGGGAGCCTTCAAGGAGGGCGCCCTGCCCGAGGGAGTCACCTTCTTGGATGCTTTCCTGGGACATATTGGCGGGTCGTTGGGCGAGGTGTCGGCTATCGCCATCCTTCTCGGTGCAGCCTATCTTTGCTGGAAGAAAATCATCACATGGCATATCCCTGTGACCTTTATCGGCACCGCTTTCATCTTCAGCGGCATCTTGTGGCTGGTGGATCCTGAGACCTATATGGATCCCGTGATGACAATCCTTACCGGTGGTATCATGCTTGGAGCCTGCTTCATGGCTACCGACATGGTGACGAGCCCCATGGCCAAGAGCGGCCAGCTCATCTTCGGCTTCGGTTGCGGCCTGCTGACCATCATCATCCGCAACTGGGGCGCCTATCCCGAAGGTGTCAGCTTCGCCATCCTGCTGATGAACAGCGTTACTCCGCTCATCAACCGCTGGTGCAAACCCCAACGCTTTGCTTGTTAAACCCGATAAAAACTGAATGATTATGGCAAAGAAAGCTCAATCCACATTAATCAATATGCTCCTGTCGCTGACCGCCATCGCACTGGTGGCCGCCTTCGCATTGGCTGCCATCAATGGGGTCACCGAGGAACCCATCGCCCAAGCTCAGGAAGCCAAGGTGCAGGCTGCTATCAAGGCCGTGTTGCCCGACTTCGACAAGCTTGAGGCAAAGGATATAGACGGCAATAAATGTAATATTGCATACGACGCCCAGGGCAATGTCGTTGGTGCCGCCGTCGAGGCAGGCAATGACAACGGTTTCGGCGGCCATCTCCAGGTGATGGTAGGCTTTGACAAAGAAGGAAATGTCTATGGCTACAGTATCCTCGAGAGCCACGAGACCCCGGGTCTTGGCGCCAAGGCTGGCGAGTGGTTCCAGAAGGACGGCAAAGGCTCCATCATCGGACGCAACCCCTCGACGGCCCTCACCGTCAAGAAGGACGGAGGAGATGTCGATGCCATCAGCGGCTCGACCATCACCTCGCGCGCCTTCCTCACCGCCATCAACGACGCCTACAGTATTTTCACTAAAATCAACGAATAAGGAGACATTGCTATGAACGCAAAGGATATTATCAAAAACGGTCTTATCAAAGAGAACCCCACTTGGGTTTTGATTCTCGGCATGTGCCCCACGCTGGCCACCACCACCTCGGCTGTCAATGGCATGATGATGGGTCTGGCCACGGCTTTCGTGCTGCTGATGTCGAACATTGTCATCTCCCTCCTCAAGAGCGTCATCCCCGACAAAGTGCGCATCCCGGCTTTCATCGTGGTCATTGCCACCTTCGTCACCATCGTCCAAATGGTCATGCAGGCTTATATGGCTGATATGTATGAGACACTCGGCCTCTTCATCCCCCTCATCGTGGTGAACTGCATTGTCCTTGGCCGCGCAGAAGCTTTTGCCTCGAAAAACGGTGTGTGGCACTCGGCTCTTGACGGTATCTTCATGGGCCTTGGTTTCACTTGGGCACTGACTCTTATCGGCATGGTGCGCGAATTGCTCGGCACGGGCTGCATTTTCGGTCAGTCACTTATCGGTGGAGCCGACGGCATGCTGATGATGATTCTGCCTCCGGGAGGCTTCCTTGCCCTCGGCTTCCTGATGGCTTTGGTTAACCACCTGCGCCGTAAAAGCGTTAAAAATTCATAAAAATTGTTAAAGTGTGAGCCAAAAAAGGCACCTCGTACTCTTTATTGTAGAAAAGGGAAAAAATGTCGTATTAAAAACGAAAAGAAAATGAAGAAAATGATATTGATAGCCGCTCTTGTATTGACGGCAACAGGGATAAAGGCACAAGATTGCGAGGCGCTAATGTTGCCCTATTTTGGGAATGACAGAGCCAAAATGGAGCATTATCAGACGGTAGCAGCATACAAATTTGAATGGCGTTGCGCTGTTGCCCAGGCAGCCTTCTACGAGTCGGACACGGTTCCTGCTGAAGCCGATCTGTTCCAGATTTCGGAGGTTAAGGATGTTCTTACGGGTAAGTTCTTGAGTGGCAACTATGTCGTCAACCTCAATACGCTGAGTTATTATGCATATAACTTCAAAGAATTCCAACTGAAGTATCCTCATGGAGACAAGACTCTTTGTTTCGCCACACCCAGATCGGCTCATCCCTATCTGGTGCTCCGTTCGATAGAGGATATGCATGATATGGCAGATGAAATGACAAGAAAAAATGGATTAAACAGATAAGCCATGAAAAAGATAGGTCTTATATTATTAATAGGTATGCTGTCGTTTGCATCGGCAAATGCTCAGATGTCCACGGTCACGTTGGATGCCAATTCCAACGGACAAACAATAGCCTTTGACACGGCGAATGCTGTGACGGTCCTTGACAATGGTGGCAATGGACGTTATGTTCCCGGCGATTATCATGTCACGGTAACTTCTGCCTGCGGCTCTTACAGGTTCTTCCTTAAACTGTTGGAGCTTGACATCGACTGCCATGATACGCTCTATATCTATGACGGTCCGAGCACGAGCAGCCCTATCCGTACGAAAATCAACAATTGCACGGGTCACTATGAGGGACAGGAAATATTTGTCTCTCCCACCAACACCAGTGGTGCGCTTACCATCAGGTTCGTTTCTGTCGATGGTTCGCAAGGTGGTACCGGTTTCTCCTTGAGCGGCAACTGTGGAACCCCTTGCGAGAAGGTTGAACCTGTGATTGAAGCTGCATTTTTCCGTACACGGAATGGCGTGATATACGATACGGCCTATATCCGTGATGTGCCGGTTTACGACACCACCTGGAACATCAATGCCAATGGCGATACGCTGGGAATTACCCGCGTCGACACCAACTACTTTGTCGGTGCCCATCTTTGCGTGGGTGACGGTGTTATCTTCAAAGGCCATGGTGATTATTCCTATGAGCATGGATACTACACGCCATCCGATGCGACAACAAAGTTTGTGTGGGATATGGCCAACGAGGGAGATACTCTCCAAGGCAACGGCCTTACCGAGATAACCTATGACGCCTATCAGAAAACCGGATGCTATGATATGGTGCTTTCGCTCACCGACCAGTTCGGGTGCACGTCCCAAACGTATGCTTCGGTCAAGGTCCGTACCTCGATCAATCCCATTAAGACCATTTTTACGCTGTCCGATATATGTAATAACTCCTCCCTGCCGGTGAATATGGGTTACAGTGGTGAGGATGCTACGTTGACTTTGCGTGAAGTTGAATCGAACGAGACTGTTTCGAAAATCAATGAGATTCGTACCTTCCTTCCCGACGGTTGCCCTCCGGGCTACTACGAAGCTCCTGTTACCTTCACCGAGTTCCCTGCCAGCAAAAAAATCACGCGTGCTTCCGATGTCTGTTCCATTTGTATCAATATGGAACACTCATACATCGGCGACGTCACGGTCTCCATTATCTGCCCCACCGGCCAACAGGCGTTCCTGTGGTACGGAGTACGAGATACCGACCCTCGCGATTGCAATGAACCTGGTGGCGCAGGTCAGGGTGGCGGTGGCACTCATCTTGGATATGCCCTTGACAATGGTTCGTCCGACAACGGTTGCGACACCTTGCGTAATCCCTTTGGAATGGGTCTCGATTACTGTTTCTCCCGTAATGGCGATTACACCCTCGTTACAGGGGAACGCGCCGATGCTGTGGTGGGACGTCCTATCCGCCCCTGCCCCAACTGCCCATACATTACAGCCGGCGGATGCTTCACTGATAGTTATTCTAACGTGACAGTGGGTCCCGAACCGGCCTATTTCCAGGTCGGCGGTGGCCAGACTTACAGTGTGAGCGGCACGACCAAACACCCGAGTGACCACTTGAACAAACTTGACTACTATATTCCGTATACCGATTTCAGCGAATTGATTGGTTGCCCCTTGAACGGAACGTGGAAAATCAGAGTCCACGACAAATTCTCCATTGATAATGGCTGGATTTTCAATTGGTCAATGGATATCTGCGGTGTCACTCAGGACGACGACTGCAAGTATACCGTCGGCATCGACTCCTTGGTGTGGAAACCCAATCCCGACCCGCAGTATCATGATTACGACCTCGGTCACTATCGTGGCGTCAAGGTAGATGCTATCACCCCCACGCTGTCTCAGATATCCTCTCCCGACACTGCCGGTACCTTCCCCATCGATGTCTTTGTCTACGACGAATTCGGTTGCATCTGGGATACCAACACCCGCATCACCACTTATTGGACTCCTCAACCCAATCTTGGCTCCGACACGTCGCTCTGCGGTGTCGACCGTGCTACTCTCGATGCCACCGACGCCCATTCCGCCACCGAAGGCTACCAGTATCTTTGGTCTCCTTTTGGCGAGAACACCTCCACCATTGTCACTGCCGAAGATGTTCATGGAGACATCCCTTATGTGGTTAGTGTGATTAACGATAAGCAAAGTGTTCGCTGCATCACCCGCGACACTATTAATGTGGCAGTACGTAAACAGCCTCTGCCCAACTTCATCCCGGTACCCTTCTCCTTCGAGGGTTGCGATCCCATGACTATCCATTTCGATAATCAGAGTATTGATGCCAGTGAACACCTCTGGGTCTTCGGCGATGGTGTGACCTCCACGCTTGCGAGCCCTACTCATACCTATGCAGAGGGTATCTACACACTGAAATATTATGCCATCTCCGATGAAGGCTGTGTCGACTCGGTCATCTCTGACCACGGCATCGCTGTCTACCCCAAGCCTGAACCCTCCTTCACTTGGAGCCCGGTCTATCCTTCGGTGGCCAATCCGGTGGTTCGTTTTACCAATACAACACCTTATGTCAGCAATGTGCGCTACTTCTGGGAACTGCAGTATTCCAGTGACAACCCGCTCTCCTTCGAAACTCTCACCTCCAACAATGCCACATTCGACTTCTCGACATACAACACTGGTGACATCTCGGGTAACTACAATGTTCGTCTTATTGCTCGCACCGAGAACCAGGCTCCTTCAGGCAACACCGTCTATTGCGCCGACACCGCTGCCAACAACATCCTTGTCATCAACGACTTCCTCCAGTTCCCCAATGTGGTAACTCCCAATGGCGACGGTATCAACGACCGATTTGTCATCTTGAATCTCGTCAATGGCCTCGGTTATCCCATCAACACCCTTGACATCTACAACAAGTGGGGTATGCGTGTATTCCATCGTGAGAATATCTCCAGCGATGACGACTTCTGGGATCCTGCCGACATGCCCGACGGAACCTATTTCTACCGCTTCTCCGCACGTGGCTACAATGGCAATATCGAGCACAACGGAGCAATCGAGGTGATTCACTAAAACACTTGATTCTTCACACAATAAGCACTATCCGAAAGGGTAGTGCTTTTTTTTTACCCTATGTCGAAAAAAAATCGTATCTTTGCACCCCAATTGGCATGATAGACCAGGAAACCATACAACGCATCATGGACGCCGCCCGTATCGAGGAGGTGATTGGCGACTTTGTATCGTTGCGCAAGCGTGGTGCCAACCATATTGGATGTTGCCCTTTCCACAACGAGAAGACGCCGTCGTTCTATGTATCGCCCTCCAAAGGCATTTTCAAATGCTTCGGTTGCGGCGAGGCCGGCGATGTGGTGAAATTCCTCATGAAGCATGAGCACTACACTTATCCCGAGGCTTTGCGTTGGCTGGCTCATAAATACAACATTGAGATTCAGGAAGAGGAACAAACCGAGGAACAGAAGGAACGCCAGAACGAGCGCGACGCTCTCTTTCATGTCTCTGAGTTTGCACAGAAATATTTTGCCGACCTGCTCTATAACGACGAGATGGGACGTGCCGTCGGTTTGAGTTATTTCCACAGCCGTGGTCTCAGCGACGAGGTTATAAAAAAATTCGGCCTTGGCTATTGTCTCGACGAGTGGAGTTCCTTTACCGATTATGCCCGTAAAAATGGCTACAGCGACGCCGTCCTCGAAAAGACGGGCCTTACCATATTCAAGGAGGATACCCATAAGAGCTACGACCGCTTCCGAGGTCGCGTCATGTTCCCCATCTACAGCATCTCAGGCCGTGTCCTCGGTTTCTCAGGCCGTGTCCTCAGCAGCGAGAAACAGGCTGCCAAGTATGTCAACTCGCCCGATTCCGACATCTATAACAAGAGCAGGATTCTCTACGGCCTCTATCAGGCCCGCACTGCCATCTCCAAGGCCAACAAGTGCTTCCTTGTCGAGGGAAATATCGACGTCATCTCCATGCACCAGTCAGGCGTCGAGAACACTGTGGCCTCCTGCGGCACCTCCCTCACCACCGAGCAGATACGTCTCATCAAACGCTACACGCCCAACGTCACCGTCCTCTACGATGGCGACTCGGCCGGTATCAAGGCCGCCCTCCGTGCCGTCAACCTGCTCTTCGCCGAAGGCATGCATGTACGCTGTGTCCTCTTCCCCGACGGCGAGGACCCTGACAGCTACGCACAGAAATACGGCTCCACAGCCCTGCAGGACTACCTTGCCACCCATGAGGACAATTTCGTTATTTTCAAGACGCGTGTCCTTCTCGACGGTGTCAAGAACGACCCCATCCGCAAAGCCGAGCTTGTCAAGGAAACGGTCGACACCATCGCACTCGTCCCCGACCTTATCGAACGTACCGAGTATATCGCCCAATGCGCCCACCTGCTTGATGTCCCCGAAGAAGCTTTGGCTTCAGAACTGGCCAAGGCAGTCAATCGCAACCGCCTGAAAAGCTACGAGGATGAGAAGAAAGAGCAGAATACCCAGAGTGCGCAGAATGATCAACGTGAACAGAGTTCTCCTGTTGCGCCGGCCACACCCGAGCCCTCTTCAACCCTTTCCCTCCCAGTCGACCCCTCCGAGCGACATCTCATCCAGCTCCTCCTCAACTATGGCGAACAGACCCTCACGCAAATTGTTCCGACCGACGACGGTTCAAAACAGGAATACCGTTATACCGTGGCACAGGCCATTGTTGCCAAACTCCAGGCCGACGAGCTCTCTTTCGCCGACCCCCTTTGCCAGCGCATCTATGACTATTTCGCCAACGCCTTGGCTCAAGGCCAATCGCCCGACGCCTCCTATTTCATTACCGTCGACGATGAATCCCTCCGCTCCTTTGCCATCTCCCTCATGCTCGATACCTTCCGCATCAGTGACACTTGGCGCCAAAAGCAAATTTTTGTTCCTTCCCTCGAGGATAACCTCCAAACCGACCTTGAAGAGACAATACTCGCTTTCCAACTCAAGTGCATCAATGACCGCATCAACGACAACGCCCGACGCTTCCGCGAAGTGAAGGACGACGAACAGATGATGCTTCTTCTCGCCGAAAAAAAACAACTCATTGACCTCCGCCGACAAATCGGCCAGGCTCTACACAGAGTAATAAATTGAATATGGATATTCAGACCCTTAAACAACGATACGATATCATCGGCAACGACCCTAAGCTCCTCATGGCCCTCAACAAGGCCATCCAGGTGGCACCCACCAACCTCTCTATCCTCATCACCGGTGAGAGTGGCGTGGGCAAGGATGTCTTCTCGCGCATCATCCACGAGAACAGCACCCGCAAGCATGTCCGCCAGGGCCGCGGCCTCATCTCAGTCAACTGCGGTGCCATCCCCGAAGGCACCATCGAGAGCGAGCTCTTCGGCCATGTGAAGGGGGCATTCACCGGCGCCGACCGGTCGCGCAAAGGCTACTTCGAGGAGGCCGACGGCGGCACTATCTTCCTCGACGAAATTGGCGAACTGCCTCTCGCTATGCAGGTCAAATTGCTGCGAGTGCTCGAAAACGGCGAGATTATCCCCGTCGGTAGCTCCACGCCTCAGAAAATCGATGTCCGTGTTGTCGCCGCCACCAATGTCGACATCGTCAAGGCTGTCCGCGAAGGACGCTTCCGCGAGGACCTTTACTATCGCCTCAACCAACTCTCCATTTACTTGCCTCCTCTGCGCGAGCGCAAAGAGGATATCCCATTGCTGTTCCGGAAATTCTCGTCCGATGTGGCCGAGAAATACCATATGCCGCCCATCGTCCTCACCGACGACGCCCGCACCATGCTTATGAACTATCCGTGGTATGGCAACGTGCGCGAACTCAAAAACATCACTGAGCAGATTGCCGTTGTCGAAACCGAGCGCAGCATCACCCCCGACATTCTGCAGAACTACCTCTCCTACATCCCTGCCGAGCGCATGCCGGTCGTCGTGCCCGACACCCCGGCCCCTGCCGCCACAGCCCAGATTACCGACCGCGAGCTGTTGCTCAAAGCACTCTCAATGGGACAGATGATCAATGAGATGCGTGGCGAAATCAACGATCTCCGCCAGATGGTGCAGCAACTCGCCACCCAACCGAGGCCCCAGATACTTAGTCACCCGGTCTCTCAGCCGCTTGCCCGGGAAGAGGAGTTCCTTACCCCCGAAATCATTGAAGACGAGGCCATCAGCCTCGAGGACCGCGAGCGTCGTGCCATCCTGCGTGCCCTCGAACACAGTCAGGGCAACCGCAAACAGGCCGCCGCCGACCTCCATATCTCCGAGCGTTCGCTCTATCGCAAACTCAAGCAATACAACATCAGCGAATGAACACCAACGACATACGCATCACCCTTCCCGCCTCCAAGAGCATGAGCAACCGCTGGCTGATGATCAATCATCTCACCGGCGGACACTTCCGCATCAACAAACTCTCCACCTCGGGCGATACGCGCCTCTTGCGCAAGTTGTTGACCCAGATAGAAGAGGGCGGTGGCTCGGAGGTCTACTATTGCAACAATGCAGGCTCCGTGGCCCGTTTCCTCATGCCGTTGCTGGCCATAACGCCCGGTCACCACACCCTCACCGGCGACGACCGCCTCTGCCAGCGGCCCATGGCACCGCTCATCGAGGCCCTCCGCCAGATGGGACTCCGTGTCGAGTGTACCGAAAAAGAAGGCTTCCTCCCCCTCCACATCCAGGGTGGCATCCCCACGCGCCGCACCGTCAGTGTCGACCCGCTGCTCAGCAGCCAGTTTGTCAGCGCGTTGTTGCTCATAGCGCCTCGCATGCCCGAGGGCATCTCCCTCACCATGACTCAGCGCCCCACGTCGCGCCCCTACATCGAGATGACCTGCGATGCCTTGCGCCAGGCAGGCATCGAGGTGCGCCGCTCCTCCAATGGCCGCACCTACTATGTCCAGCCCCTAGAGCGCAGGCCCAAGGCCGCCGTTGTCTCTGTTGAACGCGACTGGTCCTCGGCCTCCTATTTCTACACCATGGCCCTCCTGCGTCCCGATCTGCGCATCCGCCTGCTGGGGCTCCAGCTCGACTCCTGCCAGGGCGACAGCGCCACCGACGCCTTTTTCCGTCTCCTCGGCGTCCGCTCCACCGAAGTGCGCTCGCCCTACCGCTCCGCTGCGCGCTCCATCACCATCCAAGGCCCCGAGTCAAAGAACTATATTCCAAGAGTGCAGTTCAACTGCCTCGATTGTCCCGACCTCGTGCCCACCTTCGCAGTGGCTGCCGCCGCTGCCGGTGTACGCACCCTCCTCAAGGGAGTCAGCAACATAGCCCTCAAGGAAAGCGACCGCATGGAAGCCATCAGTACCGAGCTCCAGCGCATGGGTGGCAAGGTCAGTTGCTCGGCCGAGGAAATGGTCATCCTCCCCTCAGACCTCCACCCCACCGAGCCCGTCCGCACCTACAACGACCACCGCATCGCCATGGCTTTCGCTCCCCTGCGACTCCGCTTCCCGGACCTGCAGATTGAGCACCCCGAGGTGGTCGACAAATCCTTCCCCGAATTCTGGCAGCAGTTCGACCAGGTGCTGCAGAATAAGATATGAAAAACAAGCTCCTCGTCATCACCGGCCCCACCGCTTCAGGAAAAACAGCCGAGGCCATCCGCCTCGCCCGCGTGTTCGGAGCCGAAATTCTCTCCTGCGACTCGCGACAGTTCTACCGCGAGATGCGCATCGGTGTGGCCCGCCCCACCGACGAGGAACTCGCTGCCGCACCCCACCATTTCGTTGCCTGCCGTTCGGTGACAGAGCCCTACAATATCTTTGACTACGAGCATGATGCACTGTCTCTGCTCGACAATCTTTTCCACCACAACGACGTGGCCATTGCCGTAGGCGGCAGCGGCCTCTATGTCGACGCCCTGCGCCTCGGCGTGACCGCCATGCCCGACCCCACGCCCGACCTCCGCGCACGCCTCCAGCAGATGCCCATCGAGGAGAAACGCGCGCAGCTCCAGTTGCTCGACCCCGACTACTATGCCCGCGTCGACCTCCGCAACCCCGTGCGCCTGCAGCGTGCCCTCGAGGTCTGCATAACCGCCGGCAAGCCGTACAGCAGCTTCAGGAAGGTTGAAGGCGGAAGGTTGAAGGCGGATGAAATAGCAATCGTCAAGCTAGAGCTACCCAACACGGAACTGAGAAGCCGCATCGACCGGCGTGTCGATGCAATGATGCAGTCGGGGCTGATAGACGAGGTGCGCTCGCTGCTCCCTTACCGCGACCTGCCCACGCTGCGCACCGTAGGCTACCGCGAGCTGTTCCCCGTCCTCGATGGCACCGCCGACATTGCCGATGCCGTGGCTCAAATAAAGCTCAACACATGGCACTATGCCCGCAAGCAGCTCACATGGCTTCGCAGCCACTGACAAATTTTCTTGTGCATATTTAGAAAAAAGTGTAAATTTGCACCGTCTTAACGACAGATACAAATAACATCAAAAACGATACAACTATGACAAAATCAGAGCAATTCATGGAGATGGAAGCCAAGTACGGCGCCCATAACTATCATCCGCTACCCGTCGTGCTCGCCAAGGGCGAAGGCGCTTTTGTGTGGGATTGCGAAGGCAAGAAGTATTATGACTTCCTGTCGGCCTACAGCGCTGTCAACCAAGGCCATTGCCACCCGAAGATTGTCAAGGCCATGTGCGACCAGGCCCACGAGCTGACCCTCAGCAGCCGCGCTTTCTACAACAGCTGCCTGGGTGAGTGGGAGAAGTATGTGACCGAGTACTTCGGCTATGACAAGGTGCTGCCGATGAACACCGGCGCCGAGGCCGACGAGACGGCCCTGAAGCTGGCCCGC
>JAEEGH010006305.1_pt1 | contig 29130 bp, 21 predicted proteins | sample 9134181 | NCBI WGS metagenome assembly JAEEGH01 (sample SAMN16246544, study PRJNA631951) | gut metagenome | biome: gut microbiome; feature: rumen; material: DP-attached | host: Bos | place: Iran: Karaj | collected 2018-10 | reverse complement strand
GCCCTGCAGTTCCTGCGGGATGTGTGACTGAATGAAACGCACAGCGGCTTCATCGTCGTATATGCTGTCTTCTAATTTTTCGGACATAGTTTTGAAGGGATATTAAGGGATGATTAGGGATATTTAGGGATATTAAAGGACGATGCCTTTGGCTTGAACCGTTTTGACGGAGCAATTAATTGTTATTTGCTCAAGGTTCCTGCATCGGCTCGTCGTCTTCGTCGGGATTGGGTGCCTGGGACTTGCGTTTGAAGAGCGGGTTGAGGAGACTTTCGGCCTTCTCGATCACGGGGCGATTAAAGTCGTTGAACTGCTTTACACCCTTCTTCAAGTTGCCCTGAATCATGTAGTGAATGTCTTCGAAGGCATAAAGAACAGGCTCGAGGACACTCGACGTAGGATGTTCGGGACAGATGACATTCAGCTGGCCGGGGTGCATCTCAATGTCAAGGACACCATCCATCTGCATGGGTTCGCCATCAACATGAACGGCATTAGCATGGGGCATGATGATGCGTAGGTGGCTAGAACGGAAGGACATCACATTGGCATTCTGATCGAGTTCGCGTGTAAACAACTGGACCGCCATCTTGGGGATGTCCATGAGAGGAGCCCGACGGACCAGAGTGACATCGAAAAGTCCGTCGGACATAGAGGCATGAGGCGTAATGTATGCATTGTTGCCCCACTGCGAAGCATTACCGATGGCAATGAGGAAGGCCTTCTCCTTGACCCGCCCGTCATCAGTGTAGATGACGTAGGTGGCAGGTTCGTAGTCGGCGACGAGTTCGCTGAAGCAACGGAGGTAAGTGAGAGGACCTCGCGTACCTGCTTCGGCAAACTTGGCTGAAACCTGCGCATCGAAGCCCACACCTGCCGTGCAGAAGAAGATGTTGCCATTCACGGAGCCGTAATCGACCTTGATGCTGTAGCCATCACGAATACATTCGAGCGACTTGGTGATGTCGAGAGGCAACTGCAAGTGGCGTGCAAGACCATTGCCGCTTCCCATGGGGACGATGCCAAACTTGACCGGGGAGCCGACCAGTGAACGTCCGGTCTCGTTGATGGTGCCGTCGCCGCCGATGGCGATTACGGTGTCGATGCCACGTTCGACAGCCTCCTTGGCCAACTCGCTGGCATGACCTGCATACTCAGTGAATTGGATGTCAACATCGAACCCATCCTCCGACTTCAGAATCTGGCGCACAAGAGCTGGTATCTCGTCCTTAGGACGAACACCGGCAATGGGATTTATGATGACTAGAACTGTTCTCATTTAATCAAATTCAGCAGTCAGTAAGGGACTACAAAATAACAATGCTGCAAAGATAATGAATTTTTCGTCAAATAATGGATTTTATACGGATTTTTTGACTAATTAACGAAAAAGCATTGTTTTTGCACCGAAAGTGGCAAGTGGAAACACTTATTTAGACAGAAGTCTAATATTGACTGATGTTATAGAGATTCTTCATCTTTACCTCTTCGGCTGGGGTGCTGAGGAGGGTGATAAGTTGCTGGGGCGTCAGGCTAAGCTTGGGCTGGAAGGCATCGCTATGCATATAGTTGAGCACGCTGCCCAGGAAAGCACGTCCCTCGGGGTATTTGGAAGCTTCGTCGAGGTCACTCATCACGATGAGGAGGTTGCCCTCTCCCACCTTGCATTCGAGGACGAGACCGAGCTTGTGATTGCGCTCGAAATTATCGACCACCTGCACCATGGGGAGATAATCCTTGGGCCAGGCATCGAGGATGAGCGGATGACTGTGATGGAGCACGGGGAACCACTGCCAGCTAGTGAAGCCATCGGTGGGGAAACCGGCAAAGAGCGGCTGCTTGGGATCGGTGAGGATGCCCAACGTGCCAGGCGAGAGGGAGCGATTGTTGTTCTCGCAGATGGTCTTGAACATGCGATAGTTCCAATAGTCGGTCATGAAGAGCGGACCGACAGTGCAGGGCGACTGACGAGGCGTGAGCAACACCTTGCCACCCAGTTGCAACTGAGCGAGCACCTCAGAGGTGAGGCTATCACAACGGACGATGTCCTTCGACAACTTGGAAATCCACTTGTCGTTGTTGCACGAAGGATAGACCCAAAGCGGATAACTGTTGGCAGCCTCGGTGCCATCGATCGAGAGATGGAGGTCCATGCGGGTAGGCTGCTTGATGTACGAAAGATTGACCTGCAAAGTTCCAGCCGTGAAGAGACCGAAGATGTCGGAAGTGATGGTCATCTTGCCGCTTGAAAGGCAATTGCCGTTGGCATCGAGGCTCCATTTCAAGGTCTTGCCCTTCAACGAGACGTCACCATAGTTGGCGATCTGGATCTGGCCATATAGACCAGCACCCGTGGTGTAGCAATAACTATCGGTGATGAACATGGGCACAACGGGAGAACACCACTGACGCCATTCCTCACGGCTACAGATGCCCTTGTCGTCCATAAACGCATCGAGAATGCCTACGTAGGCCGACCCCTGACCGGGATAATCCTGCAAGTCGAGCAGCTGATAGCCTGCCATGTCGGGCGTGCGAAGATCAAGCTCGATATCGGCCTTGTAGAGTTGGGCACTCCAACGACCCGTAGCCTCGTGATAAGCCTTAGCCTGATCGCCCAAGCCAGCATCCTGGAGACGCTGACGGAAGACTTCGAGATTGTAGGGATAGAGCACACCAGTATATTTCTCGATTTCGTCGAAGTCGGGATAGATCTGGAACTGACCCGTCTCATGGCTGATGACCGGAACATCGCACAACTGACAGCCTTCTTCGAGCGTACGTGTCGAACCGGGACGGAAATGATTGAGCACACCTCCATCGGCCACATCGGCAAACGAGAACGAACCGCGGGTGTGGGTATTGTAGTTGCCCCAGCCTTCACCTCCGACACGACAGGTGGTGAAATAGTCCATTCCAGGCTTTACGCCCTGGTAGCCCAAGTAATAGTTGGAACCAAAGGTGTAGAACTTGTCGGGACAGACGGCACGGAAGTCCTTGACGAAACGTTTCATGGCGTCGATGCTTCCCCATAATTCGTTGCCAAGGGCCATGAAGACGAACGACGGATGATGGCCATATTCCTTGAGGATGTTGATGCCTTCCTTGTGGAGGAACGTCATCAGGACGGAATCCTTTTCGTTGAAATCGCCCCAGAACGGGAGTTCGGGCTGCATATAGATGCCAAGGCTGTCGGCAGCCGTGAATGCAGCCTCAGGAGGACACCAGGAGTGGAAACGAATGTGGTTGATTCCGTAATCCTTGCAGATGCCCAGGTACCAGAGCCATTCATCCACTGTCATGGCCACATGGGCATGGAGGGGCCAGACACAAGCATCGTGCTTGCCGCGCAGGAAAATGCGATGGCCATTGGCATAGAAATGACGACCTTCGATGTGGAAGTCGTTGAAGGCAGGATTCACCTTGGCAGGACGCACCTTGGCTTTCTCGTTGCCTGAAATGAGGCAGATGTTGCCGATGATGCCATTCCAATTGGTTTGTGTATCCTCGGTATAGGCGTGGCTGTTGCCATAGATCTGCTCGGGCACCCCCTTGGAGTTATCGACCATGATGGTGAGATCGTGACGGCCAGGGGCAAGATAATCGAACGTAAAGCGTTGGGGCGTGGAGATGTTATTGGACGTACCTACATATTTGCCATCGACATAGACACGGGTCAACTTGGTGCGTTCGAGGATGAGCGTCCAGGACAGAGAGTCGGCAGGCACTTCGAACGACTTGTTGTACCAAGCCTCGCCCTTGTAGCTGAAACGACGGGAGAGACGCGTGGTCTCGGTCTTGTCGGCACAAGGCTCGCCCAAACCATTGGTATCGGTAGTACCGGGCAAGGTCACTGCGTAGTTGTACTGGGCACTATCGAAGCCCATACGCCAACGTCCAGCAAGGTCGATGACCTGCTGACGCTGATTGTTGTCACTCGATTGCGGGTTTGCCGAAAGTCTATCGCAGCATGCCAATGCCATGATGGACAAACCGATACATACTGTCCTTATCTCCATGATCAGGTATAAGAAAAAAGATAATCTAAAACTGGTTTATGGTTTTTTCTATCCCGAATTATCGAATTATAGAATCATTGCGAATGGAAGGGCACCACAATAATTTTCAAATTCTCTAATTCGTGATAGAAAAAGATTTCGAGAACTATTGAACCAGACAGGCGTCCATCTCTTTCTTGATGAGTGCCTTGTCGAGGTTCTGACCGATGAAGACAATCTTCTGCATACGATCGCCATAGACTTCGTCCCAATCGCGACGAAGGTTGGCATCGCGTTCCAGCATCATTTCGAGTTCGCGCTTGGGCATGGTAGCGAACCAACTGCCGGCATTGCGAACGGTGGTCTGACGACCAGCCTGTTCGAAGACGTAGCAGACGTCCTGTTCGTCGGAGAAATAGCAAATGCCCTTAGCACGGATGATGTTCTTTGGCCAACGACGTGCCACAAAGTCGTCGAAGAGACCGAGGATGATGGGCTGGCGGGCATAATAGACGTAGGTGCCGATGCCATATTCTTCGGCTTCTCCTTCCCCATCGTGATGATGATGATGGTGATGATGCTCGTGATCGTGGTGGTGATGATGTTCATGGTCATCGTCGTCATCATCGTCATCGTCGTCATCATCGTCATGATCATGATGATGGTGGTGATGCTCGTGTTCGTCATCGTGATGGTGGTGGTGATGCTCGTGTTCGTCATCATCTTCATCATCATCATCATCGTGGTGATGATGCTCGTGGATTTCGGCATCTTCGTCGAGATCACCTTCGACCTTCTGAATCCATGTGGCCGAAGTGGCTACGGATTCGAAATCGAACATTTGGGTATTGATAAGGAGTTCGAGAGGAACGTCACAATAATCGCATTCGATGATCTTTGCTTTTGGCTGCAAAGCGCGGATGATGTCGTGGATTCGCTTCAGATCCTCCTTGCTGACCTCTGAGGCCTTGTTGAGCAAGATCATGTTGCAGAACTCGACCTGCTGGATGATCAGATTCTCGATATCGTCTTCGTCAAGATTCTTGCGTGTGAGCGATTCGCCGCTTTGGAACTCGTCCTTCATGCGAAGGGCATCGACAACGGTAGTGATGCAATCGAGGACAGGGATACCGCCTTTGAGCGCATCTTCGGCCACCACATTGGGAATAGAACAGATTGTCTGCGCGATTGGTCCAGGCTCACATACGCCCGATGCCTCAATGACGATATAGTCGAAACGATTCTGATTGACCAGATCGTTCAGTTGCTGGATGAGGTCCATCTTCAAGGTGCAACAGATGCAACCGTTCTGCAAAGCCACGAGCGAGTCATCGCTTTGACCAACGACGCCACCCTTCTGGATGAGATCAGCATCAATATTCACTTCGCCAATGTCGTTAACGATAACTGCAAAACGAATGCCCTTCTCATTGGTCAGAATACGATTGAGAAGGGTTGTCTTACCACTGCCCAGATAACCGGTGAGCAGAAGGACCGGAACTTGCTTGAATTTCATAATCGATTATAATTGTCGAAGAATAGCCTGAATCTTCTCGAATGTAGTTATTCGAGTTGGAACGAGTGGCAGGCGCAGCACGTTCTCACAATAGCCCATAGCACTGAGCATGGCCTTAACGCCGGCCGGATTGCCATCAACAAAGAGCAGCGAAAATAGTTCCTTGAAACGATGATGGATGGTGAGAGCGTTCTGATAGTCGCCATTGAGCGCCAAGCGCACCATGCGTGCAAATTCGCCTGGAAGCGCATTGCCGATGACCGATACCACACCCTCGGCGCCCAAGGTTATGAGCGGGAAGGTGATGCCATCGTCACCACTGAGCACCGTGAAGTTTCGAGGCTTATTCTTAATGATGTCATCAATCTGGTCGAAATTGCCAGATGCTTCCTTGATTGCAATGATGTTCGGATTGTCGTTGGCCAGACGCAACGTGGTAGCAGCAGTCATATTCACACCTACACGACCCGGCACGTTGTAGAGGATGACGGGGATGGGCGAAGCCTTGGCAATGGTCGAGAAATGCTGATAGAGGCCTTCCTGAGAGGGTTTGTTATAATAGGGCACCACACTGAGTACTGCATCGACACCACGCCAATCGGTGGTTCGGAGTTCGTTGACGATAGCCATCGTGTTATTGCCGCCGCAACCAATGACAATAGGGACACGACCACGCACCTGGTCGGTTACTACCTGACGCACTTTTGCTCGTTCTTCGGGGGTGAGGGTCGGTGTTTCGGCAGTTGTACATAGAACGCAAAGAAAGTCCGCTCCGCTGCTGACCTGGAATTCGACCAGACGTTGCAGAGCGTCGTAATCAACCGACATGTCGGCTTTGAAAGGAGTGACAAGGGCAATGCCCATGCCTTTGATTTTACCCATATATAATAAAAAATAGCGATTTTCGGGCGCAAATATAATAAATATATTGTATTTTTCGCCAAAAAACCGCAATTTTTTAATCAAACTTTCAGCGCACCGACAATTTCCGATACATTTTGACAGCCATGCCGGTCAAGATATTCATCAATGCCATCGATGATCTTCATGGTTACCGCGGGGTCGATGAAGTTAGCTGTACCCACCTCGATTGCCCTTGCTCCGCACAGCATGAACTCGATTGCATCGGTGGCGTTCATGATGCCTCCAAGACCTACAATCGGGATCTTTACGGCATTGTAGACCTGCCATACACAACGCAAGGCGATAGGCTTGACTGCTGCGCCTGACAGACCTCCGGTGACTGTACTCAAGATGGGACGTTGACGTTCGGCATCAACAGCCATGGCAAGCACCGTGTTAATCAGGCTGACCGAATCGGCGCCCGCATCCTCCACAGCTTTTGCGATTTCGGCGATGCTAGTCACATTGGGTGTCAGTTTTACGATGAGAGGCTTCAGATAGACGTTGCGTACCTCTCGGACCACCTCAGCAGCCATTTCAGGCTTTGTACCGAATCCCATGCCTCCTGCCTTTACATTGGGACAGGAAATGTTCAATTCGATGGCCGGGATGGTTTCCACTTCGTTCAGCATTCGAGCACCTTCAACGTAATCTTCGATACAACTGCCGCTGAGATTGACGATGACGTTGGTCTTCAAAGAGGCAAGTTGGGGATGGATATGCTCAATGTAATAAGCGACGCCCTTGTTCTGCAAGCCAACCGCATTGATCATGCCCGATGGCGTCTCGGCAAGACGCGGATAAGGATTGCCCTGGCGTGGATGGAGTGTTGTGCCCTTGACTATAAAACCTCCCAGGCGTTCAAGGTCGATGAAATCGCTGAATTCCGTGCCATAGCCAAAGGTTCCCGAAGCGGTAAGCACAGGATTCTTCAAGATCAGTCCTGCAATATTTGTCGTAAGATTTGCCATAATCTTTCAAATGTCATTAAGTTGAATTGATGTCTTTGAACTAAGCCGATGTTTCCTACCATTTGAGGTCCTTGATGTCGAACACCGGACCATCGGAGCAGACGCACTTATGACCATCCTTGGTGTCCTCAACGCAGCAAAGGCAAACACCGAGGCCACAAGCCATCTTGTTCTCGAGCGAGACCTCACAAAAGTGGGGACGTTCGTTCTGCTTCCAGGAAGAAACCAAACGCGCCACAGCCTTCATCATAGGACCAGGGCCACAAACACGGATAGCATCGAAAGAACCTTCTTTCAAGACTGAATGCTGTGTCACAAACCCGCGCTGGCAATCCAAGCCTTCGAGGACCGAACCATCTTCGGTAGTAATATATACATTTCCGACTTTACGGAACTGTGCAACTTGTGCGATTTCTGCGCAACTTTTTCCACCAAGAAGAAAGCTAACCCGGGCACCACGTTGCTTTAACTGGTAACCTGTTTCGAGCAGAGGTGCAACACCAACGCCACCACCAATCAGCAGATAATGCATGTCAGGTACCTGCTCTTCGATGGTGAAACCATTGCCCAGGGGATATATAATATTTAATTGATCGCGCGCGCGCAGGCACGCAAACCTGTTGGTGCCATGACCAGCACGCTGAATGAGGAGCCACATCTCGTTGGCATCATAATCGACACGATGTATCGAGATAGGGCGACGGAGGAAAACACGGGGTTCGTCATCGACCCGCAATTCGGCAAATTGTCCAGCATGACATGGTGCGATAGGCGAACCATCGGCTGGTGTAAGGCGTAAGATAAAGAGCCGATCGGACAACTGTTCGTTGGCTACCACCTTGAAGTCTGTAATATACTTTTTCATCTCTTTATAATTTGCGTCAGAATCAACGTTCATCATTTAAACGTACAAGTCATGGTTTTATTGTGCGAACGTCGATTGTGGGCCATTTTTTGCCTTATACATTTTTAAAAATACGGTCGAAAAAAGGTTGGTGATTTTTATCACTATGGCAAAGGGAAACAGTTTCCCAGAAGAAAAGAAGAATAACGAATTTAATCTATAATAAAATTCGACTAAACAAGGTACAAAATACTTATAAATAGATGTTTACATATAGCAAATTATTGGTGATTTTCTCGTTATGCATATTTTTGCATAAAGGTTTATTTCATACTATGGAATATTTACCTAGAATGTATCCAATATTACCCTCATTTTTAGTTATTTACATACACATATGCGTTTTGTATATTTTGCTTATACGCAGCACACGGGATAAATCATCGCTGAATTGGAAAAATACACCTAAAAATATGCGATTTGCATACATTCTGCATATTTCGATTTTTTTGGGAAAACCCTTCCAGAGGCCAAAAATCTGTAATGATTTTTTTTGAAAAATTTCGGCTAAAATATTTGGAGATATCAAGATTTTTTTTTAATTTTGCAGTCCAAATCAAACTTAGTCTTATATGGAAGTCATTATGGATACCAACCAATTCACCAACATATTTCTCCCACGCCTGGTTTTTGAATACGTAAGAGGAACAATGCCTCTGCATGCGCTGGTTGATCTTGACTTATGGAGGAAAGTATTTCCCTACAAGGGGAACAAACGAAACCCTCAACTCAACTTGAATCTGGTCGAGTTCTGCTGCCAAGCGCTCCCAGATCGCACGCTGCTTTTCACCTTCGTACTTCCCCAACCCAAGAAGCCAGAAGATGCAAAGTTTGCCACCATCCGCCTGAAGCCCGAAGAGCACGCCATTAGACGTGCCGTCTATTACACGCTGTCCATGCCCCAGAGCGACGAAGATCCCTGGGACATCTACTACCTGCCCCTACCGCTCGGCGCAGACAAGATGGAACTCAAGTTCAAGCAAAAGGCAAGTGGTGGTGATGACTTGTGCAACTTCATTCGTGATGTGCAACAAATCGACTTCAACGACGAAAGTTACAACAAGTCACTGCTGGACGACTTCCGCAATTTGTTTGGCAATATTTTCGGACAGCAAGAATGACAGTTGCAAATGATAACCATAGTGCCAAATACTAATTATTGTTATTATTTGGCATTTTTCTTTCATATTATTTTGTCGTGCGCGCGAGATTTCTTATCTTTGCGCCACTTTTTATATAAGGTATAGATTCTATTCCATTTTACTCATGACTTTCGACCTGAAGTCCGATTACAAGCCGATGGGCGACCAGCCAGAAGCCATCCGTCAACTGTCGGAAGGTGTGTTGTCAGGTATCCCTGCTCAAACCTTATTGGGTGTTACGGGATCCGGTAAGACATTCACCATGGCGAATATCATCCAACAAACAGGGCGCCCTACCCTCATTCTCAGTCATAACAAGACCCTGGCCGCACAGCTCTACAGCGAAATGCGCGCCTTCTTCCCTAACAACCAAGTCGAGTACTTCGTCAGCTACTACGACTATTACCAGCCAGAGGCATATCTGCCAGCCAGCGACACGTATATCGAGAAGGACCTGGACATCAACATGGAACTCGACCAACTCAGGCTTTCAGCCACCTATGCGTTGCTGTCGGGTCGAAGGGATGTCATTGTGATTTCTTCGGTCAGTTGCCTCTATGGCATCGGCAATCCCGAGGATTTCCACAACAATATGATCACGGTGGAAGTTGGCCAGCAGATCGGCAGGGACGAGTTGCTCCGTGCACTGCTGAATGCGCAATATACCCGCAATGACGTAGCCCTCCAACGCGGAAATTTCCAATGCAAGGGCGAAACGGTGGGTGTTTTCCTGGCAGCCACCGACCTGATTGTGCGCATCCACTTCTGTTTTGACGAAATCGAAGAGATCGAAACGCTTGATGTCATGACCGGGCATACGCTGCAACGTATGGACCGCTACGTGATCAGCCCTGCCAACATCTTCACGACTACGAAGGATCGTGTAGATCGAGCCGTGGACGAAATTGCATTGGATTTAGGCAAGCAAATCGATTATTTCGAGAGCATTGGCGAGCCCGAAAAAGCAGCACGCATCAAGGAACGTGTGACTTACGACCTGGAAATGATCAAGGAAGTAGGTTACTGCTCGGGCGTGGAGAATTATTCGCGCTATTTTGACGGACGTCCTCCTGGAAGCCGTCCCTTCTGCCTGCTGGATTATTTCCCAAAGGATTTTCTGCTCATCGTCGATGAGAGCCACGTCACTATTCCTCAGATTCATGCAATGAGTGGTGGCGACTTCAAACGTAAATCCACGCTCGTCGAATATGGATTCCGTCTTCCTGCCGCCATCGACAACCGCCCATTGAAGTTCGAAGAATTCGAGGCCCTCACTCCTACCACCATATATGTCAGCGCCACTCCTGCCGATTACGAACTGGAGCGAAGCGAAGGTATCGTGGCCGAACAGTTGATTCGCCCAACGGGTCTTCTTGATCCGACCATCGAAGTGCGTCCATCTGAAAATCAGATTGATGACCTAATGGAAGAGATACAGAAAACCATCGAAGCTGGCGAGCGCACTCTGGTCACCACACTGACCAAGAAGATGGCCGAGGAACTTGACGAATATCTACGCGAACATGGCATACATTGCGCCTATATCCATTCGGATGTAGACACGCTGGATCGTGTTCGCATCATGGATGAATTGCGTGAAGGCACCTACGATGTTCTGGTCGGCGTCAATCTGCTACGCGAAGGCCTTGACCTTCCCGAGGTGTCGCTTGTGGCCATTCTTGATGCTGATAAGGAAGGTTTTCTTCGAAACGAAAGGAGCCTGACGCAAACGGTTGGACGTGCTGCACGCAATGTTCATGGACGCGCCATCATGTATGCCGACACTATTACCGGCTCGATGCGCCGATGCATCGACGAGACCGAACGTCGTCGCATGAAACAGATGCACTACAACGAAGAAAACGGCATCACTCCTACACAAATCGTAAAGCCACGCAAGAGCCTTCTGGACAACGAACAACTCACCGACACGCGCACGTCGTTCGAAGCACGAAAGCAGCAAACGATTGCGCCTCAGATTGATGAAAGCATCTTCAACATGCAGGTAGCCGACAGCAGTTCAGCAGGGCATGAACGTAGATTACAACCACTTACGAAAGAATTTCTGCAAGCCGAAATCGACAAGACCAAGCAAAAGATGCTCGCTGCAGCCAAGGCCCTCGACTTCATGGAAGCAGCCAACCTGCGCGATTACATGCTGATGCTTTCGGAAAAACTGGAACACCTGAAACATTAATTAATCATCGACAAACAATAAACTACCCTCTCTGGAATGAAAAGTGACATCGAAATTGCGAACGAGTGTAAACTGGAACGCATTGAAAAGATTGCCGAGAAGTGCGGAATCGCAACCCCAGACATCTATCCTTATGGTCATCACATCGCCAAAGTACCGTTGAAGTACATCAACGACGAGAAAGTCAAGAAGTCGAACCTTATCCTTGTGACATCAATCTCTGCCACCAAGGCCGGTATCGGCAAGACCACCACGTCGATAAGCCTGAGCCTTGGCCTTAACCACATCGGCAAGAAAGCCATCGTCGTGCTTCGCGAACCCTCGTTAGGCCCTTGCTTCGGCATGAAAGGTGGTGCAGCAGGCGGTGGCTATGCGCAAGTGCTGCCCATGGAGAAAATCAACCTCCACTTCACCGGTGACTTTCATGCCGTGACCTCAGCCCACAACACCATTACAGCCCTGCTCGACAACTATTTCTATCATCGTCGCAAGGAACTGCCACCCTTGAAGCAGGTACTCTGGAAACGTGTGCTTGACGTCAACGACCGCAGCCTGCGCAAGATCATCCTTGGCCTCGGCGGACAAAGCAACGGTGTTCCAGCTGAAAGCGGATTCGACATCACACCGGCCAGTGAGATCATGGCCATCCTTTGCCTGGCCACCAGTCGTGAAGACCTACGTCGTAGAGTAGAGAATATCCTACTCGGCTATCGATACGACGATACTCCATTTACTGTCAAGGATTTGGGTTGCGCTGGAGCCATCTGCGTGCTGCTCGATGATGCCCTTCTCCCCAACCTTGTGCAAACCACAGAGAACACACCTGCTATTGTTCATGGTGGTCCTTTCGGCAACATAGCACATGGATGCAACACCATCCTGGGCACCGAACTTGGCATGTCGCTGGCCGACTATTGCATCACAGAAGCAGGATTCGGTGCCGATCTAGGAGCCGAGAAGTTCCTCAACATCAAGTGCCGCAAGGCCGGTCTCTGCCCCAAACTCACCGTGATTGTCTGCACTTGCAATGGCCTCAAGATGCACGGAGGCGTGCCCACCGACAAAATCAAGGAGCCCAACCTTGAAGGCTTGAAGCGCGGATTTGCCAACCTTGACCGACATGTTGCCAACATGCAAGGTTTCGGACAGACTGTCCTCGTGGCCTTCAACCGCTTTGCCAACGACACTGACGAAGAGATCCGCTGCCTCATTGACCATTGCGAAGAGGAACTCGGCGTGCAATGCGTCATCAACGATGGTTATGCACATGGTGGCGAAGGTGCCACGGAACTGGCAAAGGCTGTCGTCGAGACCATCGAAAAGAATCCATCAAAACCGATTCTCAACTTCACCTATCAGGACTATGATACTCCCAAGGACAAAATCAAGGCCGTAGTCAAGAAAATCTATGGTGCAGGAAGTATCACATTCAGCGAGAAGGCGAAGAAGATGCTCACCTTGGTTCACAACCAAGGTCTCGACAGCCTTCCCGTCTGCATTGCCAAGACGCAGTTCTCGTTCACTCCCGATCCCAAACTCGTGGGAGCGCCCACGGGATTCAACTTTGTCATCAGCGATATCGTCATCAACCAAGGCGCCGAGTTCATTGTGGCCATTGCAGGCGAAATGATGCGTATGCCAGGCCTTCCAAAAGCACCTTCGGCAGAGCTCATCGACATTGATTCCAATGGCGTCATAACAGGCTTATCGTAACCTTCTCAAAGTTCTTCAACCTAATTATTTGAAGAAAGATCCTAAATTATTTAGACTAAAAAAAATAGAGGCTGTGTGATCTCATTGTCACACAGCCTCTTTCCTATCTTTTTGTTTACAAGTCGAGATTACCTTTCACATGTCAGGAAAGTACGTCAACGCTACTGTTTCACCAGGTCGGAGATGAAGACAAGCTTGTCCTCCCATCCATCGGCAAAGATATTCGGCGAATGGGTGGTCATAATGATCTGGCAATTGGGGTTCAAGTCAAGCATCAATTGGATAAGTCTGTCCTGCCATTCGATATGCAGAGAGATCTCGGGCTCATCCAACAGAAGCACCGTCGAACGATCCTCCATCAGGAAAAGCGTGAAGAGGAGCAGAAGGATCTGCTTTTCGCCTGCCGAAAGTTTCTCCATATCGATGATCTGCTTTCCCTTACGGAAGATTACACGGTTCTTATCGTCGATGTCGATGGACTTACCGGTCATCAGGAACAAGGAATTAATCAATTCAAAAAATTTATCAATTCTCTCCTGCTTATACATGGCAGCACGCAGGTCCTTGAGCATACTCAAACGATAGTCGGAGAAACTGAACACGTCAGGATTGCGCTGATAGAGCACCTGATCGAGTGTCAGACCAAGTTGTGACAATGACGACTTCTTCGAAGCTGGAACGTCGAAAGTATTGACGTAGTAGAAGCAGGACTGCGATTCGAAACCGCCAAAAGCCGGCTTTTGAACAACCTGCTTACCATCGCAAAACATTTCCCCCTCCGCTGTCTCTCCTGTCTCCTTATTGGTAATCAACGTGTTGATATGGACCTTGGCCTTCAACTGCTTGATGAACTTATCGTCCTTCATCAGAACCGCACGAATCAGATTCAGCATGGTTGTCTTGCCGAAACCATTCTGTCCGACCACAATATTGATATTGGGATCCAAACCACGCCATTCGAGCGAGGTGTCGCCCCACATGGAGTCGATAACGATGTCTTTAATATGTACCATAGGACTGAATTTAGGGAGTTCTGAGAAGATATGAAGGGTTCTGTGGTGTCTGAAAAGTTAATCAGAACAACTTGCTGGGGTATAGGCCGGAGTCATGCAACTCCTTGAACTTGGCCACAACAGCTGGACGATCGGTAGCATAAGTTACGCCGAACCAACGCGATGGGGTATCGAGCACCTTACAGGTCGCCTTGCCGCTGTTGATGAGGGTATCGACAACGAGAGGGATGAAGAACTCCGACTTGAGTTCCTGTCCATGCTCCTTGAGGAATGCTACGAAGCACTCCTCGGAATACTTGAAGTAATCGGGTGTCAATGCCCACATGTTCATGCTGACTGGGGTATTCTCAGCAAGCTCGGTCTTGCCTTCGGGTTCGATGAATCGGATCTTGCCATCCTCTTCACGAATAATCTTTGTGCGTTCGGTTACCTTGGTCAGGTAGCCCTCGGCATTGGTTTCGCAGACACCACGTGCTACTGTTCCACCCTCCGAAAGAGTGTTGCAAACGCGATATCCCACCATAGCATAGTTGCCAGTAGTTCCTTCAACGCTAGTGAGGTAGTCGGCAAGTACCTGGAAACTTTCGCTTCCGTAGTAGTCGTCGGCATTAATTACGGCAAATGGCTCATGAATGACGTCCTTGCCCATCAGAACCGCATGATTGGTGCCCCATGGTTTCTCGCGGCCCTCGGGAACCTTGAAGCCTGCAGGAAGGTTGTCAAGATCCTGGAAGACGAGTTCAACAGGAATGCGGCCTTCATATTTCGAAACGATCTTCTCACGGAAGTCCTTTTCGAAGACACGACGGATGACGAAAACCACTTTACCGAAGCCAGCCTTGATAGCATCGTAAATAGAGTAATCCATGATGGTTTCGCCATTGGGTCCAAGACCATCCAGTTGCTTCAATCCACCATAACGGCTGCCCATGCCGGCAGCAAGAACAAAGAGTGTTGGTTTCATTGTGTTTCTTTTTTTGTTATTTAAATAATGAATATAGCTTATATTGTACTGCAAAAATACAAAAATATTGTGTAACTTCGCCAAAAAAATGCTTAAAAAATATAAAATCGTTAAAAAATGACGAATTCTTTGCAAATTTTGGCGAACTTATTAAAAAAATCATCATCTTTGCATCGGATTATAATTAACAAACAACTAAAACGATACGCCTATAGGAAACATCTACTCTAGTATTAATTAATATAGAGATCAGATGAAAAATCTTTCAGATGACAGACTCCTCACCCTGTTCGAACAAGGGGTGAATGAGGCTTTCGATGAACTATTGAACCGCTACAAGGAGAAACTGTACACCTACATTTACGTTCTCGTACAGAATCGCGAGATGGCTGAAGACATCTTTCAGGATACGTTCACCAGAGTCATCGTTACGATCAAACAGAAACGCTACAACGAGAAGGGTCGCTTCCAGGGATTCCTTTATCGTGTGGCGCGTAACTTGATTGTCGACAACTATCGTCAGGAGCAGAATGCACAATTCGTCAACCCCACCGAAGCGGGATACGACATCTTCAACGACACCGAACTCTGCTCACCATCCTTCGAGGAAGAAATATCCGGAAAGCAAACCATGGAGGAAGTTCGCAGGCTTATCGGATACCTTCCTGACAGCCAGCGTGAGATCATTGTGCTGCGGTTCTACAAGGGCTTATCGTTCAAGGAAATTGCCGACATGCAGAAGATCAGCATCAACACAGCCTTGGGACGTGTGCGCTATGCAATCCTCAATATGCGCAAGATGGCCGAACAGCACAACATCGTCCTTGCCGGATAGTACAGCAATCTTCCCCAAAATCCTAAATCCCATGAATCTCGACCCCAGGCCACACTACTCCAATGCCGAAAAGCATGCGTTCTACGAAAGCGCCGCCAAACGTTTCAAGGCGGAGCTTCGCTTGCGCGGCGGTACTGCTGCCGTACACATCGAGAACAAGAACGACGAGGTGTTCTGGTGGAAAGTTCTTCACAACGCTTATCCGCAAGGAAAGTTCCGCTTCATTTCTGGCAGCCGAAGCATAAGTGGAAATATGACCAGCGGCTGCACACAATGTCTGCAGTACCGCGATTTTCTTGACAAGCATTTCTGGATTGCAATCGACTCGGACTATCGCTATCTAAGCGAAGAGCCAGACATCGATGCCAAGCACTTCATCCTACAGACGTATACCTACTCTTTCGAAAATCACTTCTGCTTCTGGAAAAACTGCCAGCGCGTTACCGATGCCTGTGATGCTAATGACGAGCCACACGACGAGAACAGTCCTGAGGCCGAATTACTGCAACAAATGCAAGCCAGCACAGCCCATGACGAGGAGAACACCGCCCAACCAGAAGAACCTGCAGTAGACGATTTCTCTTTTGACGACGAAGACAACAGCACAAACGATTCCAGGGACGGCAAGGAAAATGCCACCGATGACGATAACGACGAACTTGACGAAGCCGCTACCTCGCGACATGACACCCGCTTCGACTGGAAATACTTCTTCGAAACCTATTCGCGTCAAGTTTATCCCCTGCTCGTCTGGCAGATGTACCTGCGTGAAGTTAGTCCAGATGCCTTCCCGCAGGCGACCTTCCACCGACTTATCACTCTCCCTGTAGGTGCTCATTCGTTCGAGAACAACGGTATCTCAGTGCTTCGTGTACTCAAGATACGCTGCCACAAGTTCCTTGCCCATCTCAAACGCTCTTATCCCGATGCCGACAACACATGGTTCGAAGCGCGATGCAATGCCATGGGGGTGCGCCGAGACAATTGTTACCTCTTCGTCCGTGGCCATCAACTTTACGATATGGTCGTACGCATCGGTGCTCGCATTCACCGCAAGTTTGAGAAGGAGATGCTCAAGGAACTGTGTTTCGACGAATATGAGGAAATACGAAAAATCAAGGAAGACGTGCTCAGCATCGTCGCTCCAAAGAAATGATGAGGTCTCGACTCTCACGAGTCAAGACCTCATGTGTTGTTCTTATATGGAAAATTTAAGATTATAAAGATGGTTTTGTATTTCTCTTATGTGGCACAAAGGTAACACTTTTCTCGCACATTTCCAAATCTTTTTGTAAGAAAAGTATCGAAACATGTTGAAGAACATATAATTCTAACAGAATTTGCACTTAATCAATAAAAATCGGGCTAAAATTGTACAAATATGGCACAAGAAATAGAACACAAATTTCTGGTCACCTCCGACTGTTTCAAGGCGCTCGGCAAGGGCACTCTTTATCGTCAGGGCTACATTCCCACGCGCAATGGGATGACCGTTCGAGTTCGAATTGCGGGCACGCAGGGCTTCGTCACATTCAAGGATCATGCAGTCAACCTGACGCGTCACGAATTTGAATACCCCATCCCAGAAGCTGATGCTCGCCAAATGCTCGAACTGCTGTGCGAGAAGCCTCAGGTCGAGAAGACGCGCTACATCATTCCTAATGTAAAGGCGCAACTACCGAACGGCACGCCTATCGAGGGACTGTTTTGGGAAGTTGACGTCTTCCATGGCGACAACGAAGGGCTTGTCCTCGCCGAGATTGAAATTCCTTGTGAAGAGACACAGTTCGAGATACCCGACTGGATCGGACCCGATGTGTCGCACGACCGTCGCTATCGTAACAATGCCCTGGCCCGTCATCCCTACAAAGATTGGACCGAAGAAGAGAAGAATCAAATCCTATAGAATTACTACGAGTTCCTTAATATCCTTTTGAATTTCTTATTATTCCTAAAAAAAGCGCGTGTCCCGAAGGGCACGCGCTCGTTGTTATGTAACCAAAGATTGATTAGTACTCAAGCTTGGTCTGGCGAACGTAGGTCTGATAACGCTTCTTAGCCATCAGCTCTGCCTCAGCGAAGAGCTCGCCAGCCTCAGCTGGGAACTGCTTCATTACGGAAGCATAGCGTACCTCACCCTTGAGGAAGTCCTGGAACTTATCCCAGTTAGGCTCCTTCGAGTCGAGGATGAATGGGTTCTTGCCCTGAGCTTCGAGCTCTGGGTTGAAGCGCCACAGCTGCCAGTAACCGCACTCAACGGCCTTAGCCTCTTCAGCCTGCGACTTGCCCATGCCGGCCTTCAAGCCGTGGTTGATACATGGAGCGTAAGCGATGATGAGTGATGGTCCGTGATATGCCTCGGCCTCCTTGAATGCCTTGAGGGTCTGAGCCTGGTCGGCACCCATAGCGATCTGAGCAACATATACGTAGCCGTAGGTGGTGGCAATCATGCCGAGGTCCTTCTTGCGTACGCGCTTGCCAGAAGCGGCGAACTTGGCGATAGCGCCGAGAGGAGTAGCCTTCGACGACTGGCCACCAGTGTTGGAGTAAACCTCAGTATCGATAACGAAGACGTTCACATCCTCGCCCGATGCGATTACATGATCGAGACCGCCGTAACCGATGTCGTACGAAGCACCGTCGCCACCGATGATCCAATGGCTGCGCTTTACGAGGTGATCCTTATAGGTAAGGATGTCCTTGCACTTGTCGCAACCACAAGCCTCACAAGCTGCTACGATCTGTGGAGCCAAAGCCTTGGTCTCAGCAGCGTTCTCCTTGTTCTCAATCCACTTGTCGAAGAGAGCCTTCAGCTCGTCGCTGCAGCACTCGCAAGCCTTAGCCTCGGTCATGAGCTTCACGAGGCGAGCCTTGATCTTCTTGTGAGCGATGGCCATACCGAGACCGAACTCGCAGAAGTCCTCGAAGAGGGAGTTGGCCCAAGCTGGACCCTGACCCTTGGCATTGGTGGTGTAAGGAGTAGATGGTACTGAACCAGAATAGATTGACGAGCAACCAGTAGCGTTGGCTACGATCTCACGCTCACCAAAGAGCTGCGAAATGAGCTTCACGTATGGTGTCTCACCGCAACCTGCGCAAGCGCCTGAGAACTCGAAGAGTGGCTGAGCGAACTGAGAGTTCTTGACGTTGGCTGTGATGTCAACGAGATCCTGCTTCGAGGTAACGTTGTTTACGCAGTAGTTCCAGCGAGCAGCCTCCTCCTGAGCTTCAGCAGAAGAGTCGTCGTAGAGCTTCATGGTAAGGGCTGGGCCTCCGAGCTTCGGATTGCCTGGGCAGACGTCTGCACAGTTACCGCAAGCGAGACAGTCCTTAACGCCAACCTGCATGGTGAAGAACATACCCTTCATAGCAGCAGGAGCCTTCATCTCGATGGTCTGGCCGGTGAAGCCTTCCTTCTCCTCAGCAGTCATCACGAATGGACGGATGCAAGCGTGAGGACAAACATAAGCACACTTGTTACACTGGATACACTTAGCAGCATCCCAAACTGGAACGAATGCACCTACACCACGCTTCTCGAACTTGGCAGTGCCAGGATGCCATGTGCCATCCTCAATGCCCTTGAACGAAGAAACTGGAAGCAGGTCACCATCCTGTGCGTTGATTGGACGTACAACCTCGTTGATGAATGCGTCGCCATCAGCGTAAACCTTTGGCTCAGCGGTGAGGCTTGCCCATGCTGGATCAACAGCAAGCTCCTTGTACTCGCCACCACGATCAACGGCAGCATAGTTCTTGTTCACAACGTCCTCGCCCTTCTTGCCGTAAGACTTCACGATGAAGTGCTTCATCTCTTCTACTGCCTGCTCAACGGGGATAACACCGGTGATGCGGAAGAATGCCGACTGGAGGATGGTGTTGGTACGGTTGCCGAGACCAATCTCCTGAGCAATCTTGGTAGCGTTGATGTAGTAAACCTTCACATGCTTCTGTGCAAGAACAGCCTTAACCTTGTTGGGGATGTTGTTGACGAGTTCCTCGCCGTCCCAAATGGTGTTGAGCAGGAATGTGCCGCCTTCCTGGATGCCACGGGTAACATCGTACATGTTGAGGTATGCCTGCTGGTGGCAAGCTACGAAGTTAGGAGTGGTAACAAGATAGGTCGAACGGATAGGATCGTCACCGAAACGGAGGTGCGAGCAGGTGAAGCCACCCGACTTCTTCGAGTCATACGAGAAGTATGCCTGGCAGTACTTGTCGGTGGTCTCGCCGATGATCTTTACAGAGTTCTTGTTAGCACCTACGGTACCGTCAGCACCGAGGCCGAAGAACTTAGCCTGGAACATGCCTGCAGGAGCAACCGATACCTCCTCACCCACTGGGAGCGAAGTGAAGGTGATGTCGTCCACGATACCAAGAGTGAAGTGGTTCTTGGGCTCGTTGAGGGCGAGGTTGTCATAAGCGGCAATGATCTGAGCAGGTGTGGTGTCGTTCGAGCCGAGGCCATAGCGACCACCAACGACCTTGATCTGAGCAAGGCAGCCGAGTTCTGACAGAGCATCGACAACGTCGAGGTAGAGAGGCTCCGAGTTGGCGCCTGGCTCCTTCGTACGATCGAGCACGCAAATCTTCTTAACCGAAGCAGGAAGAGCCTCCTTGAGGTACTTCAGTGAGAATGGACGGTAGAGGTGAACAGAGATCAAACCTACCTTCTCGCCCTTGGCAACCTTGTAGTCAACAACCTCCTTGATGCAGTCGGTAGCAGAACCCATAGCGATGATGATGTTCTCGGCATCAGCTGGACCATAGAAGTCGAATGGACGATGCTTGCGGCCAGTGAGGGCGCTCACCTGATCCATATACTTGGCTACGATGTCAGGAACTGCATTGTAGTAGGGATTCGACGATTCGCGATGAGCGAAGAATACGTCGGGATTCTCGGCCATACCACGCATCTCAGGATGCTCGGGTGAAAGGGCGCGCTCACGGAATGCCTTAACGGCTTCCCAGTCTACCAAAGGACGAAGGTCCTCCTGGTCGATCACCTCGATCTTCTGATACTCGTGCGATGTACGGAAGCCATCGAAGAAGTTAAGGAAAGGCACACGGCTGGTAAGGGTAGCAAGGTGAGCAACGGCAGCAAGGTCCATTACCTCCTGTACAGAACCCTCGGCAAGCATAGCAAAACCTGTCTGACGGCATGCCATTACGTCCTGATGGTCACCGAAGATACAGAGGGCGTGTGAAGCCAATGTACGTGCAGAAACGTGGAATACGCTTGGGATTAACTCACCTGCAATCTTGTACATGTTAGGGATCATCAGGAGCAAGCCCTGTGATGCAGTAAAGGTAGAGGTGAGGGCACCAGCCTGCAGTGAGCCGTGAACGGCACCAGCAGCACCGCCTTCAGACTGCATTTCCTGAACGAGAACAGTCTCGCCAAAGAGGTTCTTGCGACCCTGAGCGGCCCACTCGTCAACGTTCTCTGCCATTGGTGACGATGGCGTAATAGGATAGATAGCAGCTACCTCGCTGAACATATACGCGATATGCGCAGCAGCGGTGTTACCATCACATGTCATGAATTTTTTAGCCATTTGTTTGGTGTTTAAGAATTAATGAGTTAGTGAATAATGTTAATAATGGTTTTGGTAGTATGAATAAATCATGCAATTAGTAGAGGAAACCGAACAACCAGAGCGGGATGACATTGTCATGGCCAATCTCGAAGTTGTCGATGGCATAGAAGTACTCGGGGTTGTTCTTGGTGCGAACCACCCAATCACATACGCGGAAACGATCCCTGCCATTCACCAGGAACTGTACGTTTCGCTCGTTCGACTTGTTCAGTTTGTTGTCCTTGTGCAACATGTTATAGAAGAACGTCTCACGCAGCTGACGTGGCTCCACGTCGTTGAGGCATGTGGGGAACAGGATATTCGTGTTGTGCATGTAAACGACGGCAGGCTTCTTCGGGAACTGCTCTTCACAAGTGTAGAGCATGTTGATCAGACGTGCTTCCTTGAGGTACGACAGATAGTTCACCACCGTAGCACGGCTCGTCTCGATGCTCTTGGCCAGCAGGCTGACGTTGGGTGAGCAAGGAGCCTCCTGAGCCAGGATGTGGAGCAGTTTCTTCAGTTTGGGAAGGTACGATAACTCAATCTCCTTCAGGAAGAGAATGTCTACTTCCAGCATCGTGTTCATGTTCTTGATCAGCATCTCGGAATAATTCTTCTTCTCGAGGAAGAATGGATAATATCCGTGGTGGATATAATCCTTGAAATAGTTCAAAGGCTTGATCATCGAACAGATCTCGGAAGCGATTTCCTGATGGTTGGCGATGAGGTCCTGATAACTATAGCTGTGGAAATTGGTTCCTGCCATGAGATTGATGTACTCACGGAAAGAGAATCCACGCAAATTGTACGATTCCACGATGCCGCTGAGCATCGGGTTGGCTTCCTTCAGACGCATCACCGTCGAACCAGCGAAGATAATCTGCACCTTCGGGTACTGGTCATAGATGAACCTAAGTTCCTCGCTCCAATCGGGATACTTGAAAATCTCGTCGATCAGCAACGTACGCCCTCCCTGCTGCTGGAACTGCGAAACGAATTCGCGCAGCGAGTGGGTGTAGAAGTAGAAGTGATTCATGTTGATGTAGAGACATCTGCGGTCATCGGGTCCATATTTCTCCAATGCATATTGCAGCAGGAAAGTAGTTTTTCCGACACCTCTACTACCCTTGATGCCAATCAAGCGGCTGCTCCAATTAATCTCGTCGATAAGTTCACGGCGTACTGGCGAATAAACATGCTCCACCAGATACTTGTGTGTTCTGTAAAACGTCTCCACTTTAATATATTTTTTACAATTATTATTTGCTCATTCGCGGTGCAAATATACAAAAAAAAACTTTATTTGCAAAGTAAAATTAGCAAAAAAATCGTTAAAAATTTTATTTTCTTTGATTTTAGGGTTTATAAGGCCAATAAAGTTGTTCTATAACATGTTTTTTCGACGACTAAAAACTTTGGTCCGCCCTTCACGAAGAGGGACGGACCAAATCTGAGGTAGGTTACAGCGAACTGTAAACCTTTAGAGTCTTAGAGCTGGGGACCAGCAGCCACCAGAGCCTTGCCGGCCTCGTTGGTGGTGTACTTGCCGAAGTTCTTGATGAAGCGTGCAGCAAGGTCCTTTGCCTTCTCCTCCCACTCGCAGTCACAAGCGTAAGTGTCGCGTGGGTCAAGGATGCGGCGGTCAACGCCTTCGAGAGTTACAGGAACCTCAAAGTTGAAGAATGGGATGTGCTTGGTCTCAACATTGTTGATAGCACCATTCAGGATAGCGTCGATGATGCCACGGGTGTCGCGGATCGAGATGCGCTTGCCAGTGCCGTTCCAACCGGTATTCACCAGATAAGCCTTGGCGCCGCTCTTCTCCATCTTCTTCACGAGTTCCTCAGCATACTTGGTTGGGTGGAGCTCAAGGAATGCCTGGCCGAAGCAAGCAGAGAAGGTTGGAGTAGGCTCAGTGATACCGCGCTCGGTACCAGCCAACTTAGCTGTGAAGCCAGAGAGGAAGTAGTACTTGGTCTGCTCAGGAGTCAAGATAGATACAGGAGGCAGTACACCGAATGCGTCAGCGGAGAGGAAGATCACCTGCTTGGCAGCTGGTGCAGACGAACCTGGCTGAATGTTCTTGATGTGGTTGATTGGATAAGAAACACGGGTGTTCTCGGTCACCGACTTGTCGTTGAAGTCAATCTTGCCGTTTGCGTCAACAGTCACATTCTCAAGAAGAGCGTCACGCTTGATGGCGTTGTAGATATCGGGCTCAGACTCCTTGTCGAGCTTGATAACCTTAGCATAGCAACCGCCCTCGAAGTTGAAGACACCATTGTCGTCCCAACCGTGCTCGTCGTCACCGATAAGGCGACGCTTTGGATCGGTCGAAAGGGTGGTCTTGCCAGTTCCAGAGAGGCCGAAGAAGATAGCGGTGTTCTCGCCGTTCATGTCGCAGTTAGCCGAGCAGTGCATCGAAGCGATGCCCTGGAGAGGCAGATAGTAGTTCATCATCGAGAACATACCCTTCTTCATCTCACCGCCGTACCAGGTGTTGAGGATCACCTGCTCACGGGTCTTGGTGTTGAAAGCCACACAAGTATCGGAGTTCAGACCGAGTTCCTTGTAGTTCTCAACCTTTGCCTTAGATGCATTGTAGATGACAAAGTTGGGCTCGAAGTTTGCGAGTTCCTCCTCTGTTGGACGGATGAACATGTTCTCAACGAAGTGAGCCTGCCAAGCAACCTCGACGATGAAGCGTACAGCCAGGCGGGTAGCCTTGTTGGCGCCGCAGAATGCATCAACAACATAGAGATTCTTGTTCGAAAGTTCCTTCTGGGCAATCTTCTTCACAGTTTCCCAAACCTCCTCAGTCATGGGGTGGTTGTCGTTCTTGTAGCCTTCTGTAGTCCACCAAACGTTGTTGTGGCTCTCGTCGTTATCAACGATATACTTGTCCTTAGGCGAACGGCCGGTAAAGATACCAGTCATTACGTTCACAGCACCAAGCTCAGTCTCCTGACCCTTCTCATAACCTGTGAGGGCAGGATCGGTCTCAGCCTTGAACAGCTCTTCGTAGGAAGGATTGTGAGCAATCACGGTCGAACCAGTGATACCATACTTTGTCAAATCCAAATTTGCCATAATACCTTTTAAAATATTAAATAATAAGTTTAATGTTTATAATGAATTTAATACACACCGATGAAAAAAGGCAGTTCCAGGATAGGCTTTCTCTACCCTTTTTCAGTGCAAATATAATTAGTTTTTATCAATCTTCCAACATTTTATGTAGTATTTCGTAAAGAAATAATTCTTATCTATTCAAAATGCTACATTTACTTTTCAAACATACAATGCTTCATAATAGTTCATCCCCCGTCGGAAGGCTAGTCAAAAACACAAATATTCCATCTTCAACATCATAAAACACTCTGACGGGCGACAGAGTGCTTTCTCATTTTGCGTAAGCATTGTGACGGCCGTCAAAGTGTTTTTTCCTACAAGAAATAGCATTGTGACGGGCGACAGAATGCTTGCCCCTACAGGGAATAGCATCGTGACGGCCGACAGAGTACTTGCGCAAACGGATAGAGCATCATGACGGCCGTCAGAATGCCTGAACCGTTCAGAGAATGACCTTTCCTGGCCAAGATTGGTTATGCCTCAGTAGAATAGGGCATTCTGTCGCCCGTCAGAAGCTTGTTCCCATAGGATAGAGCATCATGTCGGCCGACAGAGTGCTTGCGCGATTGGATAAAGCATCATAACGGCCGACAAAGTGCTTGAATTCAGATCTTCAAGCGTATAGACAATTTGCATAGAAGCCAAGTGATGGCAATGCAGATAGCAGAGAAAATTATACACTTGATGATGCCAAAGGGTTCGGGAATTGCTGATGACCACTCCCATCCCATCGACATGGAAATGAGCGGATAAAGAAGATAAGGCACCATGTAGCAGGTAAGGGTTGCAGTTCCTGCCGGTTGGAGGAAAGACAGCCACGTGGACTTCCCCTTTGCCACAAGCCAATCGAGCAGCACGTAAAGAACAAGGTCGATGCCCAAAGTGTAGAATATCCACGGCAGCGTGCCGATAATCTTTGAAGTGATGAACAACTGGTGGAAGGTCGCGGCCAACACGAAGCAGCCTAAGCCAAGAAGCAGGGTCGCCGTTGTCTGCCGTGAGCGCGTAAAGCTGGCTGACCATTTGAGATAAAGCCCCGAAAACAACACGCCGCTCATGACCAAGAGGTGACTGGAAGCATTGCCGATGTGAAGCGTCGACAACGTGAGGTCAACGATATTCGGTTCGGGTAAAGAAAGGATAGGCAGGCCTTGAAAAAGGGAGTAGTCGGCCGTAGGGGTGCAACAGAGGCAAACCGCGAAAAGCAATACCCATGTGATGGCTTGAGTGAAGACGTTCCTTGAAAGTGCATAGACGAGAGCACAGAAGAGATAGGCCCAGCCAATCAATCCCAGGATTCCCCACCAATAGGGATAGAACGTTCTGCCTTCTGGACTACGTGAGGTGACGAGTAGGAACAGCAAGATGGCCCAACCGATGGCTTTCAAGACACAGACCAGCCATCCATCCGACTGTTCATATCGGTTGAAGACCAGAAAGAAAGCAAGGGTCATAAGCAGGCAATAGGCATTGCGATCGTAACCGATCGATGGATCTATGCCCGATTCGTAATTACAGATGAATGCGCCCATGAGAATCAAGGCAAAAGAACGCGAAAGAATATGGCGGACCACATCGCCCTCACTTCTCCCCTTTCGTCGCATAGCGGAGATTGCATAAGGAATGGAAAGGCCAACACAGAAAAGGAATGAGGGGAATACGATGTCGGAAAACCCGAGCATATCTTCCGTGGCTTTGGCATGCTTCATCCAATGCGGAATGCCCGAAACCGACCAGAAGTCGTTGACCATCAGCATCACTGCCATAGTAAGCGCACGGAGCAAGTCGATGGTGAGATTGCGTTTTTCGAGGTAGTTCATAGCATTTATCTATCGATTTACAAGGATAATCTCTACTTTACCAAAAGGTTCCAGACCGTTCGGCTGAGTGTGAAGGAATCGTCATCGTCATCACAATCCCAATACATAGCGCCACGAAGACATTTGGCAAGTATATAGTTGCACTTGTAGGTGATGGAGGTGGCATTCTCGTGAGCGAGAACCATCTTGCCTTGTGCATCGACGAGATAGGGAACGAGGGCGATGGAATCCCAGCGTTCGGTGTAGAGGCCGTCGGTGGACAATTTGCCGAAGGGACGCTGACCTTTGTAGTCCTTGCTTGGCCGCCCGTAGAACGGCATGCCCATGACGAGTTTCGAAAGAGGGACACCTGCCTCAAGATGATGGTCGATGGCTTCAGAAACGCTGAGCGAACCAGCGACATCAGAACGGAACAATGCGGAATGATGATAGGGCGGATCGGCCATATCATAGGTCATCAGGTTGATGAAGTCGATGAAGGGCAGGACTGAGCGATAATCGACATAGGTGGTATCAGCATAATCGGCAAAGGTAAGCAGATGGTCGGTACCGATAGCTTGACGCAGGTCGTGCATAAGCAGCGTGAAGTTCTTCGTATCATCGGGAGATGACGAGATGCCTGCAGCACTTGATGTTGGATATTCCCAGTCGATGTCGATGCCATCGAGGGAATAGGTGTCAATAGCCTTTTGGCAACTTCGGGCGAACGACAAACGATGTTCTTCGTCAGAAGCCATCTCGGAGAAATTGCCACTACCCCAGCCTCCGACGCTGAGAAGCACCTTCAGATGGGGATTTGCCTCCTTCAAGGCAACGATGGAACACAAGCGCTCAGGATTGTCGACTCGAACGCTGTCAAAGCCAGTAGTCACATGGCCGAAAGCATAATTAAGATGAGTGACAAGACTCGGATCAGGCATGCGGTCACTCCATGACGTGATGTAGCCGACCACCACCCTCTCGGGCGATGGGTCTTCGTCAGTAGGCTTCTGGTCTTGGGGATGACACGAAACTAGCACGAGGGCAGCCAACAAAATAAGAGGCAGTGAATGACATCCGATTTGTGAAAAGACTAAGGTATTCTTAATTATTGACATAGATAGTATTGAATAATACACATTGGAATCACGAATTTGAGAATTATAGAATTATTGAGCTGACATCCAGTAATTTTCAATTCTAAAACCTCAAATTCGTGATATATAGGCAGTCGTTGATAAAATGAATTATTCGAAAAGAGGCTTAGTGGTCCATGGGGTAACGGACTCCCCAATCTTTACGGAGGGAATCCATCTGCTGCATGATGGAGAGGGTTTCGGCGTGCGGCATCATGGGAGATTCGAGGAGGCCGGCTTCGATGCAGCGCTTGCTTTCGAAGACCTGGTATTCGTAGCCAGTGACCATTTCGATGGGACGGTCGTAGGTGGCGACGAGTTCGTAATTGCGCCATACTTCTACCCTACCGGGACAATTGATATTGTCGACGCTAATGTAGCCTTCAGTGCCACTTATGATGCCACGGCGGTCGTTGAGACAGAGAGCACCTGACTGAAGGTTGGCCATCTTGCCGTCGGCATAGGTGAGTGAGACGCATTCCTGCATATCCATACCTGTGGGCCCGAGGACGCAGTTGCTGACCTGACGGACGATTTCTGTGCCAAAATACATTCGGGCAAAGTTGAGTGCATAGACGCCGACATCGAGGAGAGCGCCACCTGCGAGTTCTGGAAGGAAGATGCGCTGCTTGTGCTTCATATTGTAGCAGAGGCTAGCCTGCAAAATTTGTGGCTGACCGATGATGCCGCTCTCCATTATCTCCTTGATCTTATGCGAGAGGGGCATATAGCGAGTCCAGATGGCTTCGGTAATAAAGATGCCTTTCTGATGGGCGAAGTCAAGGAGTTCGATGGCTTCGGCAGCGTTAGCGGTAAAGGCTTTTTCGACAAGACAAGGCTTGCCATGCTCGAGAGCGAGGCGGGTGTGGGCATAGTGGTGTGAATGAGGCGTGGCGACGTACACGAGATCGACGTCAGGGTCCTGAACAAGGGCCTCATAGCTATCGTAGATGCGGGTGCAGCCGTAGCGCTGGGCAAAGGCCTTGGCCTTCTCGAGGGAACGTGATGCGATGGCATAGACCTCATAACCCGGGATGGGGGTGATGGTCTTGCCCATTTGGTCGGCGATCCAACCGGCGCCGATGATGCCTAGTTTGAAAGTGGTCATGGTGTAGGGGTATTTATAAAAAACAAAATCCACCCCGCCTTTTGGGGAGGGGTGGATTATGATGGGTAGATGGATTACTTAATACGCTTGTAACCGTACTTAGCAACGGCGCCGAGCTCCTCCTCGATACGGATGAGCTGGTTGTACTTGGCCATACGGTCGGTACGAGAGAGCGAACCGGTCTTGATCTGGCCAGAGTTGGTAGCAACGGCGATGT
>JAEEGH010006304.1_pt1 | contig 29134 bp, 13 predicted proteins | sample 9134181 | NCBI WGS metagenome assembly JAEEGH01 (sample SAMN16246544, study PRJNA631951) | gut metagenome | biome: gut microbiome; feature: rumen; material: DP-attached | host: Bos | place: Iran: Karaj | collected 2018-10 | reverse complement strand
AACGCTTTCTGGGGCGGCCTTGGCTACCGTATCGGAGACGCTTTCACCTTCCTCGGCGGTGTCAACTGGAAATGGCTGCGCGTTGGCGTTGCCTACGATTTAACTGTCTCGAAACTGGGCACCATGAAATCGGGCCGCAGTTTCGGTACCGTTGAACTCTTCGTCAACGGAAGCTTCCGCATTGACAATCCGAAGCAGAAGCCCACCGTGTCGCGCAACACCCGTTATCAACTATAATATATAGAATATTCTTTAAAAAAGATTATTTGAAACATTTTTGAAAAAAATTCGTTTAGTAAATAATAAAACATTGACTATATGAAGAAGTTGTTTTTCATCCTCGCCGCTTCGACCGCACTCCTCTGGAGCTGCAAGTCGACCAATAACGGAGAATTGGTAGGCGTCAACGACCGTCCCTATTTTGAGGATATCGACCTCAAGGGCATGGTATTCATCAACCAAGGCAACTATACCATGGGCGCCGGTGTGCAGAACGTCACCTACGGACGTACTCCCCAGCCCCGCAAGATGCAGATCAGCTCATTCTTTATGGATGAGACCGAAATCACCAATAACGAGTACCGTCAGTTTGTGGCCGCCGTCAAAGACTCCATCGCCCGCCGCATCCTCGGCGAAGCCGGCGTGGAAGGCTTCCTCGTCGAAGAGGACCAGTATGGTGAACCTCTCGATCCCCCGATACTCAACTACAAGACCAAGATTGACTATTCCAATCCTGAAATCCGTCAGTATCTTATCGATGGTGGATTCTACATTGTGGACATCTACCACCGCCGCGTTGTTGACGTGTCGAAACTCAACTACGAATACTATTTCATCGACTACGCAGAGGTCTCCAAGAAAGAAAACGGTGTGCAGTCCAAGGACGAGCACAAAGGCACCTCTTTCGCCGTGCGTCCCAAAGGTCTGAACAACCGCAACTCGCAGATTCAGCGCGAATATGTCAACATCTATCCTGACACTCTGTGCTGGGTTCACGATTACGCCTACAGCATGAGCGAGGACTATGCCCGCAGCTACTTCTCCTCGCCCGCCTACGACAACTACCCTGTGGTGGGTGTCAGCTGGCGTCAGGCCAACGCTTTCTGCGTGTGGCGTTCCAACATGCTCAACAACTACCTTGAGAGCATCAACTACAGCATCCTCAACGACTTCCGTCTGCCCACCGAGAGTGAATGGGAGTTTGCTGCCCGTGGCGGTATCGCCAGCGAGTCCTATCCTTGGGGCGGCCCCTATGTGCGCAACCCGAACGGATGCTTCCTGGCCAACTACGAGCCCCTGAAGGGTGCCTATGACGACGACGGTGGTGTGAGAACACTTATGGTTGGTCACTACGCCCCCAACGACTACGGTCTGTATGACATGGCCGGCAACGTGAGCGAGTGGTGCCTCGATGCCTTCAATGAGTCCACCTACATCGTTGCCAATGCCATCACCCCCTACTATAATCACAACGCCAAAGACGACGACCCGCTGGCTATGAAGCGTAAAGTCATCCGTGGCGGCAGCTGGAAAGACCAGAAGTACTTCATCCAGGTGCAGACCCGCGACTTTGAATTCATGGACACTGCCAAGTGCTACATTGGCTTCCGCTGCGTGCAGCCTTACCTGGGTCGTGTGAAAGGCGACAATCTCCGTACCGCCTCCAACGTCGCTCGCTAAAGACAACTCTTCAAGACATATAACACAAGCAAGTAACACATTATATTAACAAGCAACACAAAAAATTATATATTATGAGCTTCATCAACAATCTCGTTCGTAGTAAAGGTTACAAAACCTTCATGGCTTATCTTTATGGTTGGGGTGCATCTGTTGTTATCGTCGGTGCCCTGTTCAAAATCATGCACTGGCCCGGTGCCAATGAGATGCTTATTGCCGGTATGAGTGTGGAAGGTATCATCTTCTTCCTCTCGGCATTTGAACCGCCCCACAAAGAATGGGACTGGAGTTTGGTCTATCCCGAACTGGCCGGTATGGTCGACGAGGCTGCTCTCGATGCCGGTGAGGTGGAGCTCGACGAGAACGGCAACCCCATCGAGAAGGCTCCTTTGAGCGCAGACCCGCTTACCGCCAAACTCGACAAGATGCTTGAACATGCTCATATCAGCCCCGAACTCATCGACCGCCTTGGCCAGGGCATGCAGAACCTTGCCGACAGTGCCAACTCGATGAACAACATGGCCAACGTCACTGCCGCCACCGACAAATTTGTCAGCAATATGGACGGCGTGGCCAACCAGGCCGGACGCCTGCTCGAAAGCATGCAGGGAGCTCCCGAGGCCATCTCCACCCTCTCCACCATCTATCAGGAGACCGCCCAGTCGCTTAGCGGCGAGGTGTCGTATGCCGAGGAGATGAAGAAAATGTCCGCCAGCCTCAGCAGCATCAATGCCATGTACGAGATGCAGATCAACAATGCCTCCACTCAGATGACCCTCAACAAGGAGTTCGAAGAGAAGATGGGCACCATGCTTGCCAACTTCTCCGATTCCGCTGACGGCATCAAGAAATACAAAGAACAAGTTGATGCCCTCACCCGCAAGGTCGCCGAACTGAACAACGTCTACGGCAACATGCTGGCCGCCATGCAAACCAGAATCTAACCATAGTTCATACCTTTAAACTTTAATCTTTAACCTTTAAACTTTAAATTAGACTATGGGCGCAACAAACTGTCCGGAAACCCCGCGACAAAAAATGATTACCATGATGTACCTCGTGTACACCGCCATGTTGGCTCTGAATGTCTCCGCCGAGGTTATCCAGGGCTTCAAAAGCGTGGGTACGGCATTGCATGAGTCAAACAAGAACTTGGAGTATAAACTGATAGACTCCTATGATAACTTCCGTATTGCCGACAGCTTGAACAACGGTAAATACGACTCTCTCTACACCATCGCCTTGGAAGTCAGAGAACTCTCCAACGGTATCAAGAATTACATCGACAGCATTGAATGCGACTTTATCGGTTCCAAGGTAGCCAGCTCCGTTGACTACACCGATCCGAGAACAGGAAAAGAATGGAAACTTCAGCTACGTGATGAAAGTGGAAATGCCACTATTGAGAACGTAAGGACAGCCCTCGACAGCATCGGTTTTTCCTGGTTCACTGATAAGCAGCTTGAAGACAACCATGGTCCTGCCCAGTACTTCATCGGTCCCGACGTGAAGAATCCCGACCCGAACTTGGCTGCTATCAAGATTAAAAACAAGGTTATTGAATTCAAGCAGAGAGTGAACGAAGTGCTTGGTGCCGACTCCATCAAAGTTGAGACCGCACTGAAAGAGCTCAACATGTCCGATGGATATAACAAAGAAGGCGAGTTGGTGCCTTGGGAGGTCAACACCTTCAACGAGGTTATCACCGGTGCCGCCCTCGTCACCCTCACCCGACTGAAGACTGAAATGATGAATGCCGAATACGCTGTCGTCGAGGAGCTCTTCAAACAGGTATCCAAAGGTGACAAGAAGTTCAGCAACATCGCCATGATTTCGCGTCCTCGCTCCACCTATATCCTTCAGGGTGGTACTTATGAGACCCGTATCAATGTGGCCGCCTACGACTCGAAACAGAGATTCACCGCCACCGTCAATGGCCAGCATCTGACCAGCGGCGACAGTGGTACTGTCATCTACAAAGCCACCTGCAACACCCTCGGTCCGCAACGCATTACCGGTACCGCCTATGTGACAGGTGACAACGGTGTCGAGGAATATCCCATCAATGACTTCTACTTCGTCGCCAAACCCGCCGGTGTGGTGCGTCTCGACGGCCTTCAGGTGATGTATGCCGGTCTTGAGAACCCCGTCACCATTTCGGCCGCTGGTGTCGATGGTCGCAGCCTGAGCCTCGCCATCGAACCCGCCGGACAAGCCGACATTACCAAATCCGAAGGTGAAGGCAGCTTCATTGTCAAGCCCAGACCCGGCGCCAAGAAACTCACCCTTTCCGTCAACGCCACCATTGACAAACGTACCTCCACCATGGGTACGCAGACTGTCATCGTCAAAGACATTCCCGCACCTATCATCAAGGTGGCTGGTGTGGAGAGCGGTGGACGACTCGACAAGAAAGAGTTGTCGGCGAGCACGGTCGTCATCCCCATCAAGAACCCCGACTTCCTGCTGAAGATTGACAACCGCAGCATCCGTATCATCAAGATGCTTGTCTCCGTGGGCGCCAAGGAAGAGACCGTCAACGGCCCGCGCTTCAACGAGAGCATTGCCTCCATGATTCGCAAAGCCACCAAGGGCGAGAAACTGGTCATCCAAGCCGATGTCATGATGCCCGACGGCAAACCCAAGTCTGTAACCTATACTGCCACCCTCAGATAAAAAACCTAAGACTTTAACCCTTTAGACCCAAAAACACTTAATCATATGAAAAGAGTCCTGTTTACTGTGCTTGCAATTATCGCCTATTGCACAGCAACCAATGCACAGAGCATCATTGACGGTAACGACCAGCGCAATCCCAACGACTTCTACCAGAAAGGTATCATCGTGGGAAAGAAAGCCATGCCGTACCCCTCTGTCCGAGAGAATGATGTGATTTGGGAAGAAGTGGTATGGAGAGAGATTGACTTCAACGAGAAGTTCAACCAGTTCTTCTACTTCCCCAAGAATGCAGAGCAAAGCACTCAAGGCCGTATCAGTCTGGTCAATCTCATCATGCGCGGTGTCCGTAACGGAGAAATCCCCGTTTACGAGGATGACGACATGGAGAAAGAACTCGACTTGAACGATGCCATTATCCAACTCGCCGGTGCCCCCTACTCCGTGGAGGAAGAAATCGTTGATGAATACGGCAACCCCGTCTACGACGATGAGACTGACGAAATCAAAAAGAGAAGTGTCATCAAGACCCGCTCATTCGATAGCACCTCGGCTGTAAAAATCAAGCTGAAAGAGAAATGGTATATCGACAAGCAGGACACCCGTCAGAAAGTCCGCATCGTTGGCCTCAGTTTCTACTACCAGAAAGAGAACGCCGCCGGCGAGAGAAACTACACCTGGTCGTGGTGGATTCCCATGGACGACATGCGCGTGCGTCAGGTCCTCGTCAATGCCAACGCCTACGACGAGAACAACGATGTGGTGGAACGTTCCTATGACGACATCTTCATCCAGCGTTATTTTGACAGCTACGTCATTCGCACGTCGAACACCCCGAACCGCTCTATCTCTGAATATTTGACCGACCTGGATGCCGTCCTCGAGTCGCAGCGTCTCGAAGAGATGATTTTCGACATCGAGTCCGACATGTGGGAATACTAGGATAGTTAATAGATTAGAGTTAAGAGTTAAGAGTTAAGAGATTTCTGGCTCTTAACTCTTTTTTTCAATGAAGAAGTCGTCGCTCATAGTATGGCTCTCTCTACTGCTGGCCTGCCAAGCGGTGGGTCAGACCGTGGAACAAAAGAGGCCCGACGACTTCCACGTTCAGCAGCCTCAAGGCCACGCCAAGCCCCTCCCCTTCCCTTTCCTCCGAGAGGACGACGTAGTGTGGTCCACAACACTGTGGAAAAACATTGACTGCAACGAACTCTTCAACCAATTCTTCTACTTTCCCAGCGACGAATATATCAACTTCGGCAAGAAGAGCCTCGCATACATCATCTGGGATGCTATGGTAGCCGACGAGATACCCATCTATGAGGACGACGGACTCAAGATACCTCTTGACAACGAAGCCTTCTTCAAACGCTATACACGCCCCGACACTATCCTCCTCGAGATAGGCTACGACGAAGATGACAATGAACTCTATGAGACCGTCATTAAGCCACGTTATTTTGACGGATCCGAGGTTCTGGCTTGGAGCCTGCGCGAGGTGTGGTTCATCGGGCGTCAGGACAGCCGCCAGGACTCGCGCCGCATTGCTTTGGCGCCCCTTAAAGAGACTTACCGTGTTGTCGGCGGAGGTGTGCCGGACATCTACCTCGGCCGCCTCCCAATCTTCTGGATCCCCATGCAGAATCCCCGCGTCAGAAACCTTCTTGCGCGCTACGCCGCCTATATCGACCCCAACAATGTCGTCAACCAGCCCTCTTGGGACTGGGTGTTTCTCAACCAACACTATACGGCATATACTACCAAGGAATCGAACATGCGCGACATAAGCATCTCTGATTACACCTTCGGCAGCGATGCCATCCACGAGGCCGAGAGCATCGAAGAAAAGGTCTTCGAAATCGAAAACGAGATGTGGGAATATTGACAAATTGAAAGCACACAGGAGCGGTCTGGCCGATATCGCCGAACAGTGTGGATTCTCCTCGCAGGCCTCCATGACCAAGGCTTTCAAAGCCCAAGGCAAAGACACCCCGTCGAGCTACCGTTCGAATTACTGACCAGTGGTCAGTGGTTTCTTTTGATTGCAATCTTTTGTTTTTGGTGGAAATTTTTTTTTCTTTGGTGGAAAATTCTGTCAAAGGAAACAGTTATTAATTGTTTTTTGTTATTTTTGCATCGCAAAAATTGAAAACTAAAAAACATCTAACTATATGACAACGAAGCTGATTATTCTTTTAGCCATCGGGCTGATTGTTTTGGGGATTCTGGTGTGGATGATTGTCCGCGCCTGGCGCTACAGGAAAAACCATCCCGACGACCCCATGGGAACGGGTTTGCGGATGTTTATCGGCATCATCCTAATTCTCGGTTTTCAATTTTCAATTTTCAATACGGCACAGGCGCAGTCGAGTTGGCAAGGTGGTCATGGCGCGCCCAATAATCCCTACCGGATCCGTAAGGCTAATGAGTTGGTGGCCTTCGCCAACTGCCTCGCTACCGGCAACGAGTTCTACTTCTATAGATATGGCTACAGCAAAGAGTACATCTGTAGTCCAACGCCTCCCACCAGCGGTGACTACGACACCATTCCCGCCCACGGCGAGGGCAGGTACTTCTTGATACCGAATGACATCATCCTCAACGAGGGGAATGTGGCCGCCTGCGACGGCGAGATAGACCCCTCCTGGACCGTCTGGCCCGCGACGGGCGTCTTCAAAGGCTACCTCCTTGGCGACAGGCACACCATCAGCGGTCTGTATATCGACCGTCCGGACACCACCGTGGGCGTGGGCTTCTTCTCGAAAATGGAGGGGAATGCACACGTCGAAAAACTCGGCATTGTCAATTCCTACGTCAGGGGTGGTGCCGGCAACATCGGCGGTATGGTGGGCGAACTTTCCGGAGGCCGTATCAGCGACTGTTTCTTCGAGGGCAGCATCCGCACAAGCGGCAATAACGTGGGCGGCTTCATCGGACTGATGACCCTCCACGACACTTTGCTGCCCGAAGTCAGCGTCTGCTACGCTTCCGGACATGTCGACTGTTCCGGTGACTATGTCGCCGGCTTGGTCGGCAAGGTGGAGAAGGGCACCGTGCGCCAGTGCTACTCCTCCATGGCAGTCCGCACCACCGATGTGGTTGGCATTGCCCTCTCGGGGGCGAACCCCACCCACGGCGGCATCGGCACCGATGAAGATATCGCCTCGCACCACGTGGGTGGCATCTACGGCTACGCGCTTTCCCCAACCGGCACCAACAGCTACGACCCGGATGTCGACAGCATCCGCGTCGACACCTGCTACTTCGACTGGCAGCAGACCGACCTTCCCTCAATCCCCGGCTCGTCATGGGTTCCAGCAGATTGGCGGGACAATCGTGGTGCCGCAGCCCTCAGCACCTACGACATGACCTATTACAGCCAGATGTATTTCGACATAAAAAATCAGAGGCCCAGCTTGTGGAAAAGCACCTACCTGTGCAATCTTTACCCCTACCCGGATCCATTCAACGATCCGATAAATGTCACATACCGCCTCGAATTGGATTACCCCCAAGATTCCAATGTGCTCGCCACCCTCATTCCCTTTCTCGATGTCTTTATGAAACCGAACGGCAACGGCCAAAGTACCATCAACAATATGAACGACCAGGAGCGCAAGCACATGAAGCTCTCCGACCTCACCGAGTCGTTCGTGCTGTGGAAAAAGTGTGACAGTCTGGGTATTTCCACGTGGACCATCGACAATCTCTGGCCCGATGCTGTCCGCAGAGAGTTTTATGCGCCCGACAACAGCTGGAACGTCTATCTGCAGAAGCAGGGTGTGGTGCGCTTCACCGTTGAGGCGGCAGGGCGCACACGCTACTACGACGCGGTGGTCAACATACCCCCCTACGTCGGCTCCGCCGAGAACCCCTTCCTCATCAGCAATCTGGAAGACATCATCGCCTTCCGCAACGGCATCAACGCGGGCGAGGACTTCGTCTACCACCGCTTCCTGATTCGTCGCGACTCTCTTCCTCACATCCACTGGATGCAGACCGCCGACATCGACCTCGCCGCCGCAGGCGACTGGGTCGCCATCGGCAAGAATGCCGACACTTGCTTCACGGGTTTCTACGACGGCCGTGGCCATAAGCTGATGAACCTGACGATGACCAACGGCACCGACCGCGCACTCTTCATCTATTCCAAGGGCGACATCAAGAACCTTGTCATCGAAGACCCGCACATCAACGGCTGCGGAGGTTCGTCGGCCGCCTTGGCCACCAACGTCATGGGCGGTTCTTTCGAGAATTGTGCGGTAGTGGGTGGCAATACATTGAGTTTCAGTGGTACGGATTGTGCCGCCCTCATCGGCAAGGTAGACTCCTCTACCAATCCAGTCGACAGCATCGCAATTGCTGGCTGCTTCAACAGCTGCGCTGTCACCAATACCACCGGCAATGCCGCCGGCGTGGTGGGTTATGTGAACGCTACCACCTGTCGCATCGAGCGCTGCTTCAACACTGGCGACATCACCGCCTCTGGCAATGTACACCCCATCGTCGCCACAATTCTCAATTCTCAATTCTCAATTCTCAATTCATACAATGCCGGTGTGCTTACGGGCACACAAGTCGACGCACAATCAACGAACACAAGTTTTTTCAACGACTACCACGTCAGTCCCCTCTGCAATGGGGCGACGAAAGTGGCAACGCGCTACTTCATCAATTCCACCACCCTGGTGCGTCCTTACCTGGGCGACAGTTATTGGCTCTACGAGGAGGGACGCTATCCACGTCTGCGTTGGACCGACAGCTCGTCCGTCCGCACGGCCGCCATCGCAGCCTGCACTCCTCGCCTGCCGATGGCCAATCTCCCGCTGCCCGACACTATGACCGTCGCCAACGCTTACAACCTCCTCATCCTGTGTAATGGTGTCAACACCAATGCATCGTTCAGGTATGACGGCTACCTGCTGCCCGCCTTCGCCCAGGACATCGTCTTCAGACTCACCGCCAATATCGCTTTGGGAAGCAACAACAGTGACTGGAGTCCCATCGGATACACCGTGCCGGGCAGCGGCGACGAAGGGCATTTCGCCGGCGTCTTCCTAGGTAATGATCATACTATCTCCAACCTCCAAACCTCCCAGCGACGTCCTATCGCGGGTCTTTTCGGCCGCCTCACCGGTCGTGTCGCGGACCTGAGAATCAACCTGGGCACTTTGTCGGCCACCGAATACGCCGGCGGCGTCTGCGCAATTCTCGACGGCGGCCGACTCGAACGCTGCTATGTGACGGGTGGCAACATCGAGAGCGATTATATCGCAGGCGGTATCGCCGCCATTGTCCAGGGTGCCGACTCCCTTATCACCTGTATGAACTTCGCCTCCGTCATAGGCAACCACTCCGTCGGCGGCCTTGTCGGCCAGGGTGGCCACGTGCTTGCCTCTGCCAATTTCGGTGACGTTACGGGTATGCCCGCCAGCATCTACACGGGCGGCATCAGCGGCCATAGTACCACTGTGGAGAAGAGCTTCAACAGCGGTTTGGTTACCGCCCGTCCCAGCAACCCGCGCGAGGACAACTGGGTGGGCGGCCTTATCGGCTACAGCGACACCACTATCCTCTACTGCTACAATGCTGGTGTTGTCAACGGTGCCAACCGCAAGTACACCGGCGGCATCTGCGGCTACGGCAAGCCGCAGTACTGCTACGTCTCCGGCACCACCCGCTCCACCGGCACCCACCTCGGCAGCATCGTCGGTGCCTCAGTCGCCGGCGTCTCCCACTGCTGCTACGATAATCAGATGTCGCCCCCTGGCGGTATCGACGGTCACGACACCACAGGCAAGGCCTTAGGTCTTTCCACCGCGATGATGCTGAGTACCCATCTCGGGAATGCCGGATATCCTAACTTCTTAGGAACCCCTGGTGCTGTTTGGTATTATAATGCCAATAATTATTATCCGCAACTTGTAGTCCTAAATAATAATGCCGGCACTATTGCCTATTCCATTGCTTCCACCGTGCCCATTAAATTGTCAAACAATGATACCTACAACAATGTAACCCTCGACTTCACCCGCGGCAACGGCAACTGGAACTTCCTCGTGGGGGGTACCCCAAGGTCTTACACCAACTGTCTCTCTTTGCTCAACAGCGGCGTAATCCCCAATGTTAATGTCATCGCGCAAAGCAAGGGCATCGTCTGGATGGTCCTCACCGCTGGCGAAGGGAAACTATGTCGCAAGGTGCAGCTCTGGGTGAACCTCGACGATGACTTTGCATTGGAAGTGAGTAGCCAGCAAGAACTGGAATTCTTGCGCCAAATCATCTTCAACGGAGAGGGCTACTACTACTACAACCAACCCAGCGGCAACCGCTACACGACGGATAAAACACCCAACAACAACGCCTTCATCGAAATTGTTGACGGAGGGCAGGATCTCCGCTTCAAACTGACCACCGACATCCGAATGAACAACAGCATCTGGTATCCCCTCGGCACACCCGCCCACCCCTTCCGCGGCACCTTCGACGGCGATTCCCATAGGGTCAGCAATTTCCGGGTATTGCCTTTCAACTCTTCGGAAGCCCAGGTGAACCCAGGTAATTGTGGCTTCTTTGGTTACATCGAAGGCGGCACAGTGCACGACCTTATCCTCGACAGCGTGCTGATTCAAGCCGGCCTCCCCCACCAGGGAGCCCTCTGCGGTTACAATTCCGGCGGCACCATCAGCAATTGCTTGGTCAAGAATAGCCGTATACAGCTGCAGGGCGAAGGCGAGGGCATCGGCCTTGTGTGCGGCACCAATCGCTACGGCAACATCTCTCACTGCCAAGTCAACAGGACAACTTCAGCTTCTTTCTACAACAACTCGTTCTGTATCCCCAGCGGTGGCGACAAACTGGGCGGCATCTGCGGCCATAATGCCTTCGGCACCGTCGACTCCTGCCAGGTGGACAGCCTTACGGTCAATTCTACCACCCGTGCCAACCGCGTAGGTGGCGTGGTGGGCTATAACGAGGGTGGCAGCGTCGTCGCCAACCGTATCAATAATTCGGATCTTACCAATATCACCGGTTCCTACGTCGGCGGCATCGCCGGCGCCTCCGATGGCTACTCGGTCTACAACCCCGCCATCGTAAGCAACTGTTACCTTAGCAATACCACTGTCAATACCCCCGATGCCACCGCTGTTGGCGGCGTCGTGGGCTATGCTTCGGGTGAGTATTCCTCCATTTCGGGCATCACGATGAACAACACCGTCTACGGCGACAGCATCGTGGGCGGTATCGTCGGCCTGCTGCAGGACGCCACCGTCGACAGCTGCTGGAACCAATCCAATGTCAAGACCAAGAGTTACTGCGTCGGTGGTATCGTCGGAATGATGAACGGCCAAAGTGGCGTGGTGAAATGCTATAACACAGGCGTCGTCGGCAATTCGGTGGAGGTCGACTATGTGGGCGGCATTGTGGGAATGATGAACGATGAATGTTCGGTGTCGAGCAGTTTCAACAGCGGTGTGGTCAAGGGTCGCAACCAGGTGGGCGGCCTGGTTGGCCAGATGCGCGACAGCAGCTATTTCGCCGACTGCTACAACACCGGTATCGTGGATGGTATCGCTCTGGTGGGCGGTCTGATGGGCTTCCAGAAAGATCCCACCGTGCCGTCAGGCTACGGCTATTCGGCCGGATGGGTCGAGGGTGCCTCGATGACGGGTGCCGTCTGCGGCTATACGACCGACGCCACGATGTTGCACGATCTGCACTATGACCGTCAGCTCTGTGCCTACAAGGGCGTGTGCCATATCGACGTGCAGTCGGCCGAAGGCGTTGATGTGACGGGTATCACGGCTCATCCCTCGTCCGAGATGACTTCTATCACCTTCGGTGACGGCCGTCCGTGGGAGGAGGGTACCGCCAGTATGTACCCGCGCCTGACGGCTCTCGTGGGCAGCGGTGCCGACAGCGCGTCGGCCCTGGCCCTGCAGATTGGCAACGCCTACGACCTGGCTCCCGATACAACCCTCACGCTGCCTTCCTGCACGGGAGCCGCGTGGTACGCACCTGCTGATTTCGCCTCCATTTCGGAGTATACACTTACCGCCTCCGGGCGGCGCGGGCTGATACGACTCAGTGCCAGAACGGCCGGCGGCATCGACCTGCGCTCGGTGCAGCTCGCACTCGGTGTCTCCGAGGCGCGCCCCATCGAGATTGTCAACTCGACGGAGTTTGGTAATTTCCGCAATCTTATCTCCTACAGCAGTGTGCCGTTCTATTACGACACTGTAGGAAAGCAGTTCTATAATTTAAATACTGCAGCCGGCAATCATATTCTGCCCCAATGCATCGTCATTGCCCCCGGCGGTGAGGGCTACCATTTCAAGCTGACGGCCGATGTCACGGTCGACAACTGGATACCTGTCGGAATCCCCGGCAACCCGTTCTTCGGCCACTTCGATGGCGGCGGGCACAAGGTGAACATCACCAGCTTCAACGTAGGGTATATGAGCGATTGTCGTGGCCTCTTCGGCGCGATGATGGGCCGCGTGAAGAATCTGGTAGTCGACAACACGGCGGTTCGCGGGAACAATCGTGTGGGCGCCCTTGCGGGCTACTGCAGCGGCAGCGTCAGCCGCTGCGGCACCAACGGCCTGGCGGCCGTCGAGGCCGATACCGCTGTAGGCGGCCTCGTGGGTGAGGCCAACTATTCGCAGTTCTTCGATTGCTGGAACGGCATGCGCGTCTACGGCCAGCGGACGGTGGGCGGCATCGTAGGCAAGGCCGATAACACCACCATCAGACGCTGCTTTAACTACGGCTTGATCACAGGCGACACCGCCGTGGGCGGTCTCGCTGGAGCGCTCACCGGACAGTGTTTGGTGAGCAATTGTTATAACACCGGAGCGGTGAAGGGCGAAAGGACCGTAGATGCCCTGGCGGGAGTGGTCGGTGAGCAGTGTTCAGTGGCCGGTTGCTACAACGCCGGCTACATCGTCGGCCCCGCTCTGCAAACCCCAGGCTATTTCAACGACAAGCAGATGAACCCGCGCGTGGACGAGCGGTCGCTCCTCACGTCGGAGATAATCGGCGACGGCCTCCGCAGCCAGCTGGGCGACACCTACTGGAGCTACCACGCAGGCGAGTATCCGCGGCTGAAGAGCCTCGACACCACGGCGGCTTCGGTCGTCTCGGTGAAGTCCCTCGCTCTCGACGGCAAGATGCCGACCAATAGTATAGTGCGCGAGTTCAGGGGCGACACCACTTCGGGCGTCGTGTGGAACCGCTACGGTACGGGTAGCGCCCTGCGAATTCCCAACACGGTCGACTCGAACGGCGTGTTCACCCTCGCCAACTGCGGAGCCGACACGCTGCAGGCGACCCTCAGCGTCGGCGGCCGCACCTATGCGCGCCTCATCCCGGTGGTGGTGATGTCGGCCTCGGATGTGAATATCGACACTATCTACGCCTGCGGCTCGTTTACCTGGACCGCCGCCGACGGGCAGACCTACACCGACGAGGGCTTCCATTCGTGGGTCGCCCCCGGCGCCCAGTGCGGCGAAGCCCAAGCCATCGACCTGCGTTTCGCTCCTGTACCGATCTCGGTGAACGTCAGCAAGAGCGACGCCTGCTCGGACAGCTATTGGAGCAAGTATGGACACAACGTCGGAACACTCAAGGCTACGGCCACGGGCGGCTACAGCGGCAGCTACACCTACGAGTGGAGTAAGGTGGACGGCACTATAGGTGACTTTTCCTTCGTTGCCGGCCATCCCGACTCGCTGCACAACCTCACGTACGGCGACTACGTCATTACCGTCAACGACAGTTCGACGCCCTATTGTACCGTGCGCGACACCGTCAATATCGACGAGTTCTCGTTCAACTACCTTGTCACCAAGTGGGGCAACTGCGTGAATACTGCCGACGGACGGATTGAGGTTATGCTCAGGCAGTTCGAATTCAACAGGGATGGTTCGCCCTATACGGTTGAGTGCTGGGATTCGAACCATGTGGTCGTAGCCGAACACATAATCCCCGCCCTCAATCCCCCCGACGAAAGCGGTGTACCCAAGGGCTACGACACCCTCTTCAACCTCGCAAACGGTCTGTATTATTTGACCATCACCGACCGCCTGGGGTGCTATCAAGACAAGCAGATCAAGGTCAATGACCCCATCAACCCCAAGATGACGCTCCGCGCCAAGGGCCTTAAGAAGGTCTACGACGGCATCCCCGTCTCGCTCAACAGCATCAACGTCGTGGAATATGACGACAATTGGAAGGTTCCGGAACGGGCTGAATACTATGTCACCAGTGACGAGTGGAGGCAGCTCGCCCTCCGCATAGGTGACTCACTGATAGTGTCGCTGGCGAATCCAGATATGTTGATTAAGGATGTCGACAGCGTGAGAAACGTGATTGATGGTTGGAGTATCAAAGACGCGGAGACGGGTAATGACAAGACCTGCCTCTACCACTTCTATCCCATCGACAGCTGTATCGTCATCCTGCCCGCGACGCTGACGCTCTATACCGAAAGCGCCACCAAAGAGTACGACGGCACGGAGTTGACCAGCTACAACAACTGGAATGTTCAGGGACTGCAGAATGGCGAGCACGTCTGGTGTATGCCCTCCGCCAGCCTGACGGATGTGGGCTCCATCCCCAACACCTACTATATTGACTGGGGCAATCCTGGACCCTGGGACGAGAACATAGCGAAACAGGGGAACTACACGGTGATCAATCATTTTGGTACGCTCACCGTCACCCCCAACACCCAGCCTGTGACTATCACGGCCGGAAGCGCCAGCAAAGCGTACGACGGTACCGCGCTCACGAACAATACCTTTACTTACTCCGGCCTGCCCGCAGGCTTCTATGTCGAGGCTACTACTAGCGGCAGCCGGACCGATGTGGGCGACGGCGAGAACGTGGTGAGCAACTACGTCATCAGGAACTCAAACGGCGAGGACAAGACCGCCTTCTTCGTCAACGTAACCCTCGTTCCAGGCACGCTCACCGTTAATCCCATCGGCGTTGATATTACTGTGGGCAACGGCACCTGGCACGCGCTCTCGTCGCCGATGCACGACGGCGGCCAGACCTACCAGAGCCCCGCCAATGTCACCCACCTGAAGGATGCTGACTACGACCTGTTCCGCTACGACGAGGAGTATGGCACCTGGGAGAACGAGAAGGTACACCACTACAACTTCGAACAGGGCCGCGGCTACATCTATCGTCGCGTCACCGCCGCCACTCTCACATTCACGGGTCAGCCCCACAGCGGCAACATCGGCGTTGATCTCAGTGCCATTTGCAGCGACACCGCTCTCCGCGGATTCAACCTCGTCGGCAACCCCTACAACCATACCACCACCATGTCGGAGGCCTGCTACACGCTGTGTACCGACGGCGCGTGGACGGCACATGCGTCGGGGTACGAGGTTGCTATTGGCGAGGCGGTGCTGGTGCACACGGGCAGCGCACGCACGCTGGAATTCACAGAGGGCGGAAACACAAAAGGCACGGGATGCCGTCCCGACATTACATTTACCATCAGCGATATGGGCCACAAGGATGTGGTGTATGCTGTGCTGAGCGATGGCGAAGGACTGCCGAAGGTGAGTCATCTGGAAGCGGACTTGCCGACACTGTACATACCGGTGGAGGAACGTCGCTATGCTGTCGCCATGTTGGGCGACGACATCGAGGCCTTCCCTTTGACCTTCAAGGCTGCCCCCGGCGACTACACTCTCTCAATTTTCAATTCTCAATTCTCAATTCTCAATTATCTCCACCTGATTGACAAGATTGCCGGCCGCGACATCGACCTGCTGCGCGACAGCACCTACACATTCAGGCATTCAAGCAATCAAGCAATCACCGACCGCTTCCTGATCCGTCTCACCCCCGAACTAAACACAGAACACTTAACACTAAACACTCCCTTCGCCCACTGGGACGGCGACCGCCTCGTCATTGAAGGCAGCGGCACCCTCGAGGCCTACGACATTATGGGCCGCCGACTCTTCACCGAAGAGGTTTCAGGTTTCAAGTCTCAGGTTTCAAAGGCGGCGTTCCCCAGAACGGGAGTCTATATTCTCCGCCTCAACGGCCAAAGTCAAAAGATAATCATAAAATAATTAAAAGAAATCCCCTACGGGGAAAAGAAAGGAACTAAAAACAATATTGCTATTAAAAGGAAACGCCTACGGCGTAAAGTATGGCAAAACGAAACGATACCCCATAGGGGTTTCCTTTCAATAGAAAACAGACAACAAACGGAATAAATACCCCGTAGGGGTTTTCTCTTAATAGAAAAAGATATGAAGACAAGCAAGATAATCATGATTGCAGCGCTGGCTCTTCTGGCCACCGCCTGCCAGAAAGAAGAGGGTGCCGACGGGCGCATCCGCATCTTCGCCGAGAATATGTCCTCAGCCTCCGGCGGCAGCAAGATGCTCATGGACCCCGCCCATATCGACGACGCCGTGTGGGTGGAGAACGAGCGGGTGAACCTCAACAGCAACACCTATGCCATCGTCAGTGACGGCAACGGCGGCTTCTGCCTCAACACCGGCAACGACGTCCTCTCCGGCGATGTCCTCTATGCCATCTACCCCGCCACCGTCGAGAAGGTGAACGGCGACCACATCGTCGTTTCCAACAACAACGCCGGCGCCGGCTCTGTGGCCATCCACTCGCTGACAGTCAACTTCGCCTCAGGTGGCCAGAAAGTCTACTTCCCCTTGGCCGCTACGGCCAATAGGGATGCCAGCAGCATGACCTTCAAGCACCTCACCGGCGGCCTGAAAATCACGCTGCAGAACGACCGCATCAGCACCCTCAACGTGGCCCGCCTCGTGGTCACCATCACCAACGCCTCCGACGAGCCCGCCATCTACAAGGACCTCAAGACCGAGTGGTCCGACGGCATGCTCCCCTCACTTCCCGAAGGCGAGGTCGGCGGCATCAGCGGCGACCAGGGTGCTGTGTTCGTCCCCTCCATGACGCTCTACCTCAAGGATGAGGTCGGTGGCACCGCCTACAAGCAGATATCCGCCAATGGCCAACTCGTCTTCTGCATGCCCATGCTCGCCAAAAGCGTGAAGCACCTCCAGATTATCGGCTACGACGACAATGACGTCGAGCTCTTCAACAAAAGCAAAACCCTCGACAACGCCTTTGATGTCGAACGCAACGTCATGTACACCATCCCGACCATCAATATTAATTAAGAATAAAATATAATAGTCATGAAAGACAAGAAAGAATATATCGCACCCAAACTCACTGTGGGGACCTTCAAAGCCGAATGCGGCTATGCTTTGAGTAATTCTCAGCAGGCGATCATTATTCCCAGCGGCCTCCTCGGCGGCCTGATGCCGATTTCCACCGGTCAGGAACTTTGGGCCACCAACACCGAAGCTTTCGGCACCGGCTGGTAGAGCTAGTGGGTGTGCGCCGTGTAGCTGCGCCACTTCTCTATGCACTGCTGCATGTCGTCGGGCAACGGGCTTTCGAAGTGCATGTGAGCCCCCGTGGTGGGGTGCTCGAAGCCCAGCACGCGGGCATGTAGCGCCTGACGCGGCAGGATGTCGAAGCAGTTGTTGACGAACTGCTTGTAGCGCGAGAAAGTGGTGCCCTTGAGGATGGCATCGCCACCATAGGCGACATCGCTGAAAAGCGGATGTCCGATATGGCGCATGTGGGCACGGATTTGGTGTGTGCGACCCGTCTCAAGGACACATTCGACAAGGGTGACATAGCCAAAACGTTCAAGAACCTTCCAATGAGTGACAGCATGTTTCCCGCGTTGCATCTCTTCCGGAAGGCCCTCCTCATGGGGATAGACACACATCACACGACGGTCCTGCGGTGAACGTCCGATGTTGCCTGTGATGGTACCACTCTCCTCCTCAAAATCGCCCCAAACGAGGGCAGTATACTTGCGCTCGATGGTATGATAGAAGAATTGACGTGCCAGTACAGCTTGCGCATCCTCGTTCTTGGCCACCAAAAGAAGTCCCGAGGTGTCCTTGTCAATACGATGGACGAGAAACGGATTGGAATCCGTTCCTTGCAGGTAATACAAAAGTCCGTTGACGAGGGTGCCAGTCCAATTGCCCACACCAGGATGGACCACCAAGCCCGCCTGCTTGTCGACAACGATAACATCGTCATCCTCATAGACAATATTCAAGGGAATTTCTTCCGGAACAAGCTCAAACTCGTGTGGAGGCTCGGGAAGAAGAACGCTGATAACATCGAGGGGTTTGACGCGATAGTTCGACTTCACTGGTTTGTCGTTCACCACGATGCAGTCGGCCTTCGCCGCCAACTGAATCTTGTTACGCGAAATACCTTGCAGGTGCATCTGCAGATATTTGTCGATACGTAACATCTCCTGCCCGCGGTCGACGGTGATACGATGGTGTTCGTAGAGTTCCTGCTGTTGTTCCTCGAGTTCTATATCCTGTTCTTCGATCATTTGCGGATGATTAGTTTTTCTGTGTAAGTGGTACCGTTGGGGGTGATGCAACGAAGGAGGTAGAGGCCGTTGGGAAGGTGAACGGTGAAAGGCGATAGGCGATAGGTGAACGCCTGCACCTGACGGCCGGAGGCATCGTAGAGTTCGATGCGGGAGCCATCGGGCAGCCCTTGGACGATTACACTTTCCCTTGCTGGATTAGGATAGACTACCACTTCACTATTCTCGCTCTCCACCTCGCCAATCCCCACAGTAGCGGCGGCACCAAAACAGGGGCGCATCATCAGCGAGCCGCTGAGGATGCTCTGCTGCCATTCGGTGGTGGTGAGGTAATAGATGCGATCGGAGGTATTGTGGCTCCGGTCAAAACCGAGGTTGATATAATAGTTGTTGGACTGTTCGAAGCCGACGAAAATGCTGCCGTTGACAACAACAGGGCTCTCCAGCACATAACGCTGGTAACGGTTCAAACCGTCGAAGAGGGGCCTCCTGTTGCTATTGTCACGATAGAGCACCGTGCCGGGATGTCCGTTCTCGGCCTTCCATACCGTGATACGGAATGGAACCGTCTCGTTGGCGCCATCGTTGGTACGATTAAAATAGAAGTCGAGAGCGGTGAGGGTGTCGGCTGTATTGAGGTCGAAGCGGTAGGCCAAGTAGAGGTGACTGGACGTAGAGGTGAGCCCATAGCCGTTCTCGGCGCTACCGTCATCATAGGCATAGTAGTTATCAAAGACCTGCTGGTAACGCACGGTGTCGTTGGTTCGGTAGTCATCGCCCGCCGCTCCTTCACGCACAGTGTGGACAATGGTATAAGTGGCGGAGTTGGAGGATACCGGGAAACTGTAACCAATGGGCGGTGTCGCATGAGAGGGAGCCGTCTGGTAGCTCTCATCGGGAAGGAAAGCGGGAGCGTTCTCATAGCCTCCGTCATAACGATAGAGAGTATCGCCTGTGGCGTCGACCACAGCGTAGGCGTACTGTGTAGCGAGGGTAGAATTGAAGAGGTTGGTAATCCTCATGTCAAATGCGTCGGCCATATCGGTCGTCCTATACTGACGTGCCGGCATTGCCCTATAGGCTGCCAGTGCCGAAGGGGCGGGGTCGACAAAGGCCACATCGCGGAACACCGGCGTGGAATTCGTGGTGCGGTCGCTATTGAGGAGGATATAGTCGATATGCCAAAAGTCGCAGTTGCCCGCGAGACCGGGTTTAGTGGTCTCGGTGAGGCTGCAGAAATTGCGGAAGCGGAACTGGAACAAGCTGTCGAAATAGACGCGTTCCGTGATGGGGATAGACACATACTGCCAACGGTGCCCCGTGATGGCCACCAGCGAGTCGACATCCATTCCACCGCACGACCAGACAATCGTCCACACACTGTCCACCGAACTGAAGAATTCAAGCATCAACGAGTCCTGCGGGTCGGGGGCATCGCCCACACGCTCCCAAAGGTTGCCCTCCCCTCCTCCGGGGAGGAAATAGAAACTGAGAACCAGCGAGTCGTCGTGCGAGAATCCGTCGAGGCGGATAGGCAGCGACGTGAGTGTGTCGGCGGGGAAGAGCGATGTGGAGGCAAAAGGATAGAGGTTGCCCGAAGCATCGAGGGCATCGAGTGTGACCACACCCACCGTAGGGGGAAGCAGGCGTACACCGTCGCTCACCGTAGCGCCGCCCTCAGGGTGGAAGGTGAAAGGAGAAAGATGGAAGGTGGAGTTACTGAAATCTTCAAAGAAAGGGAGCGTGACAGGCTCTGAAACCGTCTTGGAGGCCATGCGCTGCTGTGGAATGGTCTGCAGCGGCAGCAACACCTCCTGCGCCGACGAGGAAATGAGAAATGAAAATTGGAAAATGGGAAATAGCAAGGGGATAAGACACCGGCTAATACAGGTCCTTACCTCCCGACTCCTTATCTCCTGACTCCTTATCTCTACCATATCGCATCGGAGTTATCTTCATCATCGTCGGGGTCGGGCAACTCGGGATTGTCGAAAATCTTGCTGGAGTCGACCCTGAAGTCGGAAATCATCTTCTGCACATCGGCATCCGAAGCGTCGATATACCAAAGTTCTATCCTGGTGCCAAAAGGATGCTTGTTCACACCCGTATAGTCGGGTTCCTGGCGGTAGACAACGGCGGAAGCCTTGTCTTTCACCCCATTGAAATGCTCCCTGCCGACATTGAGCGAGAGTGAGTGGATGTCGCGATGCGCCTGCTCGGAGGTCTTGCCGATGAGGAAAGGTACGGGAACGCCACCACTGCCGTCGCCGTTGCCCACCACAAGGTCGATAACGGTGCCGGGGGCCACCTTCTGTCCGGCATAAATAGGACGGCCTTTCACCTTTTGCTCCTTCACGTTGTTCTTGAAGGGATCGTCGACGAAGGTGAGGTTGCCCACCTTCAGTCCGCAGGCATAGATTTCGGAGGTAGCCTGACGCACGGAGAGACCCGTCAGCTCGGGCATGATAATATCGGCAGCGCTGGCGGAAGCCACGGAGACATACACCTTGCGTCCTTTCTTCACCATGGTACCCGCCAGAGGATCCTGGGTGAGGATGAGGCCGGCCTTGATTCCGGGAGTGTAGACAGAGTCGAGAATAACAAACTCAAGGTCGAGGTCGTTGGCGGCCATCGCCTCCTCCACCGTCTTGCCCGGCGTGCTGTCGCTGACAGCGAACTGCGGCATCACGAACTCCTTTCCCTGACGAGCGTATAGTTTGATGAACAGCGAGATGAGGAACAGCAGCACTAACGAAATGCCTATCATCACCATCAGATGCTTCACCCACTGTTTCTTGAAGAATGCTTTTATTTTTTCCATTTTCTCCTATAATTTCGATATGACGAAATGACGTAATAACGTGATAACGAAATAACGCAATAATTATTGCACCAGTTCGCCTATCAATGTAGCTGCCGTGCAGCTGATGACCTTCACCCGACGATAACTGCCCGCGACGGCATCTCCGCGGTCGAAGACGATGACCTTGTTCTGGCTGTTGCGGCCGAAGAGCTGCTGCTTCGAGCGATGGCTTTCGCCCTCCACCAACACCTCGTATTCGCGTCCCACCTCCTTCTGGTTATTTTCGAGGGCTATCTCGCCCTGCAGGGCGATAATCTCGTTCAAGCGACGTTTCTTTTCCTCCTCGGGGATGTCGTCGTCCAAATGCTTCCAGGCATAGGTCCCCTCGCGCAGCGAGTACATAAACATGTAGGCATAGTCGTAGCGCACCTTGCGGAAGAGTTCGAGGGTGGCCTGGTGGTCCTCCTCGGTCTCGGTGCTGAATCCGGCAATGACATCGGTGGTGATGGAGCAGTCGGGCAGGTAGCGGTGGATGGCCTCCACACGATCGAGATACCACTCCACGGTGTATTTGCGGTTCATCAGCTTCAACATGCGGTTGCTGCCGCTCTGCACCGGCAGATGGATGCAGCGGCAAATATTGGGATACTTGGCCATCACCTCCAGCAGACTATCGCTCAAGTCCTTCGGATGCGATGTAGCAAAGCGCACCCGCAACTGCGGGTCCACCTCCGCCACTTTCGCCATCAACTCCGGGAAGGTGAAAGATTCTTCATTCCACCGGTAGCTGTTCACATTCTGTCCCAGCAGCGTCACTTCGCGGTAGCCCTGCTCGAAGAGCGTGCGGGCCTCACGGACGATGGTCTCGGGGTCACGCGAGCGTTCGCGGCCACGGGTATAGGGCACCACGCAGTAGGCGCAGTAGTTTTTGCAGCCGCGCATGATGCTGATGTAGGCCGAGATGCCGTTGCCCGAAAGACGCACCGGCTCGATGTCGGCATAGGTCTCCGTGGTGCTCAGCTCCACTTCCGACCTCCGACCCCCGACCTCAGACCTCACCTGCGACAGCAGGTCGGGCAGCCGACGGTAGGCATCGGGGCCGCAGACGAAGCTCACGTTCTCCTCCTCGGTCATCAGACGGCTCTGCAGGCGCTCCGCCATGCAACCCAGCACACCGATGCGCAGCTGCGGATGCTTGTTCTGCAACGCCCGCAGTTCACGCACCCGGTGGCGCACCCGCTGCTCGGCGTTGTCACGGATGGCGCAGGTGTTGATAAGGATGAAATCGGCTTCCTCCATGGCCTCGCAGAAGCCATAGCCGGCTCCCTTCAAGATGGAAGCTATCACATCGCTGTCAGCGAAATTCATCTGGCAGCCGTAGGTCTCTATGTATACTTTCTCCATTATCTTTTTAAAACGCCGCAACTGCCATTTTATTTTGTCAGCCCACTCTTTTATTTTGCCATCGGGAATAGACGCCCGCAGGGCCGCGCTGTGAGCACGCCGCTGATTTCATTATGTATGCGGTATAATGAATTCTACACAATATTATAGCAAGAGTAGCGTTATAGATTGTACTTTCGGCCATGAAGAAATGCCTTTCGATAGCGGTGATGACGATGATTACCCTTTGCACGACGGCGCAGAGGGTGATGACGGATTCGGCCTGGCGGGCGGAGGTGAAGACAGTGCTGCTGACGCGTGAGGGGGTGGAGTTGGAACGGCCGGTACTGACGCTGGGGGCTGGCGAGCGGATGCTGCTGCAGTTCGACCTGCTGGTCGACGAGGCGCAAAACCTGCGCTACTCAATAGCCCACTGCGATGCTCACTGGCGACGCGACGACCTGGAACCCTTCGAGTTTATGAACGGATTCGAACAGGGCGAAATAGAGAACTACGAGTTCTCGTTCACCACGCTGCGCCCCTACATTCACTACCACCAGAGCATTCCGGCCAAATTCGCCGCCTTCACCCACTCGGGCAACTACCTGCTGGCAGTGACCGACGAAGAGGGCGACACGCTGCTGACGCGCCGCTTCTGGGTGACGGAGGAGGCGGTGGGCGTGAACGCCGAAATGGCGCGCCCTTACGACGGGATGGACATCATGCGGCGGCAGGAGGTGGACGTAACAGTTAAGAGGTCAGAGGTCGGAGGTAACAATGTGTTCCTGCGGCCGGAGTATGAACGGGTACAGGTGCAACAGAACGGGCGCGAAGACAACGCCAGATGGTTAGAATTCAGCGGTTATGACGGGACGGCACTCTGCTATCGCTTCCGTTCCTGCAATGTGTTCCACGGAGGCAACACTTTCCGATTCTTCGACTGCAGCAATATCTACACACCGATGTACAACGTGCAGAAGGTGGAGGAGTATGGTGGCGAACTATTCGCCATACTACGCCCCGAGGAGAACCGCTCGAAAAAGCACTTCCTCAGCGAGACAACGCTCAACGGCGGCATGAAGGTAAACATCCAAGGACGCCGGAAACCTGCCGTGGAGGCCGACTACGTGTGGGTGAATATCACGCTGCCAATGGCGCAACCCTGGTTGGATAAAAGTGTCTATGTAGTGGGACAGATGACCGACTGGAAGCTCGACTCGACAAGCCGCATGGACTACAACCCCCAATACAAGGCCTACGTGAAGAGGTTGCTGCTGAAGCAGGGATACTATGCCTACCAACTGTTAGTTAAGAGGTATGAGGTAGGAGGTATGAGCGATTGGTCGGCGACGGAGATGCTGGAGGGAGACCATATGGAGACGCCGAACTTCTATACCATCTTTGTCTACCACCGTGAACCAAGCGACCGCGCTGACCGGCTGGTGGCGGTAAAGAGAATTAAGAATTGAGAGTGACAAAGCCGTCGGAGTCAACCTGGAGGAGGAGGTGCTGGCGTTCAATGCGGGAAAGTCCCTTATCCTTGAGGTAGTCGCTGAGAAGGCGGGTATAATTGCCTGATTGTTTGATTACCTGATTGCTTGAGTTTTTTTTCAGACGTATACGATCGCCGGGTTGGGGATGCCGTCCCGGCGCGGGAGCCACATTGGGGGCGATAAGAAGGTGGCCGAGATGAAGTTCGGCAATATGGGTCGGGGAATAGAAGAGTTTGCCGTTCTCGGTGGCGGCGAGGATATCTGAGACCTGCGAGGCGTTGAAGCCGAAAGTATGAATGAGTTCGTATAACAGGGTGTGAAGGGGTGTGTGAGGGAGTGAGAGGGAGTGAGAGGACAATAGCGCCTTGAGGTCGAGGGAGAGGATTTCGAAGGGGAGATTGGGGACAAGTGAGGAGTGTGGAGAGAGGAGTGAGGAACGGAGTTTTTCTATATATCCTTTATATATGATTTCGGTGTCGTGAAGGCGCTCGATATTGTCGGCCATTGTTTCGTCGACAGAGGGATAGAGTTCGCGCAAGAGCGGCATCAGTCGGTGGCGGATTTGGTTGCGGCGGGCGTCAAGCTCAGCGTTGGTGCTGTCCTCGACATATTCCAGGTGGTTTTCTACAACGTATGCGTCAATCTCTGCCCTGCTGAAACACAGCAGTGGACGAATAATTCTTAATTCCTCATTCTTCATTCTTAATTCCGAAATGGGTCGTATGCCATGAAGTCCGGCGATGCCGGTACCACGGAAGAGGTTGAGGAAGAAGGTCTCGATGGAGTCGTCGCGATGATGGGCGGTGGCGACTACTGATTGCTTGATTGTTCGATTGCTTGATTGTTCGAGTATTTGTGCGAAGTATTCATAGCGGAGACGGCGGGCGGCTTCCTCGATGCTTTCGCCTGTAGAAGAGGCAACGGAGCGGGTATCGAAAGAAGCCACATGACAGGGAACGCCATAGTGGTCGGCGAGAGCCCTAACAAAGGCCTCGTCGCGGTCGCAGTCACCGGGACGGAGATGGAAGTTACAATGGGCAATGGAGAAGGGAACGCCGGCGCAGTGGAAGAGATGCGCCATGCAGACGGAGTCGCGGCCACCACTCACGGCGAGCAACACCTCTTCCCCGGGGGAGAAGAGGTGTTGCTGCTGAGTGTAGTCTATGAAGCGTTGAAGCATCAGCGGAGAATCATTTTCTTCATGCGACGCTCGCCATTGACTTCGATGCCATAGTAGTAGATACCGGAGGAGTAGGCTTCCATATCGATGGTAATGGACTGTTCGCCGGCATCGAAATGACGGGAGAAGCTATTGACCACATGACCCATAGCATCGACGATGAAGAAGCGCACATTGGCAGCCTCGGGCAGCGAGAAGGGCACGGTGGTGCATCCCGTGAAGGGGTTGGGATAGTTCTGCTCGAGAGAGAGCAGCGGGCTTTCGACCATGGGAACACCCTCGACATAGTTGACAACCTCGACGAGGTTAGTCGTGTTGTTCGTGGTGTCTCCATCGCTACCAAGCGTCAAGCGACCTGTACCGATATAAGTACGGGTGAGGCTCTTGGGAATACGACGCTCATTACCTTCTGCATCTACAAATAGCAGTTTCACGGTTTGACCAGGTTCAATGCGTCTGGCAATGGATGTCCTAATGGTATTTCCTCCGTTGATGGTGGTTCTCAACTGTACAGGAGCGGAGGGCAGGAGCGAGAGGTTACCGTTGTTGCGAAGGACGGCGAACACACGACAGTCGGGCTGTGCTGTTTCTTCGACTACAAGCTTTACAAGTTCAACATCGAGGAAGTAGCGTCCGATGGTAGTCGTAGTATCGTTGGAGGGATCATTGTCGCCCCCTTCCATGTGGACAAATCCCGTGACATTATTATAGCCGGCGGGACGCGTGGGAAGAACAGTGTCGAACATATGGTAACCCGTAGTGAGTGCCGGCAGCGGCAACTCGCGGCCATAGGTCTGACGATAGGTCGTGTTGGTATCGTTGTCGATGTAGAAGCCCACCGTGAAGCCATTAGCACCACGGGCACCGCGGTTGTCGATAACAAGTTGGAAACGGACCTCGGTGAAGCTTGAGGTATCGACAAGGACAGCTGCAGCGGCAATATCGTAGACCGAGGAGATGCCTTCGATACGCTTGGAGATAGTGTCGTTATAGACATAATCGTTACTGTCACTCTTCACGATACCGATAATCCTCATCATGCCCATGTTGGCCCTGATTTTCTGTGAGAAGGTGTAGTTGAAGTACTCCATCGTCTGAAGCGGTCTCCCCATGAGTTCGACGAAGTCAATATTCTCGTCGACCCGTTCGTAACCATTGATGAGGTAGGAAGCTGTGGCGTGATAGATGGGGTTGACTCCGAAGTTACGCATACGGATGGTGACCTGGATATTGGTATCGCCTGCAATCACATTGTCGAGAGGATAGATAAACGAGTGGGCACTAATATCGTTAGCCAGAGGTGCCAACGGGAAGGCCAAAGAGAAAGTGTCGTTGTCGCGGAAGATATCGCCTTCAATCTTGGTGAAAGCAGTGATGTAGAAGGTATCGGGGAAGTCGCTGGTGATGAGGAATGGCGAAGTGAGGGCTATGGTGTCAATCTCGCCTGGAGCAATGCTAAGATTCTCGAAAATGGATATCTTGGGCATATAGGTACCGTAGTGGGTGTAGTCCACTTCCACCTGACGGAGGGTATCTATACCATAGTTCTTCACCACCACCTCGGGATAGATGGTCTCTCCATAGGAGGGTGCAGTGGGATAGGTAATAGCGATAACGCCACCGTCTTTACGGATGGGTGCACGGCCGATGCGGAAGTTGTCCACAGCGCAACCTTCTCCGTAAGCACTGCTTGTCGAGGACCCCATGGGAGTGGTGTACACGAAACGGAACTGCAGCAACTCGGGGAAGTCGCCCGAGAGGGGGTTACCATAACAAGGTATCCAGAAGAATCCATAGGCGGAACCAGGCGTGGTACCGTCAAAGACATCGTCATCGGTGTTGTTGTACCAAGCACTGACAGAATCCCCATTAATCTTCACCCAGCGGTTGTCAACATTACGGAATTCCAAATGAAGCGAGCTACCATTGGTGAGGTTACGGCGCAGATAGAACGAGATGGTGTCGACCTTAATCTGCGAGATATTGATGATGGGGCTGTAGAGGTAGCTGACATTACCGCGCTTGCCACTGACAATACTGCTATGAAGGTCGGTCACCCAGGCATTGGAGTCGGAATAGGCCGCATTGAGCTTCGTCTTCGTCGGGGTACCCAACTCCCAATAGTTGTGAGAGTAGGCATTGTAACCCGTCGGTGCATACCACCTGTTCTCTCCCTCAAAGTCGTCGTCAAGCGTAAGGGTAATCACATGGAAGCGGTTGTACTCGTAAACCAACGTGTTGTTTTCGGTCACGGTATCCTCCACATCCTCATAGATGATGTTCAGGGTCGTGACACCATAGTTGAACACATGGGCCGGCAGGCTCACGATGGCACTGCTACCGGGAGCAAGGGTTCCATTGTACGAGATTGTGCCAGAGTTGTTGCCTCCCCGCTCGTCATCAAACCTATAGTGGAACTGCGGCTGCGTGACAGGTGCTGTGCCCTTATTGGAGATACGGAAGGAGACCGTTTTCGGGAGGTCGTCACTGATGAGGTAGCTGCGCGGCGAGACAATCTGCGTCACTGCAATGTCGGTGGACGGAGCATCCGCATCGACAAACAGGAGGAAGTCTAACGTGTGACCATCCTTGTCGGCAGGAATACCGCCCGTGGGCGCAAAGCCCTCGATATTCACCGAGCTGTAGGAACCCACCGCCACACGCATACGCATGTATCCATAAGAAGCATTGTTCGGTATGGTGACAAAGGCCGTTGCTGTCTGGTCGTCATAGAAGGTTTCTGCACTCATCACCTCTTCGTCCGACGAGAAGGTGCCGCTACGGTCGTAGTCGATATAAGCCCATGCTTTGTAACGGTTACGCAACTGCGAGGCATCGAGCGGCGTGACAGCCACAAAGAGCGTGTCCGCTGTGCCACGCGTGATATGCAGCACCGGATAGTCGGGATTGGCATAGGAGGCCATGTCCGTCAGGCCACGTCCCAACGGCGGCAGGTCGAAGTCAATCTCATTAAAGGAGACCCTCGTCACATCAAAACTAGGATTCGACGAGCCACTGGGGCTGTAGGTGCTCTCGGGCAACGAATGGAAAGCGTGGGCCACCCGCAGGGTGTCGTTGCGACGTGTACCATCGGTGGCCAAGTCGGTCCATATCGTGAGCGAGTAGTTCTGTGCAGCCGTAGGAGTGCTGATGTCGAGCAGCTGGCTGAAGGTATACGTGTAGTCTTGCATCGGAGGTATGGTGGCGGGACAAATCTCGGTGACGGTCTGTACCACCGAGTTGCCTTTCTTCAGTCGATAGGTGATGGGGATATTGCTCTGCGACGAGGTGCCATAGTTCGAGATAATCACACGCACCGTGTCATTCTCCATATACACTCGGTCGCCGAGCGGTGCCAGCACCTGCTTCATTGCCATGTCGTTCGGGATGCGCGGGGCCACATGTACCGTCACCGCCGAGAATTCACTGGCACAGTTGTGTGTGGAGATGCAGTTCAGATAGTAGGT
>JAEEGH010006302.1_pt1 | contig 29141 bp, 17 predicted proteins | sample 9134181 | NCBI WGS metagenome assembly JAEEGH01 (sample SAMN16246544, study PRJNA631951) | gut metagenome | biome: gut microbiome; feature: rumen; material: DP-attached | host: Bos | place: Iran: Karaj | collected 2018-10 | reverse complement strand
CAACCGCGGTCTTAGTTATTCTGTTCTGGGCGTTGTATTGCTGGTCCTCGTTGCCGGCATCTCCCTGTTCGTTTGAGCTTTGCTTCGGAGTCCTAGACCGCTCGATACCCGGGACGTTCCCGTCCTGTAAAGACAACGTCCCCATGTCATTTCGACATTGGATGGATAATTCCTCCATCCCCCGCAAATCCCTCTAAAACGTCATTTTCGGCATTGGATGGGCTGGTCGATAACCTATCGCGAGTTTTGTTAAATATTGGTAGAATGCATATTGTACACGCTCCCCGCACAAACTCCGAGAAGGAGGATTGTGCAGTGTAACATTCCAAAGGGGTCGGGGGAGCTCGGGGCCCCGAGGGATCAGGGTCCCCCCCCCCGTCATCAGGGGAGGAGTCCCCACGAGACCGGAGGTGCAGGAGATTCGAAACTACAAGAAGACGAAGACCGATTGCGCTTCAGGGCGCAAAACAAACATCTTAGGCTGATGCCGAAACACGACACACCAAAAAGGTGATGAGATGGAAAACAGAACCAAAACAAGGAATAAGATGCTGTTCGCAGTCGTTGCGTCTGCGATGATGCTCATGATCGGATTCGCAGCGATCGTCTCTGACGATTCGAGTGCAGATGATAACTATGTATCCAACGGAACGTTCACTGTCAACGTACGTACATCTGTGAACACTTCCTGGGTCACGGATACAGTGGCCGCTTACGACGGAGCGCTCGCACTCAGCCGTGCGCTCGCACTTCACAACATCTCCAATGATGTTGACACCACTATGTACTCGTACCCCACCCAGTATGTGGAGATCGACTACCAGTATGGTGCGTTTACCACAATTGGAGGAATTGTTGACACGGAGACCGAATCCTGGCACACGTACTTCTATCACATTACTGACGGATGGACTCCTGTAACTGACACTCTTGGATGGTACAAGCCGTTTGGAGATTATGATGAGGATCACAGGACCGCGAATATTGCAGTCATTTATGGAACAGATGAAGATGTAGATGGCATAATGGAAGCCTCCAGTACCCAACCCTCTCACTCATCCACTGTTGTTCCTGTGAGTGACATCATAAATAACCCCAATTTCTTAGTGTCATTCTACATCAAAGTAAATTCGACAGCGTACGCAGCCCTTATTGCTGACAATAAGGACATTGATGTCGGTCAGTCCACTGTGACCAAGCAACAGGTACTTGATGGAGTCTATGTTTACGGTTATGGGTCTGACATGTACTTGGCATTAAAGAACGGTCTCGGAGACAAGGTTAATGGTCAGGAGATCGTTCCCTATGACGACAGCATGGGGTATGAAGTTGTCTATGGATGGCTGAATTCTTTGTTGGGTGTCAGCAGTGTCTGGATGAACCAGGGTCAGTCAGCTACCGATCCTTACGATGACGTTTGGGCATGGTGGCAGGAGTATTACTACTACTCTGTGGATACTGGCACGGGGAATGTCGTGGGGTCCACGAGCGATTTCGCAATTGGTCTTCTCAGTCCTCTTCAAGATGCGCCTCTGTCACACCCTACATTCGCGCTGTACTTTGCAGCAGGAACGATGTGAACAAACCGGGAGGGGAAACCCTCCCCCCATTATTGCTTTTCACTTGAGTGAGATGCGATAGGGAATTTGCCTGCCTACATGGAATTCGGGCAAGATTTGCAGGGGGGATAATTATCAAAGGTATTCATGTTTTGTTTTCTTTGTCAGTCTTGGTGGTCTGCCTGGTAGCTGTAGGTATTTTTATTGCCGATGATAGTAGCGCAGATCCTGTTGATGAATACACTTTTTCCTACAATGGTATTGTTGTATCACAGACCGCTTGTTCAGAAGATAGTGAGAATGCTCTGTTGTGGATCACCTATAGTGTCGATAGTGGAATGAAGACTTATTCTGTCGGATACACACTTGACGGGTCTGCAGCAATTGTTGGTCGCAATATTGATGGAAACACAGTTAAATGTGTGAGTGGCGACTATGATGTCCTCGTTATCCCTCCAGTAATCAAGTATAAGGGTTCTACATATACAGTGAATAAGCTGGGATCCAATATATTTGGAACTAGCTACGGCGACACAAGCACAACTGACAATAAAGTAGAAAAATTCATTTTGGCTGCCGAAACCACGACACAAATTACCTCATACGCACGTGCCTTCAATAATTGCATAGCTTTAACAGAGGCTAGTATCTATGGTAAATTTGTAGGAAAAGCTGGAAATGGGGGATCACTTTTCTATATGTGTAAGAATCTTGAAAGAGTAAACTTCGGGGAAGTGACATTTCTTAGCCAACTGGGCGCCGGCGATGGTTTGGTGTTTTATGGAGCAAAAAGTTTAGGCAATGCACCAGAATCCTCGAGTCTTACAGTAACCCTTAAGTCGATACTTGAGTCTAACAAACCGAAAACTGGAATTCCGATGCTTGTTAATGAAAGTTATCCAGATTTTCAGGTAATCTTGTGTCTTTCTGAGGGTTCTAAACAAATCAACTCTCTAAATAAGGATAATCTAACAGAAGTTCAAGTAAAATCTGGAGATATTTTTGGAAGTAGTGCACCATCATTTGGTACAAAACTAGCAAAGTCAAGGCCCGGAATAACAACAAACACTCCGATAGTAACTCTTCACAATTTCCCTACAGTTACTAATTACCAAAAGGAAGACGGAATACTCACAAGTATCGTTGAAACGTACACACACATTTTTGTGAGTGGTGACGAAACAGTCAGTACGTTAACATTTACCTATGCTGATATTGGTTCTAAGGTCATGCCTAGCGCTCCAGACAAGGAACACTATACCGCAACATGGGACACGGCAAGTTTCTCTTTGGCAAATAAGGTAATTCGTCAGATCCCTGTAGCATACACCTTCACCTTCACGGGTGCGGATGCAGCAGTGGATCCGATATCCTTCACCGTTGAGGACATCAACACCAAATCCCTGCCTGCGGTACCTGCAAGGGATTACTACACTGCGGCATGGAGTGTCGATGCACTCTCCCTGCAGAATCTGGAAGTCACCGCATCATACACTCCGATCACCTACACCTTCACCTTCACGGGTGCGGATGCAGCAGTGGATCCGATATCCTTCACCGTTGAGGACATCAACACCAAATCCCTGCCTGCGGTACCTGCAAGGGATGGATATGAGGTCAAGTGGGATACAACCAGTTTCACCTTGGAAAACAAGACTGTGTATGTAATTTACACCAAACTTGTTTCTGTCGATGAAAACGGTTCTGCAGAGGTGGTGCTGTCCAACGAGGATTCTAGTTTCAAACTGGCATTGGGTACCAAGACAGTTACTGTGGAAATGTCCACTAATACTTCAGTGAAGGTAGAGGATGCAAAGGATCTCGCGGAAAAAGTAGTAGTATCCAAGGTGGAAATAGTGACCAATGATACTGGTGTCTCTGGTACTGCATATGAATTCACCTTTACTGCAGACGGAACCGTATACAATGGGAAGATCCAGGTGACTCTGCCTTATACTAAGGAAAACGGAAAGGAACCTGTGGTATACTATCGGAACGGATCTGAATCGGTGAAGATGAAAATTGTATCCAGTACAGATACCAGTGTCACATTCGAGACAGAGCACAATTCACTGTACATTGTCACTTCCGAGATATCTCCAAAGGAGGATGGTACATCCTTCCTGTTGTATTTCGGATTATTGGCTGTGGCAGGAATCTGTGTTGCGGCACTTGTCGGATTTACTTTCTATCGTAGAAAGGCATAAACTAATTAGGGGGGCATATGCCCCCCAAATAAAAGAGGGGCAAGGCAATCATGGCTTCTGGGAAAGGTTCACTTGTTTCTGTCATGTGTGTCTTTATAGTTGCTCTTGCAATTATTTTCATTTATGACAGTTCATCGGCCGATCCTTCAATACAATATGATGCAATTGGCAGTCATTATGGAGATTATTCTCTAGAAATAGAGGATGCAATCTCCAGTGGCGCTAACTGGGAAATCAAAATAACCCCTACTGTAGAAAACGAAGTGGAGTTGCCTTCATATGCATTGGTAGTTAGGATTGATAATGATCATCATGTAAAATTGATTTCGATAAAGTCAAACGGCAGTAATGTACACGTATTGATCCCTAATCAGGTATCGATTGGGGGTGAACTGTATTCAATAGTCCAGATCGGAAATGGTTCAGCGTTAACAACCGGAAATATCAAATCAATAATCACTGAAGATAATACAACGGTTTCAAGCATTTCTCAGTCCGCGTTCAATGGTAGAACATCGTTGAGTTATGTAATATTGGGTGAAGGGCTCAGGACTATTGGTTCTTGGGCCTTTCAAGGGACTGGAGTGATTGATGTAATATTCCCCACATCATTGGAGTCTATAGGGGAAGCCGCCTTCAGAAATTGTTCAGATTTAAGATCTATCGACATGGCCGATGGTGAAGCATATTCTCTGGAAGATGTCGGTATCACAGCTTTTCTGGGGTGTGCATCACTTGAATGTGTATCATTACCATTTGCAAACGATTTCATTCCGAGCATTTCGAGAAGTTCAGTCAATTTATTTTATGAAAGTCCTAATCTGATTTCCATCGAAACTGTCAACGGCAGTGGTAAATTCATTGTTGATAATACAGGCACATTGGAAGGAACAAGACCTAATTGGATCTATGAATTGATGGATGATGGGTCATTGAAGATATTGACCGCAACTTCTGTGCCTGAATTTTATGTCACAGAGCAGATTATTTCGGCAATAGGTCCCAATTCTTTTATTACGGCAACCAATCTGCACAATCTTACAATCTCGGATGGGGTTACAGACATTGGAGAGAATGCATTCAAGGGTCTTGGGATAGAGACTGTTACATTTGGAGATACTGTACAGCGTATTGTATCGGGAGCTTTCTCAAATAATAATTTGACAACAATTAATCTTCCCGATTCTCTGCAAACCGTGGGGGAGGATGCTTTTGGATACAACAGTAATCTGACAACCGTATTATTTGAGGGCGGGGAGGTAAATGTGAACAAATCTTTTACCGGTTCTCCCGTATCTACAATAAGTTGTTTGGATGAAAATGGTAGAATTTATACCGATTGGTGGATAATCACGGGGTCCAAGGATGTTACAGAGTTGACGATAAATGGGCCATTTGTCCTTTCTGAAATGAGTTTCAACGCCAACAGTGCATTGAGGAAGGTAACTTTGGGTGGACGTATCAGAGATATTGACTCGAGAGCATTTACCGGCTGTAATAACATCGAATGTTTCGAGTATGTTGGTGAAGATGAGAGATATGCCAGTGAGGCAGGTGTATTTTTCGTTGACGGAGATGTACGTCTAGTACCGGCAAAGGCAAAGGTTTTGAATTTAACAACGCCTGTTTCAAGCATTTCAGCAACAGTTTTTTCAGCGTGTAACAGTCTGACGACCTTGTCTTTTTCCAGTGGATCCACTCTTACAGAAATACCCGCAGAAGCGTTCAAAGGATGCGCATCATTGGTTTCTATAACAATCCCATCTAGTGTTGTAACGATTGGCAGCGGAGCATTCTATGGTTGTTCTAACTTATCTGAGATAATAATAGGCGATGATAGTAATCTTATCACTTTAGGGGAAGATGCATTTAGAGGGACTGGAATTGTATCATTGATTTTGCCCGGTAAAGTTGAGACGATAGGCAATCGTTGTTTCATGGGCTGTATGAACATGGTTGCTATTGAAATCAAAGGTAACAGTTTGAAGACAATCGGGCAACAGGCATGGGCAGAATCTTACTTAAGGTCATTATCCGTCCCTGGGAGCATAACCAATATTGATTCCACAGCATTTCATGATTGTTCAAATCTCAGCAGCATTATTATAGCTGGTGATTCAGCCTATTCCTTTGATGGTTCTGCTTTGTATAAAGGAAATAGATTGATCCTATTGGTTCCGTCCGTTCTTTCATATACTCTTCCTTCGAATATCAATGAAATAGAGAAAGAGGCATTTGATGGAGCGACAGATCTCCAGGAAATAATAACAGGAGACAACAGCACATATGTTGCCTATTTAGGGGTATTGTTTGATAAAGAGATGACATCTATAATTAGTGTTCCTAAGGGAATACGCAACGTCTTCATGCCATCTTCGTTTTCATCAATAGGTGTGGATTATAGTTCCAAATCGCCTTTCTCAGGTTGTCATTCAATCGAATCCTTTACTTGGGAAGGAGAATCAATCACCCTAGATAACACAAGGATAGCCAGTAAAGTTGTAGTTTTGGATTCAACCTCTACTATAGAATTAGGGAGTTTTTCGTTCTCCAATGTGGATACATTGATACTTCGCGCTCCAACAATAACAATTACGGGCGGTTCTACAATGGCAATCCCACATGTGGGGACCATTTACATGGAAACGGATGAATTAATAATCCCCAATTCGTTTTATTGTACCGATCTATGTTTGGATTCTGAGGATTCATCGACAATAGAGACGATATTATCCATTGCAGAAGATGCTCATGTTGAAAGAGTATTCACATCAAAGGAAGTTAATGTTGTTTCTCAGAAGTACAGTGGTTTGTTTAGATATGATGGAGACAGACATGCGGTGATGTTGCCAATCCTTCATTCATTTGGTATATCGATTTTCAGCGAATGTGTGATTTCTGGGGTGTCCATCTCAGAAATCAATCTGGATTCTAACAAATTATCTTTCTGTGTTTCTGTGCAATCTGGGTATGTTGGAGATTTCAAAGTTTTAGTTGACGGGGTAGAACCGAATTATGATGAATTATCTGGAAGGTATGAAACATCCATTTTAAACACCAATAGTGTAACTATTTCGGTAGAACCTCTTTCTTCAGATACACTTTATGATGTTCATTTTGAGTTAAATGGCGGTACTGGTACTGTTGACATTCAAGTGATGAGTGGCGGGACGGTCAAAAGAACGGAGATAATTCTACCTCGTAAGTCAGGTTATACCTTCGATGGATGGTATAGCGATTCGGAATTGACCGAAACCTATGATTTTCTATCTAAGGTAAAATCCGATTTGGTGTTGTATGCCAAGTGGACATACAATGGCGGTAAGTATTCGGTTAATGTGATCAGTCACGAGTATGATGTGGTAATCAAAAATGGATTGGGTACAGTCAGTTCTGGTTCTCTCATTGTTGGGGGAACCACTCTTGCCTTATCATTCAGAAACGTGCCGAGTTGGGAATGTCTTGGATGGATCATAAACGGTCAGGAATGCAGTGAACTCGCGCCCACGGTAGTTTTGGATAAGGATTATTACATTGAGCCATTGCTTCGGTACGTTTCATCATCCAACGATCTCGTCGATATCACTGATCTGAAAACACCGAGATATGAAGAGGATGTCTATTTGCAGTATGCCCTGTCATCTAGTGCAATAAACACATCAATGGGCGTGTGGTCAGGATTTCCGAGTACACCTGTAATAATGGATGATGCATTGTTCGTGCGTATAGGGGATGTCCTGTACAAATATGATGCGAATACTGGGGAGATACTGGCTACAGCAGAATCAAAGCTTCTAGTCAACTATTATCTATACTTAGGGGTAGGCGGAGGCAAAGTATTTGATTATGCAACGGGGAAGGTCTATGATGCAAACCTGAATCATTTGTATGATTCCCCTATAAAGTTCAACGCAGTGTTCTATTATTCCGGTTATTTCTATGGGCATTATGGTGGACATGTCTACAAGTTGAATGCATCTAATGGGTCATTAGTCACCAGCGGTCAGTGGAAAGATGGTGTCGCCTGTGATTGGTTCTGCATGTATGGTACAACTTCGGCACCTATTTTTGTCAACGGACATATGTTCATAATAGAGGCCAGAACGTCAGATGATTACAGGGGGTTAAGATCAATCGATCTCGAGAACGGATCGAGCACAGCATTAGAGTTGAATTCAATCAGCGGGAGATTGTTGGATGACGGTTGGTTATCTTATACCGAATATTCCGGTAGAATCATATTATTTCTCCCGTCGTATTCCAAGGGTTTATTCGATACCGGTACTGATTACGAGCGTGCCAGCCTCACAGCTGTGGTGGTCAATGAAAACGGTACAATCGGCAATGGTTGTCCGGTGGTGTCTGTAAAAACCAATGAATACAATATGTCTGCCACATTCCTCGTTTATCAGGGACGCGGATACATGAGTACAGGGCTGTATCTGTATGTTGTTGATGCAAACAGTCTATGTGACACAATTATCCATTGTGGAAGCGGAGTTACATTGATAGAAGCAAACGATTTCGAATCGGAGTATGTAATATACAAGGAGGCATCTGTCGGTTCACACGGCTCCATCGTTTTATCCACAGGATATTATAAAGAAACCGGAAAAGTGTATGTCTACATACTGCCATATGGTCCCCCATCTGCAGTATATATATTCGAAGATTATGCCACCAAAACTGAGGCTGCAGGGTACTACAAAACATCCAATATAGGGGCCAATTATTGTTCACAGGCGGTTAGGGTAACCTTGCGCGGTAATCTGGTCTGGTACACCGATTCAGGAATCGTATACTGTTGCGGAACCATGGAGAATAACCCATATCATTTCTCTATCATCAACGACGAATCAGCGTTGGAGATCGATGGTTACGGAGCAACCGCGCTGGATGCACTCCGTAATGCACTCGGGCGCAATGGTATAGAAAATGACGTCAGCGGTTCCGGAAGGATAATATCGTTATGCGGTCAGACCGGAAAATGGAAGATTGAATCATATTATAATTCAAAGTGGAATACAATAAACTCCCTATCGAGTTCATCGAACAACGTCCATCATACGTATCGCATATCTTTTGATTCAAGCTCATCTACGGGCCAGGAAATAGAAATCTCGATCACACCTGATATCATCACATTGATGTTGGATTCCGACGAGGAAAGTAAGACGGTCACAATCTCGGGCAACGTGCCATCAGGCGTATCGTTCGCATGGGAACCGATCGATGAAGGCATCGTTTCAATTATAATATCGAGTGACACTGGGTCAGCGACCATAGCTGGTCTCAAAGAGGGATCCACAATCATTAATGTCATATTGGTCGGCGATGGAGTTTACGGTGAGGCTCAACTGAGTGTCACAGTGGTTGAGAATCCCAATCCTCCAGAGAGGAGTTATACGTTCACTATCAGGATGGACTATGATGCGGACAAGGCAGACTATGGCGAATCCGGATACAGGGCTTCCGATTTGAGAGCAGGAATCACTCTAAACGCTACTGGACATAATGCTGGAGAGGCATTGGAGAAAGCCCTCGATGATGCGAAGATCCCTTGTGATTTCTTTAGCAATGACACTCTCCTGTATTGGGTGAATCACATTTTTGGTATGGAGCAGGTCCATTATAGTAATGGTGATTGGAAATATTGGGTCCAGTACCAGGTCATGGACGGAGAGCCTGCATATAACGATTACACACTGGGTTACTTCAAGAAGGGAGGAAATTTCCTTTTGGTCTACGGAATCACCGATGAGACCAATCACATGGTCGGTCCGGATTCTGGTAATAGTGAGCTGAATGAATGGTCAGATAACATCGGAGAGCAATCCTCAGTAATAACCCGCCATAACGATGACGGGTCTACAACCACCGTCATCGATTCCACTTCTGTTATCGACGGTACACAGACCACTGTGGAGATAACCACGGTGGAGAATGATGACGGTACAGTGACGATCAGAGAGAAGACCACAGTCACCAACCCTGACGGTACAACATCGATCACCAATTCCGTCACCCGGGTGGCAACTGATGGTACAAAGACCACAGAGAGCACGGTCACCAACCCTGACGGTACCAATACAACTGTAACTTCGAGCACCAATTCAGATGGAACAGTAACCACTGTGATGGAAACATCCAAGGATGCATCCGGAAACATCATCGGAATCTCCGAGACAGTTGTTACCGTTACAGGTTCCACTGTCAATGATGTGAGGACGACTACGACTCAACAAGAATCCACGGTGACCGATGCATCCGGAAACGTGACTGTTGTAAAAGTTTCAGAGACGGCCGTGAAACAGGCGGACGGCTCAGTTGTAGTCGTGAGGTCTACTGAAACGACGGCTGGTAGCAATATGACCACAGACATCGCTGTCGGAGCAATCTCTGTCGACGGAAAGGTCCACACAACCGCAGTTTCTTCCGATTCGGACATCATCACTAATGTGGCTGTCGACGGTGACGATGGCAATTATGCGGTGTCCAGTGACGTCATTCAAACGGCAATGCAGCAGCAGACGGCCGTCGAGAGTGCACTGGGTGTGGACAAGGGCAATGTGATCGAGATAGTTTCCGATACCCGTGATATAACCGCATCTGTCGATAAAGAGTCCTTCGAAACAATGGCAGACGGAAGTGCCAGTTTCAGGATGACCTCCGCACAGGGTTCTATGACATTCGGTCGTGACATTCTCTCATCCTTGTCAGGTAAAGATGATGTCACGTTATCTTTTACCACTGCGGACAGGTCATCGATGACCTCCGCACAGCGTGATGTTATTGAATTGGGTTCAACCGTCATCAATCTCTCTGCTATGTCGGGCGGTCAGAGCATCGGCAAGGATCTCGGTGGAAAGGTCACCGTGACCGTGAAGTATTCGGCTGCGGACGGTAAAGGGGCCATTGTATATTACATCGATGAAGATGGAAACAGATTCAGGGTGGCAGAGCAGAGTTATGATGCAGAGAACGGAACGGTCACGATGGTACTGGAACATTTCTCAATCTATATGATCGTAGATGAGGAATCTTCCAGCAACGAGATCGGGGCGATCGTTTATATCGCAATCGCGGCTGTGGCTGTTGTATTGCTGACCATTGTTGGGGCAGCGGTCTATCGTAAAAAGATGGCCTGATCATTCGATGATACCGAAGGGAGAGATGACCATGGTCCTCGACCACTTCTCCATCTACACCATAGTGGATAAATCGCCCGCAGGGGGGGGAGATCCCCGTGGCCGTTCTCGTCATGACCGCGGTCATCGCCCTGATATGTCTCGGTATCCTGCTGCCGCAGGTGGTCGGAAGAAGCAGTAAACGTGTTAATCAAAGCCCGCCCGAAAGGGCGGGCAATTATCCGATAGACTTCAGTATGCAACAAGCATTATAATCGGCAAGGGCGTATAAGGAATTATGATGTTTGAGGACAAGATCAGGATGATTGTCGACAGGGTCACCGAGCACTATGATCCAAAAGCAATCATAGTATTCGGATCGGTCGCCAGGGGCGATTCTACCGAAGACAGTGATCTTGATATCGCAATCATCATGGATTCCGATCTTTCTGAGCATGAACGCAATGTGAAGGTCCGCGTCTGTATCGGGTCCATCGGCATGGCGATGGATCTGCTGGTCTTCACGCCTGAAGAGATAGAGGCTGAAAGGGGCGATGAAACTTCGATAGTATCGGAGATAATGAGGACCGGGGAGGTCGTATATGGTTCCGCATGAGTCTGTGGAGTCATTGAGGGCTTCTGCCGAAGAGGATCTTTGGACCGCAAATCTTGTCAAAGACAGGGATGATGAGAAAACGCGCATAATCTGTTTTCATCTGCAACAGTATGTGGAGAAGATGCTGAAGGCAAAACTATTGGAAAAAGGAATCCAATATCCAAGGAAACACGACTTGGTAAGTTTACTGGAGTTGTTTGGTAACAAAGAGATATTGGACAAACATATTGAAAACGCAGCCAATCTGTCCGATTACGCTACGGCATTCAGGTATGAGAGAAGAGTCCCCTCCATTGAAGAAATGGAAACTGCGTTTACCAGTGCTCACTCCATAGTTTCAGACATAAACTGTCTTTGATATTCAATTCAGTAAAACTGGAATTGTCCACTATTCGTTGTTATATCAACAATATGTGGTGATTTCATCATCTCAAAACAATCAACTGCGTCTTCTGTTGCGAACAACCGCTAACAGAACGATTCCGGCAATAATAATAACCGGCATCACAATCAGAAGGATGTTGAATCCCTTCTTGTTGAGATCATCCTTGATATTGGCATCCGCCTTGGAATCGTTCCATGAGTCGTAATTATCCTTGGAGCAATGGATTGTTACAGGATCATTGAGAAAAACGGTGTCATCTAATATCGGACACGGTCCGTATGCATCTATGTCCGACAGTTTGGTACAGTCCGCGAAGCAGTATTTCCCTAATGATTCCACTGTGGACGGAAGGTCGAACGATCTCAGCAATGTGCAGTTCCTGAACGCACCGTATTCAATGGAGGTCACCTTTCCGAGACTCAGTTCCGTAAGAGATGTACAGTTCCAGAACGCTTCCTGACCGATCGTCTTCACGGAATCCGGTATGCTGATTGATCTGAGAGAGGGGCAGTTGTAGAATGCGGATGCTTTTATTTCGGTCGGGCTGCAATTGAATGTAACATCTGTCAGGGAGGTGCAGTAGCCGAATCCCCTGACAGGGATAGATTGTACGCCCGAACCGATCTTCAGAGTTTCGGCCGAGTTACAGATATAGAAACAGCCGTCACCCAGGTATCTCACGCTGTCCGGCACGGTTATTGATGTCAAAGCTTGGCAGTTGCGGTAGCATTCGAATCCGATGTATTCCGCAGACGGTGAAATCGAAGCATCCGTAAGCCCCAATGCAGAACGGAAGGCCTCGTCATGGATATGTATGACAGAATCAGTCATTTCGATGTTCTGGATATCGCAATAGTAGAAAGCGCGCTCACGAATGTCTGTTATCCCCGATTCTATGCGGACCGAAACGATGTCGGTACGTCTTTCAACCTCGCCGCTAGGTTGCATGGTGCCGGAGAATGAATAAGGGCCGACAGACGTGACCTTCCCTCCGCCGATATCTGACTTGATGGTGATGGCACCGTCCGTGGGCGTCCCCCCTACGGCCATCCATCCGTCAGGGAATTGGGCATAGGTTATGCCGTCCGATGTCTCGGTCGTGATGGCGGTTTCCGTGCTCCAGCCTGTGGTTCCGGGAAGGTAGTGTATCCCCACACCCGTCGGGAATGCGTCGTCCATCGCAGGCCTGTCTCCCATGAAGTAAACGTCCGTGAGCTGCGTACAGCCTGTGAATGCTCCCGCAGAGATGCTCTTCACGTTTACGGGGATTATGACGCATTTGGCGGTGCATCCGTCGAACGCACCCGGAAGGATGTTGCGTACATCGTACCCCTCGAGAACGGTCGGAATGTGCACTACATTTCCAGCAGTGTCCGCATCCGTGATCTCGCAGTAATAGTTGGGATGCCCCGAACCGTACGTGTCGTAAAGATATACCGAACCGTCGGGTGCCGTCTCGGAGGAAGCGGCATCCGATCCTTCGTTCGGGATGTATATGAACAGAACTGAAAGGGCGATCAGCAGTACTGTGGTTGCGGCGACATATCTCATATCGTTTCCAGCCCGATCCCCGCCGCGGCTATCCTCGATTTCGGAAGGTTCTCCGAACCAACAATCACCAGGACGTCCCCTTCGGACATCCCGACGGCACGAATCTTCTTTGCGAATTCCGGATCGCGTTCATCCACTTTAACATCTGGCGGGAATATTATGCGATCGTTCCTCATGACGAACACGGAAGCGCCCTCCGACCCGTATTTGATCCCGATATCCCTCTGTTTCATACCGTTGGTGATAGCATCGGCCTTGTCCTTGATGAGGATCCCCTGTTGATGCTCTCCTTTCACATAGGTGGAGCTTGTTATTCTGACGAATTTGATGGGAAGGCTTTCCAGGGTCTCCATGCCGAACTTGGATAGTTCGATCCCCTTCTGGTGGACATCTATCTGTTTCCAGGTTTTCATGGTCTTGAGGAGATTGCGGGTGCTCCCTTCTCCCAATCCCAGCTCTTCTGACAGGTCCTTGCGGCTGATGCATCCGTTCTCCACGATTATGTTCAGTGCGGCGAACAGATGGGCATCGGAATGCCTTGCCGCCGGTCCGCGATTGGTCTCTGTGCTCCACTTCATCTCAGTTTACTTCCGTTCCTGCCGCATCGATGTACGGGACGATCGTTTCGAACACTATCCCAAGCGGGATGTCGAGTTCAAGTGCTATATCCACTGGTTTCTGCTCGTTCATATAGCGGATCAGGATGTCCGCCTCCGTCGGTCCGAGCCCGATCTTGTTGAGATAGACGAATCTGGAATAATCATCTGGCTGTTTCGACAGGCTGTCCACATCCTCTCTACTGATGGACAGGGGCTTCTTCCTGGGTTCCACTTTGTCGTTGGCCACCATGTCCTCTATGCGGGGGAGGATCTTCACACTGTCGCGCGGTATCTTCCCGCAATTCGGGCAGGTCGCATCGGATTGGTTCATGGCATCTTCCCAGCGCCTTCCGCAGATCTTGCAGCGAACCATCAGTGTTGGGAGGTCATAGGTCCTGGATCTGCAATTGGGACAGACCGCCGGATGTTTGAGGTTGGTCACCCATTCATGCCCGCATCTGGCACACCTGATCTTCCGGGCGTTGGGACTGTTCCATATGGTGGAATGGCAGCTGGGGCACGATTTGGGATTGGGATTGGATTTGCGAATTTTCCATACATGGTTGCACATCTTGCATATGTGGAAGTCCCCCACTTTCTCGGGAGATTCCCTGGCGGACGGACCGGAGTGCCCGTTCTGATGTGTCATTCTGATCAGACGCGCCATTCCCTCCTGAAAAGTACTCTCGTCCAAATGCTCATCCCCAATTGGAGTATACATCCATATATATCGCGAGGGGTTTAACTATCTTATTTGGAATATCTTGATAATTAGTATGTGATAATATCCCAGTCTTACATAGTGTGTATTATCTTGAGTATAGGTATGTTATAAATTGGATTTATTAACCAGGCACATCGTCGATGAGCGTGCCAGTCACAGATATTTGTCTGCGGAATCATACAGGGCTATCGGGTCCTCGGTGAAGATGGAATCATTGACGACGATCTTGTTGTCGGAATATGCCTTCATGATGTGGTCGAATACAACCCTGATTTCCTTGAGCGGTTTCTGGAGACGTATCGCGATGACCTCGGGGCAGAATCCCATGAAATGGAGTGCGAGGATCTCCGCATCCAGATCGCTGAGGCCCAGGCGCTGTTTGAAATAGGGGATATTCTCCCGGTATTCATCGCGGTGCTCGGAGAGATAATCGGCCACGTCCATCCAGAAGGTTTCGTACTGGACCGAGAGTATCCTCAGCGAGAAATCCGTGACGTTGAGTCTGGCTCCTTTCAGGAACGATTCCAGACCTATGGAAGCCACGGGGTAGTCCCCCTGCCAAAGGTAGATGCATCCGTAATCGTAAAGATCGGTATAGGTGAGCTTCATCGACTCCCCCACCCACAACGTGACGGAGCCTTCCAACGCGAACGTGGGCGACATGTTCAGAGGGATCCCGCATGTTGGGCATATGGGGCTGTTCCGGGACAGTGAGGTCCACTCCGCATGGCAGAATTCGCAGTGGTACCTTTTCACGGCCTTACCGCTGCGTCTCTCGTAACAGTTGGGACACTGGTCGCCCTTCTTCTGATAGATGTAGATGGTACCGCAGTTTGAACACCTGGCGGTCTTGAGGGTCTCGTTCCATTTCGGGGATTTGCACGCAGGGCAGACCTTCACTCCTTCGGATCCATCGGGATTCGTGGACATCCATTTATGCCCGCATCTCTTGCATTGGAGTTTGAACGTAGTCTCGTTCCATTTCGTGGAGAAGCAGTTGGGGCATTTCTTCGGATTGTCGACCTTGTTCCTCCAGACGAATCCGCATCTCCTGCACATGAACTGGTGGAGTTTCTTGTCGTTCCAGTCGTGGGAATCGCATTTGGGGCATCTTTCGGGTGTCTTCTCCGTGCGGGGGATCCATTCGTGATCGCATTGGTTGCAATGGCATACCCTGGAGTCGGACATCATGCTGAAGACGTGACCGCATTCGGGACACTTGTCGGATATGGATTCCAGCATCCACACATGTCCGCAGTAGGTGCATTTGTGCTCTCTCTTTATCGGGGTGTCGTAGCGGGAGGAACGGCATCTGGGGCAGGTCTTCGGAGGTTTGTCGTTGCGGACGGTCCAGAAGTGGCCGCACATGTAGCAGTACAGCTTCTTTCCGTTCCAGGATCCATCTTCACCCATCTGAACACCCGAGTTGATTGGAGTATACATCCGTATGTTATATGGGTTGTCAATGTGCAACTTCAAATAACTTCAAATTTCAAAAAAATTATTTTTTAGAAATTGCAAGTCGCTTGAACGTAATCATTTCCATGAGTATAACAGTTCTCAAGTTTATTTCTGAATCCTAATGAGATAACCTCAATTTGATTGTTTTTTCCAAGCAAAGGAATAGAATAAGTAACGCATTGGTGATGCAGTATTGTCCCAATCAGGGGGCTCGACAGAGGGATGTGGCTCCCAAGCGACCTAACTCTGTCATATTTCCGTTTTATGGATATAATTTCGACCCGTGTTCTTCATCCGTATTGCTATCTGACAAGGTCAGAAATCGACTGAAGAGTTATATTTGATTATGATTCGAATCGAATTCATAAGCTTCCTTCGACATATCTTTTCGGCAGGACATAGATCTCCCCGTCGACATCCAGCCCTACGCGTGCCTCCACGTCGTAAACATCGCGTATGAGGTCCTCGGTTATGATGACCTTCGGGTCGCCTACCGCTACGATCTCACCTTTCTTCATGATGACGCAGATGTCGCAGTATCTGGCCATCAGGGAGATGTCGTGCTCCGCAACGATTACTGTCATGTCGGTTCTGGCCATCTTCTGCAGGTATTCCATGACCTGCAGTTTGTATTTCATATCCAGATGGGATGTGGGTTCGTCCACCAGCATGAGCTTGGGCTGCTGTACGTACGCTTTCGCGATCAGGGCACGCTGCCTTTCACCCGATGAACACAGGGCGACCTGTTTTCTCCTGAGATGGTCGATGCCGAATGTGCGCATAGCTTCGATGGTGACCCTCTCGTCCTCGGGATTCTCCCACCAGATCTTCTCGACGAAAGGATAACGACCGAGCATTACCATATCCATGACGCTTATACCGAAGGTCTGACCCGCTTCGGCGGGAACGGTGGCAACGATCTTGGCCACCTCTGCAGGTTTAAGCGAGGTCACATCCTTCCCGTCGACCTCGATGGTACCGGAGGTCTGCGGGTGCAGGCGGCTGATACATTTCATCATCGTCGATTTTCCGCATCCGTTGGGGCCAATGAGTCCCACCAGGAGGCCTCTACCGAATTCGAGGTCGATGCCCTTGAGGGCTCTGAAATCCCCGAAGTCCTTAACCAGACCCTGTATCTTAAGGAGAGGAATCTCATCCGTCATAGTTGCGCCCCCTCTTCATGAGCATGTAGGCGAATACTGGCGTACCGATGATCGCGGTGATGGCACCGACGGGTAGTTCCGCAGGGGACATGACTGTTCTGGCCACAAGATCGGCGAAGAGCATCAGCATCGCACCGATGACTACCGATGCGGGCATGATGAGCCTGTGGTCGCTTCCCAGGGCCATACGGCATGCGTGCGGGACAACCAATCCCACGAATCCGATGATCCCCACAAAGGCAACGCAGAGCGCGGTGAGGATGGATGCGGTGATCATGGTAAGTCTCTTGAATCTCTTGACGTTCAGTCCGAGCTGTGCAGCCTGGTCCTCCCCCATCGAATAGAGATTGAACTCCCTTGCCCAAATCATGGCCACGATGGCGATGCCCATCGCGGGGATGAATATGATCCAAGCGTTCTCCCAGGTTATGTTGGCGAACGAGCCGTACAGCCACCACATGACATCGGTGAGGTTGTCCTTGCCCATGCTCATGAAGATTGTCTGCACGGACGAGAACGCGAAACCGACGATGGTTCCAGCCAGGATGTAGTTGATGGAGGATCCTCCGGAACCTTCCGCCACGGTCATGGTGATGAAGAATGCCGCGATACCTCCGATGATGGCCACGACGGGGATGATGTACAGGGTGTTGTCAGCAAGGAAGGGTATGCTGAACCCGAGTGCGGTGGCGGCCATAGCGAGACATCCCGCACCGGAAGACACACCGGTGATGTAGGGATCCACCAGAGGGTTGCGGATGATGGCCTGGTACATGCATCCCGCGACCGCCAGTCCAGCACCGACCGCGATGGCGGCGATGGTCCTGGGCAGTCTGGCGTTGTAGATGTACAGTTCGATCATATCGAGGTTCTTGTCCCCGTTGAAGGCCTTCCCTATCGATGAGAACAGTGCCGATACCGCTTCGGATACCGGAATCACCCCTCCGGACGAGATGGATATCGATATCAGGAACGCTATCACGGACATGATCAGTCCGAAGATCACGATCAGGACGAATCTCTTCTTCTTCCTGGCGATCTCGGATTCGTCCTGCGCTCCGATATCCTCCTTCAGTCCTTTGTATCCCTTCTTCAGCGAAGTGAACAGTCTTCCCTTTTCAGCCATTCAGCCCCTCCTGTACAATATGGTGAATCCCGCGATGGTAACGGCGGCAACCGCGACTGTGAGATACCACGACCAATGCGCGAATCCCACCGACTGCAGTGCCTGGACCCTCTCCTCTTCGGTACCTTCGCCCTTGATGTCGCTGAGACAGTATACCGCACCGTAGTCGTTGCCGGTGTAGATCTTGCCGTCGATGATGGTGGGCTGTACCATGGAATACGAGTCCTGGGTGTAGGGTGAGAGCAGGACCCTCCAGATCTCCGAACCGTCGCTGGAGTCCCAGGCGGTCAGAGCGCCGCCGGTGGGCCAGAAGCTCCCGGCGGAATAGTCGGTGCCGTACAGGATGCCGTCGGCATCCATGGTTAGGGCACCCTTGATCATCTGATACTCCCCTGTCTTCCATACTACCTTCCCGTCCCAGTTGAAGAAGTAGACGGAATTCGTGACCGTGTCGCTGCTTCCGTCGGCCTTCGGGAAGGTATCCGAACCCGCCGAGAGCGGGGAAACGTAGGAGTAGAATCCGTCAGCGGTGATGACCGGCGATGTGAACAGCCCGTCCAGTTTCCAGGCGGTGCTGTCGGACCGCGTCATTTCATTCCCGGTGAGCGGATCGAGTGCCAACAGGTATCCTTCCAGGGAGAACAATGCCCCGTCGGTGCATCCCACCAGCAGATGCGAACCATTGGGTGACATGGATACTGATGCTGCGGAACCAGGGGTACCGGGAGCGGCGCGGTTGTTGGCGGACATGTCGATGACCCTCTTCACCCATATCATTACACCAGTATCCGCATTCACCGCGTGGACATAGCCGTCATAATTGCCGATGAACAGCATCCTCTGTCCGTCCACGGTGTAGACTGTGGGTGCGTGGAAGTAGAAGCATCCGCGGGTGCCCGTGTAATGGTTGTCCTCGACAGTTGACGGCGGGACGTATTCCCATGCGGTGGAGAAAGTCCCCGATGCAGAAAGTTGCAGGCACAAGACGGTGCCTGCGGATGTTCCGAAATAGATCCTTCCTGAATCATATACAGGCGTTGTTCCGCCGGTGTAGAACGTTCTTCCGTTCCAGACGACGTTGCCGTCGCCGTCCAACGGCGGGGTGTTGTCCACAGTCATCTTGTCCTTTACGGTTCCTGTGAAGCGGTCGAAACAGACCACATCGCCGCAGGTGAACGTGACGATGAGGTAGTCGCCGACGATCAGCGGTGTAGTGACCTCGTATCCTGCCCCTTTGACGCCGTGGTATTTCCACACGACGGAACCGGAGAACCTGTCGAGAGCATAGACCCAGGCATCTGCATCTTCCCCCGCTCCCTCGTAGACTCCACCTGTTGTGTGATACAGCATATTGCCGGCAACGACCAGTCCTGAATCGACGTATCCCGTGGTGTAGGTGTTGTACCATTCCACGGGGACCTTGGGATTCCTCTGTCCGTGCGAGACCGATATGTTGGAGGCTGTTGAGGACCCTCCCAGTGTTGTCCATGAATCCCTGTATTCGGGGGTGGAGACGGGAGCGAACCCTTCGGGATAGTATCCGTACGCTACCGTGCCGGAGCAGGAAGCGGAGAGGGAGGTGCCTTTATCTTCCCAGCTGCCGTTCCATACGAATAGTCTCCATTTGCAATCCGACGTGCTGACGTTCCTGATTGTATCCGCGGTACCTGCATCGACGGAGGAATCCAGCACGGCATCGAAGGTGCCTCCGCCGTTGTTGCTATACCATTTGTACGAACCGTTGCCGAAATCCACCAGAACGGTATCCTCGGACGAATCCGCCGACGAGACGGGGACGACCGCCAGTGCGGTCATGAGAACCAGGATGATGATGGCGGTCTTCTTCATGCTATCGCCCTCTGATACGTCAGATAGATGTCGTAGTCGTTCCCCAGGTACTTGGGGATGGAATCTAAAGGATCTCTCTGCAGGAACGAGTCCGGATGCAGTGCCTTTCCCAGGAGTTCCGCCGCTTCGCACAGTCTCGGACCGGGTCTGGACAGCAGGTCCGCGGCCTTCCCAGTGAATAGATACACGTTTCCGTTCCTGTATGCGGGGGTCTCCTGCCATACGGGGTCGATCCACCCCATCACCTGGTCGTACTGCTCCTGCGTGGTGATCTCGCCGGAATGGACTATGATGATCACCTGCGGCTGTTTGGAATGGATCTGCTCTTTCGATACCATGAACCATGATGATGACTGGGAATCGAATACGTTGGTGCCGGATACCTTGGATATTATGTCGGATGCGAAGGTATCGGAACCGGATGTCCACGGGGAAGGATCCGCTGACAGGGCCACGAACGTCCTGACCGATGCCTGGTATCCGATGACTCCCGCGACCGCATCGATCGTCCCTCTGAAGGCCGATATCACGGAGTTGGCGTTCCCGCTGAGCCCCATCGCCGATGCGACGATCCAGATGTTGTCGTACAGTTTCTCCACGTTGGTGACGTCGTATGTGACGACGCAGTCTATGCCCGATTTGCGGAGCTTGTCGGCCATGGCAACATGTTCTCCCGTACCGCCCTCGCAGAACACCACATCCGGTCCTAATTTCACGATCCATTCGTAGTTCGGATCCGAGTATCCGCCGACGTTCTTGATCTTCCCGTCGTTCTTCGCCTGTGTGACACCTTCGGGATAGTTGCTGTAAAGATCGGTGCCGACTATGTAGTCCAGCCCGCCCACTGCGCATATGGTCTCGGTGACCGACGGGGCCAGGGAGACGACCTTCAGCTTCTCGCCCGTCCTGAGCGAGTAACCGTTGTCCGCGTAGCTGTAGTATGAGAATCCGGATTGGTCCGTGCCGGGAACTATATCTCCTGCATCGCTCGCTCTCGCCCAAGTTATTATGTCCTTCTTTCCCAGGGAGATATCCGAGGGATCGTCGCATGGGACCCAGTTCCCTCCGCTCAGCGTGTACATGCCCCATTTTTTGCCCTGGAGGTTGGATTGGTCGTTCACCGAGTACACCTGTGTGTGTGCATCGTCGGTGTACGTGACCGTGAACCCTTTCAGCTCGCAGGCCTTCTCCAGCGCCTGGTATCCGTTCATTCCGTCGCCGAAGTCCATCGTGACCCATTCGGTATTCCAATATCCGAAGTCCAGCACCACGCCGCTCCTTCCGTCGCGCTCCGCATTGGTCAGTCCCATCGCTGGAGTGAGCACCGCTACCGCTAGCAGCACAGTGACGGTCAGGAGGATCTTGGTGCGGGTCACCTTCATGCTTTGAGCTCCTCGGGTATCGTCGATGGCGTGGGGATGGTGATGTCCACATCAATTTCCCCTCCGTCCTTCTGGGCGGTCGTCTGGAGGACGAGCGCGACGTACTTGTACAGGTCCATGTCGTAGAATCCCAGCGCCCACTGGTCGTATTCCCACTGGCGTCCGTCGTCGAGGGTCTTCGCGTTGGGATTGTAAGTGTATTGCGACCAGTAGGTCCAGTCGCCGTTGTTGAGCTGGGTGTCGCCCCATCCGAGGAAGTCAACGAACCAGCCGTAGAGATCGCTCTTCTTCAGGGAGGAGTGCATGACCTCTCCGTTGATGCAGTAGTCGATGGTGACCCCGTCGTCTTCGACGGTCATGGCATCGTCCTTGAAGAATGTCTCGTGCAGACCGTTGGCCAGGGCTTCGTTCATGTACGATCCCGTGCCCTTGATCCAGAACCCGGTTCTGAGGTCGTTGCTGCTGAGTCCGGCGCTGACCGTCCAGTCTTTCAGTTCGTTGTAGCAGTCCTCTACGCTTTTCAGGGGGTTGCCGTTCGAATCCTCTCTTACTTTGAAGGATCCGGAATCCACGCAGTCCTTGATGTCGTCGAGTGCGGGAATCTGGATGAAGAACCACACTGTCTTGGTCACGGCGAGGGTCGGCTTGCTGTAGGACACCTTCCCGTTCTCGGTAATCTTCTCCGAGAATTCCAGGGCCAGAGTCGCGCCTTCCACGAGATTGTCGTCTGTTGCGTTCACCCACCCGTTGGGTGTCTGGAACCTGAACACCACCCACGAGTGGCTGCTGTCGTTCTTCTGTTCCTTGTACGATGCAACGTTCCCGTTGGCACCCACTTTCACATCCTCACCGAGGGCACTCTCGAGGATCTCCTTCACGGTCTTTCCGCTGCCGTTGAAGGATTTGTACTCATCATCGATCTTCACGTTGACTTCGGCATTGTAGGTCGGTCTCTCCTCCGAGCCGTTGTCGTTCCCCATGAGGACCGATACGCCGACTCCGCCGGCCGCGACCATGGCCACGACAACTATGGCGATGAATGCGATCTTTGTTTTCCCTTCCATTTCCATCACAACCTGTCCTTGATCCCCAATGTGGGATCGGTGGCGAAAGTGATCGAGATCTCGCCCCTACTCTCGTCATCGCCCTCAACATCGAAGGTCAGTTTCCCGTCGGTAACGGTCCCCGTGACCTTGATTGACTTTGTCTCATCGAAATAACAGACGTCGTACGTCTCTCCGTTGTGTTCCGTTCCGACATCAATCCTCACGGTGTACGTCAGGGACGGGTCCACACCGTCGCCCACGAGATACAGCCTGAGGCTGTCCGGATTATCCGTTGGATGCGATTTCTTGTACTCGTTGATGACCGATTTGCAGGAGGCCGTGGTGCTGGGCGGATCCATGACGTTCAGCACGGCGTCGTTTGGCATCTGTCCGGTGATGCTGATCCCGTTCCCGTTGTCCTTCGTGACGACGGGGTTCTCCACCCAGTGCGCTTTGAGCGTCACTGCATAATTGTACGTGTAAGTGGAATCCTTGGTGTATTCCACGCTGTCGTAGAACCATCCGTCGAACGAGTAACCAGCTTTTAGCGTAGTCGGGAGTTTACCTATGGTCTTTCCCTGTTCGACCTTGTACGTTCCCTTCACGGCGGATCCGCCGTCGGTGTCGAATTTGAGGGTGATTATCTTGACCCATTTGGCGAACATGTCGAGGTCGGAGTTCACCACCGTGGTGCCTGAGAGATAGATGTCCTCCGAATCGGTCATCCATCCGTCGAATCTGTATCCGGAACGGACGGGTTCGTCGATGTACGGCAGCTTCGAGCCCTTGGCCACCTGCAGCGTCGTGGCGGGGTCGCCGTTGTCCGGGTCCGCTCTGACCGTACATGCATCGGCATAGACGGGTGTGAGCACGGTATCTGCGGTCACACAATCCCTGAAGGAACACCAGGGGGAGCCGCCGGACTCCCAGCCGGTAATGATCTTGCCGTTGGGGACGGATACCGCAGGGATATCCACCAGACTACCCTTGGGTACGGTCAGGACCTTGTCCCCGGATGCCGTCTTCAGAGTGAGGGAGACGCACGCCCCTTCCAAATCGGCGTAGTTTCCGACCGCATCCTTCCCGTTCTGATCCAGTGCATCGTATCTCGCTTTGATTCTGAGATAATCCGTGTAATTCGCATTCCCTTCCTCGTTCATCGATACGAACCTGGAGATCGCGGAACTGACATCGGATGCAGTGTATTCTGATCCGGGTTGGTAGCAGAAGAGCGTTGAGTCGTTCTTGATGAGGAGATATCCGTCCTTGGATATGCTGAAGCTCTGGAAGCAGAACTGTTCGGGCTCCGGCCTTATGGTGAACGCAACACTGGCACCTTCGGTCTTGGAGTCCTTTATCACGAATATATCAGCATACCCCTTGGTGCTGAGTATGTCCTCCCCGGGCTGGACATGGCCGTATTCCATCAGATAGATGTAAACGGCATATCCGTTCTCTTTGGTGGCGTATGCAGTGGTTATGGCCGCCGTTCCCTTGGTCTTGATGTCAGGGAAGCTGGCGCGCGTGGACATTGTCCCGTCACCTGCGATATCGATGATCCAGAACGGTTCATCGGAACCGGTTGTGAGGCCTCCGCCTCCGATGTAGATGGTGTCGTTCCAGATGACGGGTATGGATTGGGTGCTGCCCTCGGCGCAGTTCGATTCCCAGGACTTCACCGAGGTCTTGTCGAATCCCGAATCCTTGACCTCGTAGGAGTAGATTATCAGATGTTTTGGGGTCTCCGCCTTCGGCTGGTCGATTGTCCTGTCGATGACCCTGCTGAGAGGGATGTAGACCCTTCCCTCGTATGCCGTAGCACCGGACGAGGAGTACTCCCTGTCGAACTTTATGGTATCGAGAACGACGCCCGTATCGGAATCGATGAGATATGCGGTTGCACCGCCGTCGTCGAATCCACGCTGGACGATGACGATTCTGTCGTCGAAGAAGGCCGGCGTGGCGTTGTACCACCCGTCCGATTTCAGCAGCCAGAGGGGTTTGACGGTCTCGTCGGACCTGTCCTTATCGGTATCGGTTGTGAGGAAGCAGGCATAATCCCCGCTGTACGTTCCGAAGTAGACCTTGCCGTCGTTGTAGGTTATGGTCCCCTGGACCTCGTCGGAGGATACCGGGACGCTCTGGAAGAGATGTTCCAGCGTGTTCGCGTCGAACGCGTGGAGCACGGTGGCGTAATTAGATTTGTCATAAGCACAGATGAAGACCTTGCCGTCACCGTAGGCCAGAGCCATGCTGTATACGGAGGAGGATTCGCATTTCGCGGTGGCGATCTCTTTCCCCGTGGATACGGAGCAGCGGTAGAGGGTCTTTTCCATCCCGCTGTAGAAGAACACGCTGTCCTCAACGCAGATCGCCGAACTTGGTACTTCCCATGTACCTCCCGCCTGGTCGAGTTTCGCCTTGTCGAATTTCCACGCCAATTTCATGTCATCCTTTGTTATCGGGGTCTTGGCATCGGTCACTCCAAAGCTCCCCACATCCCCTCCGAAATAGGACCACTGCGAAGGCGGGGTGTTCTCTGCATCAATGGGTGTGTAGTAATCGTCCGACGAACCGTTGTTCATCAGCACGTAGACTCCCACACCTGCCGCTACCAAAGCTACGGCGACAACGATCACAACCGGGACAGTCTTGTTCATGGACCAATGCTCCAACTGGATGGTATATGCGTCTTATTAGAATATAATAAAACTCGCGATAGATTATCGACTAACCATCCAATGAAAAATTCCACATTTTTTTTAGCCAGTAAAAAACGAGCGTTTCGGAGCATTTCGGCCATTTCCTGAATCGGTATACTCCAGGTATACTTCTGTAACAAAACGGCGGAAATCGGGCAAAAACCCGACCTTTCCCGTATACTGGGAAACAGGTTATCAACGCATAACGCGTTCTATCCAGTTATGTCCGAGAAAAAGATTTCTGGCAAGAACAAGACGGATATAGGGGTACGCGCAGAAGATGAAATCGCGTATACTTCCAAGGGAGACGCAAAGAAAAGGACGCCCTCCGAAAGGGAGTTGGACATCAGGGAACTGAAGTACCACTACCGGGAGTGCCTGTCCTGCATGGAATACGGGGAACGTTATTCCGACGATCTGCTCAATCTGCAGGCGTACATCGGGTACTGTCTGGGAAGGACGGTGAACGTAATCCCGGAAGGCTCGATTCCCAAGAGGGCCCCCATAAGCCAATTGGCCTATGCGAGATGCATCGGACAGATAACCTCGCTCCTCCTCACGACCGGGCTGCTGGAGGAGATGCTGGATCTGGATTGCTGCGAAGAGATAGAGGATGCGGTTTTCGATGAATGATTATCGTTTGAAACGCCGTCACAGGCAGGAGGAGAGGGATTACACCAAATCCTCGATATCGAGAGCGATACTGGCACACTGCAACACACCCGAAGGCCGTGCAGAGATGGCCGAGTGGAGGGAAAAGGCAGCGAAGAAGACCGAAGCGCCCAAACCCAAAGTGGATCCCGCTTTTGAGTACTATCAGATGGCTTTCAAACCGGGCTCCCTCATGGTGACTTCCGGCCGCAGGGGAGGCGGAAAGACCCATGCCGCGATCTCATTCGGACAGATGCTGGTCAGCGGGAAGTATCCCGAACTCGGCAGATGGAGGATCGCCACCAATGTGATCTTCCTGAGGAAGGAGGGGAACAGATTCGTTACCGACTATCCGAAAGGAGTGCATCACATAATATCGATGAAGGAACTCTTCCCGATAGCCGCCGACGTTCTGGAGAAAGGAGAGAATCTCCTCCTGATCCTCGACGAAGCCCAGAACTTCCTTCTCGGGGAGCACAACGGTACCGCCACCGTGACATCAATGAAGACGTTCATGGGCATAATAAGGAAGTTCAATATCGCAGTCTGGCTCTTATCACCTGTCGTCAAGAACATGGGGCCTGCATTCAGGTATTTCATAGACGATGAGGAGGTCGCCGGCAACGTCAACATCATGTGGATGAAGGATGAGAAACAATCCAAAGCGGTAATCAACAGACTCCATTCGAAAAGGGATCCCCGCGATGCGATATTCATGCAGTACAGCGCGAAGGAGGACCCAGTGGGCATGTGGATACCACGTCTTTCCTGGACCACTCCTCCGGAGGAACTGAAGGAGGGGGAGTTCTGTTATGACCACAAGGCCTCGGCGGAGTTCTCCGTCGGGGACGGATTCGATTTCAAGGCCTTCATCTCTGCCACGGGCAACGTCTCCAGTTACGAGATGGTCGATGCCATCAGAGGATTCTACCGCGACATGAAGGAGATCGAATCGGAGGGGGCGAAGAGCTCGGAGGATATCCTGGTGACCGCGGCGGCGAAGATCAAGTCTATGGGACTAACGGACGAATCGATATCCAGGGCCTTCGGCATACCGGCGACCACCCTGAGGAGGAAATCCGAGCAGCTGGGGTACGTTTGGTCAGCAGATAAGTCCGAGACCAACCCCGATCGTTACAAACGTATCAAAACCGGCGGAGAGTAAATCCTCCACCACCGAAACACCCCTCGCGCGTGTATATATCTATCTTGTCTCCCCGAAATACGAGCAGTTTTTCGAGTCTGTCGGTGACAGCATCGCTCAGAAACGGCATGTGAGGTTACCATCTTCACGTCGGAATCGGTAATCGAAAAGAGGTACACAGAGGCGGAGTATACATCAATTGCACTCCCGGACGACTCATTCATCGGATGAGGTTCCGTTTTTGTGTATACTCTGTCCTGGTGAAGTGGTTTTTCGAGTGGGTTTCGGAATTTTTCAGTCGTTCTCTTACTTGTTACACTGTTACACTTGTTACAGTGATTATATGATTTGAGCATGCATACATGCGCGTGCGTATGAATTCGGTGTAACACTGTAACAGTGTAACATCACTCGCCCAACCTGTGGGTCAGGGCCGGTGCCTTGTATCCCGGTGGATGCAGTCTCTCCCTGCATCTTTGGACGGTTGTGCTTTTCTTCAGCCATTCCCTGCGTTCATCGGCGTTGATCCTATTGACATCGATTCCGCTCCATTCGGGATGCGGTGTCCTCATCCAAATGTCTGCAGCTTCGGCAGCCTCTTCCCCGTATGCCATCGAGTTCGTTATCAGGATATGTTCCAGATCTTTTCTGCAGACCCTTTCGCCTGGAAGAGGATAAAGTTCATCCAGCAGTTCGGACAGCATATCGACGTTCGGATTGTTGATGGTGGAGGCCTCCTGAGCCTCCTTGGCCAGCTGTACCGTTCTCGGATCGAGTTCCCAGCCTTCTTTGGACATGTATCTGTGATAGGCTTCCGCCCATACCTGGAGGATGTACTCTTTCGCTTCGGAGGACCTGAACCCATTCTCGCCGAATCCTACGACCGCTCTTTCCGGACTCACTTCGAACGGGAAGTATCTCCTGTTTCCGGTCGGATCCGATAGGAACTCCGCTTCATTCGTCGTACCGATGATCACGAATCTTCTGATGTTCTCGCTGGCACACCTGTCGTACGGCAGCCTGATATGGTCGGATGCTCTGGAGATGAATCCCTTCAGGTAATCGTTGTCCATGCCCTTGGTGGCCTTCATCTCCGCCAGTTCGATTATGAGTCCGCCCTTTGTATCTTCGACAAATCTCTTCTCGCTGATATCGAGCGGATCCCTGTAGAATTCATCGCAAGTGGCCATCCATCTGACTGCGGAGGACTTCCTCGTTCCCGTGGCTCCGATCATGATGGGGATGATGTCGAGTTGAATTGCCCTGTGCTGACGTGCTACGGCTCCGAGGAACCAGCATTTGCACACATCCTTCAGCACGGTCTCGGAATCCTCCGGGGACAGTCTGCGCATCCTTGCGCCGAAGACATCGATGAATAATCTGTCCAAACGGGGTTGCTTGTCCCAGAAATGGGTACGCATCATGTCCAGGAAAGCGTTCCTGGAGTTGAGCTCCGCTTCAGCTATGAAGACATCCCTGATGATGTCCTTCCCCGGATGCCTTCCGGTACATCCCAGTTTCGTCAGTTTGTCCTGAACGAATGCGGCGATGCGTGTGATCATAGGATCGTCGAGGCTCTTTAGTCCCTTTTCCCCGATGAGGGAGAGATCCACCATGATGTAGTTCGTCGTGATCTCCTTCCAGCATTTCTCCCTGAAGTCAGGGAAGACGTACCTCCAGGCATTCATCAGGTCAGATATGCTGTATGGCATCAGGAATCCCTGTCCGTTCGGATTCGGTCTCAGTCCCGAGTATTTCTCGGCGGCAGGCAGTTCGGAACGTTTCAGTTCCGTTTTGGAGCCATCGGGTCTGACGATGCTGAGGTGGTGTCCGAAGGAACCCTGGTCGGT
>JAEEGH010006301.1_pt1 | contig 29143 bp, 25 predicted proteins | sample 9134181 | NCBI WGS metagenome assembly JAEEGH01 (sample SAMN16246544, study PRJNA631951) | gut metagenome | biome: gut microbiome; feature: rumen; material: DP-attached | host: Bos | place: Iran: Karaj | collected 2018-10 | reverse complement strand
TCCGGAAGGTTGCTTGCGCGACCTTCCAAGAAATTGAAACGGTTCGTTTCCTAATTACCCAACATATAAATAAATATATGTCGCTTCTTGTACTACTTCTGTCTATGTAAATCTGTCAAAGAACTCTTTCCTAACGCCTCCGTTTCCGAAAGCGGGTGCAAAGGTACACACTTTTTCCGAACCAGCAAAACTTTTCCAAGAAAATTTTCACCTTTTATGCAAAATTTTCTCCACTCTTGACAAATATCAAGACCAAAAGCAGCATACACCTTATTATATATATAAGAGAAGAAGATACTCGGCTTGCCGTTTACCATCAAAAGGGCACAAGAAAAGACAGGCAAAAATAGAAATAAAGTATTTAATTCAGTATTTTTTCTTGGTTATCTGAAAAAAACATCGTAACTTCGCAGCAGATTATTAAAACAAATGACTTAAGCATATGAAAAGAATCAAGATTGCAATGGTATGTCTGACCTGCCTGATACTGGTCAGTTGCGGTAACATGGGTCAGGTGCTCAGCGCTATGACCAATGGTACAGGTGTCGTTAATGCCATCAAGAGTGTCATCGGATTAGACAAAGTTTCCGCACAGGGGCTGATAGGAACCTGGCAGTACAAGGGCCCCGGCTGTGCATTCACCAGTGAGAACCTTCTGGCCAAGGCCGGTGGCGAGATGGCAGCCGTACAGATTGAAGAGAAGTTGCTTCCGTATTATCAGCAGGTAGGCATCAGTGCCAGCAACACCAACATCACATTCAGACAGGACGGAACATTCAGTGCCAAGATCTGTGGTACGCCTTTCAATGGCAACTACACCTTCGACGAAGCATCACAGAAGATTACTCTGAAAGGACTTCTGTTGAGTGTGAACTGCTACACCAAACTTGAACTCAGCGGCATCTCCATCCTCTTCGAGGGAAAGAAGTTGCTCACTTTGCTCCAGACTTTGGCAGCCCTCAGCGGCAACCAGAATCTCGAGACAGTAAGTGAAATCAGCAAGCAGTACGACGGTGTAAGGGTAGGTTTCGATATGAATAGATAGATTTTTTGCAAAAATATGCAGAAATATTTGGTCGGATGCAAAATTTTCCCTAATTTTGCATCCGTTTTCTGAATAAATATACCAAGATGAAAGTAAAGAACAACCGGTTAGAGGCCTTACGCCTCATCATCTCAAGCCAACAATTAGGCAGTCAGGACGAACTGCTTAGCGCCTTGCAGAAAGAAGGTTTCAAACTGACGCAGGCAACGCTAAGCCGCGACTTGAAACAATTAAAAGTTGCCAAGGCAGCCACTATGGGCGGCAATTATATCTACGTATTGCCTAATGACACGATGTACAAGCGCGTCAGTACTCCAAGCAATATCCGTGAGATGATGCAGGTGCCAGGATTTGTGAGCATCAACTTCTCCGGCAATATGGGCGTCATCAAGACCCGTCCCGGCTATGCCAGCAGCATTGCCTGGAACATCGACAACAGCGACATCCCCCAAATTATCGGCACCATCGCCGGTGACGACACAATATTCATAGTTATCAAGGAGGGCATCAGGCATCAGGAGGTGATAGAAGCCTTAAGCGATGTGGTGCCGAATATGAGGTAAATTATTTTTGTTTATAGTTTAGAGTTTATAGTTTACGGTTTATAGTTTATAGTTTATAGACGAATGGAACAGGAAACAGAAATTGAAGTATTGGTGGCAGGGCCTGAGCATGAGAAGTATGTCGACACCATACTCGACACAATAGCCGAGGCAGCGAAGGTTCGTGGAACAGGTATTGCCAAGCGTACACATGAGTACCTTACCAAGAAAATGCTGGAGGCCAAGGCCGTCATAGCCCTAACGAAAGACGGCACTTTTGCAGGATTCAGTTACATCGAAACATGGGAGAACCAGCAATATGTGACGACGTCAGGTCTTATCGTACATCCAGACTTCAGGGGTCATCACGTGGCAAAGCGCATCAAGGATATGACTTTTACCCTGGCCCGTACCCGTTGGCCCCATGCCAAGATTTTTTCATTGACAAGTGGTGCTGCCGTGATGGCGATGAATACAGCCTTAGGCTACCAGCCCGTGACATTCGCCGACCTCACTGAAGACGAAGCTTTCTGGAAAGGCTGTGAGGGTTGTTGCAATGTGGACGTGCTACACCGTACAGGCCGGAAGTACTGCATCTGTACAGCCATGCTCTATGATCCCACGGAACATCTGCCAGCAAGAATACCTGATGAGGTCATTGAACGCATCAACAAAATCGACGGAAAGATTTAACGACAACTAATTTCACGAATTAAACGAATTATTTAAGATATGGCAAACAAGAAAGTTGTAGTAGCCTTTTCTGGTGGGCTTGACACCAGTTACACTGTGATGAAACTGACCCAGGACGGCTGGGATGTATATGCTGCCTGTGCCAATACCGGTGGTTTCAGTGAGGAACAATTGAAAACCAACGAGGCCAATGCTTACAAGCTGGGAGCCGTGAAATATGTCACCCTCGACGTGACCCACGAGTATTATGAGAAGTCGTTGAAGTATATGATCTTCGGTAACGTACTGCGCAACAACTGCTACCCCATCTCCGTCTCCAGTGAGCGTATCTTTCAGGCCATCGCCATCGCCCGCTATGCTAAGGAGATCGGAGCAGATGCCATCGCCCACGGCTCAACGGGAGCTGGCAATGACCAGATTCGCTTCGATATGACCTTTCTCGTGATGGCTCCTGGTGTAGAGATTATCACCCTCACCCGTGACAAGAAACTGACGCGAAAGGAAGAGGTGGACTATCTGAACGAGCACGGGTTCTTCGCAGACTTCACCAAACTGAAGTACTCTTATAACGTAGGCATATGGGGTACCAGCATCTGTGGCGGCGAGTTGCTCGACCCAACACAGGGACTGCCCGAGGACGCTTACCTGAAGCATGTTACTGCCAAGGAGCAGGAGTCACTGTTGAAAATCACCTTCGACAAGGGTGAGATTGTGGCGGTCAATGGTGAGAAGTTCGAGGATAAGGTGAAGGCCATCCAGAAGATCGAGGAGATTGGTGCCTCCTATGCCATCGGTCGCGATGCCAACGTAGGCGACACCATCATCGGCATCAAGGGTCGTGTGGGTTTTGAGGCCGCTGCACCGAAACTGATTATCGAAGCACACCGACTGCTGGAGAAGTCAACGCTCTCTAAATGGCAGCAATACTGGAAGGATCAGGTGGCCAACTGGTACGGCATGTTCCTGCATGAGAGCCAGTATCTGGAGCCTGTGATGCCAGACATCGAGGCCATGCTTAAATCGAGCCAACGTAACGTTACCGGCACTTCAATCCTAAAACTCCGTCCCTACGGCTTTGAGACCGTCGGCATTGACAGTGCCAACGACCTCACAAAGAGCAAGTTAGGAGAATACGGCGAAACGCAGACTGGTTGGACTGCAGACGAGGCCAAAGGTTTCATCAAGGTCAGCTCTACCCCACTCCGCGTTTACTACGGTATCCACAAGGATGAGAAACGATAAGACATAAGGACTTTTTTTAGACAAAAGAACATAAGATCATATTTATAAAGCCAAAGGAATAACAACGTTAAAATTTGTTCTTATGTTCTTCTGTCTAAGATAAACACAATCTGTCAAAAGTATGAAAATAGGTATATTAGGTGCGGCAGGATATACGGGCGGAGAGCTGATTCGCCTGCTACTGAATCACCCCGAGGCAGAAATTGTCTTTGCCAACTCAGAGAGTAATGCTGGGAATATGGTGAGCGATGTCCACGAGGGACTTATCGGCGAAACGGATCTGAAATTCACGGATGAGATGCCATTCGAGGATGTTGACGTGGTTTTCTTCTGCTTCGGACACGGCAAGAGTGAGCAGTTCCTTAAAGAACACACCATCCCAGAGAATGTCAAGATCATTGATCTCGCACAGGACTTTAGGATTAAGGGGAGTCACGACTACGTCTATGGGCTGCCGGAGATCAATCGCGAGGAGATTGTCAAGGCGCAGCATGTGGCCAATCCCGGTTGCTTCGCCACCTGTATTCAGGTAGCACTTCTGCCTGCTGCTTACCTGAATCTGCTGAAAGAAGACGTGGCCGTGAATGCCATCACGGGCTCTACTGGTGCAGGCCAGAAGCCAGGTGCCACGACTCACTTCTCCTGGCGCAGCAACAACCTGAGCATCTACAAGCCCTTTCAGCACCAGCACATCGCAGAGATCCGTCAGTCGCTGAAGCAGGTGCAGGGTTATCTCGATGCTGACATCGACTTCATCCCCTATCGTGGCGACTTTGCCCGAGGAATCTTCTGTACGGCCGTCATCAAGACACCTGCCCCTGTGGAAGATGTCATTGAGGCCTATAAGGACTTTTACGCCAGTGCCGCCTTCACCCACTACAGCGACAAAGCCATCGACTTGAAGCAGGTGGTGAACACCAACAAGGCCCTCGTCCACGTGGAGAAGTACGGCCAGAAGTTGCTCGTCACTTCTGCCATCGACAATCTGCTGAAGGGCGCCGTCGGCCAGGCCGTGCAGAACATGAACCTCATGTTCGGTATCGACGAGACTGCCGGTCTGCGCCTGAAGGCTTCAGCTTTTTAGAAACAATGAAATATTGGCTGCCGCTCATATGGTGCTTGATGACGATTGTGCTGCCTGTGGCGGCACAACAACAAACGTGCCCTGTTGTAAAGATCGAGGTGGAGCCGTTGCCAGACCTCAACATCCCACGTGCAGGGCATGCCTTGTTCTATGCCAATGGTGAGCTGACGGTGGCTGGCGGCCATACGAACGGCTTCGTACCCACGCAGACAGCAGAGTACTATAAAGACGGCAAATGGCATACGATGCAGATGACCTACATCCACGACAACAGCCTCTCCGTGGTGCTAAAGTCGGGCAAGGTGTTGTTGGCAGGTGGTTGCGAACAGCCTGCTGGCATCGGACAGACCATCCATGCGGAGATCTACGATCCGCAAGTCCACACCTTCAGGGGCTTCGGCAACCTGCGACAGGGCCGCGTCTGGGCCTCAGCCCTCGAACTCGACAGCGGACAGGTGGTCATCGCAGGCAACTGGTATGCCCAAGACGGCATCGAACTGTTCCATGAGCCCCAGAGCGGCAAGGGCGACAATAACGACAAGAGAAGCTTTACTTATATTAAAGAGGTGTCGGCCCAGCGCTCAAACCCCTATATCTTCCGCATGGCTGATGGCGATGCCCTCATCCTCGGCAGTAACGATAACAGAGGCGAATCCCTACGCTGCACCTTTGCAGACCGTCTGAAGGGTGACACCCTGCATATTCCCCTGCTTGAGAGCTGGCACCCGCTGATAATCGTCCCCCACAACGATGCCGTGAGCTTCATTGGCGACGAGTCGAAGGGCGACTTCTCCTATCTGCTGCCCATGCAGGACAGCACACGCCAGGTGGCCATCGCCCGTATCAGCGGTACCGATGTCACGCTGCTGCCCACCGCCTGTCCCATTCCGATGGTCTGTCAGGGAGATTCCATCGAATACTTCACCAACGTCCTCGTCGACCGTCAGGCCCATCGTGCTTATCTACTCGGCATCAGTTCAAAGATCCATACTGCCGCAGAGAAGAACCCAATTTACGTGCTCTGCATCGACTACGACCAAGCGTCAGCCAACGGCGGAGCGCCCATGACGCTCTACCATACCCAGCCTCTGGAAGTGGCACCCGACTACACGCCCCTCCTGACACCCGAAGGCAATCTGCTGATAGCCGGAGGTCTGGCAGAAAGCAGCAACTACACTCCCTCCAGCGCCGTCAGGCTGCTCCGAGTGGGCAGAGAACCTGAGGTGGCTACAAACGGCATTGCCTCGTGGTGGAATTGGATATGGCTGGGAATCGCCATACTGGTTTTGACGACAACCCTGCTGGCCTTCCGATGGAGGAAAAAACCAACCTCAGAGGCTTCTCAGTCCAAAGACCAGACGTCAGCAGATCCTAAGGCTGATGCTCTGCTGATGCAGCGTATCAACGATATGATGGAGAGGGAGAAACCTTACCTTGACAGCGACATGAAACTGAGCGACTTAGCCACTGCCCTCGGCACCAATCGAAACACGATTTCCAGTTGCATCAACAGCCAGTACGGCAGCTCATTCTCGCAGTTTGTCAACAGCTATCGCATCAACCACGCCCAAAAGCTGATGCGTACCAAGCCCGACATGAAGATCTCTGAAGTGTGGGCCACATCGGGCTTCACCACCGAGTCATCTTTCTTCCGTTCCTTCAAGGCCGTCACAGGCATGACTCCAAGCGAGTGGAAACAGAGAAACAACTGACAGGCCACAAAGGGGAATGAATCGTAGACTAAAAACGTTCAGGCAATGGGAAATACAATCAAATTCGGCGTATACAAAAATCCTTCGAAGGATGCCAACGGAAAAGAGAGTTATCATGTGAGACATGAGACCAATGCCACACTCAACGACAAGTACATCGCTGACCACGTGGCTCACTACAATGAGCCAGAGGCCCCTCACATCAAGGGCGTCGTGAGTGTACTGAAGAAAAACATCGTTGAGATCTTGACGGACAATCGTAATGTGCATATCGAGGGACTCGGGAACTTCTACCTCAAGCTTGGCTTCCGCACACGTACGGACGAGAACGGACAGGAAGTGAAACCCCACTTCACCGATCCGGCCAAGATCACTGGCAACGACATCGTGGTGAAAGGCATCGGATTCACCCCTGACGAAGAATTCCTGAAGGAACTGCTTAAGAAAGACTATCACTTCGAGAACGCCACGGGCCGCGGAAAAGTGGGCCACTCTGCAGAGATTACCAAAGAGCAGGCCATACAGCGCCTGGATACCTTTTTTGAAACCCGCGACCATATCGTCCGCAGAGAGATAGAGGGACTCTTCGGCCTGACGAAATACAAGGCCCAACAGTTGCTTGAAGACCTCTGTACGATGGCACCTCCCTATCTGAAAGCGACGAAGATCGGCAGCACACTGATGTACACCCGCCGATAGACTCTGTGGTTGCAGGGACTAAACTAACAGAAACAAGTATCTAAAATCGTTGCCGACGTTCGTCAACCGATCGGCTGACACCCGTCAACCAACCTGCCGACGCCAAGTCAACCAATCGGCTGACACAGAGTCAGCCGCTAAAACAACGACCAAGATTCTATTTTCTCCTTATGTCGAAGTACCTTTTCCACCAGAATTCGACTTGCAAATAATCATTTGAGAGTTAAAAATGGCGATTTGCAAGTCGAATTAAAAATATTCTTTCTATCTTTGCACCAAATATTAATCATTAATCACAAACTTAAACATTATGAAGAAAGTACTATTAGCCGTGGTGGGCATACTGTTTGCAGCCACAAGTTTCGCACAAAACGCATTGGTGGCTTCGCTGAGCCACGGGACAGACGCCCCTAAATATTACTATGGTGTCGCAGCCTTGAAGCAGGCAGTAGGAGCTGCAACAAGTGGCGATATTATCAGTCTATCAGGAGGCATATTCGAGGTAACCAATATAGAAATGGCCATAACTTTACGTGGTGCAGGTTTTGATTGCGACAATCCTACTATTCTTAATGGCAATTTTTCGATTGATATTCCTTCTACAGACACCAAACAATTTACGATGGAGGGGATCAAATGTCAGAATGAGGTAACCTTAAAAGGAACATTTAGCAACCCTTATTTCGTAAGAAGCTATATTCAAAAGATTTTAGGATTCGAGGAATCAGATGCCGTCACAAACATTATGATTATCAATTGTAAAGTTCCCGATGGGATTAGTGTCAGAGGCAACAGTTCTTTGTACTTGGTCAATAGCTACACTGGTATTAACGAACGGAAAGAAAATGCATCTGTTACAGCTATAAACTGTGTGCTTAGTACGTATGCTGGCAATGGCAGGTTTGATAATGCGCAACTCTATAATTGTATACTTTCCGCCCCATACGGAAGTCCAGAGGCAGGTCTTTCTGAAACTTGTTTGGCAGTAAACTGTGTAAGCACCCGTTTAGGTGGTAGATATTATACTAACATTTTCCATGGCGGGTGTATTAACTGCCTATATGATATTCAAGGGATTGTAAAGGATACAGAGACCTTCGAACTGACCGATGAAGCCAAGACCACTTACTTGGGTACCGACGGAACACAGGTAGGCCTCTATGGCGGTCTGCAGCCCTATAATTCAAAACCATCCTATCCACTTATCACCAAGATGGACGTTGGCGAAAAGACCAATGCCGATGGAGAACTGGAGGTGGCGATTGAAGTGAAGTAAGTGCAGACTGCATGTTTAACAATAAAGATAGTGGTTGCTTATGCGAAAGTATCTATTATTCATCATATTGCTCTTAGGCCTTAGTTTGGGTGTCAGAGGGCAGACAGCTCTGACGGATATTGTAGACCTGACAGGGCTGCCAGAGAAAACACAAGCCATAGGGCTACGCTATTGGTTCGACAATGATGCTGAAAATGCCTTGAACACTACTGTTCTGAGTGGTGAAACCATCAACGCTACCAATCTCGTAGACGGTGTTCACGTCATGCACTGCCAGATTGTGTACGATAATAATATTGCAGGTATTCCTTATTCGAAGTTGTTCATCAAGATTAGCGGAGCTCTGACTGCACAGTCACTTCGTTATTGGTTTGACAACGATCCTAACACCGTCAAAACTATCACTTCCATTCCGAGCGGTGTTACCACCATCAACGCCTCTGGGCTTGTGGAGGGCATTCACACCCTGCATTACCAGATTGTAGACAACAACGGCACTGCAGGCATTCCCGTTTCCAAGATGTTTATGAAGCTTGGTGTTCAGACGGTAACAGCAACGGCTATCCTGTACTGGTTCGACGAGAACGATGCCAACATCAAGGAGTCTCCCATCGACCTCGACAACCTGACAACAACAGTCGATGCCAGCAGTCTGATGCTGGGCGAGCATGTGCTGAATTATCAGCTGAAATTGTCTGACGGCACATTGTCTCCTGTTGCTTCTGCCACCTTCCAGACCACTCAATCGCTAGAGGGTGATGCCAACAACGACAAGAAGGTTAACGTGGCAGATATCGTAGTGATTCAGATCTTCATGGGCGACAACACCAAGCCCATCCACTTCCCCAACGCCGACGTCAATGAAGACAAAGTTATAGACACCAAGGATGTTAATGCCGTCAAGAACATCATTATTCCTCCTGCGGAATAACGAAAACATCTAAGACCAGGCTTTATCTGCAAGAATATGTCAATTGCATGCACTTTGCGGCATGCAATTGACATTTTTATGCAAAAAGGCGAAAGAATATGGTGGTTTGTCGGATATTTGCAGTAACTTTGCAGCCGATTATAAATAAGGTATAGGAAATGAAGCTATTCGACGTATATCCGCTCTTCGACGTGAACATCGTCAAGGGCAAAGGCTGCAAGGTGTGGGACGACAAGGGCCAGGAGTATCTGGACCTCTATGGCGGGCATGCCGTGATCTCCATAGGTCACGCCCATCCACACTATATCGAAAAGGTGACGGAACAACTCAATAAGATAGGGTTCTACTCCAACTCAGTGATCAACAAGTTGCAGGTGGAGCTGGCTGAGCGCTTAGGCAAGATCAGTGGCTACGACGACTACCAACTATTTCTGATCAACTCGGGTGCCGAGGCTAACGAGAATGCCCTGAAGCTGGCTTCGTTTACGAATGGTAGGACGAGGGTGCTGTCGTGTGAAAAGGCGTTCCACGGACGTACCTCGCTGGCTGTGGAGGTGACGAACAATCCAAAGATCATCGCCCCCATCAACGACAACAGCCACGTGACCTATCTGCCAATGAACGACCTGCAGGCCTGGGAGACGGAACTGGCGAAGGGCGATGTCTGTGCCGTCATCCTCGAGTGCATCCAGGGCGTGGGTGGCATCAAGCTCGCCACACCGGAGTTCGCCCAAGGACTGGCAGCCGCTTGTAAGAAGTACGGTACCATCCTGATCTGCGACGAGATACAGTGTGGCTACGGACGAAGCGGAAAGTTCTTCGCCCACCAATGGCTCGACATCCGTCCTGACATCATCACCGTGGCCAAGGGCATCGCCAATGGTTTCCCGATGGGTGCCGTGCTGATTGCCCCTGAGTTCAAGCCTGTATACGGACAGTTGGGAACCACCTTCGGAGGCAATCATCTGGCCTGTGCTGCTGCCCTCGCCGTGCTCGATGTATTCGAAGAGGAGAACCTGGTGGAGAACGCCAATGCCGTAGGTACATATCTGATGGAGCAACTGAAAGAACTCCAGAAGACTCAAAAGCATATCATCGATGTTCGCGGACGTGGTCTGATGATCGGCATTGATCTCGACGTTCCTCATAAGGATGTACGCCAGCCGCTGATCTATCAGGAGCACTGCTTCACGGGCTGTGCTGGAACCAATATCCTGCGCCTGCTGCCACCACTCTGTCTGACAAAGCAGGATGCTGACGATTTCATTGAGAGGCTAAAGAAGTGTCTTTAGTATTTCGTTTATAGTTTATGGTTTATAGTTTATAGATGATTACATTATGAGCAAGATATCGATTATAGGAGCAGGCGCCATGGGTGGCGCCACAGTAGAAGGCCTCATCAAGGGCCAGCAGTTTAAGAACGAAGACATCACCGTGAGCGATCCCTCACAAGCCGTGGTGGAGAAGTTCTCGAAGATGGGTGTCAGCGTGACGACGGATAATAAGTTGGCTGCCGACAGTGCCGACATCGTCTGTGTCGTGGTGAAGCCCTGGCTCGTGGAGCGAGTGCTGAAGGACATTCGCCCAGAACTCGATCCGAAGAAGCAGATTCTGATAGTTATTGCTGCAGGTGTAAAGTCGGAAAGCATCAAGGAGTGGTTGGGCGAGAATTGTCCTCCTCTGTTCCTCGTGATTCCCAATATCGCGATTGCTGAGATGGCTTCGATGACATTTATCGTGCCAATAGGTGCAGAAGAAAATCATATCAAGACGGTCGTCAGCATCTTCGACGAGATGGGCAATACGCTCATCACCGATGAGCAGCACCTGGCTGCTGGCACTACCCTCGCCTCTTGTGGCATTGCCTACGCTATGCGGTATATCCGTGCTGCCTCAGAAGGAGGTGTGGAGTTGGGCTTCAAGGCCGACGACGCAAAGGCTATTGTCATGCAAACGATGAAGGGTGCCGTTGAACTGTTGGAGGCTAGCGGCCTGCATCCTGAGGCTGCCATCGACCTGGTGACAACGCCTGGCGGTGTGACCATCAAGGGACTCAACGAGATGGAACATGCAGGCTTCACCTCAGCCGTCATTCGTGGACTGAAGGCAGGAGCGAAGTAATATTTTAAGTTTATAGTTTAAGGTTTATAGTTTATAGATGAATACTTGGCAAGCCCTTGAAGGAATCTCTGAAGACTATAGAACTAATCAACTATAAACTATAAACATTAAACTATAAACAAAAGAAAAGATATATGGACGAACAACTGAAACAGATAGGCGAACGCCTGAAGGGATTGCGTGATGTGCTCGACATCCCTGTGAGTGAGATGGCAGAGACCATCGGCATCAGTGCCGACAAGTATGAGAAGATAGAGGCAGGCGAGTTGGACATCACCATCTCGAATCTGATGAAAATTGCCCGTAAATATGGTGTATCAACGGAGGAGCTCATCTTTGCAGAGGCGCCCCACATGAAGTCGTACTATGTAACCCGCAAAGGTCAGGGTATGAGCATCGAGCGTACAAAGGCCTATAAATACCAGAGTCTCGTGGGCGGCTTCGTAAACCACAAGGCCGACGTGTTCATCGTCACCGTCGAGCCCAAGCCAGGGGCGCGGACGATCTATAAGAACACACACCCAGGCCAGGAGTTCAACCTCGTACTCGAAGGTGCGATGGAGCTGTATATCGGTGGCAAGACCATGATCCTGGAGGAGGGCGACAGCATCTATTTCGACTCCACCAAACCACACGGCATGCTGGCAGTGGGAGACAAACCAGTGAAATTCTTAGCATTTACAGTAGAATAAACTAGACTATGATAGAAAGATTTTTAAAGCAGACGAAGTTCACGTCTATAGAAGATTACAATAAGAACCTGAAGTTTATTATCCCTGAGAACTTTAACTTCGCTTACGACGTGATGGACGCCTGGGCGGAGGAGAAACCAGAGGGGCTGGCCATTCTGTGGACGAACGACCAGGGCGAAGAGATTCGCACGACATTCGCTGAACTGAAAGAGCAGACAGACCAGGCTGCCAGTTACCTCATGTCGCTCGGCATCGGCAAGAACGACCCCGTGATGCTCATCCTGAAGCGGCGATACGAGTGGTGGGTCATCATGTTGGCCCTCTGTAAGATTGGTGCCATCGTGATTCCGGCCACCCACATGCTGACAAAAAAGGACATCATATACCGTAATACCCGTGCCTCGGTCAAGGCCATCATCTGCGTCGATGATGCCTATGTCACGGAGCAGATCAAGCTGGCGATGCCTCAGAGTACGACGGTGAAAGCTTACATCACCGTCACCGATCACGGCAAACCCATCCCCGAAGGATTCCACGACTGGCAGACGGAGTGGAAACTGGCACCGAAGTTTGTGCGTCCCGCCTTCGTCAACGAAAACGACGACACGATGCTGATGTACTTCACCTCAGGCACTAGCGGTGAGCCGAAGATGGTGGCCCACGACTATCTCTACGCCATGGGACATCTGACGACGGGTGTCTTCTGGCACAACCTACACGAAGGCTCGTTACACCTGACGGTAGCAGATACCGGTTGGGGTAAAGCCGTTTGGGGCAAGTTCTACGGTCAGTGGTTCGCCGGCGCAACAGTGTTCGTTTTCGACCACGAGAAGTTTAATGCAGACACCCTGCTACGACAGATTGAAAAGTACCACGTGACGAGCTTTTGTGCTCCTCCCACCATCTATCGTTTTATGATTCGTGAAGACCTGTCGAAGTACGACCTGTCATCACTCGAATATTGCTGCACGGCTGGCGAGGCACTGAATCCTGCCGTCTTCGACAAACTCAAGGAGAAGATTGGCCTCAACATTATGGAGGGCTTTGGACAGACGGAGACCACCATGACACTCGGCACCTTCCCCTGGATGACGCCAAAGCCCGGAAGTATGGGCATCCCAAACGCCCAATACAACATCGATCTCGTCCGTGCTGACGGCACCAGTTGCGAGGATGGTGAGAAGGGTGAGATTGTGGTCCGTGTAGGCGATAAGAAGCCCATCGGCCTGTTCAAATACTACTACCGCGACGAAGAACTGACTCGTGAGGCCTGGCACGACGGTGTCTACCATACTGGCGATATGGCCTGGCGCGACGAAGACGGCTACTATTGGTTCGAGGGACGTATCGACGACGTCATCAAGTCCTCTGGCTACCGTATCGGTCCCTTTGAGGTGGAGAGTGCCCTGATGACCCATCCCGCCGTTGTGGAATGCGCCATCACTGGTGTACCCGATGATATCCGTGGTATGGTGGTAAAGGCCACCGTCGTACTCGGCAAGGAGTGGAAGGACAAGGCTGGCGAAGCACTCATCAAGGAGTTGCAGCAGCACGTCAAGAAAGTGACCGCTCCTTATAAGTATCCACGAATCATAGAGTTCGTCGACGAATTACCCAAGACCATCAGTGGTAAGATCCGTCGAGTGGAGATCCGAAACAAGGACAATAAGAAATAGTTTGTCGTTTAGAGTTATAGTTTATAGATGGCGGCTCACAATGATTTGGGAAAATGGGGCGAGGACCTTGCTGCAGACTATCTGCGAGACAAAGGCTACGTCATCATTGATCGCGACTGGAAATCTGGCCATCATGATCTCGACATTGTGGCAAAAGAAGGCGACGCCCTGGTCATCGTGGAAGTGAAAACCCGACGCAACCGCTTGTTTGGCAATCCTGAGGAGGCCATTGACTATAAGAAGCGTCAGAGTCTTCAATCGGCTATCAACCACTACGTCAAGTCCCACCGCATCGGCCACTCCGTGCGCTTCGACATCATCAGCATCGTCGGCAACATTGGAGAGAAGCCGGAAATAGACCACATCATAGATGTAGCATTATTATGAGAAGAATTGTAATTAAGGTAGGCTCGAACGTCTTGACACGTTCCGATGGCAAACTCGATGTCACCCGTATGTCGGCACTCGTAGACCAGATTGCCTGGCTGCGGAGACAGGACTTCGAGGTGATCCTCGTTTCCTCGGGCGCAATGGCATCAGGACGCGGGGAACTGAAGGTCGACCACTCGCTCGACTCAGTAGAACAGAGGCAGCTGTTCTCTGCCGTCGGGCAGGTGAAGCTCGTAGGGCTTTACTACGACTTGTTCCGGGAGTTCAATATCCACGTGGGCCAGGTGCTCACGATGAAGGAGAACTTCCAGCCTGGGGAGCAATACCGGAACCAAAGGGCCTGTATGACGGTGATGCTGGAAAACGACGTGCTTCCAATCGTCAACGAGAACGATACCGTCAGTGTGACCGAGTTGATGTTTACGGATAACGACGAACTGTCAGGACTCATCGCTCAGATGATGGAGGCCGACACGCTTATCCTGCTCTCGAACATCGACGGCATCTACGATGGTCATCCCGACAGCCCCTCGTCACGCATCATTCCAACCGTCGAACCAGGCCGTGACCTGTCACAATACATCAAGGAAGAAAAGAGTGCCTTTGGCCGTGGTGGCATGCACTCGAAATATACCACAGCCTCGAAGATGTCGCAGGCTGGCATTCGCGTGATCATCGCCAATGGTGAGCGCGAAAACATTCTTACCGACCTTATCGAGCGCAAAGACGAAACCCCACATACAGAATTTATCCCATGCAACTAAAAGAGACTTTTGAACGAGTAAAGCGTGCCAGTAAGAGTCTGGCACTGCTAAGCGACGAACAGCGGAACGAGATATTGAATGCCGTGGCCGATGCCATCATCAACAATAAGGAGAGAATCCTCACAGCCAATGCTCAGGACCTCGCCAAGATGGAGAAGACAAATCCCCTCTACGACCGTCTGCAACTGACTGACAGCCGTCTGGAGGGAATCGCCGCTGATATGCGTAGCGTGGCCACCCTGCCGTCTCCTCTCGGGCACATCACCAAGCAGAAGACACTGCCTAACGGCCTGCGTCTCTGTCGTGTATCAGTTCCCTTCGGTGTCATCGGCATGATCTACGAGGCCCGACCCAACGTGACCTTCGACGTCTTCTCGCTCTGCTTCAAGAGCGGTAATGCCTGTGTACTCAAAGGCGGTAAGGATGCCGACTGTTCGAACCGCGAGGAAGTGGCTCTGATTCATGAGATATTGGGGAAATACGGTGTCTGCCCTGACGTTGTAGCCCTGCTGCCAGCCACCCACGAGGCTACTGGCGAGATGCTCAATGCCGTAGGCTACGTTGACCTCTGCATTCCCCGTGGAGGCCGCAGGCTCATCGATTTCGTACGCGACACCGCCCGCATACCCGTCATCGAGACAGGTGCCGGTGTCGTGAACACCTACTTCGACAAGGAAGGCGATCTGGAGATGGGCAAGGCCATTATCAACAATTCCAAGACCCGCCGCGTCTCTGTCTGCAATGCCCTCGACTGCTTGATCATCCATGAGAGCCGTCTCAGCGACCTGCCCGCCTTATGCGAAAAGATGGCCGAGAAGGATGTTATCATCTATGCCGACCAACGCGCCTTCGCTGCCCTGAATGGTCGTTACCCCTATTTGGAGCCCGCTACCGATGACAGTTTCGGGACAGAGTTTATGGACTACAAACTAGCCGTCAAGACCGTTGACTCTCTCGAAGAGGCCCTCGCCCATATCGACGAGAACGGATCCGGCCACAGCGAGGCTATCGTGACGATGAATGAACAGACCGCACGTAAGTTCCAATCGCACGTCGATGCAGCCTGTGTCTATTGGAATGCCCCTACCTCTTTCACCGACGGTGCCCAGTTCGGCCTAGGTGCCGAGATTGGCATCTCTACGCAGAAACTCGGTCCGCGCGGTCCGATGGCACTCGAGGAGATCTGCACTTACAAATGGCTCATTGAGGGTGAGGGACAAACCCGCCCGTAATCCGTATGAAGAAATTCAAGCCTATATTACTCTTCGTATTCTTCCTATTTGGCACACCAGCCCCAATGCTTGCACAGGAAAATACTACAACCGCCACCATCGAGCAGTTGAAAAATGAGATGTATAGGCTTTTCCCCACACTCAACATCGACGAGTTCATGGACGTGACCGAACGGCTGAAAGAGGTCACGCTGAAAGCTGGCAATGAGGATCTCTTCTATCGAACGTGGGCCAACCAAGCTCATTTTGCTTTCATTAAGACTGGACGTCAGAAGGGCATGGAAATAGCAAAGGCAATGAATGAGTATTCCCGGAAACACGATAGTAAACTCGGCATATACTACTCGGTACTAACCAATGCCAACCAATCCAGTTCGCTCAGAATGGAAGAGGATGCTCTAAAACTCTTTCTGAATGCCATCCAGTACAAAGAGCAGTATCTGCCCGAAATCAATGCTGCAGCCGCCTATCTGGGAGCAGCCAAAGTGTACTACAACATGAGGCAAAAAGAAAAAATACTCGAAATGGCTGATAAGGCACTGGCTGAACCTAATCTCATAGGATCTAACATAGTTGATGCATGGAGTTACCGATGCTTGGCTACCATGATACCTGAGGGAGAAGACCACAGTGAAGAAATGAATCGGGCTTACGAGGAATGGAAGAAAGCCAAAGAAAAATACAACTATAACTCGGGATTCAGCCAACGCATAGAGATATACCATGCCCAAGTGAACGGTGACTACGAAAAAATGCTGGAACTGGCAAAGAAGATCAAGTCGCCTCAGGAAAGGTATAATCTGATGACACACTCCTATGAACTGCTGGGAAACACGAAAGAAGCCTTGAATTGTTTTAGGGAATACAAGCGCATAAGCGATTCACTCAACTCTGCCGAGATACGCAGGCAGACATCTGAGCATGCACTCCAACTCAATGTCATCCGGGCCGAGAACCAGGCAAAAGAGTTACTGCTGCACAACCAGACACTGAAACTGGCCCATGCTCAGGATGAACTGGAGCAACGACAATTAGAAGAGGAGGCGCTCAACTTGACGTTGAAGAACCGAGACATAGAACTGAGCCATGCATCCATCAAACTGAAAAACGATAGTTTGGACAGACAAGCACAGAAACTGAAATTGAGCGAATACCAGTCAAAACTCGAAGTAGAGCAAAGCAGGGAGAAGATTGAACGCATCACGCTTTGGACTACCATCGGCGTGAGCCTGCTCTTCATCACCTTTCTAAGCATCTACCTCTACCGCCGCAGCCGCCACATGAAGGCACTGACCACGGCTTACGACCAGTTGGAGACTGCCTACGAGCAGTTGGAACAGACCACTGCGGCCAAGGAGCGCATAGAAAGCGAGTTGCGTATTGCTCGTGATATCCAGATGTCGATGGTACCAACTTTATTCCCTGAGCGTCCTGATATAGATATCTACGCCTCCATGACCCCTGCCAAGGAAGTGGGGGGCGACCTGTACGACTTCATCATCAATGGCGACCAACTATACTTCTGCGTGGGTGATGTCAGCGGTAAAGGCGTACCAGCCTCTTTGCTCATGTCAGTAGCCATCAACCTATTCCGAACTGTAGCTAAGGAGGGATTCCCGCCTGCCTACGTGGCAACCCGAATGAACGACACGCTGACTAGCGAGAACAACAACAGCATGTTTGTCACCATGTTCATTGCCCAGGTTGACTTAAAAACAGGCCATATGGACTTCTGCAATTGCGGCCACAACCCGCCTATACTTGTCAACGAACTGACTACAAACGGCACTGAGGCAAGATTCATAAAAATGGAACCCAATGCTCCAATTGGTCTGTGGCCAGAATTAGAGTATAAAGGTGAATTCATCGAGAGCATCAGCGGGCAGACACTGCTAGTCTATACCGACGGATTAAACGAGGCCGAAAACAACAAGCTTGAACAATTTGGCAATGACCGTCTTCTCGAAGTGATGCATAAGAACAAGATACAAAGTACCCGCCAAATCATCGAACTGCTACAAGAGCAGGTAAGGAACTTTGTTGGCGAGGCCGAGCCTTCAGACGACATCACCATGCTCTGTCTGCGTACAGGCCTCAACACTAATTGAAATAACATCAAATACACTATCAATATGAAGTCTTTTATCAATGTGGAGGATATTGGCGACCTCCGTCAAGCACTCGCCGAGGCACAAGAGATTAAGCAGGAACGTTACAAGTATCAGCATCTGGGCAAGAACAAGACCCTGATGATGATCTTCTTCAACAATAGTCTTCGCACACGTCTTTCTACACAAAAGGCAGCCATGAATCTGGGCATGAATGTTATCGTGCTCGATGTCAATGCCGGTGCATGGAAACTGGAGACCGAGCGTGGCGTCATCATGGATGGCGACAAGAGTGAGCACCTGCTCGAGGCTATCCCCGTCATGGGTTGCTACTGCGACCTTATTGGTGTGCGTTCCTTCGCAGGACTCACTGACCGCGAATACGACTATGCCGAGACTGTACTACAGCAGTTCATCAAGTACTCTGGACGCCCAGTCTTCGCTATGGAGACCGCCACAGTGCATCCTTTACAGGCCTTTGCTGACCTCATCACGATTGAGGAGCATAAGACGGTAGAGCGTCCCAAAGTCGTACTGACCTGGGCTCCCCACTGCCGTGCTTTGCCACAGGCTGTACCCAACAGTTTCGCCCAATGGATGAACGCCGCCCACGATGTCGATCTCGTTATTACCCACCCGGAGGGTTATGAACTCGACCCGCAGTTCATAGGCAATGCCGTTGTGGAGTACGACCAGAAGAAAGCCTTCGAGGGTGCCGACTTCATCTACGCCAAGAACTGGAGTAATCCCGGCGTAACCAATCCCGCCGACTATGGCAAAATCACTTCGAAGGATATGTCGTGGACGGTGGACACCGAGCACATGTCATGGACCAACAACGGTAAGTTCATGCACTGCCTGCCCGTACGCCGCAACCTTATCGTGACTGATGACGTCATCGAGAGTCCCAACAGTCTCGTCATCCCCGAGGCCGCAAACCGCGAGATATCCTGTTCCGTTGTCATCAAACGTATGCTCGAGGCTCTATAATAACCATTATCTATGATATCTTTCGAATGTGACTACAACAATGGGGCTTGTCAGGAGGTTCTCGACAATCTTGTAAGGCAGAACGGTGCCAAGCCTACACCATATGGCTTCGACGAGTTCTCAGAACGAGCAAAGGATAAGATCCGAGAGGCCTGTGGACTGCCAGATGCGCAAATATTCTTCCTGACGGGCGGCACCCAAGCCAACGCCACTACTATCGACTCGATGCTCTATCAGTATGAGGGTGTCATCTGTGTCGGGAGTGGACATATCAACGTGCATGAGGCCGGTGCAGTAGAATTTACTGAGCATAAGATCATCACTCTGCCCGACACTCAGGGAAAGATGGAAGCGAAGGTGCTGGACAAGTACCTCGACGACTATATGCACGACGGCAATAAGGACCACGCCGTACATCCGGGATTGGTGTACATCACATTCCCCACCGAATTCGGAACCCTCTATTCGGCCTGGGAACTGGATAATATATATAAGGTGTGCCGACAATACGACATACCACTCTATATTGACGGGGCCCGTCTCGGCTACGGACTGATGGCAGAAGGTAACGATGTGACCCTGCCCTATCTTGCACGCCACTGCGATGTATTCTATATTGGTGGTACGAAGATAGGTGCCCTCTGTGGCGAGGCTGTTGTCTTCACCAACCGCAAAGCACATAAACATTTCTTTTCCATCCAGAAGCAACACGGGGCCGTGATTGCAAAGGGAGCACTGATTGGTCTGCAGTTCGACGCATTGTTTACCGACAACCTTTACTTCCGTCTCTCCGAGCACGCCATCAAGATGGCCATGCGGATGAAGGATATCTTTATCAAAAGAGGATTGGAGTTCTATGTTGACTCCCCAACGAACCAACAGTTCATCGTCATCGACAACGAACAGGTAGAGCGGCTGAATCGTAAGGTGGAGTTCTCGCATTTCGGACAGACAGACCATCACCATACCATCTGCCGTTTCGTGACCAGCTGGGCAACGACAGATGAGGATATTGATGAACTAGAAAGAGTGATGAGATGAAGACCAGGATATCTTTCTTCTTGCTACTTACTGTTATTTGGTGCTTCTTCCAATTCTGGTACCCCTACCACTTCTTCTATCAGGAGCAGAACCAGATATTCCTCTGGTCGTGGGACTATATCTCCACTTATTTCGGTAAACCTGGCTACCTATCACACCTCCTAGGAGACTTCCTGACACAGTTCTATTATTATCTGTATGCCGGAGCAACCATCCTAACGCTATGCATAGCCCTGATAGGCATTCTGCTCTATAGAGCATTGAGGAATTTCCAAGTGAGTAAGAGCATAGGTCTGATTCTCAGTTTGGTGGTGATGACCTTCGTGGCTGTGTGCCATTTCAGCATCAGCTACCGTCTGTCTTCCACCATCTCTATCATCGGCTGGATGTTCATTTTATGGCTCGTGTCTCTGATGCGAGGCTGGAAAATGCGCATGATGCTGCTGGCTCTCGCACTTTTGCCAGCCTGGCTGCTTTTTGGACACCCACAAGTCAAGCGGATTCAGGCACCAGATTTTGTACTGGAGAAGAACTTTGCATTGGAGAACGAATACCATTTCGGCCACTACGACAAGGTCATTGAACTGGTGAAGAACTCTGAGGGTTGGAACAACCAGATGCTCTTCTTTTACAACCTCGTACAGGCTCAACGCGGTGAATTGCCAGATCATCTATTGGACTTCACACCCAACTATCTCGGCACCTTCGAACAGATTGGCCCCCAAACCCCGATGATCACCATCCGCAATATGAACGAGCTCTATTGGGCATTAGGCGACATGACCTTCACTGAACGGGCTGCGATGATGACAAATGTCTTTTCCCCCGATAATCGTAACATCAGGATGATGCGGCGTCTGGCAGAGTGTAACTTCGTCAGTGGCGACTCTCTGGCAGCAGGGAAATACCTGCGTATCCTCGATAAGACATTCGCCTATCGCAAGTGGGCACAGAATGTCAGGCAGCATGGCAAGAATATCTATGGCGGGAAGATGCAGATGGTAAACCGGCGAGACACCATCACCATCAGCGACAATGCCCATTTTCTGATGATGCAGTTGCTCGATGCTAATCCCGACAATACCATTGCCCTCGACTACATCCTCTGTAGCACGCTGCTGCTGAAAGACATTGAGAACTTCAAGCGTGACTACGACCGTTATTGTATGGACACCGACAAACCCCGTCTGAAGACGCTCTATCAAGAAGCCCTCTGCATCTGGCTCGCCGGCACTAACGCCTCTCAGGAGGATTGGCAGCGGTATATCCACCGTCAGGACGTGATGCAGCGATTCATAGAATACAACAACCAGCGCGGTAACCCCCGCTTCAAGGGCACCTATTGGTATTACTTTGACAAACAGAAAGCACCGGCGACGAATTAAAGGTAAAAAGGTAAAAAAGTAAGAAAATGAAACGGATTGAAAGATTAGACAAGATGGTTTTGGTAAGAGGGATGTTTTACCTTTTTACCTTTTTACCTTTTTACCTTTCCTGCACGCCTACCCCGGAAAACGTGCAGAAAAGCGACAGTCTGCCACCCATCTATCCCGATTATTGCGATGTGACCATCCCTGTGAACATCGCCCCTCTGAACTTCCTGCTCCGTGAGGACTGCGAGGCTGTCGAAGTGAAAGCAGGCGATATCATCATCAATGCCCGTTGCAACCAGGCCGTCTTCGACCTTGACGACTGGAAACAGCTGATGACCGCGTCTGCCGGCAAGTCGCTCGATGTCACTGTCACAGCCCTTGTCAATGGGCAGTGGATACAATACAAGTCTTTCCAGTGGCACGTTGTCAGCGACAGGGTCGATCCTTATCTGACCTACCGTCTTATTGAGCCCGACTACGAGATTTTCAACCACCTCCAGATCCAGCAACGCTGTGTGGAGAACTTCGACATAACCCCCATCGCCCACTACGAGCAGCTGGAGAACCGCTGCATGAATTGTCATACCTTCGCCAACCAAAGTCCGGAATTGAGTATGATGTATGTTCGTGGACAAGGTGGCGGTGCCATCCTCAACCAGAATGGTCAACTGAGCAAGCTCAACATACCTGGCAGCGTATACTTCTGCTTCAGTCCTAACGGACGCTACATCACCTACTCCACCCAGCAAATCATACCAGCTTTCCACAGCGACCCCAGCAAACGCTTAGAGGTCTATGATGCCTCGTCGAATGTCTACGTGGCCGACCTGCAGGAGCGCCGTATCCTCTCCACTTCCCTGCTGTCCGACAGTCTGAAATTCGAGACCTTCCCGACCTTCTCTCCCGATGGCAAGTACATCTACTACTGCGCTGCAGATACTGTCAGCCTGCCCCGCGATATCCGTCGTCTCCATTATGCCCTCGTACGCATTCCCTTCGACGAAGCCACCGCCACTTTCGGCACCCAGGTTGACACCCTTTTCCGCGAGCGGAGTGTCTGTCATCCCCGCATCAGTCCCGACGGCCTTTATCTGCTCTACACCGTCGCTGATTATGGCACCTTCCCCATCTGGCATCCTGAGGCCGACCTTCAGATGATGAACCTTGAGACAGGTGCCATCGACACACTGGCCATAGTCAACAGCCATAAGAGCGACACCTACCACTCGTGGTCATCGAACAGCCGCTGGTTTGTTTTCGCCTCAAAGCGCGACAACGGTCTTTACGGGAAGCCCTATTTCTGTTATGTCGACAAAGACGGAAAGGCTCATAAACCCTTCTGCTTACCACAGGAGTATCCGACGTTCTACGATAATAACCTGAAATCATTCAACGCCCCCGAACTCGGCAAAGGTCCCCTCCCCTTCACCGTCGACGATGTCGCCCGGGCCCTGAAACAAGAGCATATACAATTCACTCAATGAACAATATCTGCAATTACAAAACTACTGATATGAAATTGAAAATGCTTAAACTCATCTGCCTGCTGTCGGTGATACCAGCAATCACATGCGCACAGTACAAGTCAGAGGTGTGGTCGCCTGACAACGGCGACGGCACATACACTAACCCCGTCATCAATGCTGACTACAGCGACCCTGATGTATGCGTTGGAGCAAGTGGCGAGGACTACTACATGACAGCCTCGTCGTTCAACTGTATACCTGGTCTGCCCATCCTTCACTCTAAGGACCTGGTGAACTGGGAGATTATCGGCCACGCCCTGACCTCCCTCTATGAAGGCGACGCCGAACTGGAGAAGCACTTCAGCACCCCTCAGCACGGCAACGGCGTATGGGCCCCCTCCATCCGCTATCACGACGGCTGGTACTATATCTACTGGGGCGATCCCGACTTTGGCGTATATAGGGTCAAGACGCAGGATCCTGCCGGAAAATGGGAGAAGCCCCTCTGCGTGATCAAGGGACAGGGGTATATCGACACTTGTCCCCTTTGGGATGACGACGGACGCTGCTATCTCGTCAACGCCTGGGCCAACAGCCGCAGTAAATTTGCCTCTGTATTGACTGTGCGTGAGATGAGTGCCGACGGAACGATACCCATCGGACAACCCGTGATTGTCTTCGACGGCAATGGCACCGAGAACCGCACCTGTGAGGGTCCGAAGTTCTACAAGCGCAACGGCTGGTATTGGATTATGTGTCCTGCTGGCGGCGTGCCCACAGGCTTCCAGCTCGCCATGCGATCCAAATCCCCCTACGGCCCCTATGAGTCCAAGATCGTACTCGCCCAGGGCAACACCCCCATCAACGGTCCCCATCAGGGCGGATGGGTGCAGACGAAATACGGTGAGGACTGGTTCCTCCACTTCCAGGATAAGGAGGCATACGGCCGCGTAGTACACCTGAATCCCGTCGATTGGTCGTCAGGCTGGCCCGTCATGGGAAACAACGGCCAACCCGTCACCACCTACCGCAAGCCCAAATCATCTACAGTCTATAGTCAAAACGCTATAGTCAATCCCGTCGAGAGCGACGAGTTCAACCTTCCCCTCATCGGCCGTCAATGGCAGTGGCAAGCCAACTACGACGAGAAATTTGGCGTACCCACCGCCTTCGGCACCTTCCGTATCTACACCTATAAACTTTCTAATGGTTGGAAGAACTTCTGGGAGGTTCCCAATCTGCTGTTACAGAAGACACCTGCCGACGAATTTACCGTAATCACGAAAATCCGCATGACTTCTAAGGCAGACGGCCAGTTCGGTGGACTCATCATGATGGGACTCGACTACTCTGCCATCGTTGTGAAGCGTGTCGGCAGGCAGTTCCAGCTTATCCAAATGACCTGCCAAGCTGCAGACAAAGGCAACCCCCAGACCGAAAACGTCATTGCCACCCTCGAACCCACTGCAGAAGACAAGACCGACTACAAGCCAGGAATCCATCGCGACATTTTCCTGCGGCTCACGGTCAGTCATTCAAAAGTGAGGTTTGCCTGGAGTCAGAATGGTAAAAAATTTACCGACTGTGGTGAGGAGTTCCTAATGAAGGAAGGCAAATGGATTGGAGCCAAGTTCGGATTTATTTCGGCAGAGACCGACCCAAAGTGTGACCGTGGATGGGTGGATGCCGACTGGATCAGAGTGACACGCCCTGACTTCTGACTCCTGTTTCCTAAAAACAAAAGGCGGCCGCTCCATTCAGAACGTCCGCCTTTACATTTTTATTTACAACGAAAAGATTACAGAGCCTCTGCGAGTTCAGCACCAGCCTTAAACTTAGCCACCTTCTTAGCAGCAATCTTAATCTTCTCCTTGGTAGCGGGATTGATACCCTCACGAGCCGGGCGCTCGTTTACACTGAATGTACCGAAACCTACGAGAGCAACCTTATCGCCTGCTACGAGAGCATCCTTAATAGCTGCTACTGTTGCGTCAAGAGCCTTCTTTGCGTCTACCTTTGAGAGACCAGCACCTGCTGCAATCTTCTCTACCAATTCTGTTTTGTTCATAATTTTAATTTTTTAATAAATTATTAATAGTAATAAAACTAAATGATTAGCTAAATTTTCGGCAAATATAGTGTAAAGTATTCAAAGAAACAACAAAAAAAAGAAAAAAATGAGTTTTTTATTAAAAAAAATACTAATCGCCCCTATTTTAGACCCAAAACAAGATATTTTTCGTAATTTTGCAGCGCAAAACGCGCAAATGCGCACTACAAAGGGAATTATAGTAAAATCGAAATAAGTAAATCGCAAATCGTATGATGTTCCGCATACCACCCGTCACAAAGAATCTGCTGATCATTAATCTGATAGCCTTTCTTGCAACACTTGTCTTGCAGATGCGCGGCATAGACTTGGCAGATATTGGCGGACTCCACTTCTTCATGGCCAGCCATTTCCATCTCTACCAACTGGTGACGTATCTGTTCCTGCATGCCTCGTTCATGCATATCCTGTCGAATATGTTCGGCTTGTGGATGTTCGGTTGTGTCATTGAAAATGTTTGGGGCCCGAAGAAATTCCTTTTTTATTACATTTCCTGTGGAATAGGCGCAGGACTACTACAGGAGCTGGCACAGTTTGGATCGTTCTATATGACCATTGCAGAGCAGGTGCCCGCCACAACGCTGGGTACGGTAATGGAGTATGGCAGCCTTTATGCCGACGCCCTCAACTCTTGGACTACCATTGGTGCTTCAGGAGCCGTATATGCCATTATTCTCGCCTTCGGCATGACGTTCCCCAATGAGAGGCTGTTCATCATCCCATTCCCCTTCCCGATCAAGGCGAAGTGGTTTGTACTTGGCTATGTGGCTATAGAATTTTTCTCCGCCCTCGGTTCTTCTGGTGACGGTGTGGCTCACACAGCCCATTTAGGAGGCATGCTCTTCGGCTATCTCATGATACGCTATTGGAACAAACATCCTAATTCCAACTACGACCGAGGTCGTGGGCAGCAGTTCTTTGAGAACCTGAGGCGAAACTTTGAACAGCGACAGCAGAACCACCATACTTATCAGAATTCAAATATGCATGTTGAGCAAGGCGGCAGACAAGAAACAGATCAGGAATACAATGCGCGCAAGCGGAAGAATCAGGAGGAAATCGACGCTATCCTCGACAAAATTCGTAAGAGCGGCTACGACAGTCTGACCAAGGAAGAGAAGAAAAAACTCTTCGATGCGAGCAACGAGAGATGATCAAACAGCTGAAGACACTTACCATTAACATCTTTGCGGGTGCCAATGTGGCAACCGTCTTGCTGATGTTAGCCGCAGGCTATGCCGACCGTATTAGCCCTGCTTCATATCCGATGTTCTCCAATCTGGGTATGCTATTCCCATTCTTTTTGCTAGCAAACCTGTTGTTCGTGTTCTTCTGGCTTACCTTCAAATGGCGGAAAGTATGGATACCTGTTGTAGGCTATCTGCTGGCCTACCCTCCCCTGGCACTCTACATGCCCATGCACACCACTCAGGATGTACCCGACGATGCCATAAAGGTTCTGTCGTACAATGTCTTCTCATATTCTGGCGTTGATAAATACGAGGTCAATGAAGGCTTCGACACCATCTATCATTATCTGGCCCGTCAGGATGCCGATATTGTCTGTCTGCAGGAAGATGTGGACACCTGGAGGCGTTATGTGCTCCATCGCTTTCAGAAGATTTATCCCTATAACGACACCATCATTCTCTACAATAATTCCGAAGGCGCCAATGGCATGGGCATCCACACCCGCTTCCCCATCATCCGGAGGGAACAAATCCCATATTATTCGCAAGGCCACGCCAACGGATCGATGGCGTGGTTCCTGAAGGTGAAGGACGACACCGTCATTGTCATCAACAACCATCTGGAGGGCACCCATCTGAGCAAGGAAGACCGCAGCCGCTATGAAGAGATGATCAAGGGCAGGATGAGGCGCGATACGGTAAAAGAGGAGTCAATGCTATTGCTTGGGAAACTGGGGGAGGCCAGTGCCATACGTGCAAAGGCAGCAGAGGCAGTCCACCGTTATATCGAGAACCACAGGCAATACCCCATCATCGTCTGTGGCGACTTCAACGACAACCCCATTTCCTACTCCCGCCGCACGGTGGCCAAAGGGTTAAAAGACTGTTATGCAGAAACAGGACGAGGCATCGGTTTGTCATATAATCGGAAAGGGTTTTATTTCCGTATAGATCACATTTTGTGCTCTGATCACTTCGAGCCGTATAACTGCAAAATTGACGACGAAATTGACGCAAGTGACCATTATCCTATCTATTGTTGGCTAAAATTCGTACATAAACCTTAAAAAATAAGTGAAAAACACCAATATTTTTTTCCATATCTGAAAAAATGTCTATATTTGCACGCTAAAATTGTACGCGAACAGAATATATAATATATAAATAACATCAAAAATCAAAATGCAAAACAAAGGAATTGTAAAAGTAATCGCAGTGCTTCTGATGCTCGTGTGCTGCTTCTACCTCTCCTTCTCATTCGTGACACGCCACTACGAGAGTAAGGCTGCCGCCATGGGTGAGGAAGCTGGTGCGGAGTACCTCGACTCAATCAACAACGAGAAGGTGTATATGGGCATCTATTCGCTGAAGCAGTGCCGTGAGATGGAGATTGGCCTGGGTCTTGACCTGAAAGGCGGTATGAACGTAATCCTCGAGGTGTCTGTGCCTGATGTCGTCGACGTGCTCGCCGACCACAAGCAGGACGCTGCCTACAAAAAGGCTATGGAACTGGCCAAGAAGGAAGAGGAAACCAGTCAGAACGACTTCATCTCCCTGTTTATTAAGTATTGGAAACAAGAAGGCAATGGCCGTCCCCTTGCTGCTATCTTTGCTACTCAGCAGATGAAGGGCAAGGTGAGCACCCAGAGCACGGACTCTGAGGTGGAGGCTGCACTCCGTACGGAGGTCGCCTCGGCTGTCGACAACTCATTCAACGTGGTTCGTAACCGTATCGATAAGTTCGGTGTCGTCCAGCCAAACATCCAGAAACTCGAAGGCCAGAGCGGCCGTATTATGGTCGAGATGCCTGGTATCAAGGAGCCGGAGCGTGTGCGTAAGCTCCTTCAGGGAAGTGCTAACCTCGAGTTCTGGGAGACCTATAACTCTCAGGAGGTCACCCCGCTGCTGGCTCAGCTGAACCAGCGCTACGCCATCCAGGGCGGTGAGGTTGTCGAGGAAGACACCACCGCTACTGAGGCCGAGGCTGCCGCTGATACTGTGAAGGCTGCCGCCAACGATCTGGCTGCCAAGTTGGCCAAGAAGGACAAGGGTGCTGATGCTCAGGCAAAGGAGCTGGCAAAGAAACAGAACCCGCTGTTCTCGATCTTCCAGCCCACACAGGGTAACACCCTCGCCGTCGTTGGTTATGCCAATGCCCGCGATACCGCAGAGATCAACAAGATTATCTTCTCCGACCTCGCCCGTCAGATCTTCCCTGCTGAGCTGAAGCTCCGCTGGGGTGCCAAGGCAGAGGACTTCGGTGGTCAGAATACGAAGGGTGACATCTTCGAGCTCTATGCTCTGAAGATTACCGAGCCTTCAGGTCGTGCCCCGTTAGAGGGTGATGTCATCACTAATGGTAAGGACGACTTCGACCAGATGGGGCATCCCTGTGTGTCTATGCAGATGAACTCTGACGGTGCCCGTCGTTGGAGCCAGATTACGAAGCAGAACATCGGTAAGGCTGTGGCCATCGTGCTCGATGACGCTGTCTACTCTGCTCCCCGTATCCTGACTCAGATCGATGGTGGTAACTCTCAGATCACTGGTAACTTCACTATCGAGGACACTAAGGACCTTGCCAACACGCTGAACTCTGGTAAGATGCCGGCTCCTACCCGTATCGTACAGGAGGAGGTCGTCGGCCCGTCACTCGGTGCCCAGTCTATCAAGCAGGGTGTCATCTCATTCGTTGTGGCCTTCGTGCTGCTGATGATCTACATGATCATGCTGTATGGCTGGATTCCTGGTATCCTCTCCGATATC
>JAEEGH010006299.1_pt1 | contig 29151 bp, 23 predicted proteins | sample 9134181 | NCBI WGS metagenome assembly JAEEGH01 (sample SAMN16246544, study PRJNA631951) | gut metagenome | biome: gut microbiome; feature: rumen; material: DP-attached | host: Bos | place: Iran: Karaj | collected 2018-10 | reverse complement strand
CTTCAAGAAGAATGCTCCTACTCTGATAGCGACCTCCACAGGTTTGTATGAGGGTTTCTCGGATTATCGTGCTCCGTTCTACGATGCTTTCCGAGTGCTACATATCTCTCAGTTTGCACAAAATGACATTGCCGAGATTTTATCCGAAGATGTATTTCAGAAGGTAAAAGACCTTTCTGAGTTTCAAAATACGATTCCTAAACTGGGCGGCAATCTCAACTACATCCGTTCTCTTGCTGCTGCACTGTGTGAAAACAGAGGCATTGAAGCTGTTGTAAAAGCGAACGACCGCTATTTCCGCTATATGTTCAGTTCGTTACCCAACGTTCAGCAGCGTGCCCTATACGGACTGGCCCTCTCTGGTGAAACTGCAACATCTGCCGACGTTCAGAAGATGAGTGGCCTTACCGCAGCCAACACCGCCTCTGCACTTTTCAGGCTGGAGAAGCAAGGAATCATCGCAAAAATCGGAGACAAAAAGCGTAACGTCACTTATCAGATTAACGACTATCTGCTGTGGCTGTGGATTACCAACAAGAAATAGATTGATTTCCTAAATAAAGGATAACGTACAATGGAAGACTGTAAAACGAAGTATATTGAGTCAAGCCTGGCAGCTTTCCGGGCCATAAAGACTTTTATTTTCATAAAGGGGATTTATCCAAGGAATTTCAATACTGGCTTCTGGGATGAAGAGGATTATAATGATCCCGAGTTAAGACTTTCGATGAGAAAGGAGTTTGAGCAATATTTGGAAATGCTTGCTTCTGTTCACAACGATTATGCCAAGGCATTGTACGACGCGACACCTCATATTGAGTCAGAATACAATTATCTTGTCATCAACTCACGAAATATGGAGCAGGCTGTCATGCTCTTTAAAGAAAAATATAAGGAGGCGATGATAGTCATCGAGTATGAGATGGATGTTAATCAATTGCTTCTTCGCTATCTGGCGCCACTCAAGAAACACGCAATAATAACTGAGAAAGAAGGGGATACCTATCAGGAGATAATTTGCAATATAGGGATGGTATACAACAATGTTGTCAATGTGGTATGTAAGGTCTTTGATTTGGAGCTTCCGTGGAATCATGTAAATTCCAACACGAAACAAATTACTCACCATAGAACAGACACCCATGACTCCTCAGCACAGAATACAGAAGATTTCGATGATTCATGTTCCGATGGCGAAGATAATGGGAATCAAAACAACATGAATCATTATTTATCATCAAGGGTCAGCTTTAAGCCTGTTGGTGACAAAGGACCGGATTTAGATAGCCTTTATCGTTTCCTGACTAACGAAAAGGTAATCTGCGCAATGGACCAAAAAACATTTGAGGATTGCGTTTCTCATGCTTATTTCTCACCTTTATATTTAGAAGGGAACAAGGTCAACATCCTATATACTATTAGCCAATTGAAGTGTTATTATGAGAATCAATGGCTGGATGCAGTCTGTGAAGACCTTGGTGTCAGCAGGAAACGTATTACTCAAAGACCTCCAAGCGAAGATTTCAGGAAAGGATTTCCTACCTTAAAGCTACAAAAATAAAATTCCACACTTCCACACCACACTTTATCCACACCCCAAAAGGTGTGGATTTTTAATTATATACCTGAAAATCAGACTTCTAAACAGCAGTACTAATACCACAGGAAAACAATATCAACATACAACAAAAAAGCCGATCTTTGCAAAAAATTTCAAGAAACATATAAAAATTAAAATGATATGGAGAATATAGTTGTTTTAAATCAAGAGCAGTTCGAAGACATTATTTATAGAACTGTTAGCCGATGTCTCGAAGAGAAGCATATCGGCAATTATGTGGAGAAGCTGGAGGAAGAAGGCTTCTTCGATCGTGACGAGTTATGCGGACGGCTACATATCTCGTATCCAACTCTATGGCGGATTGAAAACTCCGGCTTGCTGAAGAGCCAGAAGATTGGTCGGAAGAACCTTTATTCCAAGCATGAGGTCAACGAGCTTATTAAGTCGGGTAAGTTGGCTAAATACAATCATCGTAAATAACGTTAGAGGTATGAACATCGTTAACTATATGAACCACTTCTGGCTCAACAACCAGTATGAGCCTTGCTCACCGAGTGAGACGGCCTTGTATCACTATTTGCTTTTCGAGGCAGAACGTCAACAATGGACGATGCCATTCAGGATTCCCACCCAAATGGTAATGACCTATACAGGCATCAGCAAGCAGGGTATTAAAGATGCACGCGAAAGTCTCAAGAAACGGGGATTCATCACTTACACTAAGGGAGAGGGCAAGGGTAGACCTGCTCTATACTCCCTTGTACTCAATGACACAGATGAAGAATACACTCAACAATATCATCGTATTACATCTTCACAAAATGCTACTTATTCCAAGACTCAGGAAGTGGTTCAAGATGTTACTCAACGGGTGCCACAGGAACCTATTCAGGAGTTGCCTCAAGATCTTACCCATGAATCGACTCAGAATGAAACTCAGGACTTGACCCAAGAACAGACACCAGAACTGTCTTATGAGGCTTCACAGTATAAGACTCCAGAACCGTCACAGGAATTGCCGCAGCGGACACCTGCCAAGAGTAATCAATCGATGTCACAGAAATTGCCTTTGTCGGAACTTCGCACGATACTACTTAATGACAAGCCTTGGCATGATGTGATTATACGTCAACTTGCCAATGATGGCATCTCCATCGACTACACTGTTCTAACGAGACGAATAGCAGGTTTCCTTGATTGGCAAGAGAAACAGGGAATTCTCGAAAGAGGAGAAGCGGATTGTCGCAGCCATATTCTTAACAGCATTAGAAAAGGGTATTTGAAGAAACCGCCAGTTCAAGGACAGACATCTCAACTCGCTGGAAGTAACCAGAACGCTACGGACAGAGGTGACCTGCCGGGAGAGGAGGTATAAAAATACCTCAGAGCATATTAGGGGTTTGATGTCATTTCTGCCACAATACCCCAATATGCCACGGGGCCAGCCCCTTTGGATTCCCTGCTCAAAGGCCCTGCCTCTGAGAACTCTGCCCGGACGCAGCCCGAGACCCGCGAAGGGCGCTCAGCCCTTTCGAAACCTTGACAGGGAGTGACCCTCTCCCTTGACCCACCGCTCAGGGCCAGCCCTAAGAACCCGCCGAGCGCTCCCCTCTGGACTTCCCTCATTGGGATGGATATCAACTCAATATTTTGACGCATTAGTATTTCTCGTTATTATGCCTACATATCAAGCTCCACAAATAGATGCCTCCCCCAGCTTCGATGCTGCTCGAGGAAATGAATGGGGTCGTAACGGATGGACGAAGGAATCCTACGACCGCAAGAACCAGGAACCTGTGAACTTCTACGACTTCACCCGCAAGAAGTTGAACTTTGAAATCAAGAGAGGTGAGCCGTTGAGGGATAAAGACGGCAATGTCAGGATAGACAAGAAAGGACACATACTCTATGGTAAGCCAAGCATCATTCCGCTTGGCACACATCCTATGACCATAAAGAAAAGATATAATCAAAGGTTAGAGGAGATAGGACACAAACCGTGGAAGAATGCCAAAGGTAACCAACCGAACACAAACGTCAGTATTGTGCTTGATGGTGACCATGATCGTATGACGGAGATAGCCTTCGGGAAACCCACCTATTTTGATAAGGGAACGGACAATAGCTTGACTCAGCTATTGACCGTTGAGAAAGATGACATAGAGGCCATAGCGAAGAAATATGGTGTGGAAGAACTTGTTAATACACAGCAGACCTATTCCATGATATCTATCTATGCTCTGTGCTTCTACAAGTTCCTTTGCGACAAGTTCGGCGAGGAAAACGTGATGGGATTGGCTTGTCACCTCGATGAGACAACGCCACACTTCCATGCACTTGTCATTCCCGTGGCAGAGAAGCAGAAAAGTGGGAGGGCTGGTGGCTATACTCTCGTCGATGCAGATCTGAATCCTGTCCTCGACGAGAACGGTGACGAGATACATATCACTACCAGAGCGTATGAGCGGATGCCAGAGAATCAGAGGGCAAACTATGTCAAGACAAAATCAACGACTATAGGTCTCAGCTATGCCAGCTATTTCGGAAAGACCCCAGGACAAACCAGCCGCTCATACGAGAAGTGGCACGACATGATTCATGAGGGGGTAACCAAACAATGGGGCTTTGACCGAGGTGAGCGTCTGCGGGATATGACTCCCCAAGAGCGGGCAGACCACTACCATAAGAACAAGAAACAGCTGGAGCGTGATCGCATAGCGGCTGAGAAGCGAACGAAGGAACAGGAAGAGAAGGAAAAAGAGGCCAAGTTGCGAAGAGAGGAACAGGAGAAGAAGGAGCTGGAGGCTAATGCACGAGCCAAAGTTGCCAATGATAGAGCTATAGCTGCAGAGTCGAAAGCAGAGGGACAAGAGGCAGTTGTTAATGCCAATGCTATCACCATAGGTAAGCAAGAGGCAGCTATCAGCAATAATGCTACCACCCTTAAACAGCAGAATAGTTCGTTGGCGGCTGCCAAACGTCAGGAGCAGGAGGCCAAGGAAGCAGCTGCCACCGCTAAAGCAGAGGCTGAGGAAGCCCAGAAGAGGAAAACAACTCTTGACAAGGACATTGAATCAGCAACGACGAAGTTAGCCACAGCTAACACCGAACTTGAGAAATGGGGTGCAATGGTCTTTGACGAGAAGTCAATCATGTACCCCAGCCTCACTGAGATGACTACCGCTGATGGTCGTACATTCAGGGAGATACTTGAAGAGAAGGTGAATGAACTTGTCGAGATCCTGAACATGCCTATCGGCACTTTCCAAAAGCATGATAACTGGAAAGTAGAAAGGAACAAAGAGGCTAAGGCTATTGTATCGGAGTTGGAGGATGCACTGTTTGGTCCCAATGGTGTTGATACGGCCCATAAGAAAGCCATCCTTCAACTCGGCAAGGATCTTTATTCCGATGCCAAGTCTAAGATATCCAATATCTATAAGGAGAATGAGCGTCTGAAGAATGAGAACAGGGAATTAAAGTCCCAGAACCAGACACTACAAAACAACTACAGTAACGTTCAGAGGCAGAACACAATACTTAAAAACGACCTTGAAACAGAGAGAACCGCGAACACTCTTCTTGGTCAGGAACTGGAGCGTGAGAAGTTAGCGACAGATGAATATGGGAAGCATCTGGAATGGACCTGTGGCCCGAAAAAAGGATTGCAACTTACCAATAAAGAATATCAGAAGTGGTTAAGGGAACAGTTCGAAGCTAAGAAGAAAGAGTTGGAGAGCGAAAAGGTCGAACGTCTGAAGGAACTGGCAGAGATAAAGCGGCAACGGGAGAAGGAAAAACAAGAGATTGCTAATGAGCGGCAAGCTCACAAGCGTCATATCCGTGAAATCAAAGACTTCCTTATTGCTGCTTTCTCACTCGACATGAGAAAGATGATTCAGATTATCATCAAACACTGGAAAGCAGAACTGAAGGAGTTCGCCCGTGATGCCATGAACGAGATAAAAGACATCCTTTTTAGGGAGGAGCCCAAAATAGACGGACGGAAAGCATATGTCAGCGATGCATTTGCATGGGCGAAAGTTTTCGCGAGTCTTGACGAAGATGAAAACTGGATACGTGACGAGTCCAAACTGGAACCGCTTCGCGAGGATGCCATGCGTATCGCTGATGGAACATGGGAGTCATATCGTGAGGAACTGACTCACAAGGAACAACGGACAGAACTATTCAACTCTGCTGTTGCCGCCCTTGTGGAAATGGGCAACAATTCATACCAGCGTCATCTGAATCAGGAACAGGCTGATACCATTGAAACATTTATCCAGTTCGACGGTGGAGACCGTTCGCAACTTTGCGATGAAATTTGGGGTGAGGCCAAATATCACATAAAGAGCAATTGGCGCGATGGCACCTTTGATGCGCTTAATGAACTGCGTACTGGCGAACTGTATGGTCCAAGTTATGGAAAAGGTCGGGGTGTATAAAGAATTTAGCGGACCTGTATCTACCCAATGGCTCGCTAAATTGGGTAGCTCATCTTAGATTTCGTCTAAATCCCGTCTAAAATCCGCTTAAACTCGTCTAAATCGCATCTTAAATCTCATTTGAACTTTCTTGGCGGGAATGCCCATAAACAAAGGGAATCCCAGAAAGTAGCCGCTTAAATTTCCGCTTGACATCTCGTCTAATCCCGTCTAAACTCGTCTAATTTCTCGTCTAAGCCCGTCTTAAACGCCAGTTTCTATTTTCATCAAGATAGATAGTGTTATTCTTGTGCATCTTATAAAGCAAGTTTTTTATCTTGGCCATCTTTTGATCTTCTGTGAAATCAATAGGCAACTTATTCCAGAGCAGTTCGTTAATTTGCTTACGGCTAAGCACTTTACAGGGTCACCAATGCCCCTGTAAGGGCGATATATCATAGCACAGGGTCTTGACCCTGTGAATCAATCCGATGACCCTGCGTATTGGGTCACGTTTTAATCCCGCCCCTGTAGGGGGCTCATAACTAAATCCTGAGAATGGAATGTATGGCTTTTGATGCCGTTGGGGATTGTTTAAATCAATTTGTTAAACATTTAACGTTTAACATTTATGCCCCTTTTGGCTGAAATATTTGAAACCTCGCGAGGTTTCAAAATTTCCCTCCCGATAAATCAAAAATACCCACTTGGTTCTTGGGCTTGTCGCTGGACAACGCCCAATGTTAAATGCTAAATGTTAAACTTCACCTTTCTCGTGTTTTACGTCCTCGCGTCCAAGGCTCAACTCTCAGGATTTCAGCGTTTTACAATATCTTTATTTCTTTATTATTCTTTATAATAAAGATTATACATTATATATACGCGCCCGCGCGAAATGCCATATATTTTTATCGATTTATCATCAAACAAATCAAAATGCCTCAAATTTATCATTTAACATTTAACATTTATCATTTGGTATCACCCTCATCCTCATCAGGATGTTAAATGTTAAAAGTTAAATCTCACTCTTATGAACATCATCATTCCGCGATCCAACTCTCGCAACCACCCTCATCCACAATTTATTTGTGGATAAAATTATGCTTATTATTCAAATTCGTTTCATAGGGGCTCGCCCCTACGCTATGTTATTTGACCCCGTTGGGGTCACCAATGCCCTGTAAGGGCTACATATCATAGCACAGGGTCTTGACTACTCTATGTTATTTGACCCCGTTGGGGTCGCCAATGCCCTGTAAGGGCTATATACCATAGCACAGGGTCTTGACCCTACGTAAGCATTCAACTTTTTTGCCATAACCCTTAGCCCCAGCAGTGCTGGGGTTCTGGACAATTCTAAGAAAATTGGATTCGTTATGCGCCCCTTCAGGGGCAATGTCTTATCCTATTATCTCCTCCACATCACTATTAAGGAAATCCTCCAGGCTCACGCCACCGGTTCCTAACACAAACGATCGTTTGGGAGCAAATGTCTCTACGAACTCGGGCAATCCGGAATTCATTCCTCTGCGGCCGCTCTTCACCTCAATAGCCGTCACCTCACCGTCACGAACAACCACAAAATCCACCTCCAAATCGCCCAGAGCAGCATTCCTCGACGGCTCGCGCGAATAATACACCTTATAGTCCAACTCGTCCGCCATGCTCATCAAGTGCGCACCCACGGCACTCTCCACCCAACGGCCCCATGTCTTCGTGTCTGTACGGTCAGCCACAAAACCGCGACCCTTATAGGCCGTCAGCAAGGCATTGTTATACACCTGATACTTGGGGATGGAGCCCCTCTTGCGTGCCTCATCGTTGGCATATTTCTGTAGGCCCGTCAACAACGCGCACTGGTCCAGAATCTCCAGATAGCCTGCCAGTGTGGTTACATTGCCCGCATACTGCAACTGCCCCAACACCTTCGTGAGCGACAGAATTTCTGCCGAATAGCTGCACCCCAGTTCGAACAGCTGCTTCATCAGGGCCGGCTTGTAGATATTCGACGTCATGATAACGTCCTTCTCGATGGCCGGAGCCACCAGCGAATCCTTGATATATTTCCGCCATCGGCGCTCATCCTGTATCATGTGTGCAGGCCCGGGATAGCCACCAAAGTAGATATACTCGTCCAACGACACCCCGAATGCATCCCGCATCTCCTGCAGACTCCAGTGCGGCATCCTGATCAGTTCAAACCTGCCAGCCAGCGATTCCGTCAGCCCCTTCTTCAGCAGCAGACGGCTACTCCCAAGCAGCACCACTTTCAGGTTCACATGGTTTCGCGAGTCAGCGTCCCATTCACGTTTCACCACCTCGCTCCAGTTCTCAATCTCCTGCACCTCGTCAATCACCAGCAGGTACTCGTCCAACTTCCGGAGCATCATCGTGGTGCGGGCGGCCTCCCATACGCGATGAATCCAGTCGCTGTCCTTCGGATTCACCGCATCCGCCATCTCAATGGTATGAGGTACGGTCACCTGCGCCAGCACCTGATCCACCAGTGTGGACTTTCCCACCTGCCTGGGACCGGCAAGCACCTGCATGAATTTCCTCGGTTCCAGGATTCGTTCCTTTAGCGTATAGAACTGATTGCGAGTATATTCCATTGCTCAAATCGATATAACATTTTACTCAATTCTTCTTGCAATTTTACTCAAATTGCGCTGCAAAATTACTCAATTTTCCAGAAATAGCAAAATGTTTTATCAAAAATTTCTTTTCTCAATCCACGATTTATTTGTGGATAAAATTATGGCAATTATGCATATTCGTTGTACTAATTTTCACTGCGGTGAAAAAGCTAAAGCCATGCGGTTTAACCTTCACACCAATATTTCCCACTATTTTTCGTTCTTATAAAGGTGCAGGAAGATACGGGACCCCTTAACACCCCCGTCATTAATCCCCTGCACCACAATACACCATGCCCAATACATACTTGGACAAGGCGATTGAAGCCGTTCCTGAATTCAAGGAACGCATTTAACAATGTTTTCCTCCTTCGCACCTCAGCAAATCGAGTGAGCTCGTTTGCTCTCGGTTTGGCGTCGGTTCGCTGTTTACAAAGAAACTCCGTTTGGCTCAATATGCTGACGGAAGTATCTATCATTACCGTCTGAAAATTGCTCAGGCGGTACTGTATCTCAAGAAGCTTCCTGACGATTTCACACAGGCAGATGTCGACGACTACCTGTCGATGCTCCTGAGCAGGAATCGCTACAGCATCTCTTATTATAAGCATACCATTTTCGGATTAAAGGACTATTACAAGTACATGGGACTCAAAGAACCCAAAGGGCTCGTTCTGCCAAGAGTCCGCAAAGCCAAAAGGCTTCCACGTGTACTTTCCCAGGATCAGGTTGCTCGTCTTATCCATCCCTGTGACTTGTATGACAAGGCTTTGCTCGCGACTATCTATTCGACCGCTCTATCACGATTCATGCACTGAGACATAGTTCGGCTTCACATCTCCTGGAGAATGGGGAGAACATTCTGGATGTATTGAAACGCCTCGGTCATGCCCGTCTGACGACTACGATGATATATCTTCACGTGGCCGACATTGAACCGCAGAAGCATGTCCGACTGATTGACACCATCTTCCCGCCCAAGCGATGAGGACGCGCTTCGACATCGGAGAGATTATCCGCTGTCATGGAGGGGAGTTCCTTGGTAAGCATAGCGTCGTAGCACCTGTCAGAAGGGCTTTCGCCCACATGGCCCAGTGCAGGACCAGTGCCCTTGGAGGGCATGTGGAGGTCTGCCCCGAATGCGGGGATATGCATATCAGCTATAACAGCTGCCGGGACCGCCATTGTCCCAAATGTCAGAACAAGGAGCGCGAGGAGTGGATTAACTGCCGCAGGGAAGAGATCATCCCTGCCAAGTACTTCCATGTCGTCTTCACGCTGCCGGCATGCCTGCATCCTATCGCGATGGCTCATCAGGGTATCTTCTACGACTGCATGTTCAAGGCTGCATGGGCTACCGTCAAGGCTTTTGCCGAGAACGAGGGCATGCTCATCGGTATGACTGCTATTCTCCATACGTGGGGATCGAATCTGTTCTACCATCCGCACATTCACTGCATTGTGCCTGGAGGTGGAGTGGATAAACAGGGTGTTTGGCATCATCTCAAGGGCTGTAAAAATAGCGACTTCCTTTTTCCTGTGGCTGCGATGAGCCGCAAATTCCGTGGCAGATTCATGTCACTGCTCACCAGGAGGCTCAAGGAAGACGGCATCATCATTGAACAGGCTATACGCAAGCAGTGCTTTGCTGAAGATTGGGTCATCAATTCTAAGCCCCCTGCCAAGGGAGTCAACCAGGTTCTTGAGTACATCGGACGCTATGCCTATCGTGTGGCTATCACTAATTCCAGGATTCTGGATGTGGCTGACACTAAGATTTCCTATGACTACAAGAATTACAGAAGTGGCGGCAAGCATGGGGTCATGACCATGGAGATTGACTCCTTCCTGAACCTGCTCTCCCAGCACATACTCCCTGACAGGTTTGTCAGGATCCGCCACTATGGATTCCTCTCTCCCTGCAACCGCGAGACACTCCGCAGCATCCAGCAGCAGCTGAGTGTGCCGCCTGTACCGAAGGTGAGGAAGAAGAAATCATATCTTGAAATCTGTATTGAGAAGGGCTGGGACATCGGGGTCTGTAAGGACTGTAACTGTCAGCGCATCATCACAAGGATCATCAAGCCTGCAAGAGCACCACCCTCCATTGTTTGGCAAACAGGTAATTGACAGAGGCTGTCTGCGAAAGGCTCATCTTCGTGGACAGATTCACTCTGCTCTTATGCACCATCTTTGCCATATCTTGTATCATTATTGCCCAGTTTTGAGGTCTGGACGTCTACCTTTATTATATATGATAGCGAGATTATCTGCCAGATTTTCCAAAAACGACCTGCCTCCAGTTTCCTGGAAACCATGTAAAAACCGACATCTTTCCCCATAATTAATTACACTGCTGCGGAAGTACAACGTCTTGCTTCATATCTCGCTCACTCGACACGAAGCCTATATCGTTTCCAATCTCCACCACGGATCCCACAATACTTCCTGTGGGTACAATCTCACCAGTCTTACCTGCCTTTTCACTTTCTCCCAATTGTACTTCACGCCCCTCACAAGCTTTTTCGATATCCGCTCGTCATATTGTCCGAAGTTCCCCATCTGCATCACCTCCTTCAGCACCCTACGGCCCTCCTGAGCATCTGCCTCGCAAATCATCCATTCCTCTGGCATCCCAAGCCGTTCCTTCAATATCCACATCATTGCAGCCGAGAACCTTTCTAAATGCAGTTCTTTCAACATCTTATTAATGGAAGATTTGTGGTCAATTGGTGATAATTCGTGTTCAAGAAAAAACATGCGCAGCACATAGAAATAGTCAACGATATGCCTCAGTCCTATTCCCTGATTGAGATAGTGCAGATAAACATGCACCATTTGGAATATCACATTAAAACGAACCGTAGGCACTATTAGCCGCTCATCAGCTGCCGTCCTTACCTCATTCGTAAACTGTTCATCAGCCTCAATATAAAAGAGATGCAGAAGCTTGCGCATGACAAACGGATTCTTCAGATACATAGGAAAGAAATGCACTTCCACTTCCGTATCCTTATACACAGAATAGTCCACATGGTGTTCTTTCACCTTTACACCAGGTGTCCTCCCTAACACATATTTCAAAATCTCCTTTCTATTTCTCTCAAAATATCGTTTTGCGTCTGTCGGAGTATTATAAGCGGTATCAGTGTTTCCCGTCGGCCCTTTCGGACGTACCCAAACATCAATATCCCCAGGTTGTCTCCTCTCAGGTACAGGATACATCAGAGCATTTCCCTGTCCTTTGAGTACACATGCTTCGAAACCAGCATCTTCAAACATCCTGATTACCTCCGCAGAGCGTTGGTTCATTACTTTGCTTTGCTTTTCAATAATCTGAACCACTCCTATCCATTCTAGCAATGTATCTATCGGAGGTCGCTGCTCCTGTGGTAATCGTTCAATTCCATCCAACATCACCCCCGTTATGGTCTGCCTATCAGACTCGTTCAACATTCCCTCCCACTGCTTAGAATTTGGATCCCGCGATAGTTTGTCGCGGGTTCCAAGTGCCACTTGCAGCAGTTCGAAGAAATGAATCATAATTCTACCCAGCGGTTCTCTTTCAGGCTCTGGATACAGGCAAACGAAGCTTTCGTGGTGTTGACAATCGATTCAAACGGTATCAGGCTCTCACCGCCATTCTGCAGCCTTTCATTCAGCATCCTGAACTCATCCTTCTGACCTTTGTCCATACCGCCCTTCATCTTCGAGAATCCCTTGGCGCCAAAGCCTTCCAGTTTGCGCCAATTGTCGAGGATAAACACCCGCTCCTGCGAGAACACCTCTACACGCTCCTTCTGGTAAGCCTTCGAGCCATTGGCGAAATAATTGATTACCGCATTCGTGCCATTCTCATACTTCAGCAGGATGCTGGCATTGTCCGTATTCTCCTGAGGGTTCTCACCCATGGCATTCATACAAACCGCCTTCACCTTGCTGCCTGCCAGATACGAGCACAAGTCAATAAAGTGACAGGCCTCACCCAAGATACGGCCACCACCAATTTCCATATCATGCACCCACACTTCCGGTGGAATTGCACCTGCATTCATCGTCGCAATGATATTTTTCGGTCCGTCGCCCACCATTTGCTTAAGTTTCACGGCAAACGGCGAGAACCTTCTGTTATACCCCACTGTCAGCGTCACGCCCTTTAGTGCCTTCTGGTAGGCCTCCATAATCTCTGAGAGTTCTTCCTGTTTCAGGCACAGCGGTTTCTCCACAAACACGCTCTTGCCAGCCTCCAGCACCTCCTTTACCATCTGCGCGTGCAGATTATGTCTCGTGGTGATAATCACCAGTCCCACCTCCGGGTCTTTCAGTATCTCCTTATAGTCACTCGTCGCCATTTCTGCCTCGGCCTTCTTCGCCATGATCTTCGCGCTCAGGCCTCCAGCACTGGCGATATACTTCACCTTTGCTCCCGCCTTCTTCAGACACGGCACCACCGTCGATCCCGTATAGTTCCCTGCTCCGATGATACCCATCTTTCCCGTTCCAGCCGCTGCCTCGAAGCATCTAACGACAGCGTCGTTCTTATCCGTGTAATCTGTGAAATCTGTGGTTCTATTACTTTCCGGGTATTTTAGTATCGATGCAATCGATCCCTTCTTCCTCATATCCCCGTATATCTGCAAATAATCCTGCAAATCTACTATTTCGGATATTAGGCTCTTCACGTCCAATCCACCGTTCGCAATTGCCCCGAGTATCGCCTGGAAGTTTCGTTTTTCCGTCCATCTTACGTACCCAATCGGATAGTCATGACCCTTGTTCTCATACTCCTCGTCATACCTTCCTGCACCGTACGAGCAGCTCACCTGGAATGTCAGTTCCTTCTTATAGAAGTCATCCCTGCGCATGTTCAGGCCTATCACGCCCACCAGCACAATTCTTCCTCTCTTCCTGCTCATCAGACATGCCTGATGAATCACCTCGTCCGTCTTGGCAGATGCCGTAATCAACACGCCGTCAGCACCGATGTCATTGGTGTAGTCCTCCACGAACTTCACGGGATCCACACCTTTCCCAGGATTGATGGCTGTCACACCAAAGCCGTTGGCCATGTCCACCTTCTGTTGGTCAAAGTCCGTACCTATCACGTTGCAACCGTTCGCCTTCAGCAACTGAGCAGCCACCAGGCCAATCAGTCCTAAGCCCACAACGACGATGGTCTCACCTAACTGTGGATTCAGGTTACGGATGCCCTGCAGTGCTATCGATCCAATGACCGTGAAAGCGGCTTCATCATCGCTCACACTATCGGGAATCTTAGCCACCAAGTTCTGCGGCACGCACACCACCTCGGCATGGTTACCGTTCGAAGCCACACGGTCGCCCACTTGGAATTCCGTCACGCCACGTCCTACGGCGATCACCCGACCCACGTTGCAATATCCTAACGGTAGCGGCTGGCCAAGCTTGTTAAACACCGCCTCCAACGTCGGTTGCAGTCCGTCCGTCTTGATCTTGTCCAGCACCTGCTTCACCTTGTCCGGCTGCTGCCGTGCCTTGTCAATCAAGTTCGCCTTACCAAACTCCACCAACATTCTTTCCGTACCCAATGACACCAATGATCGCGTCGTACGAATCAACACATATCCACTCTTCACCATAGGTGCCGGTACCTCTTCCAATATCGTAGCACCAGATTTCAAATCTTGTATTATCTGCTTCATTATTTTATATTCATTTATTTTGTATTTGATAATATCTTTTCTAACCAAATGTACCTAACTCCATCGCCTACAAGTGATTTTCTTTCATTGCTTTCCGCTTCATTTAGGAATGCACGTCTTTGGCCAAAGAGTCCTACAATTTTATCAATGACTCATATAATTCTAAATACTTTTTGTATGAATTATTCTTGTCATAAAACTCAATTGCTCTCTGTCTGCATTCTTTTGACAGCTTTTCTTGATCCATTTCTAGAATTTTATCAATTGCCTGTACAAGACCTGACGTGTCTCCAGCTTCAACAACGAACCCTGTTTTTCCAACTTCTACTAATTCAGGACTTGCCGTACAATTAAACACAATAGTTGGTTTACCACATCCATAACCCTCCACTGATGTTAAGCCAAAAGATTCTTGATAACTAAGATTAAGTACTACCTTTGAACTTGTATAGATTGCTGCTAATTCTTCAATATTTTCTGTTCGAGGAACAATCATGATACCATGTCTATGTAATTCCTTACCATTAAGACCATTTCCTACTAAAACGACCTTTATATGATTCCCAATTTGATGAGCTAATTTTATGTAATCATTTATCCCTTTATTGTTATACCATACACTTGCAACACCTACAACATAATTAACACCATCTAAACCATACTTTTTAAGAATGTCTCTATTATGGTGAGGCTTAAAAGCCTCTATATCAATACCATTTAAAATAGTTACCATCCTACATTCTTTTAGATAACTTTGTTTTGCCATAGTTTCCATCCAGATGCTGTTAGGAACTATTGTTAAGTTCTTATTTGCGAGCAGAAGTTCCTGTTTTCTATTGAAACGTATTTCTGTTTTCTCAAATAGACAACGAATCTTATTCTCTTTTTTCCTTGGACAGCCATTTGTGCATCCTCCATCACGCCAACGAAAACAATTGACTAAAGAAAAATGGCCACAGTCGTTAAACGCCCAAGGGTCATGAAGAGTCCAAACCACTTTGATATCTGTTGAATTGAGATAACTAAATAGCAAATCATAATTTAACCAATGATCGTGAATGTTATGTAGATGGATAATATCTGGTTTTATCTCCTCTATCTTACGAAGAAATGTGCGAGTTGCGTTTCTGCTTGCCAAACCTTCATTGTCAAAAAAACGCGATTCAAAATAATGTTCATATACGTTCCATTTATTTCCTACATGAATGAGTTGACTTTTACAGGGTTGCATATCACGTCCATAAGCTAAATACGTCACCCATCCATAGTTTTGTGCCAATTGATTTATTTGTTCTGCTATACGGCCTGTACTGCCGCTGTTTGCAGTTACATTTACCTGAATAATACTTTTATTTCTTTTCATACGTAAACTCTTCTTAATAAAACCTATCCCATTTTATCATTTTTGCAAACCACTGCGCCCCTCCCTTACTGAAATGACGACAGTCTTGGCTGATAAATTTATTGTCTGGTGTAAAGACAGGCATCGTTCTGTTTTCATCAATAACTAGTCCTATCAAATCCAAATAACGATTGCCGTAATGCGCTTTCATGCTCTCGTTACGTTCAAAATACCCAGGCTCCATTTTAGTGCGTTGCTCAAAGTAATCCTTCCTGCCTCGCTTCACGTAGAACTGTCCATTGCTTTCGCCAAAATTCTTTGTACCTACAATAACCAACTTTTCTGGGGGGAAGTCATTGGCACTACAAACTGCTTCCACTCTTGACACCAATTCTTCGTTAGTTCCGAGCGATGATAGGAATATTCTGTCAGCATTAGCATAACGTTCAGCCTTCTCTGGCTTGGCAAAATCATCAGAATAGATATACGAAAGTTCAATGCTGTCAGCCACTTCACTTTCTAAGATCAGGTTTGCAAAGTCACGTCCGAAACTGTTACCTATCACCAACCAGTGCCGCTTATCTGTTTCAAACGGCTTGTCAAGCTTGTATATCTTATCATTGTATGCCTTGTGATTCATGCGAAGCGACTCCTTTTTGCTGACATACAATTCTGGGACATCCCTCACAATGCCTGCATTTAGGTAAATATAGCCAGCAAAAGATGACAAAGCAATCAACACCACTGCTGTTGCCATATGAAACCAGGCCGTGCCTTTCTTCGACTTCAATGCCTTAGTCACGCCCTGTTCAACAAAGCGATATGACAACCATGAAAGCACAGCAGTTGCAACCAGCAGCACAGCATACACTTCAATAGTAAAATTACTTGTCCACGTATAACGGCAGAAGGCCAACAATATCTGATGCCAGATAAATATGCTGTAACTTGCAGCGCCTATCTTCGCTAACACAGCATTGCCCGTCACCTTATTCGCTAATACATCTTGTGAGCAAAGCAGCACACATGACAATGCTACAACAGCCACAAGTCGAACCATATCGGGTATCGTCGCGACATTGACAGCCATCAACACAAGAAGCAGCACATAGCATACATTAACGAACCACTTGCCAAACGGCTTATCCTCTTGCGGCTTATAAACCAATGCACAGATACCGCCCACAGCAAACTCGAAGAAACGTGATGGCAGATAGTAAAAACGAGGAGCTGTTTCTGTCGTTCCAAAGTATGTAAGCAGAGAAATTACTGCCAAAACCCCTACCATTGTCAACAATGTGCATTTCGGATTCTTCTTATCCAGGTTTGCTAGATAGAACAAGATAGGATAAACGATGTAGAATTGCATTATGATACCCACATACCATGTATGCATCAGTGGCTTATATTCATTCACCACATCCCAGTAGTTCTTGGTTGTAATGGCAGCAAGGATGTTGTTTCCAAAGAAGTTTGTGGCTATCACGCTCTGACTCAGGTTTTCATAGTCATCAGGCAGCATAGCCCAATAGCCCAAAGCCATACATGCCATTCCAGCCACCAACAGCGGAGGCAACAAACGTATAACCCGACTAATCTCAAACTCGAGATACTTACGCCAACCAATTCTTCCATCTTCCTTCTTACTTCTTCCTTCAGAAAATGCCCCCCCTAGATTGCTGCCGAGCAGTAATTTCTTTGATAAGCTCTTGGTAGTCAAGTATCCAGCAAACACTAGGAACAGATCCACACCAAGATAGCCGTATGTCATCACACCAGCATGGTACAACACCACCATGATGATGGCAAACGCCTTTAGGACATCTATGTATTTTATGCGCATAATATCTCTAGAATTTCAATAGTTTACTTATTCTTTCAGTAGTCAAAGTAGTCGCAATATTACAACAAATTTAACGATATTATTTTCTGTATTTATTTATAAGGTTTCATTAGTATTTTAACTGTAAATTATTAATCAGCATACCCAAAATAATGATTATCTTTTTTTTCCAACTATTTCCGGTAAATATTTATTTATAAAGCAAGCGAGAATACAACATGAGATACATGCAAATATGGTTATCAATAAACCTTGAAGTTGTAATGGTAATCCCAAATCTATTTTAAAAAAATCTAATAAAAGATCAAATAATTTGAAAAAACGTATATGTACTAAATAGATTACCATTGTATTCTGCCCGATAAAAACTAACCATTTTGAAGAAATATTAAACTCACGGAATATATTAAAAAGTATTATACATCCTGCAACAATCATTATAGCACAGATTGGGATGTTGTAATATCTATTATGGTGTACATCAAGAGATTGCCCTTGAAAAAACAATAAAGATACAATTCCTAATATCAAATAGGTTAGGGATAATATAGAAAGCAAATATTGATTCCTTTCAAGACATTTCAATTCGTATTTCCTTATAAAGTAGCCCAGCACAAAGAATATTTGGACAATAAAAGCATTGTCAACCATGGCGAAATGAAACAACTTAAAATGGTTTAATATAAAACCGAAAATACAGGCTAATAAACCATAAAGCAAAAGGTGAAAATCTTTTTTTGAAAATTTGTGAATGTAAAACCATATGATTTCACCAATAATTAGGCATGGCAAGAACCACGTAATTTTTCCTGAAATCAAGTCAACAATCCGTTCAGGATTTGTATAAGGAAACATTCCAAAAACTATCCAAGGAACTATCAGCTTAAGAAAGATGCTTTTATAAAACATTTTCTGATCGCCTCCACGCGGTTTGAATAAATAACCTGATATTGCGAAAAAAAGCGGCATTTTTATTGGGCTAGAAAAAACAAAGTAGTCTGTCCATCCGTGAACAGAATGCCCATATACAACCAATAGCATTGCTACGCCTCGCAATGAATCAAGCCATTCCTTTCTATTCTTTGTATCCATGAAGAATCTCTTTTTTGTCTATATCTCGTATTTATATGCTACAAATACAAAAAATCGAGTTATTTACCTTTTGATTAAGCAAATCTGTAATCCTATCAATGTTTCCAAAATTAGCTGTTGACACATTGGTCTACAAAATATTATCAACCTTGTCATTTAATAAAATCTTTATACTTATATTATGTTAAGTTTCTCACATATCCTCTGGGAGGATTTGCTGTCATAGTATTCATTCAACTCTATGGTACTATTAACGATGTAGGGGGCTCGAATAAAGCTTACTAATTTTTCGAAATTATCAAGTATTGGCCCCGGCAAAACTTTTTCAAGATCTTTAAAATAAAAACCTCGCGAGTTTTTGTAGGAATCAACATCATTCATAACAAAGCCAATTGGTCTATGTAGTATTTGATAATCTATGAAAACAGAACTATAATCAGTAAGAAGGAAGTCGCAAGTTCCAAGCAATGGATATAATTGAGAAAAAAAATCTTGAGGCTTTATAACTACAATATTTTTGAAAGATTCGAAATTAGCATTCTGTAAAGCATCCATCTGGTGAATTTTCAAAATGAGCAATGTGTTTGATTCTTCTAACATATCATCTAATTGTCTCATATCCTCTTCTTCAAGAAAAGAGACAGCATGTTCGTTATATTCTCCATCTATTCTAATATCACCTTTGATGGCTTTTCTATATGTTGGCATCCATATGCCAATCTTAGAATATTTACTTCGATCAATACCTACCAATTCAAACCAATCCGTTTTTTCAAACAACATGTCATTACGCGGTAGCCCCGTAACTAAGACCCGATCAATGGTTGTTGCAAAAGCTTCGGCCATAATTTTCTGATAGGGTATGCTAGTAGCTATTGTATAATTGAAATTTGTTGAGCATGGAATTCCTCTTTCTTCACTTGCACCAAGAGTTTTCAAAGGCATCCCATGCCATAGGCAAATTACTTTATCATTATGTTGATGAAGTTTAATTCCGTCAAAAAGCCCATGAGTAACAAATACATATCGAGCACGAATAAACATCCATATACCCATAAGGGAAACTTTCTTTATAACCAGAGCCTTTATACCATCATTAGTAAGGCTAGTCAAAAGTTCGTCCTTTTTCCCATAATCTCCAACAAGCCAAACCATTCTATATTCCTTTGTACCTTTTGTCGAGCTAAAAAATTTACATATGGCATATGCATTATCTGAACAGTCTGGAACACTATTAAAAACAATAATATTCGTTGTTGGAATGTAACTAGCTATAGCAGAGACGATTTTTCTTATCATCTTTATAGTAATTTAAAATTCAACATTGAATATTGTAAAACGATTTCTCATTTTTTTGGCATAAGGAATTAATGGCCTAAAATCGCTATCTGTAAATTTAACATTTTGATTAATTGTCTCTAAAAGCCCAATATTCTTAAAGAATGTATAAAGTTTATTATACATATCCATATCTTTGCGAATATCCCTTTCAACTATCAAATGGGCCCATCCTACCTGTAGTCCATGAATTGTTGAACGTTCTGGAAAAAATTCATCAATTGCATGGCTGATTAGATGCTCTGCTCCACTAGTTACTCTTGTTGTACCACATACAATCATTGACAAACCCGATGTAATTAAACCATTAGTCAAATCAAAAAGAAATTCATCCGTCATCAAATCATCTGCTGTATGATAATTGAATAGAGGCATTACAGATTCTTTTGAGAGCATGTATGCTAACTCATTTATCGGTTCTCCATTGACCTTGTAAGACAATTTCCAATCCTTCAGTGCCGAAAGATTTGAGACTAAATCTGCTACTCCAGCCAAGACTAGGGCGCGAGGCGATTTCTTTATCACTTCTAAATCAACAATAATGCCAATAGGAGGCTGAACTCCATAGCTGGTTTTCTTGCCATTGCATGTCAGACGAGATACACAAGAATATACAGCATCATTACTAAGAGTAGATGGTACAGTAATATAAGGTTCGTCACATTTTGACGCACAGTATTTCACTATATCAAGCACGCTTCCACCACCAAAAGCTAGTATCAATGCATCCGTGCTGTCAATCTGTTTTATCACATATGGGGCTTCTTCAACATTTCCACCCTTTACGAAAATAATCTCTACAAAATCATTTTTAACCAATTCTTCTCTATATATATCATATAGGTATTCTTGTGTTATCAAAATTTTCTTTGGAAAGAACAGGTGTGCTGATTTAAGCAATTCATCTATTCTCCCTATTATATTATTTCCCGTCTTGATTATAGCCGGTGACTTAAATTCACGATAAAACATGAGATTATATTTTTATTGCATCAAATAATTCCTTAATAGTATCAAAACAATAGTCTGGTTTGAATTCAGAACGTTCTATCTCATCCCTCGTAGCCTCTCCTGTTAGGACACAAATAGAACAAGCACCTGCATTAATGCCAACCGCTATATCTGTATATAGTCTATCTCCAACACATGCAATTCTTTCTATCGGCATATTCCACTCTTTAGAAACAGCGTCAACCATTGTACGCTCAGGTTTACCCAAGAAAAGAGGAATTCTGTCTGTCGCCAACTCTATCATTCTCGCTATAGCTCCACAGTCTGGAATAAACTTGTTATCGAGAACGGGGCATTTCAAATCACAGTTTGTAGCAATATATGGATAATTTCTGCTTACATAATAGCTCGCTCCACGTACCTTATCATAATTCAACTCTGTATCAAATCCAAGTAAAACAAAGTCAATATCATTGTCTCTATAATCAATGGGCACAATATCAAAGCCATCTTCTATCAACTCTGATTTTAGCGAGTCAGTTCCAACCAAATATAGTTTAGCTCCAGGTTTGTGTTCATTTAGGTACATCACCGTAGCATTAACCGAAGAAGCGATATTACGTTCCGTCGCCTTAATTCCGAGCCTATTAAGTTTTTCAACATAAGATGCTTTTCCTTTTGAGGAGTTATTTGTCATAAAGACATAATCTTTGCCCTGCCTGTTAAGTAGTTCAAAGAATTCTAATGCACCTGGTATAAGCGTATCCTCATTGTATATGGTTCCGTCCATATCCAGCATAAAAAGCTGAATGGATTTTAAATCTTGCATAACTTGTCGCCTTTGAAGATTTCCTCTGCCTTATGAAGGTCTTCGTGGTTATCGATCTCGAACCAACGACCTTCTATGACATAAGGCTTAAAATTAGTATCCTTGAAGATATTATCGAGAGCAACCTCTGTCCATGAATTTTCATCTTTTTTCTTGAGAATTGTATCTTCAACCTCTTTAAAGAGAGTATTTGAATCATCTGAAGAGATTCGATATACATCAATTGAAACTGCATAATGCTCCTCTGGTGTAATTTTCTTACTGATATGATTAATTAGATCACCATCCAAGGTTATCTTCATGGATTCCTCCATATACCCAGAGCGGTCGCACGCAATCTTGCTTTGATTCTTACCTTGCAGTAACCCCTCAATGACATTGGCATCATAATATACATCAGAATTCATCAACAAAAACTCTTCTCCTTTAACAAACTGTGCTGTTAGATAAAGAGAATACATGTTGTTCGTCTCTGCATAACGAGGATTTGAAACGATATACACCTGAGGGTAGATTTGTTTAAGATGATCTGCAAGTATTTCTGCCTTGTAGCCATCTACTACATAAATCTCTGTCACTTCATTTTGAAGCAGGTTATCAATCTGCTTGTCAATAATTCGTATTCCATTCACAGGCACCATACATTTGGGTACCTCATTGGTTATAGGGCGTAAACGGCTACCTAAACCTGCTGCCAAAATAACTGCTTTCATTGTCTTTATAAATATTGATTGTGCAACTTAACTTTATATATATAATTTTTTAAACCAACGATTAGTTTCTCTATAAAGCCCTTACCTAATATTGGGGAGACATACTTATATATTTTTTCTTCGACCGTCATTGTTCTTAAAGTCTTTTCATCACAATGTTTCTTTGACAATTGTTTACTGTATTGATAGAAATTGTTATACCATTCCACATCCGATTCTTTAATAATATCGTCAAGAATCATCTTTCTTCTCAATTCATATAACACCTTGTTATATGGGTTTTCAATATGGCTTAACGAATTTTGCAAAATCCGATAACGACCTAATGGTTTAATGATATTGTGAAATTTACCTTGTTTTGCCAAACGACTCCAAAAAACCCTATCCTGACTCTTCACAATAGGGACATAACCTCCTGCACTTTCATAAGCTTTTCGATGCATCATCACCATCGGATGTACTATCATGCTTGAAATCGGCAAAATCTTCTTCAGAACCTTATCATCCGAACAGGGGAAAGACCTGCCAATGTTATTCCCTTTTTCGTCAATATAATACACTGCTGAAGATACAAGTACATACTCTTTATGTTCTTCTAAGAATTCAACTTCTTTAGCTAAGCGTTCTGGAAGGCAAACATCATCTGAGTCCATACGAGCAATGTATTTCCCTTGAGCTTCTGCACAAGCCAATTTCAATGCCATTCCCAAACCTGTATTTTCATGATAAAAATATCGGATACGCTCATCCTTGAAAGATTCTACAATGAAACGTGTCCTGTCCGTAGAACCGTCATCCCAGATGATAAACTCAAAGTCCGTGAAAGACTGTGCCAACACGCTTTCAATAGCTTCAGCAATATATTTCTCGGTGTTGTATGTACACATTACCACCGAAATGATAGGATGATTCATAATTTCATCTTACTGGAGAAAAGTGAACAAATAGATTATATAAGAAAACCGCTAATGTAGGGGATAGCCCCAACATTGCAACCGTTGAAAAATGCCTTTGTGAAATATAGCCTAATCTCCTAATCAATGCAAAAAGGATTGTTAAGGGTATCATTGTCATAAATAAATATCTATAAAAGAAAATAGTATTATCCAAATCCATAAAAAAACAACTCCATGAAAAGATAAATAATGCAACAACGAGACGATAAAGGCATACAATATGTTTCCTAATTTTATTCCTTCTGTTCTTTATCATCACCATTGTTATATATGCAAAGCAAAGAAAGAATGAAATAAAATTCCACCAATAAAGAACCCTTGCCGTAAAACTGCCCATCTCTCGTTCTTTCTCAAGATATCCATTAGCCGACCTAATAATCTCTTCATCATTCACAAACTGGGCGACATTAAACAAAAGGGTCTTTAATAGATATGCAAATATGGGAATCATAATAACAAGAAGAGCGATATTCCATTTCTTATTTAAAGGTACAAAAATGGCAGGAGTTAATACTATTACTGCTATCATACTGTCATGAAAAGAAACAGACAAAAACAACAATAGTGTTCCACAAATATAACTAACAAAAGGAATTTTCTCAATTGGGATGAGAATCAATGCAAGCCCCAAAAAATAAACAGACATCGCCAATGTAACTCGAGCATATGTAAATGTTGACACAAAAAGACAAAAAAGCAAAAATAGTGTTTTATAACTATCTAATCCAAATCGATAAAAAATAAACATCGTTATAATTTGGGCAAGCCCCCAAACCACTATTCTAAAACTCATATAGTTTGCCCCCGTTAAACTCATTATCAAATAATAAACGTCCTCAAGAGTATGAGGCATATAAGGAGCATAACTATCAACAATAGCCTTATAATGCCAAAAATCTCCACTATAACAAGCCGTCACTGAATAAATCAAAAATAGAAAAGCAAAAAACACATCATGCTTTTTGTTTGATTGACAATATTTTTTTATGCAGGCTTTCCAAAAAAGAATAGCCATTAGACAATAAAAAACTGTGCTATAAATGAGCATCCCATAGGTCTGTTCTGTCTGAAAAATACTAAACATTTGCTCGTTGTACTAAATTACTACTCACCATTACGTATCATCCAGTTGGTAACAGAATCAGAGGCATGTCCTTCTTCACTATTCCCCCAACTATTCTTAATAAATCTTTCAAGTTTAATCTGATATTCTTTGTTATCGAATTCCCTGATTCTCTTTTCTAATTCATCATTTGTCTTGGAAAAAGGAAATGGAAGATCTTCTAATTCAAAGTAAAAACCTCTATTATAATCACTAATATCGGTTGCATATGTAAAACAAGGACGTCTCAACAATGCAAAATCAAACATACACGATGAATAATCTGTCACTAATATGTCTGAACTTATTATTAATTCTTGGATATCTTCATACATTGTAGCATCATATAAATTATGTCCTTCGAACAAGGATGACATGTCAATATTCTTTCCAAAAAAATTAGGATGCAATCTTATAAGAACCGAAACATTTTTACCATATTTCTCACAAAAAACTGATGTTACATTTCCCCATTGTATATTATAATACTTTAAACTATAATCATCTCTGAAAGTTGGTGCGTAAAGAATTACCATATTATGCTCATCAACCCCATAATACGATAATACTTTGTTACGTATTGACTTATGTTTATGAGTGTCAAAGAGGATATCATCGCGAGGGTATCCACTTTCGAGAACTTCTCCTTCATAGAAAAAAGCCCTCCGTATCTGGTCTGTTGTAAATTTGCTACCAGAGAGGAAAAGATCCACAAAAGAGGAATTGCGTTTTATGCCCTTAACATATTCTGTTGTTAATCTTTGTGTTATATCACCCTCTATTTTTTTCAATGACATATTTGCATGCCAAGTCATAATCAGTTTCTGTTTGGGGGACTTTTTCCAACAAAAAGAATGTGGCGTGGTCAACCAATTTGTTACAACAAACTCTGAGGTGTTAAGAATAATCATTGCCATAAAAGAAGGAAATGGGACAAAAGTAGTTCCATTGGGATGTGGCTTTTTTATTCTACTATCTAGAAGCCAAAATACAGTAAAAGAATCAGTATGATGTTTCTGCAAATATTCCGACAAATATTTAGGATTGCAACTATATTGCGTACAAACGTGAGACCAAAAGACAACCTGTCCTTTTTTTATTGGTAAGAAAGGGCGTAAAAATAAGGCAGATCCATACAAAATAACCCTTTTAAATTTTGTCATATTCATATATTTTGTTTTAATTTATACAACATTGATTTTGTCAATTGTAATCCAACTTCCTTTTCCTGTCTATTAAACCCGCATAAAACACATACACCGAAAACTATAACTATACTACAAATGGCAACAATAACCAACCTTTCAAAACCTTCAGACAAAAAGCAGTGTAATGGTGTTATTAAGCATAAAGAAATAATTAATACAATTAATATTGGGATAATGACTTTCGAAAAATATTCTCTCAGTGAGAGAGACACGATTCTCTTCATTACGAATAAGCATGCAGTATGTGAGAAAACGTCACACAACAAAACAATAAGTAATGCTAATTCTGGCCTCTCGTATATCTTGAGAATAATAATTGTGATTGGTATCGCTAATAATTTAAATGAGCTACCCCATAATTGATAATTCCGCATTATTCCTGATGCATGTACAACTGTTGAAGCAGCAGAACTTAAATTGTGAACTATAGCATCCATAAGAACCAAAATCGTAAATATTGACGCATAATCTGGTACATTATCTCCAAGCCATATTTTTAAAACATAATCTATTTCCAGCGAAATTGGAATAGCCAACATGAAAAGAAAAAAGCAACTCATTTTACTAATTGTATAAGTTAAATTCATCGTCCTTTTTAAATTACCGACTGCAAAAGAATGGATAACTTGTGGTCTTACTGGCATAGTAATATTAGATACAAATGCACTAATTCCACCATTTACCTGTGTAGCGATTCCTCGAGCCGCATTAACAACTGGTCCAAAAAAGAAGTTTAATATAAGGTTTATACCGTGATTTTCTGCAACTCCTGCTAAAGAACCGAACAAATTCCATCCAGAGAAGCCAAGCATCTTTTTAAAAAGATTAACATCAAATGCCTTTCTCAAGTGACATTCTTCAAAATTCATTTTGCAATAACAAACAAAAATCAATAAGTCTGTTATAAAAACGCACGACATCAGGAGTCCATAGATTATTAATTTATCCGTTTGTATATTAATAATAATGAAAGCAATAGCCAAATCCAATACAGCCTTTAGAATACTCATAATTGCATAGAAATCCATGCGTTCATGAGCGGTTACTGCCGCTGAAAACGGAGCTTTCATAATACCAACAACAAAGTTCAATACTGCAAATTGGAATATCCAGCCTGCAGCATATAATCTATCTTCTGGTATTACCATCTTATTATTTAGGTACCATATACCTATTGGCTCGACTATGACGACAACAATAAAGGCAAGTGAAGCTTGTATAAATATTGCATTACAAAAAACTCTGTTTGCAGATTGGATACCATTTTTTGATAGTTCATAATTCATGAATCTTTGAATTCCATTACTCATTGAAGTATTGAGAAATCCAAACATAACCACGAAACCACAAACAACATTATAAACTCCATAGTCAACAACTCCTAAACCATGGAGAACAATACGGGTTGTGAACAATGTAATTAGAAGAACAACCACCATTCTTATGCTAAGAAATATGGTGTTTTTTGCTATCCTTTTGTTCGAAGAATTATTGTTTGCCATAAATCACATATTCAAGTTAACAGAATCTGTGTCAACTTTAAAGAAGTTCCCAAAACCTTTGAAAAGGGCGACAAGATCAGACAAATGTATCAACTAATGTGGCCAAAAAGGCATAGTCAAATTTGTTTTTATAGATCATTAGGTATTAATAAGTCACAATTTAAAGGAGTCAGTGCCTTCCTAAGGAAGTTGCTCAAAAACCTATTGGCCGACACCTTCTCCTATAAGTTATCAATTACGACGTCCAGACTCGAAAACTACCTCTATAGATGGCAGATGTCTGATGTTCTATGGATAAATTCTTCAAATTGAAGAGGGCAGGATTACCTTACAAGGTATCGTATAGTTTAACTTTTAAAAGTTTTCAGGCAGAGCCTGCCCTTTTTTTATCTGTCCTGTAACTGTATCGAATTACATCGCAAAGCTACCACCTGAGCAGCCAGAATTCCTTATTCAGTTTACAGAAGATTGTCCTTTTCGATATCCTTGAAGTATTTATAAGTGCCGTGCTTCAGTTCGTCTGTGGCATCTTCGTCGCAAACGATAATAGCATGGGGATGCTGTTGCAGGCAGCTGATGGTCCACATGTGGTTGACGGGCTCTTCTACACCATGACGGAGGGCACGAGCTTTGTTGTGGCCGTTCACCATGATCATCACTTCCTTGGCATCCATCACCGTACCGACGCCTACGGTGAGGGCTGTCTTGGGGACTTTATTGACATCATTGTCAAAGAAACGACTATTTGCAATGACTGTATCTGTGGTCAGGGTCTTCTGGCGAGTACGACTCTGCAGACTGGAGCCTGGCTCGTTGAAAGCAATGTGGCCGTCGGGGCCAATGCCGCCCATGAACAGGTCGATGCCGCCTGCTGCTACGATGGCTTTCTCATAGTTCTCGCACTCAGCCTTCAGATCCTTGGCATTGCCGTTCAGGATATGGACGTTCTCTTTCTTGATGTCGATATGGCTGAAGAAATTGTTCCACATGAAGGAGTGGTAGCTCTCGGGATGATCCTCAGGGAGGTTCACGTACTCGTCCATGTTGAACGTTATCACGTTCTGGAACGACACCTTACCGGCCTTGTTCATGGCAATCAGTTCGCGGTACATGCCCAAAGGTGAACTGCCTGTCGGGCAGCCTAACTTGAACGGCTTCTCAGCCGTCGGCTGTGCTTCGTTAATACACTTGGCCACATAGTGGCGCAGTTCAATTCTTCCGTGGATGCCTACCCTGTGACAACTATCCGAATATAGTGCACAAACGATACATGAAGAATGGGACATCCGCCACTCCATGTACCTGTGCTCTGAAGCCCTTGATTTTCGAGTTCAGTGATTCTGCGGAGGCATTTGAATGCCTTTCGTTGAAGTAATTGAGCACCTCTTCCTCCTTGGCCTTGATGCAGTCTCTTGCCGACTTGATTTCCCTGATGGTGCAAGCATTGACTTTCTCATACCAGCAGTGCAGATAGCCTCTTGCCGCCTCCCTTGCAAGCTTTTTGTTGCGGAACATGGCCCGTATGGTGCAGATCAGTGAATACGCCTCCCTGAGCTTTGGATACAGTTCGAAGAGCAGGTGTGCCCTTTCCTTCTGGTGCTTTCCCCATTTTTCGCCTGATTTGGCCAGCACGTACTTACCTCTGGTGAGCAGTTCGACCAGCGTGTCTCCGTTGCTGAGCATAGTGGGACGGTACTTCTTCTTCCCGATGCGCTTGCGTCCGCGCTTCCTGCCCTTCGGCTTCTTCTTCCCGCCTTTCTTCACGGCGTACTTCGTCCTGCCGTATGCACGTTTCCGAGCCTTGGCATCCTCGCTCTTCTTCCACGCAGCCTCTTCCTTCTTCGTCGCTGTGACGGCCAGCCGCTTGAAGCGCAGGCGCATCTCGTCAAGGGCCTCGCACAGCCGCTGCACGATGTGGAAGCAGTCGATGACGATGGTGGCATTGGGGAAGCACTCGCGCACGATGG
>JAEEGH010006295.1_pt1 | contig 29166 bp, 23 predicted proteins | sample 9134181 | NCBI WGS metagenome assembly JAEEGH01 (sample SAMN16246544, study PRJNA631951) | gut metagenome | biome: gut microbiome; feature: rumen; material: DP-attached | host: Bos | place: Iran: Karaj | collected 2018-10 | reverse complement strand
GTCACACTCCTCAATACACTCTGTGGTGAGGCCGACTCTGTGATAGAGATAGGCCAGCTCATAAGCCCACTTTTCGTTATAATCGTGCTTCTTGTACTCCTCTAGAACCGCAATACGCTCCTCGAGGCTGACTTCCTGAGCCTCATAAAGTTTGTACTGAAGAATATACCTGGCTGTATTTCTGGGTGCCAGGCGGACAAATTCCTTGTAATACTCTACTGCCTGAACGAATTCACCCATAGCTATGGCGAGCTCACACAGAGAATAGACTATATCTCTTCTGGTAGGGCTCCTGTCATATGCCAGCAGCAAAATGTCACGACTCTCTTCAAGTCTTCTGTTTATTTTATACAGATCACTGATCATGCATAACATACCGACACTCTTAACCCTTTTCCAGTCAATGGTGTCGGCAATCTTTACTGCATCTGCAAAACGCTGTGCTCTTATCAGCGATTTGATTTCTTCCGCTCGAATTTTATATTCTGTTTTATCCAAAATATTGTCCTCTAAAACTTTTTCATACTACATCTAGTGTAAGTTTAGCATACACATTCTGTCATGTCAAAAACAGAACGGCTAAAATACCGCATATTTAAGCGGTTTTTATGGAAAAAGGCATCATTTATTGATAGAATGATTCTGATTGAAGACAGCACCGGTATCCGACAGCTGGTCAGATTAAACTAGTGGTGCGTTTATGAGGCGATAAAAACATGCCTACATTGGGATGCGCGTCCGGAACACGGGCGATAATAGAAAAATTTGATCTTAGTATTCAGAAAAAATTCGGTCAGAATTTCCTGATCGATACTCATGTGCTTGATAAGATTGTGGCGGCAGCAGGCGTAACCAAAGACGACATGGTTCTGGAGATCGGACCCGGTATCGGAACCATGACTCAGTATCTTGCGGAATCTGCAAGAGAAGTAGTTGCTGTAGAGATAGATAAGAACCTTATTCCAATCCTCGAAGAAACTCTTTCCGCTTATGACAATGTGACTATCCTTAATGAGGATATCCTAAAAGTCGATATCGCAAAGCTGGCAGAGGAAAAGAATGGAGGAAAGCCCATAAAGGTTGTGGCTAATCTTCCCTACTACATCACAACTCCTATCATTATGGGACTTTTTGAAAGCGGCGTTCCTCTTGATAATATAACCATCATGGTTCAGAAAGAGGTTGCTGACCGCATGCAGGAAGGCCCCGGAACCAAGGATTACGGAGCATTATCTCTTGCTGTTCAGTATTATGCAAAGCCGGAGATAGTGGCTAATGTTCCGCCCAATTGTTTTATTCCTCGTCCCAATGTTGGAAGTGCGGTTATAAGGCTTACAAGATACCCTGAACCACCGGTTAAAGTGGATGATGAGAAAAAGATGTTTGCGCTTATCAGAGCATCTTTTAATCAGAGGAGAAAAACTCTTGTTAACGGACTTTCAAATGCGCCTGAAGTCAAGGCAACGAAGGATGATGTCCTTAATGCTCTTGGAAAAATGGGACTCTCCGAAACCATAAGAGGCGAAGCACTAACTCTTGAGCAGTTCGCTGAGCTCAGTAATTTACTTTAAATCATAAATATAAAACAATTCAACTCCGCTAAATGTGCCATAAAAAGACAGATTAAGCGGAGTTGGATCAAATTTGCTGAATTTTTAAAACAATTTTCGTGTAATATTTCCGTAATAAATAGGGCCCCTAAATATGGTGAGATTATAGACATGTCCCCACAATCTATGGTATAATTTCAGAGATTGTGGGGACATATATTGTGGTTTAACGAACCGAGGTTCTTATACTATGGATAAATACGAATACAAAATACGTGCTCAGGAGATCAGGGATCTGATCGCGAGCAGTCAATACGAAAAAGCGGCTGAAATTGCCGATACGATAGATTGGAGTAGGGTTAAAAAGTCTACTTTTTTGTGTACCATAAGTGACCTTTACAAGATCAACAAGCGTTACGAAGATGCTATCGAATTACTTCAGCTGGCTTATGACAGATATCCGGGGGGAAAGGATATTCTCTATTCGCTCTGCGAATTATATCTCAGCACAGGCGACACCATCCGTGCAATTTCCACTTACAAAGAATTTTGTCAGGTTGCGGGCAATGACATCCGCAGATACATCCTTCAGTACAAGGTATACGTAGCTCAGGAGGTTTCTCTTGAGGAGAGGATCGAAGTCCTTGAGGAACTGAAGAAGCGTGATTACCGCGAAAAATGGGCATATACTCTTGCTTACCTTTACCACAGAGTCGGTCTTGCCACCAAGTGCGTGGAAGAATGCGATGAACTTATCAGCTGGTTCGGTGAAGGCAAGTATGTTGATATGGCAATGGAGCTTAAGATGCTTCATCAGCCTTTAAACGAGAAGCAGCAGGAAATGTACAACCACCGCATTGACGGAGTGGTCAGCGACAGCCGTTGGGAAGGAAAGAGAAATTCAAACGCTGTTTCTTCCGACAACGGAGAGACAAAGGTTATTCCTGAGATCCACGTTGGCGAAGCCCAGCCCGTTACAGAGGTTACTCCTTTGGACGAAGCGGTAGCTCTTTCACTCGGACACACCCAGGTTTACAAAGGAAATGTTCCTGAGCCCGAGATCAATGTTAAGACTATCGAAGTTAACGATTACAATACCATTAATCTCCAGGAGGCACTTGCCGAGGGAGTACAGGAAGTTCTTGAAAACGGCGTCACCGGCGTGATCCCCGATCTCCCCGTTAATCCTTATTTGAATCCCACCACCAAGAAGCTTGTGGGATTTGATGAAGAGACCGTTCTTAAGTCTGATACAAAAGAGATCCCCGGATCGGAAGATGATGAGATGTTCCCTCACATTGACTTTGATCCCAAGGCTTGGGACAAGGCGGTTGAAGAAGAATTATCAGAGAACAGCTTTGATGATGAACCTGCTTCAGACTACACTCAGTACCTTGGAGCAGTTGCAGATAAATTGCGTCAGACTCCCGATAGCGACAAGAGCAGAAGAGAAGCTATTGCCCGTTCTATCTTGGAGCCTATGTACAATTCCGATACGGTTAGTCTTTCTGCAGAGGAAGTTGAAAAAGAGATCGAGAGAGCTGAAGAGGAAGCTATCGTCAAAGAGGAAGCCCTTCTTGCACAGCCTCCCGAGCAGATCGCAACAGTACTTTCACAGGAGACCGACGGACAGATCAGATTCGTTGTTCCCGAAGCTCCTTCAACGGATAAACAGATCACCGGTCAGCTCAACATCAACGATGTCATGGCTGAGTGGGCCCGCATGAAGCGCGAGCACGAAGAACTTAACCGCAAGCAGTATCATGAACAGGTTAAGCAGCAGACCGGAGAACTCTTTGATGAGTTTGAGGCAGCAGCATTAAACGGCGTTCTTGAGACTCTTCAGAAAGAGGCAGAGGAAGCAAGTAAGCTTTCTGAGGAGATCCGGGTTGATTATGTCGGAACTCCCATGCAGACCTTTGAGCCCGATGCAACGGCTATCGGCGCGGAAGTTGCTGCAATGATGGATGAAGAAGTTCATTCAGAAGAAATTGTTGCCGATGATGCGGAAATGGCGGAGGAGGAAGTTCCTTCCGAGGCTGAAGTACAGGAAGCTCTTGCAGAAGAGATCACTGAAGATCAGACAGAAACTGAGGAACAGGCAGCAGCCAATGAACAGGTTGAGATTCAGGAAGAGGTAGCTTACGTCGAAGAAGCAAGCGACGAAGTAGAAGAGCTTGCAGAGATCGAGCAGCCTGAAGAATATGATGCTGAAGCTTATCCTGAGGCAGAGGAAGTATTCGAGACTTACGACGAGAACTATGAAGAGACCTATGATGAAGGTTATGAGTCATACGAGGAAACCTATGACGAGACTTATGATGAAACATACGCCGAAGAGGCAGAGGAAGTAAGTGAAACTGCTCCTGTAGAAACAGAAACTGCTGAAACGATTGAAGCTTCTGAGGAAGAAGAAACCGAAGAACCTTACGAATCCAACGTATTTGATATCTATACAACTGACGAGCGTTCTCCCATTGAAACAGAGAACCGTACCAAGAAGTTCTACGAAAAGAAACTGGAAGAGTCCAAGAAGAATGTCGCTCCCGAAGAAGAGGAAGACGATGATGAGTTTGTAAGAGAGCTCACCAAGGAAGAAAAAGAACTCTTCGGAGCTTATATCCAGAGTAAGTCAGCAAGAAAACAGCTTATCAATGCGCTTGAAAATGTAAGCATGGCTTCATACTCCGGAAACATTATATTAACCGGTGGTGATGGAACGGATACTTCCGATCTTGCTACCGCCATCATGAAGGATATTAAGCAGACCGATAGCAATTTCTCAGGAAAAGTTGCAAGGATCACAGGCGATAAGCTTAATGGCAAGAGAATACCAACGGTTATCAAACAGCTTGCCAATGGTGCTCTTATCGTTGAGAAAGCCGGTAAGATTTCAGCTGAAACCGCAACGGATCTTTACAGAAGTCTCGATCAGGAGAATCTTGGAATCGTGGTAACCTTTATCGATACCGAGAGAAATATCGAGAAGCTTATGAATCGTTGTCCCGCTCTTGAGCCTTTGTTCAACGTAAGAATGAACTTAAAGCCTTTGACAGCGGATCAGCTTGCTGAATTTGCGGTAAAATATGCTTATGAGAAAGAATACTCCATCGACGAGATGGGTATGCTTGCACTTCATACACAGATAACTTTGAGACAGACAGCCACACACTCTGTTAACATTGTGGAAGTAAGAGATATCGTTGACAGAGCAATTGAGAACGTTAGTAAGAAAAATGCAAGACATTTCTTTGATGTTTTGCTCGGAAAGCGTTATGATGAAGAAGATATGATAATCCTCGGGGAAAAGGATTTCAATTAGTATCAAAAGGGGCGCATATGGCTAAATCAAAAGAAGCTCTCGAAGAAAAGAAGGTTAAGGCATCAAAGGATAAGACAACAAAAAGTAAAGAAGCTACAGTAAAGACAAAAAAGACTGCAGCGGTAAAAAATTATAAAGTTGAGATCACGAAGGATGACATGTATCTTTTCGGAAACGGAACCCACTATGATATCTATAAAAAGCTGGGTGCCCATGTTTCGGAAGAAAACGGTCAGAAGGGCGTATACTTTGCGGTATGGGCGCCCAACGCCGTAAAAGTAAATGTCATCGGATCATTCAACGGATGGAACGAGGAAGCCCACACCATGACCAGGCTTGGAGATGTGGGAATCTGGGGGCTTTTTGTGCCCGGCATCGGACCCGGTGAGATGTATAAATATCTTGTTTTTGCCGAGGATGGAAGAAGACTTTACAAAGCCGATCCTTACGCTAATCAGGCCGAGTTCAGACCGGGAACCGCTTCTATTGTTGCAGATCTTGAGGGCTTTAAATGGGAAGATGCAAAGTGGTTAAAGGCAAGGGATGACAGAGATATCGAAGAGATCAACCGTCAGCCCATGGCCATTTATGAATGCCACATCGGTTCTTTCATGAAGCATCCCAACGGTACTGAAGACGGATTCTACAATTACAGGGAATTCGCCGACAGGATCGTAGAATATACCAAAGAGATGAAGTATACCCACGTTGAACTTATGGGTATCGCAGAGCATCCCTTTGATGGATCCTGGGGCTACCAGGTTACGGGCTATTATGCGCCCACATCAAGATACGGAACTCCCAAGGATTTTATGTACCTTGTCAATGAACTCCACAAGAACGGTATCGGAGTCATCCTTGACTGGGTACCTGCTCACTTTGCTACTGACGCACACGGTCTTGCAGAGTTCGACGGAAAATGTATCTACGAGCATCCGGATCCAAGGCTTGGAGAGCATCCCGACTGGGGAACAAAGATCTTTAATTATGCTAAACCGGAAGTTTCAAACTTCCTTATTGCCAATGTACTTTTCTGGTTGAGAGAGTTCCATGTTGACGGAATCCGAGTTGATGCCGTTGCTTCCATGCTCTATCTTGACTACGGAAAGAAGGATGGCCAATGGTTACCCAATAAGTTTGGTGGTAACAAGAATCTTGATGCCATCTGCTTCTTCCATCATTTGAATTCAGTTGTTAGAGGTACATATCCCGGCTTCCTTACAATCGCCGAGGAATCAACTGCATGGCCCCATGTTACAGGTGACATTGGTGATGATGAGAGCCTTGGATTTTCTTTCAAGTGGAACATGGGATGGATGCATGATTTCTGCGAGTACATGAAGCAAGATCCCCTTTATCGTAAAGGAAATCATCACGCACTTACCTTCGCCATGACCTACAACGAGAGCGAGAATTATATCCTTCCTCTTTCACATGACGAGGTTGTACATCTTAAGTGTTCAATGGTCAACAAGATGCCCGGCTATCAGGTGGACAAATACGCCAACCTTCGTGTTGGTTACACCTACATGTTCGGCCACGAAGGAAAGAAACTTCTTTTCATGGGTCAGGATTTCGGTCAGGAAAGAGAGTGGAGCGAAGCAAGAGAACTTGACTGGTTCCTTTTAGGCGAAAAGAACAATGCAGGAATGAAAGAGTATGTTAAGGACCTTCTTGAACTTTACCGTTCACACCCTTGCATGTACGAGATTGACAACAGCTGGAAGGGCTTTGAGTGGATGAACGCAGATGATGCGGACAGAAGCATTTATTCCTGGGTTCGCCGCGGAGAAAAGGACAGCAAGAACCTTCTCTTTATCTTAAACATGACTCCCATGAAGTGGGAGAATTATATGGTTGCAGTACCTAAGCTTAAGAAGTATAAGCTGGTGCTCAACTCCGATGATGCAAAATATGCGGGATGGGGAAATCCTGTTCCCACCGAGATCATGGCAGATAACAAGCCCTGCTGTTATCAGAAATATTCATTGACCTTGGATGTAATGCCATATTCTGCAGTAGTATTTGAATTTTAAGTAAACACCTATAAGGGAGTTATCAAGGTAAACAGTTTTGTTCAAAGAAAGAATGAGAAAGAAATATATATTTCCTATTCTCGGAATAATACTGGTTATTCTGGGTAATCTCCCTTTTTTTATTCTAAGAGAGAAGATTTCAATATCTGTCAGAGAGCAGTTTGACGGAGAGATCTTAGCTTATATTCTCGGCGCAAAGCATTTGTTTGACGGAACCGGGTTCTATCCGGAATTCATGGGAGGTATGCCATCCGATTCATTGACGCCTCCGTCCTATGCGATGCTTCTTTTGTTTAAAGTATTCTCACCTTTATACGCATATATAATAAATCAATTTATAGTAATGCTCTTTGGATTCCTGGGAATGTATCTTTGGGGCGTAAAGATTTCAGGAAAGAGATTTTTCTCTTTCTGCGCAGCTGTATTGTTTGCATTTCTTCCCTACTATACTGTATACGGATTGTGTGTCTCCGGAATCCCTTTTGTATTCTGGGCTTTTTATAGTCTTAAGGATGAACAAGAGAAGAGCGTCGCAAAATACGTAATCAGTTATCTGATCATAGCTATTTACGGTTTCGGATCATCACTGGTACTTTGCGGATTTGCTATCTGTGCATGTTTTGGCGTACTGCTTATAATAACCATTGTCAATGCTATAAAGAAGAAAGCATCAAGGAATGTTGTGATCAGGCAAACCGCAGGATTTCTAGAACTGGTTCTTGTATACTTGGTAATGAACAAGGATCTTATCCTTCAGATAGTAAAGCCTGAAACCGGTTATGTTTCTCATAAGACCGAAATAATTCATACTACAACGGAGTTATGGAGCTCCTTTGCAGAACTGTTTATAAAGGGAAGCATTGCCGTCCCCAGCCTTCATTTTTTTATTGTAGCAGTAGCACTTGCGGTTATTGTTATAGGAGCGGTTGTCTTGATAATAAAGGGGATTGCTAAGAAAGATATCTACGTAAAGATACTTAAATTTGTTACTTTGGCAGCAGGCATCGCATTGTTTTCATCTTTTTGGCATACGCCCTTTATAGCTGATAAGCTAAACAGTATGGATAGCGCAGTTAAAGCCTTTCAGATTGACAGGTTTTACTGGATGTATCCTTTCATCTGGTATTCGGTTTTGGTATTGCTGGGGGCTTTAGCAGAGTCAGTTTTGAAAAAGTACAAGATAGGAATTATCCTTTGGTTACTCCTTCTTTTACCTTGTTCTATATATGTTCTTAAAGAAAGTGCATTTAAAGAGAATGTGCTTGAGTTTGTAAGAAAGAATTCAACTGCTCTTACCTGGGAAGCATATTTTTGCGAGAAAGAATTCAAAGATATTGCGGATTATATCGAGGAAAACGAGGGATTAAAGCAGGATGAATACAGGGTGGGAAGCCTTGGAATCGAGCCGGCAGTGGCTGTATATAATGGATTTTATTCCATAGATGGTTATTCAAATAATTACGACGTGGAATATAAGCACAGATTTAGAAAAATTATTTCAAAAGAGTTGGAAAAAAATGAATATAACCGTCAGTACTTTGATGATTGGGGAAACAGATGCTATTTGTTTTCTTCGGAATATTATCTCAATCCCTTGTTAACAAGATACGAGTATGCTTCATTCAATGACCTTGAATTTGATACAGAAGCGTTAAAAGAAATCGGCTGTAAATATTTATTCGCAGCCGGTGAGATAGCAAATGCTGAAAGCAAAGGATATAGACTTGTTAAGACATTTGATGGATATGGATATACCTATTTCATCTATTTGTACGAAGTCTTATAGTTGCATAGCCCGACTGCAGCATAGGGAACGAGGAAAATGCTGTAGGGGAATATATATCTGGAGTTAGCTTCCCAAAGCATGTGGAAAAGAAAACCTCCGAAAATATATATAGCACCGATAAGTATAAAGAATGCGAAGCTTGAAGCGGTTTTTCGTTCGTTCAAGATAGTCTTTATAAAGAATAGAAAGACGCCAAGGTATATGATCGTCTGGTAAAGATCGGAATAGATGATAAACATATCTCCAACCTTTCCTTCGTAGAGGCTGACAAAGAATGATGAGCGTTCACTGAGAGTTGCCCAGGTTGCCTGCCTTGAAGCGTAAGTTCCGTCAGACCACTGTGAAAGGTATTTCTTTAAGTAGAAATCAAAAGCGTAGGAGGGATTTTCTTTAAAGTAGTTTAATCTCTCGGAAATAGCAGCCTTGCTAATTTCGTTAGCTTTTTCGGAATCAAAACCGCTTTCTTCGTATGTAAGAAAGTTGAAGCCGTTGTACCATCCGGGGCCTCTGTCTGCTTCCTGCATACCCATGGCTATGTAGGATGTGGCTGTTACACCGGTATATGTCTTGTCATGAACTTTGTTTTCATATATTTTTATAGTAAGGGGCAGGACAAGGCAGGAACATATTATAGTTACTGCCATTAGGCCGAGGTAACGTACTTTCTTAGCTCTAAAGGTTTCAACAAAAAGAACTATTGAAAGAGCTATGATGAAGACCAGGCAGTTCTTTCTAAGGAATACAGCTGCGGAAGAAAAAACTATAAGTCAAATCTAATTTGGAAGTACTGCTTTTGAGAATATCCGATGGTTATTACTGACCTTTTCCCGGAGCATGATGCGAACCAGAAAGAATATGGCCCCGGATATCATAAATGATGAAGGGATTTCACCGTAAATAAACGAAGTATAAAGAATGAAGGGCAGGTTTAAACCTGCAAGAACGAGATATACAAAGCAAATAAATGATACTTTGTCATTGTTCTTAAATAAAAGCTTAAGCGTAAAGTATTGAAAGGCAACAAGCCCGCAGGCTATCATTCCAAACATTATCTTTAACGCATGAAATGCGGGATAAGGAAAATGTATAAGGTTCAGGATCTTCAGGGGCAGGATAAGGAAAGTGACCATTCCTATCTGCTGGGGGTAATAAGAAAGATAGGAATCAGAGCCTGTCACAAATGAGAAATCTCCGCTTGCAGCGTTTTGCGCCATTGTATAAACAGTCATGGCATCGGCAGCGGGAGCAGTCATTCCAAAGAATGCGATCACGACGGATGCAAAAAAGATCCATACAAGTGTGATTACAAAGAAAATCTTTCCTATATCTGTTTTCTTTTTTGTATATAGAAATGAAACAAGATAAAACAGTAGCCAGACAAGAAGGAAAGCACCGCAGGCGATCAGAGGAAAATCCCATTTATATAGGACTTTCTGAGATAAAATATCATCGATATAAGCACTGGAAAGAATAGCTGTAGCAAATAAAAGCCCAAAGAAAACTGCAAAAGTCCAAACGCCTATATTATCGAAGATTTTATAAATCTTAGATGTTTTTGATGATGTGATATTATTATTCATAAACTTCGCCATGTGTTTTATTGATCGTAATAGTGATCATGTTGATAGTAATTATATCAGATTTAAGGTAAAGCAGTAAATGAAATGTCTTAAGAACAGAGGGTTTATCCTCTTTTCAATCGTAAATTCTATATTTTTAGCATTCCAGATCGCCGGGTTCGCACTGGCGCGTAATCCGAGACTTGAGTGGAATCTTTCTTTTGTTTTGATCCTTGTGTTTGGAAGCGTGATCCCGGGAACGGTATTGGGAGTGTTTGTTGCTTGGTTTTTGAAGCATCTCCGGGAAAAGAAAGAAGCTGCCATACATAAAAAGTATGAGGACGGCTGGCTTGTTGAAGGTTATAGGACACTGGGGGATTCTATGGATAAAAAGGTACCCCCTGCTTCACTGGCATGGTTGATCATTCTTGTATCTTATGTCCCGGCCTTTTTAGCATATTATCCGGGAATCTGTGCCTACGATTGTTACATTCAGCTGGATCAGATCATTTACGGTAGTTGGAATGAACATCACCCAATCCTTCATACTCTTGTTATTAAAGCATTCTGGATGCTTGGAGAAACCATTGGTGATGTTAATGTTGGAATAGCATTTTTTGGTTTGTTCCAGCTTTCGTGTCTTTCCGGTTCCTTTGCATTCTGTATTCATATGATCAAAAAAATGGGTGCAGGTAAGGCTTGGTATTGGGTCCTTACAGGTTTCGGAGCATTATTCCCCTACAACGTATTTGTAGGATTGTCTGTAACAAAAGCAGGATTGTTTGCAGCTTCATTTTTGCCTGTACTGGTCCTTTTGCTGTATTTCTTCTACGAGAGAAGAGACAGTCTCAGACTGAAAAAGGAAGATATTCTGTATATTTTATTTTTGATACCATCCGTTGCATTCAGAAATAATGCAAGATACCCTATCATGGTGTTGATCGCAGTATTCCTTATAGCAGCCATTGTAAGAATGATCGCAAAGAAAGAAGTCTTCTATTCATATTTTAGACTCTTCCTGACGACACTTACCGGATTTATTATTTCTATGGCGCTGGTAACAACTGCAAGCCAGATGTTAAACGCTCAGCAGGGTGACAGAAGAGAAATGCTCAGTGTTCCTGTTCAGCAATTGGCGAGAACCGCCGATTACCACAGCGAGGAAATGTCTTCCGGGGATATGGATGTGATCAATGAATTCATTCTTGATGAAGCATGGAGACTTTATGATCCTGTGATTTCAGATCCGGTCAAGAGACACGTTAATACCTGGTATGCTCTTCATTTCCCTAAGCAGACAGCGGAAACCTATTTAAGATTATTGAAGGAGTATCCTTCGGAATATATTGACTCTTTTCTTGCCAATAATGCCGGATATCTGTATATAGGAGACAGAACCTGCCTTACTGTATATGGAGATGCTCCGGGACATGGGTTTGTTCAGACGGATTGGGCGGATGATATGTACGCTTATGGGGCATCACATGAATCATTGATCCCTTGGCTTTATAATATTCTTGAGAAGATGAATTCGGAGAACATCCTTCAAAGGATCCCTCTTATTGGAATGTTCTTTGTTCCCGGATATGTTCTTTGGTGCTTCATCTATTTTGCAGTAGTTTGCTGGTACAGAAAGAGAGATCCTTTGGTTATTTCTATTGTGCTTGCAGTCCTGTTTATCGGAACATTGCTCTTGGGACCTACCGTTCAGATGAGATATATTTATCCTGTATGGATTTTCCTGCCGTTTCTGGCAGCGGTGGTCTTCGGAGAAAAAAGAGTGAAGTCCGATAGTTAAGAAAAATTATATTCATACCGAAATAAAAGATGAGTTCAGTGCAGCTCATCTTTTTTAATGGGGTAAATTATGAAGATAAGTTTTCAGAATCAGGACATTAAGCAGAGTGAAAAAATAAATACTCTTTCAAATAAGACCGGATCATCCAAAAAGGTTGATGCGGGAGCCAAGGCAGCAGTCTTTGAAAAAGAAAATCCCAAGGACAGCAAGTTAAACAGCCTTCTGCCCGGCGCGAGTGATAAGAACAAAGTTAAGAAATCTCTCACTGACCTTAGAGACGAGGCCGGTGCTTTTGACGCGTCCGTAAATATGAACTACAGAGTGGTGCTTTCTAACACACTTTCACCCAAGGACTATGCGAAAGCTCAGGAGCAGGGATTTGATCACTATACGATGGATCCCGATGATGTTGTTACCATCCAGGACCGCATTAAGGCTGAGGTTGCCAAGGGCGGTGAAGTGATCATTGGTTATAATGATTCAATGGATGAGGATGTTCTTGCTGAAGCGCTGGGAAGCGAGACTTTGGCAAGGAGCATGGAACGTGCATATGCTGAAGCGGACCTTCCTTTATCAGAAGAAAACATCGAGGATGTGGTAAAAGCAAAGAATCTTGCAGATTCCCTTACTGTTCCTACTGAAGATGCGGCAGTATATCTTATAGAAAACGATCTTGACCTCAGCATTTGGGGATTATATCTTTCTGAAAACAGCGGAAGTATTTCTTCTAAGGATTCTTTTATTTTTGATACTACAAGAGAAGTTCTCCCTGCAAAGAAAGAAACAGACCTTACAAGAACTGAGAATGCAGGACTTCTCGAGCAAGTAAAAAATATCGTCAAAGAAGCAGGATATGAAGAAAACTCTAAGGAAGCTTTATGCGCGGCACAGTGGCTTCTTGATAAGGAACTTCCTGTTAATAAGGAGTCCATTGATAAGTACCTTGAACTTGGAAAAGTAGAATTCCCTATTTCCGACAGGGAACTGGCACGTATATCTGCAAACGCCGTGGCTTCCGGAGAAAAGCCCATAAACGGAAAGCTTATTCAGAATGAAAAGAGAATCGAAACCATCCCTGAAAAAGCTGTCAGATTGGAGCAGTATTATTTCTCAGAGGAAGCGGAAAAGACTATCACTGCAAGGATCCATCTTGAAGAGATCAGACTTTCAATGACTGCTGAAGTCAATATAAAACTTCTTGAGAGTGATTATTTTATTGATACAGCGCCTATTGAGGAATTTATAGAAAGCCTTAAGGAAGCCGAAAAACAGGTTGCTTCCGGATACTTTAAGAATCTTACCGAAAATGAAGGTGAGGCGGTTGAGAAATACCGTCTTATGAACGAGGTAAACAGGGCTGTTTCCGAAGTTAAGGAAGCACCCGCCTTAACCGTTGGCACCTTTACGAATAAGACATTTGAAGATGTAACCTTTGGTGAATTTAGAGATGAGGCTGTTAAGTCAAGAGACTCCTATGTAAAGGCCGGCGAGAGTTATGAAGCGCTAATGACTGCGCCCAGAAGCGACCTTGGCGACAATATCAAAAAGGCATTCTCAAATGTTACTTCTCTTGCAAGAGAAATCGGAGTTGAGACAAGTGAAGATAACCTAAGGGCCATCCGGATCCTTGGATATAACAGCATGGAGATTACCCGTGCAAATGTCGAAAGGATCTCGGAGGCAGATATCTTTGTAAGATCTATCATCACAAAGATGAACCCTGCCGCTGTTCTTAACATGATAAGAGAGGGCGTAAACCCTCTTGAGACAAGCTTTGCAGAGCTTAACACATATTTCGATTCACAGCAAACCGGTGGTTATGAGCAGACTGCAAAGAGCTACAGTGAATTCCTTTACGGACTTGAGATGCAGGACAATATTACTCCCGAAGAAAGAGAGTCATATATCGGTATTTACCGTTTGATCCGTCAGGTTGAAAAGTCTGAAGGCGCAGCTATCGGTACACTTCTTGACGAGAGAGCACAGCTTTCTTTCAAGAATCTTTTGACAGCTGCAAGAACCAGAAGATTCCGCGGTATTGATGTGAGAGTGGATGAGTCCACCGGCGGAATCAGGGAACTTGTTAAAGCAGGAACCGATATAATGGATCAGATCGGAAAGGCTTTTGAAGGAAGAAGATTCGAAGAGGAAAATGCGGATTTAAGGAAAGCTCTTGATACTTCTGCTGAGAATGCAAATATTCTTGATAGAGCTGATATTTCAAAAACTGCGGAAAACCTTGTAGCCATTGAGAATCTTTTGGAGAATTCCAACGCTCTTTACGATGAACTTTTAAAGTATGAGAAGACAGAGAAGAAAGTTCGGGATGCAGCAAAGTTGTTTGCTGAGGATAGTTCTTTCGAAGACTTTGATAAAACCTATGATGAGGCAACATCAGAAATATATGATGCTACGGAGGAATTGGCAGAGGAGCCTGAGACCTATCTTGATCTTAAGTCTCTTAGCCTCGTAAGAAGAGAACTGGGACTGTCCATTAAGATCTCGGATATAACAGATCCTCTGGCAGATAGAGATTATGTGATCCCTATGGAGTTTGGGGATGAAATCTCAAAAGTCAGACTTTCCTTCAGAAGAGCAGGTGGAAATGCCAATGTCAGCATTAATACTGTAATTGAGGATGAGGAGATTCAGGCATACTTTGAACTTAGCCACGGTATTCTTGAAGGATATCTTGCTCAAAACAGTGAAAACGCTCTTAAGAAATTAAAAGCGGTCGCCGATATATTTGGTGAATCCCTGAAGGAAGACGGTAATTTTAACGATATCACCTTCACAGGGCTTCCGGTTATTAAGCCGGATATGCAAAACAAAAAAGCAGTTTTAAGCGAAAAGAATAAACCGGGCAAGGATGCACAGGTTAATGTTTCAGATGGATCTGAAAGAAGAATTTTACTGCAGGTAACAAAGGTATTTCTGCAGGTTCTCGGAAGAGCTTGATCTTCCGAGGGCTTCGTTACCTACGAAAGGAGCCATCATGAGAATTAACTACAATGTATCCGCAATGCTTGCGAATAACACTCTCACAAACAGCAATAATGCACTTTCAAAATCTATTCAGAGATTATCCTCAGGATTAAAGATCAATTATGCAAAAGACAATCCCGCGGGACTGGCCATGGCAAAGAGAATGAATGGTCAGATCGTGGGTACCGGTGTTGCAAAACAGAACTCTAATGACGGTATTTCTGTTATTGAAACAGCTGATGGAGCATTATCAGAACTCCATGACATGCTTCACAGAATGAGCGAACTTGCTACAAAAGCAGCTAACGGAACCAATACTGACCGCGACAGAGAGATCATTCAGAACGAGATCGCAGAGCTTAAAAAAGAAGTTGCCAGGATCTCAAAAGATACTCAGTTTAACGGACAGAATCTCCTTGACGGAAGTTATGATTACAAAGGATATTCATCCAATACCAGCGTACGTGTTGCAACAATTAATTCTGAAGTTGCACCCGGAAAGTATACTGTTAACTCAATTTCCTGGTCAGTAAAGGATGCGGCAGCCGGAACACTTGAAGTGACTTCAATCAGCTTATCCGGAGATTTCCCTTCAGGTATCACTCTCGGAAACGTTTCTATGATCGATAATTACATCACTATTCGTCATGAGTCAGGTTTTGAAATGACTTTGGACATCGAGGAAAGCCTTGTATTTGATGACGATGATAATGCAAAATCCGGTACCGTCAGCAATGCAGATCTTACCTGCACCAATATCGGTCCCATGAGATTACAGGCAGGTTCAAACGAGGGCCAGATAATCTCAGTTGAGATCCCTGCGATGAGCCTCGGAAATCTTGGAATCGGACATTTGGATGTCTCTACTGAGGAGAAGGCAAGTTATGCCATGGAGAGACTTAAGAGTGCGACTCAGTTTGTCAGCAGCGTAAGAGGTAAGCTTGGTGCTTATCAGAACAGACTTGAATCAGCGGTTGATAACCTTGGTGTAGTTGAAGAGAACATGACCAGCGCATATTCAAGGATCATGGATGCTGATATGGCTGAGGAAATGACTCAGTACAGCACCCAGAATGTTATCGTTCAGGCCGGAACCAGCGTGCTTGCCCAGGCTAACGAGCGTCCTTCAATGGTTCTTCAGCTTTTACAGTAAGGGATTAGTTTATGGACAGCGAAAAAAAGCAGGAATATACAAGACGTGTTGCTCAGGCCAACTCTACTGAGCTTGTGGTCATCATATATGACATTGCCCTTGACTATATCGAGGAGGCAAAAAACGAACCCGGTGGTCGACCACCAGGTTTGTTTCCTATATATATAGAAAGAATACAAAATTGTATCTATGAACTTTTGGAAAGTTTGAATTACGAGTATGAACTTGCCTTAAACCTTAGAAAACTCTACGGTTACTGCTTGAGAAGACTGGCTTCTTCCGCAGCCTCTTTGGATAAAAAAGGCTTAGAGGATGTGGAAAAAGTCCTGAAACCCTTGCGGGAAGCCTATTCCAAGGTGGTTTCCGAGAACAAAAAGGGACCTGTTATGGGAAATTCCCAGACCGTTTTTGCCGGACTGACTTATGGCAAAGAAGAGCTCATCGAAAGTTTAAGTACAACAACAAATCGAGGATTTTTTGTATAAATTTTCGTGATGACATATAAATAAGAACAGACTTATGCAGTGAAAAAGCCTTTTATGCAAAATTACTAACGACGCAAATCCAGTGTATATATGGATTTGCGTTTTTTTGTTATATTGGAGTATCCGCTTATAAGCTAAAAGTATTATTCAAAATGACGGTTTTTTAAAAAGCTATTGCGCATTTAAAATTCCGGTGATATATTCAGCCATGTTTCAAAAAACGAGCTATGCGGTCTAGGTTTTATTCGTAGCTCAAAGTTCTAAATAGTCCTTAAAGAGTTTCACTTTAGTTACACAGTTTTTTAGCAGCTAAGAAAAAATTGTTTTTTTCGGGGGAAAAAAGGATGTTTTTTTTGTGCCCTTTATTAGGTGTTGCCTGTTTGTGGGATTGCACCTTGCGAAGGATCCCAAATTTCCTGCAATTCATCATTTTCGGTCTCGGATTGATATTGGCGTATCAACGGGGAGGAATGATGCAGGTTGCATGGTATGTTCTTGAGTTTGTTTTGATGACAGCCCTTTTCTACGGCTTCTTCAAAATCGGCATGATCGGCGGAGGAGATGTAAAGCTGTTTGCAGTATGCAGCGGTTTCTTTGAAAAGGACAGGATCCTTTTCTTCCTGCTCTTTGCTTTTGCAATCGCCGCTGTTATCGGAGTAATAAAGCTTGTTTTGCAAGGAAAGCTCAAAAGCAGAATGAATCACTTTCGCAGGTATGTCACGAACACGCTGATTGATTTTCAGATTAACGGTAAAAGGAGTAAACCAAAGATTTATATGACTGACAGAGAAGAAAAGATCAAAAACGGTGTTGCCATGAGCGGCCCGGTTCTCATCAGTGCTTTGATGCATCTGGGAGGAATCTACTAGCCATGAGAAAGCAACCATTGTTTGTTTTGTACGACAAAGAAGAAGAATACACCTTCCTTATGGCGGACTTCATGAGAAACTATCCGGGAGTTCCCTGGAAGATACACGCTTACACCAGAGAAAAGGACTTGCTGGCAAAGGAAGCGGACAAGGAGATTAAGATCCTTGCGGTATCTGAAAGGTCTTATACACCGGAGATCAAAAGTTTAAAAGCCGAGAGAGTTTTGATCCTGGGAGAATCCGGTTATAAGTTTGAGGAACCGATGGAGACGATAGACAAATACCAATCTGCTGAAGCAGTGGTACAAATGTTCTTTCAGGTCTATCTTGAGATCGCAGGTGAGCAACCGGGAAGAATAACAGATGGAAATAAAACAAAGTTCATCGGAGTATATTCGCCAATCAAGAGATGTTTGCAGACTACGCTTGCCTTAACCATGAGTGAGATACTGGCGGAGAAGAAAAGGACGTTGTACCTCAGCTTTGAAAACTACAGCAGCTTTGTAGAGACTGAAGGGAAGATCGGTGATCTTGACCTGTCGGACCTTGTGTACTTCATGAGTGTCGACAACGAAAAATTTAGGTTAAGACTTCAGTCTTCGTTGAAACAGCTAAATGAACTTGTCTACGTGCCACCAATGAGATACGGTCAGAATCTTCTGGGAATTTCCGAAGAGGAATGGCTGATGCTCCTTCGCAAGATCAGTGAGTCGGGCCTTTTTGATTACGTCATCATGGATCTGACGGATTGCATCCAGGGACTGCCGGAGATCTTGAGGATCTGCAGCAGGGTATACACGGTGGCGAAGGAGGATTCGATCGCAAAGGTGAAGATGATGCAGTATGAGAACATGCTGAGCCAGAGGAAATATAACGATGTCCTTGAGAAGACCGAACGCTTTGTATTCCCTAAGTTCCATTACATCCCTGTAACTCCGGATGAATACAATCACGGTGAGATGGCGGATTTCGTCAGGAACAAGATGCAGCTCGGAGGAGCGTTCTGATGGAGTACAGTGATTTAAGACAGAACCTCAAAGAAAGGACACAGGAAAGGATCGACTTTCGAAGGGACTTCTCGGATGAGGAAGTCAGGGACATCATCGATGAGGTCATCGTTTCTTCAGAAGAGACTGCGCTGGTCAACCTGAAAGAAAGACGAAGGCTTCGCAAAGATATTTTTGATTCCTTGAGAAAACTGGATGTACTTCAAAAGTATGTGGATGATCCAACGGTTACTGAGATCATGATCAACGGACTGGAAAGCATTTATGTTGAGAAAGATGGATATCTGAAAAAGACCGGGGACAGATTTGAGAGCGAAGAAAAGCTGAGGGACGTAATTCAGCAGATCGTTGCGGGATGCAACAGAGTTGTTAATGAGTCCTCCCCCATAGTGGATGCAAGGCTTGATAATGGCTCAAGAGTAAACATTGTCATGAATCCGGTTGCTTTAAACGGTCCGATCATAACGATCAGGCGATTCCCCGATAAGCCACTGACAATGGAAAAACTAATTGCAGTTGGTGCCATCACTGAAGAGGCGGTGTCCTTTTTAAAAATGTTGGTGAGAGCAAAATACAACATTTTCATCAGCGGCGGAACCGGAAGCGGGAAGACAACTTTTTTAAACGCTTTGTCCGGATTTATCCCGGGAGATGAAAGAGTGATAACCATCGAGGACAGTGCGGAACTTCAGCTTCAGGGAATCGGAAATTTGGTCAGGCTTGAAACGAGAAACAGCAATACCGAAGGCTGCGATCCCATCAGTATCCGAGATCTTATAAAGTCATCTCTTCGAATGAGACCGGACAGGCTGATTATCGGAGAGGTGAGAGGAGCCGAAGCATGGGATCTTGTGGTTTCGCTTAATACCGGACACGATGGTAGCATGAGCACAGGGCACTCTAACAGTTCCAAGGATATGATATCAAGACTTGAGAATATGGTGCTGATGGGGGCGGAGATCCCACTCAATGCGATTAAGCAACAGATTGCATCAGGACTGGATATCATAGTTCACCTCGGAAGACTGAGGGACAAGACCAGAAAGGTGATGGAGATAACGGAAGTTTTGGGATATGAAAATGGAGAGATCATTACAAAAACGCTTTATAAATTTGATGAGACCGGAACCAGCTTTGAAGGAAAGGTTCTTGGAAGGCTTGAAAAGAAATGCAATTTGCAAAACACAGGAAAGCTCCGGCTCGCCGGACTATCACCTTCCCAATTGGAAAAAGGGTGAAAGGGAACTGGCAATCTTTAAAAGCATTTTGGTCATGGGACTTTTATCTTTCCTGTTTTACAAAAGCGTTTTCGCAATGTTGCCAATGGTTATAGTAGGCATTCTATTTTACAAGAAGTTCAAAAAAGAAAAAGTAGCAGCAAACAGGAGAATTCTTGAAAACCAGTTTAAGGAATGTATCTTGTCAGTGTCCACATCCCTGGGTGCGGGATATTCCACGGAAAACGCATTTAAGGCGGCAAAGCCCGACATGCTGGAAATGTTTGGAGAAGAGTCACCTATGGTCCTGGAGCTGAGCATGATCCAAAGAGGGCTAAAGATGAACATTCCTCTTGAAGATCTTTTAAAGGATCTGGCGCGTCGCTCCGGCAGTGGTCATCTTGAGCAGTTTTCTGAAGTATTTGAGATCGCTAAAAGAAGCGGAGGAAGCATGTCGCGGGTAATAAAAACCACAGCTGAGTTGATGGCAAGGGATATTGATGCTCGAGATGAGATCGATACGGTTCTAAGCGGAAAGAAGATGGAAACAAATATCATGAAGCTTGTTCCCTTTGGAATATGTCTTTATATCAGCATAAGTAGTCCCGGTTATTTTGACAGCCTTTACGGTAATCCAAAAGGAATTCTTATCATGACTATATGTCTTGTATTATACGTAGCGGCGTATTTTATGAGTGAAAAGATTCTTGATAAAGTCAGCAGAGAAGTGTAGGCGAAAGGAATTTAGATGTATGGTATAGCACCGGTGATAATGATATTTCTCTTAAGCATGTGGCTTATGGGAAAGCATAAACACTGCAGTTCGGATAAAAAAGGTATCAGTAAGTTTTTTGATCTGGCAGCAGGCCAATTGATGTGGCTGTTTTGCCGTTTGTCAAAGAAGAACAAAAGAAAAAGCGGTTTGGGAGACGGATTTTTTATAAAAAGATCGTCGGTTATGGGAAATCTCGTAAAGCTGCATCCCGGAGAAAAACGGGAAGAAATCTATTACAGATACGTTCGGGAAAAAACCGCCTTTTCGCTTATGATCCTCAGTGCCGGAACAATGATCGGCCTTGGGGCGAGTTTAAACCATAAAAGCGAAGGGATATATTACTTTCTTTTCGCGTGCTTGCTTTCGGTAGTGATTTATGTTCTTAAGGATAAGGACTTGGCTGCGAAAGTAGATGAGAAAAAGAGAATGCTTCGAGTCTTGTATCCCGGGATGCTTGAAAAGATGGTCATGTATATGGAAGCAGGGATGACCGTAAGGGGAGCGTTTTTAAAAGTGGCATCGACGTTGGATGAAAAAAGTCCTTTGTACGATGAAATGGTAATGACAATCCGCGAATTAAAAAGCGGTGCATCTCAGGAAGAAGCATATGGCCGCTTCGGAAGGAGATGCGGAATGGAAGAATATATAAGAGTAGCATCGCTTTTAAGTCAAAGCTTGGTCAGAGGAAATAAAGATTTGCTCATCAGACTCAGGGAAGAGGCGGAGGATGCGCTGATCAGAAGAGTCAGAGACAGTAAAAAAGCAGGTGAACAGGCATCAACAAAACTGTTATTGCCAATGGTTATCATCCTGACAGTGGTAATGGTAATGATCCTAATGCCGGCATTTTCAAACATTAATGTATAAGGACGCATTAATGGTTTTGGATATGATATGGCAGCAGGTCAATTATATAAATCTTTAAAAAGGAGGAAAGCATTTTGGAGCTTAAGAATTTGTCCGATCTTTGGACTGACGAAGACGGCATGGGCACCGTTGAAGTGATTTTGATAATCGTTGTTCTTGTTGGCCTTGTTGTTATCTTCAGAGAACAGATAACCAAGATCGTAAACAGTCTGTTTAAAAAGATCACAGATAAAACAGACGATTTCTAGGAAAGGTAAGGATCATGTCGCAGAAGAAAAGCACAGATTTTTTGAAACAAGAGAATATGCGACAGGAAGAGAACGGCTATATGACTGTTTTTTTGACACTGATCATGACAGTTCTCCTTTCATTATGCCTTACCCTTATTGAAGGTACCAGAAGCAATGCCGCCCGTATGGAATCTTTACTGGTATCCAACATTGCGGTTGACAGTGTAATGGCTGAATATCACCGAGAGTTGGCAAAACAATTCAACATTTTTGCAATTGACGATTCATACGGCACATCAAAGGCATGCTTAGAAAATACAGAAAGCCACTTGGCGGGCTATCTGAATAAAAATTTAAACGGCTCAGACTTTCTGTTTTCGTCACTTCTTTACAGAGATTTCCTGTCTCTGGGGGCGAAAAAGTCTGAGCTGGAAGGTGTTCTTTATCTTTCAGACGAGGGAGGAAAAGTATTCAGACGCAGAGCATACGAAGCTATTAAGGACGACTGCGGCATTGCTTTGTTGTCGGAACTCGCAGAATCCGTCAAGTTCATAGAGGACAATGGGCTTGAGGAAATGAACGTTTATGAGGAAATGACAGCTCTTCAAAAGGAGATCTCAGGGGGAGATTCCGAGAAAAATGAATTGATAAAAGAAAGTAGATCGCTGGGGATCGATATTTATACCCCCAAAGAAGATTTGTCGTTCTCAAGCCCTTTATTCTTTTATCAATATGTAGATGATATCAGCAAGCTTTCAGAGGAAACGATCGATTCATCCATGCTTTATTCCAGTAGGAAGAAAAGCGGTCTAACTAATTCAGGAAACCTTCATCTCGAGGAAACAAATTCTATAGAACATTCTATTGAACGATTTGTTTTTGATGAATACTTGCTAAGGTATCTCGGAAGATACATGAAAGAAGGAGATGATGATGCACTCAAGTATCAGGTTGAATACCTGATCGGAGGAAAAGGATCAGATCTTGATAATCTGACGATCGTGGTCAGTCGCATCCTGGCAATCAGGTTTGCAGCGGATTTCATGTATATATTAGGTGATAAAGACAAATGCGATCTGGCTTATGCCATGGGCGTTGCTATCTCCGTATTTACATACACGGAAGGAATGGAAGATGTCTATAAGAAACTGATCCTTATGATGTGGGCGGGAATGGAAGCCCAATACGACTTAAGATGTATACTCGCAGGCTCAAGGATTGAGCTGGCAAAAACATCGGAGACCTGGCATACAACTCTTATCAATTCTCTTTCGGGAAAAGAAAGGGAAACCAAAGGTGATGATACGGGACTTTCCTATGATGATTATTTAAGAATCTTCATGCTCATGATGAATGAAGACCTTTTAACTGCCAGGGCAATGGATATGGTTGAAGCAGATATCAGGCTGACGGAAGGAAATGAAAGCTTTCGTATAGATGCCTGCCTAGATACGCTTGCAGTTAATATTGAAACATACAGTAAATTTGGATATGAATACGATTTCCATATAAGAAGGAAATATGAATGATGACGAGGCGCGATGAAGTTCTTTTTACTAAATAATAAAAATAGGTATATGCACACTTCTTCGGGGTTGAGATTTAATAACAGAACAGTAAAAAGAACTTCACCGCGTTTTGTCAGCGGCAGCATGACCGTCGAAACCGCCATAGTTCTTCCGCTTTTTTTATTCTTCTTTATAAATCTTTTAAGCAGTATAGAAATGATACGCTTGCACGGGAATATTGCCATGGCTCTTCACGATACCGGAAGCAAGCTAAGTTACTATGGTGCTTTTCTGACAGATCCCGTTAAAGACATGGGTAAGACCGGTCATAGGGAAATCGATGATGGGGATTCTCCCGACGAACAATCAGAAAAAAAGGAAAACAAAAAGAGTGAAGATAACCTTGCGAAAAGTCTTTTAAAAGAGATAGGTGATCTATCTGTTTCATATATATATGTAAAGAATAAAATGATCGACTATCTGTCTGAAGACTATCTGGATTCTTCACCACTACAAGGCGGTACCGACGGATTATGTTTTATTGAAAGTGAGATTTTTTCGGAGGAAGACACAGTGGACATAGGGGTGACCTATGAAGTGAGTCCGCCCATAGAGATTGGGAAGCTTTTTTCTTTTAGGATGTCCAACAGATACTATGCACATCTTTGGAATGGGTATGATGTATCAAAGGGAAAGGACGACGAGAACGAAGATAACCAATGGGTATACATTACAAAAGACTCTGAAGTTTATCATCTGACAACCCGGTGTACACATTTGAGCCTGTCTGTCAGGCCGGTATCTTATTCAAATTTAAAGAATGAGAGAAACACAGACGGAGGCAAATACTCAAGATGCTTTATCTGTGCAAGAGGAAATGCTCCGGATGTTATTTATCTTTGTGATGAGGGTGATAAATATCACTATTCAAGAGACTGTTTTACTTTGAAACGAGAATATAGCGCTGTGAAATTAAAGGAAGTGGAGAATACCCACAGACCATGCAGCAGATGTGGAGGAAAAGAGACAAGTGAGTATAACGCTTCCGAGGATCATTATGGAATCCTTGCTTATTGCGATGTCGGTGCCTGACATAAAGAAAAAGAAAATACCGGTTTGGATGCTCATAGTAACCGCATCCCTGACGATACTGATGGCTGTATTGAGCGTGATCGGAAATACGGGATGGTTAGTAAAACTTGTGGGCATGGCAGCAGGCTTGCTCCCGGGGGCAGCCCTGATCCTTCTCGGAAAGATCACAGGAAAGGTAGGCCTCGCAGACGGAATCATTCTTTCGGTGATAGGAGCACTTGAGGGTTACATGGGAGCCATAGCCGTTCTTGCTGTTTCCTGTTTCATCATGTCCATTCCGGCAATGATCCTTTTAGCTTTAAAGAAGGTAAGAAAAGAAACGGCCATGGCGTTTGTTCCATATATATGTGTGGGATATCTAATCTGGATCATAATGCTTGGGTAACGGGTGATGCATGAAGAATAGAATACAAAAACGAAACAGCAAAAAAAATAAAACCTGTAAACACAGAGCAAAAACCAATGGTTACTTTACGGTTGAGGCGTCGATACTGCTCCCCTTTGTGCTTGGTGTGATCCTTCTTGTGATCTATTTATGGTTCTTCGCCTATGACAGATGTCTTATGGAACAGGATTATGCCATGGTGCTTATAAAGGGAATCTATACTTCAGACCTTACGCCGGAAGAAAGAGTCGGATATGTAAAAGAACTGGCGGATAAGACTTACAGAGAAGAGTATTACGGATGGAATTTCGGTGAAACGAAAATCACGTATGACTTGGGACGAATGAAAATAGAAGGGGACGGTTACCTTGAGTTTCCCTTTAAAGGTTTGAATTTTTGGAGTGAAGATAATACATGGTCGTCTACCGCATCCCATGAGGGAAGCGTGATAAAGAAGATCTTGGGAATAAGAACATTTAGAAAAATACTTAAATAATAGGAGAAAAAGAAATGCTTGAAACAGAATATATCAAAAGTATGAGTTTAAATTACGAGAGAGTGAAGCTTCCGGAAAAGCCGGAGGAAAACAAATACCAATACTGTATCCTTAGCCGTGGAGGAATTGGAGGACTCCTTTCCTGCACCATGAGATTTATTAACGCAGATGCTTTTATGTACTATGACATTACTTCCAAACAGACCATCGATAAGCTACTTCAGAAAAAGAAGATTGACAGAGAGTGGCTCAAGAATTTTGTTTGGAATGTTCGCTACATTAAAAACGAGATCAACAGATTTTTGTTGGATGATCGAAATGTAATGTGGTATCCCGAGCAGATCTATCAGGATATCGATGACACAAGATGGAATGTTCTTTATTATCCTTACTATGAAGGAAGAAATAACAGCTTTGATGAGCTGCTGAAATTTGTGGTGGACAAAGTTGATTATGCTGACAAGGTTCTTAGCGAGTGCGTCTATAAGATCTATGAGCAGTATGCCCAGTATGGGGATGCTTACTTTAAGGAGAAGGTTCTTGATGACATCAAGATGCTTGAAAAAGAGGAACTCTTGCCCGGCCGCGGAAAGAAAAAAGAACACCCTGAAAAGATGACAGATGAAGAGTTTGTTGATTACGAAGTTAAAAAGTTTAACAAGATCATAGGCAGATATGTTGAAGAAGATGAGGAGGAAGAGGAGGAAGAAGTAAAACCCTCACGATCAAGAAGAGAAACTAAGAAGGGACTTTTCAAATTCCTTGAAAGTGCCCGAAAAAGGGATAAAGAAGAAAGAGACAAGATCAGAAGAGAGAATAGGTACTTCATGGAGCTTACCGATGATGACATGGTAGCAGAAGATGATGAGGATTATGGGGACGAAGAACCGGAAGATCTTGATGACGACTTTGAAACCGAAAAGAAAGAGGCTGAGTACGGAAAGACAATATATATAGAAAATGTTGCCGAAGCTACCGATGAAAAGAGACGCCTCTATGATGAGGATGAAAAAGTTCTTGCTGTCCTCGGGGAGGAACCTTTTGTTATCGGTAAGAAGAAGGACAGCGTAGACCTTGTTCTTGATCATACCAGCGTCAGCAGGCTTCACGCCCGCATCGCGAAAGAGGGCGAGGATTATTACCTTGAAGACATGAACTCCACTAATGGCACATTTAAAAATGAAAAGCGTTTAAGACCTTATGAAAAAAGAAAACTGATCCCCGGAGATGAAATCCGTTTCGGCAGTGTAACAATTAGTTTTAAGTGATTGAGAAGTACAATGGTTATGTGGTAGAATAACGGTTGAAAAGGCTTTTAAACATAAGCTTACGGAGGTTTTCAATGAACATCGCCATTTACTACGGCGGTCGTGGAATAATCGACGATCCGACCCTTACCGTTATAGGCAAAATCCAAAACGTACTGGAAGAGCTGAGAGTATCTGTTACAAGATATAATCTCTATGAGTACAAAAACACCATCCCTACTTTGGCCCAGACCGTGGGCGACGCAGATGCCATCATACTTGCATCCACTGTGGAGTGGTATGGTATCGGTGGATATATGCTGCAATTTTTGGATGCCTGCTGGCAGTTCGCAGATAAAGAGAAACTTTCAAACACCTACATGATGCCGGTTGTCATTTCAAGAACCTTTGGCGAGAGAGAATCAAAGATGGATCTTGATATCGCATGGGAAATACTTGGCGGAAAGCATTGTGAAGGTATTTGCGGTTATATTGAGAATGCGGTCGATCTTGAGCTTAACGCCCATTACCTCGGCTATATCGAAAAGAAAGCGGAGAACCTTTACAGGACAGTAAATCAGAAACCGGTTACTCTTCCTTCCAGCGTTAAGATGCTCAAGCAGAAGGTTTGCCTTCCCACTACGGATAACTTTTCACCGGAAGAGTCCGCTCAGCTTTCACAGTATGTTTCAGACGATAAGTATGTTCAGACTCAGAAGCAGGACGTTCTTGAACTGGCTGATTTCTATAAGAATGAAATGGCTCAGGGTAAGAAGGGTGCCTACGACGATTACCCTGAGGCTATTAGAGGAGCTTTCAAGCCCAAGGCCGGAATCGCAGGTTCCTATCTTATTAAAATAGAAGGAAAGACTGAAGAACTGGTGATCAAGATTAGTGGTGTCGGCATTGAGTGCGGATACGGTTCCCTTGAGAAACCCGATATTGTTATGGAAGTAGAAAAAACGGTATTTGAAAATATCCTTGCCGGACGCAATTCCTTCCAACATGCCTTCATGTCCGATTCCATGAAGATGAAGGGAGACTTCAGACTCCTTCACGCTCTTGACGAAGTACTAAATTTTTCATCCGGTTCATAAGTAACGGAAAATAATAGTTTTGGAGGAATTTCTGTGATGAAGAAAGATGATTGTATTTTTTGCAAATTAGCCAATGGTGATATCCCCACAAACACGGTTTATGAGGATAATGATTTTCGTGCCATTCTGGATATGGGGCCCGCAGCAAAGGGCCATACCCTTCTTCTTCCCAAGGAGCATGCGGACAACCTTTTCGAGCTCCCTGATGAGACTGCAGCAAAGGCATTGGTAACAGCAAAGAAGATCGCAGCCCGTTTAAAGGATAAGCTTGGTGCAGACGGTATGAACATCGTTCAGAACAACGGCGAAGTCGCAGGTCAGACCGTAATGCATTTTCATCTTCACATCATTCCCAGATACAATAATGACGGTCAGAAGATCAATTGGGCTCCCATGTCACCTTCGGCAGAAGAACTTAAAGAAGTATGCGAGAAGATCAACGCGTAAGGACTATATATGAAAAGCATACCTGTTGAAAAAATAACCGAAACCATTTCCGAAATGTGCATTGAGGCCAATCATTTTCTTACAGAGGACATGAAAGAGGCGCTTACACGTGCAGAGTCGGAAGAGGAATCTCCCATAGGCAAGAAGGTGCTCTCTCAGTTACAGGAGAACCTTAAGATCGCAGGGGAGGATATGATACCTATCTGCCAGGACACCGGCATGGCTGTGATCTTTCTTGAGATCGGTCAGGACGTTCATTTTGAAGGCGGCTCTTTGGAAGATGCCGTTAATGAAGGTGTACGTAAAGGATATGTTGGAGGCTTCCTTCGCAAATCCGTTGTTGGCGATCCCATAGAAAGAGTTAATACCGGAGACAACACTCCGGCTATCATTCATTACAGCATCGTGCCCGGAGACAAGGTAAAGATCACCGTTGCCCCCAAGGGATTCGGAAGCGAGAACATGAGCAGAGTATTCATGCTCAAACCCGCAGACGGAATCGAGGGCGTTAAGAATGCCATTCTCACAGCTGTTAAGGATGCAGGCCCAAATGCCTGCCCTCCTATGGTGGTTGGCGTCGGAATCGGCGGAACCTTTGAAAAGTGTGCGCTGATGGCAAAGCAAGCTCTTACCAGACCTGTTAACGAGCATTCTTCCATTCCCTACGTAAAAGAGTTGGAAGAAGAAATGCTTGAGAGGATCAACAAGAGCGGTATAGGCCCCGGAGGTCTTGGGGGAACCAAGACGGCTTTAGCGGTCAATATCAATACATATCCCACTCATATCGCGGGACTTCCCGTTGCCATCAACATCTGTTGCCACGTAAACCGACACAGCGTAAGAGTGCTTTAAACCAAAACCGGGACAATACTCATGAATATAGAAGAAAATCAGTTACATATAAATGTTCCATATACTAAAGAATGCGCAAAGAGCTTAAAGGCAGGAGACTATGTGTACCTTACGGGCACCATTTACACTGCCAGAGATGCTGCGCATAAAAGGATGTACGAGGCTCTTGAAAAAGGTGAGAGCCTTCCTTTTGATGTAAAAGGAAACGTTATCTATTATATGGGTCCCTCACCTGCAAGAGAGGGACGTCCCATCGGATCTGCAGGTCCCACCACCGCCAGCCGTATGGACAAGTATGCTCCCAAGCTTCTTGACCTTGGCCTCGCTGGAATGATCGGAAAAGGAAAACGTACGGAGCAGGTAAAGGAAGCGGTGATCAGAAATGATGCCGTTTATGTTGCCG
>JAEEGH010006294.1_pt1 | contig 29169 bp, 24 predicted proteins | sample 9134181 | NCBI WGS metagenome assembly JAEEGH01 (sample SAMN16246544, study PRJNA631951) | gut metagenome | biome: gut microbiome; feature: rumen; material: DP-attached | host: Bos | place: Iran: Karaj | collected 2018-10 | reverse complement strand
GCCGGGACGATAACCAAACCAACGCCCCATTTGCATCAGTGTATCATACATTTTTGATGCGCGCAGGAAATAACTAACGGAAAGACCTTCAAGGGTAAGGCCTCGTGATAATTTATCTCCCCCTATTGCAATAACAGAAATACCCGTTCTTTCGTTTTGTTGATAATCAATCACATCGCCAGAAGAACCATTAATTGATTTAACAATAATTTTTTGTGCAGCTCGATTAAGAAGAGGTTTTATTTCTTCCCAAGTATGCAGTTGCATGTCATTGTCGATGTTTGAGAAAGAGGAATTGAGTATTTTATTTGTCGTGCTTGTGTATGATGTATAGTTATCGGTATCCTCTTCAAAAATACACCTAAATTCCTCTAGGATTGCAGGGTCGTTGGCTTCAATTTCTTGCTTATAGTATCTAAACAATTGCTCAACTATTTCTTTTATTGAATTTTGCCATATCTGGAATCTTGACAAGTGAATGAGCATAGAATTGTGTTTGTCTCCTTGACCACGAGCAATACGAATAGCGCAAGTAACAATAAAGCACTTAACAGCGGTTTTCAAAGATTCTGGTAAATCGCTAAACGATGGTTTATCATCGTCTTTTTTATGACCTTCGGGTACAAAATTTGAATAATCTGATACTTTGAAAACGATAGGTAATATGTCATCGTTGCTTTCATCAGGAGTGAGGGAAGTTCCAAATACTTTTTCTGGACCTATATAATTAGAAGGTGCTGGCAGATTGATGATGAAATCACGTGGAAATAAGTCAGTATCATCTTGTGCGATGAATATATTAGCAAAAGGAGTTGCCGTATAACCGACGTAAACATTTCGGTTGAAAATGTTTATTATGTCGCGTATCAATCCGTTAATTCTTGTTGGATTCAATTCAGGCCTATTTGTGTTAACTGATGCATTGTCGGCTTCATCATCAATAACAAGTACCGATTTTGAGTTGATTTTGCTATCGTTTGATTGTGTACTTAGCCAAGAATAAAGACGACGTAAAACCGAAACATTCTTTTTTATGACCAATAAAATAGGATCAGCAGTGTTGAAATTAACAATACCTGCTGCTCGTTTTGTAAAATCGCCCTTTTCCTCGCTTGTTGTAATAGAATGAGCCACCAAATTGGGATATAGTGTACTACGACCAACACCGATTTTATTTTGTGCATTATTGGCATATACACGTTCAAATTGAGTATCAAATCCCAAGAAGCCCTCATCTAGTCGGGCTTGTGTTTGGCTACGCAAATTGTTGTGAATACCAGCAAGTACGATGATGAAGTTAAAACCTGCATCAGCTGCTTTGCAAATCAAGCCTGTATAATTAGCCGTCTTTCCAGATTGCACCTGCCCGACGACAAGTCCTTTTTTGCTAAGTTGAATATCATTGATTTTGGGATTGAACATATTATCAAGGATTTTATCCGTGAGGATGTCTAAATTCTCAATAATACGAGGTGCAAAGCCCTTATTTTCGAGATACTCTTTATAACGCTTCCAAAACTTCCATTCTGATAGTTCGTTTGCTTTGAAATTGTTCAGCCAGGGCTCCCTGCGTTCTCTGCCAATTAAAATGCGAAATGTATCAACTTGTGTTGAATATATGGTTTGCAATTCTCGCTTTAATCGGGTAGTATCAATATTTTCAGTACCCAGTAAGTTTTTGACCATTTCGATAGCTTGATCTATCTTTGCATCTGTTGTAGTGGATTCTTCTCCGATTATTAGCCTACAATGACGAACTGCCTGATTTAGAATTTCTGATGTCATAATTCTTCAATTAAATCTTCGTAATTATTGAATGGTTCTATTGTTTTGAGAAGTGTTTTCGCTTGCTCTGGCGTTTTGCCGCTATTGATTTGGTTGTTGAACATCTGTAAGAGCATCTGTCTAACAAGATTCATGTCAATATCAGAAAATGGTTCTTTCTGAATTTCTTGCTTGCCAGCGTCTTTCGTTTCCTCGTGCGTTTCTTTTACATAAATGGCTTTAGTCGGAATCGATTCTTCAATAAACTTGAGAAGAGTATCAATTGCTTGGATTGGTTCTGTTTTAGCCATCTCTTTGATATTCTTTATTAAAAGGTGGTCTCGGTTAACAACAAAAGACCACCTCCCACCTTTGGTTTTATCCAACCACAAAGGCTGAAAATCTTGACCAGCCCGATGTTTCAGAATTTTTCCACGATGGCGAAACACAGCCTCGCCAACACTGCGAATTTTTTTTGCATATTGTTCTATCTGATCTCGACAAGCAGCAGGCGGTGTTGCTTTTGATTTTTTTATATCAATTTGCCAATTTGTATCAAGCGTGTTAGGTAAGTCTATTTGAATTCGAACAAGTTTGTAGTGTTCCTCTTTTCGAAATATGCCCAACCAATCGCCTGCCAGTAAAAGTCGTTTACCTCTATAAACATAAAAACCTTGTTGAGCAGGGTAGCCATTTATACCCTCTCCGGCTTTATATGCGAGTTCAGAAACACGGCTTTTATGCGGAAGCACAAATCCTTTTATTGTTCCACCACCAGAAATGTTTTCTTGTGGTGCAGGTGTGTCTGTGTGGTTTTCCTCAGGGCACGGAAAAAACGGATTCCAAGGCTCTATGACATTACCACACCAGTAAATCTTTACGGTTTTATCTTCTATAAAACGATGAAAAGTCATTGCTATATGTTGCCTGACACGTTCCAACGAATTAGAAAATTTCCTTTTCGCATTGTCATCAGTTTCAGGTGTCGATAGTGGTATAACCCTGTCTAAGTCTGTCCAAATGACGATCGTCCCCGATTCTTGATTATCTAAAACATTCAAATAACCTTCCGGCAACCACTTTATAAGATTCCATTCATTTGAAAATGCAACATAGTCTAAATCCCATGACCAATACGCTGAATTAGAGTTTTTCTTTTTGCTCAAAACAGATAGTTTGCGGCATTGAGAAAATGACGCAGTCTTTAACCCCAATCCGAAACGTCCCAAATCGGTTTCTGCTCTTTCAGAAAGCGGATTTTGTGCACCGGGCCGCATGGCATTTATCAAACCTTCTTCATCCATGCCACGTCCATCATCCTTAATGGTGATAATTGATTTGCCTCCATGCCAAATACGTTCAATATAGATATTTTTTGCCTCAGCCGAGATAGAGTTGTCAATAATATCAGCCACAGCAGTTTCAAGATTGTAGCCAATAGCACGAAACGTCTCAATCATTGATGAGGCATCCGGAATTGCTTTTTGGGTTTCTATATTGTTGTAATTCATATACAACACCTTAATTTAATATCCTATGATCAATACCCCCTTCAAAGGAAGTTGTAATCTATTTGAAGTATACAACGTATTGAAAAAGGTTATAACTTTTTCAAAATCGCGACTATTTCTATATTCATTTCTAACAGCAATCACCAAGTAACTAACATCACTCATTACACACGCTTCGAACAAGTCTTTTAGAAACTGATAATTTGTTACAGCTCTACCCGCTTCCACTTCTACTACTATTCCTTTTTCTTCATTGTATGCATCAGCTTCAAATCTCTGTTCCAAATGCCCGTTTAGGCCATATAAAACAGGAACAAGGATTTTATCTGATGGTTTTTTGCTTGCCTCAACACTAAACCCTATTTTCTTAAGATCTTTTGTTACATACGCTAAAACTTTATCGCTTTTTAGGGTATGTACAGATGAATCAATATTAGCTGCATTAGACTTAAATACATCAACAACAGATTTCAAATCATCTGTGATTTGCTTGTTTTTGGGGTAAAATTGAAAATTAATCATATATCTAATTGATTTTTTATTGCTTCTGCTATTTTTTGGGCCATTATTACGGGAACGGCATTACCTATCTGCATAAAAGCAGCACTGCGAGAACCTTCAAAAAAGTAATCGTCAGGAAACGATTGAAGCCGTGCTGCCTCACGAATAGTTATGGAACGCACATTGTCAACCGTTGGATTTAGAGTGGGATATATGTAGTAATGCCCATCCATAGCTATGTGAGCAACGACAGTATGACTTACCCCATAGGGGTTAACAACAGAAAAACGGTTATCAAATGTTTCTTTGTTTTTGTGCTTTTGATGGTCGGGTGGCACATCTTTACTGTAAGACAATTGTTTGCCTTCGTTTAGAAACTTCTTTATTGCCCAACAATATATTTCTCTATCGTTTAGATTATTCGGACGTGAAATGTGCTGTGTTGTGAAATCGAAGTCATTGTTACGCAAGCCATATTCTTGTAAATATGTCATATCTGAAATAGGTTTAGTGTATTTTACACATTCACACAATTTGCCATCACCAGCAATTCTTGTTGGTAAATCAGAAAACAAATCACGTAAGGTTTGGTATTGATTGTCCATTTTGAACTCTTCAAGTTTGGGATAATGAGCATATTTTGTCGGCTTCCCATTATCTGTTTTGCGCCATCCGATTATAATCATCCTCTGCCTACGCTGTAAAACACCAAAATCAGATGCTATCTGTGGCACAGCTTCTATTTCATAATTGCAATTGTCAAGTTCACGAACTCTCTTTTGCAAATCTTTGAATGGTTCCCCACCTTTTGCTGTTCTAATCCCTAACACATTTTCGAATACAAACATTTTAGGTTTGTATCTGTCGAGGAATTGAACATAAAACATGTACAATTCATTGCGTGGGTCGTTTTCCATCGCTTCACCTTTTCTTGCACGGCCTGCTACAGAATAGGCTTGACATGGTGGACCGCCAATGATTAAATCGAGTTTTCTTTCTCCAATTAACCGGTCAAGTTTTTCAAATATATCAGCTATTGTTTTTTCTCCAATTTCCGATTGAATCACAGTATCTATCACCTCTTTTGGAACTTGATTCCAAAGCTTTAAACCATCTTCTTTTTCTTGTTTGTGGAGCAAATAATCTTTATAAACATCAAGTTGATTTTTGTTCTTCAAGTAATGAAAAGCAGCTCGTGTACGCAAAGTGTCACAAGCCTCTTTCTTCATTTCAATATGTGCAATAGGTTCAAAACCAGCTCTGATGAAGCCTTCGGAAAGACCTCCAGCACCAGCGAATAAATCTATGAATGTATATTTCTTTTCTGTCATAAAAGCCCCCTTTCCATTTTTTGAAAAGAGGGCGTGGTGATTGGATTGAGTGGATTAAGGCTTAGCACTGCCCGTATCAGACAACAACCTATCTGTCCACGCCCTTTTCTTTAAGCGTAAACATCCGTTGCCTTGTCCGACTGATACGTTTTGAAGTGCTAATTCTAATCCTTCAGCCTAATCAAGGATGTTTTGACCTTGTTCCTTTTTATCTCATTCTTTTTGTTTTTTTGTTAAATTCGTGACACTTAACTCCATAACCGCCGACATTTTGTGCCAACAATTTGCAGAGTGCAAAAATACAAAAAATCCCCTGATATAAAAATTAAGATTTCACGTCTTTACCACTAGGTAATTGCTTGCGTATATTGCAATAACGTCTTTTTGATTTCTTCTCAGCTTGCCGAATACTTTGTCATAACATTCTGAATCAATCAAAAGCTCTTTCCCGAGTAAGTTCGTGCATGGGATATTGTAATAAGACTTTTCGGCGAGGTGAAGCAGGGCACCCTTCGCCAAAGTGATCATTTTCGTGACCTCACGAAAATGATCGTCAATGTTGACACCCAGCGTTTTACACGTCTGCATGGCACGACCTATGGCAGTGGCAAAATTCTCCCATCGGGAATACCCTAACACTTGTTGTAACTCCCGGGCATACCATACATCCATTTCTTGCCCGTCGTCATCCGTTACGGTCTTGACAATTAAGTCGAAATCTGCTTTGTACTGTTGAATCTTTTGAATGTTCATGATAACTTTTGTTTTGTTGATTTGTTTTTCGATGTTCTTTGTCTTTTTGTTTCCTTTCAAATATTTTGTTTTCAACACGTTATAGCCACAAACAAATAATTGCCTATTGCTTGCAAATATACAATTTTTTTAATATAACAAAACAAATAAAAAATATTTTGACTTGTGATGGAATGTCTGTCGTGTCTCGCCCCTGAAGGGGCTTTCTTGGTCAGCAGGGCTGCATTCCCCTACCAAGCTTCTGTCCCTGCCGGGACATTTTATCGCCTTTCATCGCCTTTCATCGTCTCATCGTCTCATCGTCTCATCGCCTCATCGCCTCATCGTTTCATCGCCCCCGCGTGAGCAACCTCCCAATCCTGTTCTTCCCGTTCAACTCTGCCACCAATATGATGCCGAAGGCGATGGCCACGGTGACCTTCAGAGCCGTGACGCCCGTATGCAGGGCGGCGCCAAGTTGCTCGGAGACAACGTTGTAGGTGGTCCAGAAGATGCCCGCGCCGGGCACCAACGGGAAGATGCCGCAGATCAGATAGACCGTGATCGGACATTTGCGTACGATGGCCAATACCATGGCCGTGAAGGTGACCAACACGGTGGCGAAGAAAACCACGTTGGCGACGGACAAGCCCGTGTGGTTCACCAAGATGAGGTAGAGCAGCCACCCCAACATCCCGCATAAACCGCTGTCTAAGTAGTACTTGCGTGGCACACCGAAGAGCACGGCAAAGGCTACCGTGCCCACGTATGCGGCTAACAGCTGCACGAGCATCCCCGCCGTTTCAGGCGCGGCGGTCAACGTCTCCAAGTGCTGCATCGTGCCGCTGACGGCCGCGTCCAACATGAACGCCAAGGCCACCCCCATGGAGATGCAGAAGAAGGTGAGCAGCGCGTCTAACAGCCGAGTGACACCGGCGATGTAGTCCTCGTGCGCCAGGTCGCGGATGCCGTTGGTGAAGGGAACTCCCGGAATCAGCGGGATGATGGCCCCGATGATCATGTTGCTGAGGTGCGTGCCCAGACCCAGTCGGAACATCACCCCGCAGAGCAAGGTGGCCAGCAAGCCGCCCGTGATGGCGCCCGCGATGCGCGAAAGGTGCCGGTAACCGACGAACAGCATATATACCCAGAGCACCAACCCGGCCACGAACGCCGCTATGCTGTCGGCGAAGCCGCCGCCGAAGATAATGCAGAAAGCCGCGCTGCCGAACGCGGAGGCCGCGATCTGTTCCCACGCGGGCTTTGGGCGCATGGCGCGGATGGCCTTCAGCCGCGACTCTAACTGCTCGAGGTCACACTTGCCCTCGGAGACTTCGCGGGAGAGCTGGTTCACCGCCACCACCTTGTCGAGGCTCGTGCCCTTGATGGGGATGAACTTGGTGCGGGCGAATCCTTTCGCCGTGGCCATGATGCCGTTGCTGAGCACGAAGAAACTCTCGTCGTTCACGCCGTAGTGGCCGGCGATGCGCCGCATGGTCTCGTCCACGCGCGAGATCTCCGCCCCGTTCTCCAACAGGATCGCCCCGGCCTCGTAGGCCAGCTCCATGATTTTGCTGTTGTCGTCCATCGTTTTCTTGTTTTTACTCCTCGGATTTTCTTTTATCTCCACGGATCACGCGAATCTGCACGGAAGTGTTAATAAAGACGCAATCCGTACACCTCTTTCCAGCCAAGCTTGGCATACGATTTTTCAGTTGTTTTGACTTGCAGATCTTTGGTGGATATTCTTTGGGTTATCAGTTTGAAAGTAGCTTTCTTTCTTTTAAAATACCTCGCGTCCCCGCTAAACCCATCCGCGTAATCGACACTGTTCACGACCAAGTCGTCATAAAGATAGACATTCTTCATATTATCAGAAAGACTCATAAAATAGAAGTCTTTCCGATTCTGGACATCGATCACAAAATAATGCTGGAAGTTTGAGACATCCCCTGAAACCAACCCCTTAAGCTCGCATCTGACGACGTAATAATCTTTTAACTGATAATAATCGGCATTTTCCAGATCGAAGCGGGTGAAATCTTCGTCAGGGAAAGCGCCGCTCTTTAAGATAGCCTTCAGGGAGTCGACCAGGGCGGCATCGGTAATTTGCTGGGGATAATATTCGGTCTCGCGCTGGAACGTGACGGGCACCTGGAAGTAGCAGCGGACAGGCTGGCCGACGTTGGTGCCAGGCTTCCAGCGGGGACTTCCTTGGATGGCACGGACCACTTCTTCGTCGCAGGAAGGGAAAAGCGGCACTTTGATGGTGACCTGGTTGACACGTCCGTCCTTTTCCACCACAAACTCCGCCAGCACCGTGCCTGACACCCCCTTTGCGCGAGCATCTTCCGGAAACTGTATGGTTTTCGCAAGATAGGCGTTGAAACTGCCGGGAAATTCGGGCATAGTTGTCGTAAAGCGGTATATCGGCTCTGAATCGTCAGAGGTCGGCTCTGTCTGCGCCCACGCAAACAACGGAAGCAGCAGGATTGCGACAATGAGGGTGCTTGCGCGGCGGTTCCCCAAATGCAATAATCTTTTCATATTATTTGTTTTTTCGTAATGTCAATGAAAATCTCCGCGTATCACACGTATCTGCACGTATAATTCTGCGTAATTCTGCGAGTTCTGCGGGAATTATTCCTACTCCGGCATCGACTTGGCCAGATAGGACTTCAGTGTCCCTTTTTCACGCATCTTGAGGAACTTCTCCGCACCCTTGTCCTTTCCAAGCACTTTCTTATACTTCACGTAGTAATTGAGAGCGGTGTTCACCCCGGCATAACAGCCCTCCAACTGGCTGTCATCCTTGCTCTGGATGGCGTACTGCGCCCAGCCGCCGAGAAGCAGGATTAGCAAATCCCTGTTCTCAATATTCGCCACTGCGGCGTTAAGTTCAATGCGCACATCGGGTGTGCCGAAAAGCCACCAGAGCGCAAAATCCGACACTTTCTTCCGCTGCACATCGTTCGGGGAATGCACCTTCAGCCATTCAATGCACTCCATGGCAGGTTGGGTATATTTGGCATACTCGGTTTTTTCGATGTCTCCGGGAATTTCTGGGACTGTAAATGTAATTGTCTGGGCTCTCACACCTTGCGCGAGAAGCAAACCAAAAATGATAACGGCAATTTTTTTCATATCAAGAATTTGTCGGGTTTGTATATAGAATGATCACTGTTGTCAATGAGGTAACATCCAGCTTTCTCAATTTCTTTTCAAGTTCCGAATACTTCATTTTCACTGATTAATTTAACGCGGAAAAGATAGAAAAAAAACTAACATATACAACTACCTCCTTCTTGCGCTCACAATCTTCCCGATGTACTGGTGGTGAATGCCGGCGGGGAAGTTCTCGTAGCGTTTGCGCGGGATGTCCCCGAAACCTTTCGGGTCGAACTCGTCGCGGTAGATGACCTCGCACTCATAGACTTCGCGGGCCTCCAAATAGTACGGCGTGCCGTGCTCCGTGTAAGCCACGTGCAAGCCCAGCGCCTGCTCCTTGTTGCCGTCGCGGCCGCTGTGCGTGCCCATGTATTCCAGCACGTCCTTGCGGTCGTCGTCGAAAACCATGACGGTGAAGTATTTGAACCGCTCCATGTACTCGTACGTGTAGCGGGCGGGCGCGACATACACCGTGATGGTGCTGATGTCGTGTTGCCAGATGTTGCCCATAGCGCCCCAGCCGATGGTCATCGCGTTATGGTCCTCCCCTTCTCCGGAAGCCAACAGCAGCCCGGCTCCCTTGAACCACGTGAACGGGTTGAGGTTCGCCGCCTGCGTGTAGTCAAACTCCACGAAATCAGACTCTTGTATCGGACGTTCCTTCATTTTGAAATCCTTGTTGCCATAGGTGTTGTAGGAAACATTCTCGGGTTTCCACTTATCCTTGGGCGTGTTTTCCTTGTCGGGGTAGCCGACGACAATCGTGCAGAGCGGGATGATGTGATCCGGCAGTTTCAGGATGCGGGAAACGGCCTTGCAGCGTTCCTCCGAGGGGTATGTGCCGGTCCAGACGGCGCCGAGTCCCATGGCGTTGGCGGCCAGGAGGATGTTCTCGGTGGCGGCGGAGCAGTCCTGCACCCAGAACTCGCGGGCGTTGCCTTCGAGGGCCTTGTTCATGTCGCCGCACACCACGAGGGCGAGGGGAGCGTTGGCGGCCATGCCGGCGTGCGGGTTGGCCTCGGCGAGCGCGTTGAGCTGTTCGCGGTCGGTGACCACCACGAAATGCCACGGCTGGCGGTTCACGGCCGAGGGCGCCGCCATGCCCGCGCGGAGCAGCTGCTCGATCTGCGCCGCCCCCACGGGCTTGTCGAGGTAGCTGCGGACGGAGACGCGCGTCATGATGTTCTCCAACGCGGCGTTCTTGTAACGATCTGATTTCTGCGCTTCCGCGCTCATGCTTGCGGTCAACGCCGCCATACAAATCAACATAGCCATACGATATTTCTTCATATTCTTCTTGTTTTTTGAAAGTGCAAAAATACATTTTTAATGGTTATTGGTTAGGGGTTATTGGTTATTGTGTCTGTATTCGTAAAAAATGTACTTTTGCCGCGCTTTTCAATTGATTGCCTTTATGATTACCAAAATCGTGCTCACCGGCGGTCCGTGCGCCGGGAAAACCACCACCAACGAGCGTATCGAGGAGTTTTTCACCAAACTGGGATACGCCGTGTTCACGCTGCCCGAGGCGGCCACGCTTTTCATCAAGGCCGGCGCCGAGTTCCTCACCGAGGACAAGCACCTCTACTTCGAGATCCACAAGAACATGATGCGTTTCCTGCTGGAGATGGAGGAGGATTTCTACCGGATTGCCGAGGCGACCGGCAAGCCCGCGCTCATCATCAACGACCGCGGCGCGATGGACCTTTCGGCCTACATGACCCCCGAGGACTGGCAGGAGCTGCTCCGTCAGACCAACCACACCGAGAGCGAGCTGCTGGGCCGCTACAAGGCAGTCTTCCACCTCTGCACCAGCGCGAAAGGCGCGCCCCACAGCTACACGCTGAGCAACAACTCCGCCCGCATGGAGGAGACCCTCGCGGAGGCCATCCAGGTCGATGACAACCTCATCAAGGCGTGGGAAAAGCACCCCAACCTGCACCTCATCCAGTCGGAGGAGTTCGTGAAGGACAAGATCGACAAGGTGCTCCTCGGCATCGCCAACGAGCTGGACATCCGCGAACAGGCCGCCGAACACCTTTTCTTATGAACATTTGTTCATAAAAAAAGAAACGCGGCGGGGGCGCTCCTCCGCCAAAAAAACGTATTATTGCCACCCGTTGAGGGTTCGCGCAACTCAAGACTCAAAATATTGATAACCAAATAATAAAAGTCAAAGAACATGGGCGGATTTTTCGGAATTATATCAGCCAGACCTTGCATTGCGGATTTATTTTACGGGGTGGACTACCACTCTCATCTCGGAACCAAACGCGCCGGAATAGTCACCTACAACAAGGACATGAAACTATTCCGGCGTTCCATTCATAACATCGAGAACGCCTACTTCCGGAACAAGTTCGGCGACGAGCTGGGCAAATTCGTGGGCACCTCCGGCATCGGAGTCATCAGCGACACCGACGCGCAGCCCATCGTGGTGAACTCCCACCTCGGGCGCTTCGCCATCTCCACCGTGGGCAAGATCAACAACATCGCCGAACTGGAGAAGGAGTGCCTGGACTGCAACCAGCAGTTCACCGAGCTCAGCTCCGGCAACACCAACCCCACCGAGCTCGTCGCCCTGATGATCACCCGCAGGCACGACTTCGTGGAGGGCATACAATATGTATATAGTAAGGTGAAAGGCTCCTGCTCGATCCTGATCCTGACCGAGGACGGCCTCATCGCCGCGCGCGACTACTACGGCCGCACGCCCATCGTCATCGGCAAGGACGACAGCGGTCACGTGGTGGCCTCCGAAAACCACAGCTTCGCCAACCTCAACTACCAGACGGTGCACTACATCGGACCGGGCGAGATCGTGAAGATCACCGCCGACAGCTACCAGCAGCTCCTCGCCCCGAACGACAAGATGCAGATCTGCTCGTTCTTGTGGATTTACTACGGCTATCCCTCTGTGAATTACGAAGATATCAACGTGGAGAACACACGCTACCGCAACGGTTACGCCATGGGCAAGAGCGACGACGTGGACGCCGATTTCGTGTCGGCCATCCCCGACTCCGGCATCGGCATGGCTTTGGGTTATGCCACCGGCAAGGGCATTCCTTACCAGCGCGCCATGGTCAAATACACCCCCACCTGGTCGCGCAGCTTCACCCCGTCGAACCAGGAGATGCGCGAGCACGTGGCCAAGATGAAGCTGCTGCCCAACCGCGACCTGCTGCGCGGCAAACGCATCGTCTTCTGCGACGACTCCATCGTGCGCGGCACGCAACTGCGCGACAACGTGCGCAAAATGTACGAGTACGGCGCCAAGGAGGTCCACATCCGCATCAGCTGCCCGCCCCTGCTCTACGGCTGCGAATTCCTCAACTTCTCCGCGTCCAAAACCCAGATGGAACTCATCACCCGCCGCGTCATCGAAGAATTGGAGGGCGACCCCAACAAAAACCTGCACCTCTACATGGACAGCACCACCAAGGAATACGCCAACATGGTGGAAATCCTTCGTCGCCATTTAGGTGTGGACACTCTGAAATTCAACACGTTGGACATGATCACCGACGCCATCGGGCTGCCCAAGGAACGCATCTGCACCCACTGCTTCGACGGTTCCTCCTTCGGATTATAACATCGTAAAAACCAGATATTTATGCCTACTGAAAACTACCTGTTGCTCGGGCAGAAAAAACGTCTCATCGAATCGCTGCGGCAGAAAGGCATCACGGACGAAAACGTGCTCAACGCCTTCGACAAGATGGAGCGGCACCGGTTCTTGGAGTCGCTGCTCTGGCCCCGCGCATACGAGGACGTGGCGCTGAAGCTGACCACCGACCAAACCATCTCGAAACCCTCCACCGTAGCGTTCCAGTCGCAGCTACTGGAGGTCAAAAAAGGCATGAAAGTGTTGGAAATCGGCACCGGATCGGGATTCCAGGCGGCCATCCTGTACGCCATGGGGGCGAAAGTCTATACCATCGAGCGGCAGATCGCGCTGTACAAGCAGACCAAACCGCGTCTGGACGAGCTCGCGCCGTCGGTGGTGACCTACTACGGCGACGGTTTCAAAGGCTACCCGCAGTTCGCGCCCTACGACCGCGTCATCGTCACATGCGGTGCGCCGAACATCCCGCAAGCCCTTCTCGACCAGCTGGTTATAGGAGGTATCATGGTGATTCCCGTCGGAGAGGAATCCCAGATCATGAAGAAAATCGTGAAAATAAGCGACACAGAATACGAAGAGGAAGATTTCGGAGACTTTGTGTTCGTCCCGATGTTGAAAGAGCGAGTCCGTTCAAATCGCGGCTAATCGGAAACCTCTTCCGTGCCGTCCTCGCTGAATTTCAGCGCTTTGATGATTCGGTATTCCCCGCTGGCGTTCAAGGTCGCGATGCCGTAGATGAAAAAGTCGGAACTCACGAGCAAGGAGCAGACATACGCGGTGTCGATCTTCTCAATCTCTTTCTGACAAAATTCCCTTGCCTGCGCGTCATTCTCGGCCAACGATTTACCCTCGAATTCGACGATTTTGTTGTATTCGACCGTTTTCCCGAAATAGTCCTGCAGCTCGGTCCACTGTGAACCCTGCACGGAACCGGACTGGTATCCGAGGTTCCCGATGGTGTACTGGGTGGTGACTTTCTTGTCCTTGCAAGCCGTGAAAACCAGGGCGAGGCTTACAACCGCCATGAATATTGCCTTTTTCATAATTACACTATATTCTTAAAACTGCAAAAATAGCACATTTAAGCAGAAAAAAAACGATCTCGGGAAGATGTAATCAACAACTTTTTGTTACTTTTGCAGCCCAAATTTTTTCAGGATGAAGATCACCGGATTCATATTCGCGGCGGGATTAGGCACCCGCCTCTACCCGCTCACCGCCGACAGGCCAAAAGCGCTGGTCAAATACGAAGGGAAGACCCTTCTGGACATTGTTTTGGGACGGATGTTCGAGAGCGGCATACAGGATGTCATCGTCAACATCCACCATTTCCCGGACAAGATGCTGGAGGCCCTGCGCGCGCACCCGTGTGCGGACCGCATCCGGATTTCCGACGAACGGGCCTATCTCCGCGACACCGCCGGCGGCCTGAAATTCGCCGAACCCTTGTGGAACGACAGCGACCTCCTGCTGCTCCACAACGTGGATATCCTCTCCGATATCGATCTTAAAAAACTGATAGACAGTCATATATCGAACAGTGCCGAGGCCACGCTCGCCGTCAGGCACCGCCAAACGCAACGCTATTTCCGTTTCGATGGCGACAGCGGCCAACTCTGCGGATGGCGGAACGTGAAGACCGGGGAAATCCTCACGACAAGGTCGTCCGACCACCTCACCGACTTGGCCTTCAGCGGGATACACGTCCTCGACACCCGTCTCGCCCGCACCATACCTGCTGTGGAAAAAAGTTCCATCACGCAGTTCTACCTCGAACGGTCGTCGGAGCACCGCATCCGCGCCTACACGCACGACGCCGACCACTGGATGGACGTGGGCAAATACGAGGAATCCCATAACTTGTTGTCTTAGCACACATTAGTCGCCAAAAACAAGTCAATACACTTTTTTTTCAAAAAATCAAGGGGTAAAAAATATTTTTTTGAACTTTTTTTTTGTTAATTTTGCGGTCTAGAATTTTGATTTGGTATAGAATCATAACTTGTTAAATTTAAGAGAAATAGCGATTAAAGTACGAAACTGAAACTGCAAATGGAAAAAGAGCTACCCACATATACTACCGTCTGGAACCAATGTTTAGAGATCATCCGTGACACCGTGTCGCCGGAGGTGTTTTCAACCATCTTCGAGCCCATCAACGCGGTCGCATTGGACAACAAGCTGCTCACCCTGGAGCTTCCGAGCCTGTGGTACAAGGAGATACTGGAGGAGCAGTACGTGGCGTTGCTGCGCACCGCCATCCGCAAGCTGCTGGGCAACGACGCGAAATTGCGCTACAAAGTGCTTGTGGAACGCGGCAAAAACCCCACGCAGAACACCTCCATCACCATCGCGTCGTCCGGACGCAAGGATGTCAAAAACCCGCCCATGATGCCCCCGCTGGACGTCAACTCCATGGACCGCAGGGACATACCCGACCCGTTCGTCGTCCCCGGCATCAAAAAACAACGCATTCCCTCCAACCTGTCGGAAACCCTGACCTTCGACAACTACGTGGTGGGCGACTGCAACCGCCTGGCCTACGCCGCCGGCATGTCCATCGCCAAAGCCCCCGGCCAGACCCCCTTCAACCCGCTGTTCATCTACTCCGACGTGGGACTCGGCAAAACCCACCTGGTCAACGCCATCGGCATCCAGACCAAAATCAACTTCCCCGACAAAATCGTCGTCTATGTCAGCGCCGACACCTTCTACCAGCAGTACATGGAGGCCGTCAAGAGCGACAACCTCAACGACTTCTACTGGTTCTACCAAGCCGTCGATATGCTGATCATTGACGACATCCAGTTCATTTCCGGCAGCAAGACCAAGACTCAAGAGGCTTTCTTCCAGATTTTCAACCATTTGCATCAGCTCAAGAAACAGATTATCATGACCTCCGACAAGTCGCCGGTCGATATCACAGGCTTCGAGCCGAGACTGCTGAACCGCTTTAAATGGGGATTGGCCACCGACCTGCAAGTACCTGACTTAGAGACCCGTACAGCCATCATCACCAAGAAATTAGAGAGCAACGGCATCGAGTTTTCGAAGGAAGTCATCGACTATCTGGCGCTACGCATCACCTCCAACACCCGCGAGCTGGAAGGCGCCATGATTGCCATCCTCGCGCAAGCGTCTCTCAACCACCGGGACATCACCCTCGACCTCGCCCGCGAAATGGTCGATAAATACGTGAAGTCCACGGCCAAGGAAATCTCCATCGAGTACATCCAGAAAATCGTGTGCGACTACTTCGGCATCTCCGTGGAGGCCATCAACGCCAAGACACGCAAGCGCGAAATCGTCCAAGTGCGGCAAATCAGCATGTATTTCGCCAAAAAATACACACATCTGCCCCTCTCCGTTATCGGCGCATATTGCGGAAACAAAGACCACGCAACGGTTCTGCACGCCTGCCGGACCATCCGGAACCTCAGCGAGACCGACAAGAAGATGAAGCAGTATATCACCGATATTGACAAAAAAATGAAAATCGGAAATATTTAGTGGAATCATAAAAAAATAATCATTATATTTGCGGCGCGTTTTTTGCGATTAAAAAAATGAAAAAACATTGGGTAAAAAGAGAGCTTCCTGACGAGGCAGTGGTCACGCAACTATGTGAGCATCTGCATCTTGAGCGTCCGCTTGCCACTTTGCTGGCGCAGCGTGGCATCTCTACCGTCCAGGACGCGCGCGACTTCTTCGAACCCAATATTGAAAAACTTCACGACCCGTTCCTGATGAAGGACATGAGCACTGCGGTGGATCGCCTCTCTAAAGCCATCATCCACGACGAAAGAATCATGGTCTATGGCGACTATGACGTGGATGGCACCTCCGCCGTCGCACTGCTCTACTCCTTCCTGTGCAAAATCCGCGGATCAGACGCCCACGAATACATCAAATTCTACATCCCCGACCGCTATACCGAGGGCTACGGCATCACCGAAAAAGGCATCCAATATTGCCGCGACAACGGCATCAACCTGCTGATTTCCCTTGACTGCGGCATTAAGGCGAACGACATGGTCGATCTCGCCAACCAATACGGCATCGACGTCATCATCACCGACCACCACCTCGAAGGCGACACCCTACCCAATGCCGTCGCCATCCTCGACCCCAAACGCAAAGACTGCACCTACCCCTACAAGGAACTCTCCGGCTGCGGCGTCGGATTTAAGCTTGTACAGGGTTATTGCCAACGCAACGGCCTGCCCGATGAACTGTGGCTCGAGCGTATGGACCTGGTCGCCGTCAGCATCGCCTGCGACATCGTGGCCATCACCGGCGAAAACCGCATCCTCGCCCACTTCGGCCTCGAAATGATCAACAAGATCCCGCGCATGGGCATCCGATCCATCCTCGACCAGGCCGGCATCAAAATGAGAACCTATCCTCCGTTCAGCGAGGACACCATCTTCACAAGAGTCATATCCATCTCCGACTTAGTATTTTACGTTGGTCCGCGCATCAATGCCGCCGGACGTATCAAAAGTGCCAAGGAGTCTGTACGACTCTTCATCGTGGAGGATGAGGACAAGTCCATGGAAATCAGCACCCGCATCAACAAGCAAAACAACGAGCGGAAACAGAAAGACAAGAACGCCACCGAAGAGGCAATGGACATGATCCGCAACTCCCACGAGTTCGAGAACCGCAAGAGCATCGTCATCTACAACCCGCAGTGGGAGAAAGGCATCATCGGAATTGTGGCCTCCCGTCTGGTGGAGGAGTTCTACAAGCCCACCATCGTGCTGATGAGCTCCGACGACGGCCTGATCACCGGCTCCGCACGCTCCGTCAAGGAGTTCAACATCTACGACGGCATCGACTCCTGCGCCGACCTGCTCGAACACTTCGGAGGACACAAATATGCCGCCGGACTGACCATGAAACAGGAGAATTTAGAGGAATTCTCCCAGCGTTTCGAGGAATATGTGAAGGAAAATCTGGATGAAAAAGCTTACGAGCCCGAAATCACCGTGGACATGATGCTGAAACTGTCAGAAATCACCCCGCATTTCCTCAAGAATCTGAAAAAATTCGCCCCGTTCGGTCCTGGCAATATGGAACCCGTCTTTGAAACCGACGGCGTGGTGGACGAAGGTAATGCCCGCATCGTGGGCGACAAACACCTGAAATGCAGGGTTTTAAGTCCATACGAGCGTGGCAATTCATTCGATGGCATTGCCTTCAACCAGAAAGCACAACTCCCCATCATCAGTGATTCCAAGCCTTTCAACGTCCTTTATCACGTGGAAGAAAACCGCTGGAACAACGTCGTGAGCACCCAGCTCAACATCAAGGAAATCGAACCCGCAAACCTCGACGAAAACGAACCGCAAACGCCCGCCAGTCCCTCCGTAGATGACTACACTTACAGGACGAACAAGGATTGAACGAGCGTCGTAATCCGCCTATAACAAGCTGAAAACAGTTTTCCCGACATGAAGATTGCCGTCAACACACGCCTGCTGCTGAAAAACAGACTGGAGGGTATTGGGCAATTCACATTTGAAAATCTCCGCCGCATCACTTGCCAACACCCCGAACACCAATTCTTCTTTCTCTTTGACCGGAAATACGACGAGTCGTTTGTGTTCAACGACAACGTCACTCCTGTTGTAGCGCACCCGCAGGCACGCCACCCCTACCTTTGGTACCTCTTCTTCGAATACGGCATTCCGTTCCAGCTCAGAAAGATAAAGCCCGATCTTTTCCTCTCAACTGACGGATGGATTCCCACAGGGTTGAAAATCCCCACGGTCAACGTTATCCACGACCTCAATTTCCTGCATCATCCGGAGTTTGTGCCGCCCGTGGTGCGCCGCTACTACGACCGGTTCTTCCCGAAATTCGCCCGCGAAGCTACCCGTCTGGCCACCGTCTCCGAATTCAGCCGACAAGACATTACCACGAGCTTCCAGGTGACCGACGAAAAAATTGACGTGGTGTTCAGCGGCTCAAATCCCGCATACAAACCCTTTGACGAAAAGCAACAGTCTCTTGTCAAACAGCGTTTCACCGATGGAGAGGATTTCTTTCTTTTTGTAGGACTGATTCACAAGCGCAAAAACTTGGACAACATCTTCAAAGCATTCGACCTGTTCAAAGAGTCGCAGGACAGCCCTGTCAAATTAGTGGTGGTGGGCGACAAGAAGTGGTGGGCCGGTGAAATCGAGGACACTTACCTGCAAATGCGACACAAGGACGACGTGGTCATGCTCGGACGACAGCCGATTGATGTGGTCTGCGAACTCACCGCCTCCACAGTGGCCGTGCTCTATGCCTCCCTGTTCGAAGGTTTCGGTCTCCCCATCGTGGACGCCTTCAACGCCCACGTGCCGGTCATAACCTCGAATGTATCCGCCATGCCGGAAATCGCCGGTGATGCCGCATTAATCGTGGATCCCACACAGCCGCAACAGATCGCCGATGCCATGAATATGTTATGGATGGACAACAGTCTTCGAGACCGTTTGATTGAGAACGGGAAAGCACGCCAGAGCCTCTTCACCTGGGACCGCACCGCAGACCTGCTTTGGCGGACGATCGAAAAAGCGCTGCCGTAAAATCCGGCAACGGACAAAAAAAGCAGGGCGAAAACCCTGCTTTACAAAACACAACAGATTATGAAAAGTTCTGTCACACAGAACTATTATTTTTCCAGTTCTAAAAGTTGTTTGTTCTTTTTGTTATATTTCAGAATCAGCAGCGTTTCCAAAGCCATACAAATCACCATGATGATAATAGCCACGACCACCATTGAACCATGATTGGTCTTGCTGAAAAACGCACCCTCGCGGAAGAACGTGAAGAAGAGGACAATGTTCATCAACCAGACAGTCAGCAGCAGGAAGCCCCACCAAACAGACATGAGAAGCTCGGAATTATCGATCCTGTTCTCATCTCTTTTGATAAGACCAACGCTTTCGAGAGTATAGTCGGTCTCAGCCCACACTTCTTTGAAGAAAGATAAAGGTTTAATAAGATTGTAAACGGGAACGAACCACGCCACGTATGACATCCACGGCTTCATTCCATCCTTCATCCAAGGAGCGACATTTTGAAGGTTTTTATTGTTTTTGGCGCCCCAGACGGCAAAGACGAACGTTTTCAGGAGAAACGCAATAATAGTAAGACAAGCCAACGTCCAGAATTTCTTCTTCGCGGCATCATTATCCGCATTTAACTGGTCCCATTTCGACTGAATCGGAGCAAAGAACCTGTCCAGCTCGGCAACCTTGGCCAGATTATCCTCTTGGATTTTCTTTTTATCGGCCAAAGTTTTCTTGGTCACTTCAATACTTTCGGCGAGTGCTTTCTTTTCATCCTTGGTAGCACCAGTCTTCTGTTGGAGAGTGTCCAGTTTGTACTGATAGTAAGCCACCTCGGCACTGTCCTGCTTGAGAGGCTGACGTGACATGGCATGAGCTTCATACACTTCATTGTATTGCTTGCGCTCTTGGATGACTGCTTTGTTGGTGGTGTCAAATTTCAACAAAAAAAGCATTGAAATAATGAAAAGCACCAAAACTATCAGGTTGCAAAGCAGGATAAGCTTACCCAATTTGGTGTTGTCTGTCAATTTTTTCATACTTAGACTTATTTTATATTACTAATTTTCAGTAAGTTATTAAAATACTTTAGCCAAGTTAAAGCGTAGCAAAAGTAATAAAAAAAATCATATCCTTGTGCATTGTGGAAAAAAAAGGATAACCAAGACCGGCCGTCACTCTTTTTCCAACGCAAGGCTGATTCTTTTCCGCTCAACCTCAACACCTTCCACACGCACCATCACCTTCTGGTTGAGGTGCACGACTTCGTTGGGGTCAGAGATGCGGCGGTCGCTCAAACGGCTGATGTGGATGAGTCCGTCCTGATGCACACCGATATCCACGAAACAGCCGAAATTGGTGATGTTCGTGATAATCCCAGGCAACACCATGCCGGGAGTCAAGTCATTGATAGTATGCACGTTCTTGTCGAACTCGAACATTTCGAACCGCGTGCGCGGATCGCGGCCGGGTTTGGCCAGCTCTTTCATGATGTCCTCTAACGTGGGCATACCGACCGTCGCCGTCGTATAGTTCTGCAGCACAATCTGTTGGCGCAATTCCTTGTTTTTTATCAAGTCCGCGACGGAGCAGTCCAAGTCTTTCGCCATTTTCTCGACGACCTTGTAGCTTTCGGGGTGCACCGCGCTGCCGTCGAGCGGGTTCTCGGCTTCGCGGATGCGCAGGAAGCCCGCCGCCTGCTGGAAGGCTTTCGCTCCGAAACGCGGCACCTTCTTCAGTCCCTCACGCGACTCGAACGGACCGTTCTCGTCGCGGTAATCGACGATGTTCTGCGCCAGTGCGGGACCCACGCCCGACACATACGAGAGCAGCTGTTTGCTCGCGGTGTTCAGCTCCACGCCCACATAGTTGACGCAGCTTTCCACCGTGGCCTGCAGGCTCTCCTGCAGCATCTTCTGGTTCACATCGTGCTGGTACTGCCCCACCCCGATGGATTTCGGGTCGATTTTCACCAACTCCGCCAGCGGGTCCATGAGGCGACGGCCGATGGAGACCGCGCCGCGCACCGTCACGTCATAGTTGGGGAACTCCTCGCGGGCCACGGGCGACGCCGAATAGACCGACGCGCCGCTCTCATTCACCATGAAAGCCTTCACTTCGCGCTCGAAGGGGATGTGGCGGACGAAGTTCTCCGTCTCGCGCCCGGCAGTGCCGTTGCCGATGGCGATGGCATCCACCTGATACTGAAGCACTAAGCGTTTCAGTTTGTCGGAGGCGAGCTTGTACTGCGCCACCGGCGGATGCGGGTATATGGTCTCGTTGTAGAGCAACTTGCCCTGCGGGTTGAGGATGACGACCTTGCAGCCCGTGCGGAAGCCCGGGTCAATGGCCAATGTCGTAACCTGTCCCAACGGAGCCGCCAACAGCAACTGGCGCGCGTTCTTCGTGAAAACGGAAATGGCCTCTTTGTCGGCCTTTTCCTTGTAGAACTTGCGCATTTCCGTCTCCATCTGCGGCTGCAGCAGCCGTTTGTAGGCGTCGGTGGCGGCCATCCAGACCTGCTGGGCGCCGTTGCTGTTGTTCTTGATGAGACGGCGTTTCATGTCGGCGAGCGTCCGCTCCTCGTCGGGGGCGATGTGCACGCGCAGGATGCCCTCCTCCTCACCGCGCAACATGGCCAGAATGCGATGCGACGGGGCTTTCGCCAACAGTTCCTCGGCTTTGTAGTAGATGCGGTATTTCTCGTCCTCGTCAACCTTGTCGGGGATCAGACGGGTGGAGATGCGGCTGTAGCGCAGGAATGTCTGGCGCAGGCGGTTGCGCAGTCCGGCGTTCTCGCTGATGAGTTCGGCGATGATGTCGCGCGCCCCGGCCAAAGCTTCTTCGGCCGATGCCACGCCCTTCTCCTCGCTGACGAAGCGGGCAGCCTCGCGCTCCAGATCGAGTTGCCGCTGCGACAACAGAATTTTGGCCAGCGGCTGCAGACCTTTCTCCACCGCCACCGAAGCGCGGGTCTTGCGTTTGGGGCGGTAAGGCAGATACAAATCCTCCAAGACGCTCATCGAGTCGGCCTGCTCTATCTTCTCGCGCAGTTCCGGGGTCAGTTTGCCTTGTTCGGAGATGGAATCCAAGATGGCGGAGCGGCGTTTGTCCAGCTCCAACCACTTGGCATACAAGTCTTTGATATTGCCAATCTGCACCTCATCCAACGAACCGGTGGCCTCCTTGCGGTAGCGGGAGATGAACGGAATCGTCGCGCCGGTCTCCAACAAGTCCAGCGTGTTCCGCACCTGCTCCTCGGAAAGGTTCAGTGCCTGCGCAATCCGTAACGCATAATTCTGTTCCGACATCCTTTTGCCTTTTTTACATTTTTAGCTAACAGCCAACAGCTAACAGCCAACAGCCAACAGCTACTTCACAATCTCCAGCAACTCGATGTCAAACACCAGCGGAGAATACGGGGGGATAGCGCCTCTACCCTCGCGGTATGCCATTTCAGAAGGGATAAGGACCGTCACCTTGTCACCCACTTTCATCGTGGAAACGACGGCGTCCCAACCGGGGATCACCTGGCCAGCGCCCACGGTGAACTCGAACGGTTCGTCATCATCGGAGCTGTCGAAAACGGTTCCGTCAACGAAACGGCCGGTATAATTCACTTTCACCGTCTGCAGGGGCTCAACCTTGTCGCCGTTGCCTTTCTTGACCGTTTTCACATAGACGCCGGTGGGCTGCAATTTCAGACCAGGATTCTCTTCCAAATACTCATCGATTTTCCCTTTTTCCTCCTCCTTGCTGACTTCGAGTTTCGCGTCGTATTCGGCTTTCATTTTCTCAAATTCGGCTTTCGGCATCACGCCATAGAGCAACACTTCCAGGTAAAGCGGGTCTTCGCCGAAGGGGTATTCCTGCTCCATCATCGTCTCAAAGAACTTCGGCCCATCAAAAATAAAAGTGGCAGTGTCTTCCACATGCATCATGCGGAGAGCTTCGAACATATCGCCTTCATAGAGAGAGTCCATGAGCATCTCATTGGGAAGGGGCCCGAACAGCGTCGAGTCGCCGGCGCGCAAAGTGAGGAGAACGCCCACCAGATCGCCGGTTCGGGGAGAAATGGCGGTATCGTGAATATCTCCATAGAACTTGTAATAGATTCCGGATTTGGTTTTCTTGAATCCTTTGTACTTGCTACATGCGCCAAAAGCCAAAACGGTGGCCACAGCCAACCCGATCAATGCTAATTTCGTGAAATTTTTCTTCATTTTCGTTTTTTTTCGATTTATAACTATTATTTCAAAACTTTCAACAATTCGATGTCATACACCACCGGGGTGAACGGCGGAATCCCGTATTCCTCGCTCCCGTTATCGCCGAAGGCCAACGAGGAGGGGAACACCACGGTAATCTGGTCTCCTTCATTCATTTCGAGGACCATGACGTCGAAACCGCGGGCCACCTGACCCTTGCCCACCTCGAACGAACGCGGATTTGAGGCATCCGTGCGGCGGGAAAACTCCGTGTTGTCCAACTTGCGACCGCGATACAACACTTGCACGGTGCTGTTTTTCTTGGCCTTGACTCCGTTACCCTTTCTGTTGCACGTGTAATAAATCCCCTTGTGTATGGTGTTCAGATGATGTTCGTTGGCATACGCGCGAATCAGCGAATCCTCTACCCTTCGCGCTTCTTTTCTTTGCTCAAGATACTGAACCTCAGCGTTTTCAATATTTTCTTTCGTTAAAATTTTCAGCAGCTTGATATCCGCAGTGATGGGCGTTTTGCCATACGGATAGTCTCCCATGCAGAGAAAATCCTCGTAAAACTTCTTGCCGTTGAAAATGAAGGTCGCGCTGTCGCCCAGATGCATTTTCCTCAAGGCGGAATAGATGTCGCCGTGATACAGGTCGTCAACCAGCATGTTGTTCCGGGTCATCGGGGAAATCACCTCATCGCCGGCACGCAACGCCATATTCACCTCCACGAAGTCACCCGTCTGAGGTTGCGGATTACCTTCGTTCTGCACATAATACTGGCAATAAAAACCGGAAGTGTGCTTGAATCCGCTGTATTTCCGGCAGGAGACAGCGGTCACGCACATCAGTGCCATCAACATCCACAAATATCGGCTTCGTTTCATCGACTAATTGCTATAGGGGTTAGGAATATATGTTTCAGGTGTTTTTTCGTCTTTATCTAAAATTCTGATTTCCATCATGATAGGTTGCAATCCTTGGATACGGTCGCCGTCGCCGGCAACGCCATAGCCCAGATAGGAGGGGATCACCAGACGGGCTTTCGCGCCGGGCCGCAACAGTTGCGCCGCCTCGTGCAAGGCGTCGATTTCCTCGGAGCGTTTCACCATGAAAACCTTCACGCCGTTGCTGTCGGAACTGTAAACCTGCTCTCCGGACAGCAGAAAGGTGCGGTATTCCATCGCCACGCGGTCGTTCTCCTTGAACGGTTCTCCGGAGCCCGGTTCCAGCACCTGGACATACAGCCCGGTGGGTGTGCGCTGCATCTGCCAACCGTAACGGCGTACGAACATCTCCATCTCCTCATTTTCCCGGCGCATGATGTTCTTGTTGCCCTCCACATACGGGGCGTCCTTGTCCTCCTTCGGGGTTTCCGAAGAAGAGACGACAGAGCCCGTGGCCTTGCGGTCGCCACACGCAGCGAAACCGCCGGCACACATCACGATCAGCATGGCAAACAAGAACTTACGCATACCGTTACTTTTGCTGCTGCGCATTATCCCTGACAGAATTCTCGAAATGGGCGATGGCATCCGCCATTGTACCGTGGTAGAAGGCACCCGCCGCATTGGCATGGCCGCCGCCATCGAAATATTTCCGTGCGAACAGGTTCACATCCACGATACCTTTGGAACGGAACGACACGCGGATGCGGTTGTCGCGCTCCGTGAAGAACGCCGTGAAATGCACGATCCCCATCGACAGCCCGTAATTCACAAATCCCTCAGTATCACCGATTTGAAAGCCATTGTCCATCAAATCTTTCTTGGTCAGATACATGTAGGAAGCCCCATACTCCGACATCACCACCATGCGCTGCGACAACGCCAGACCCAGCAGTTTCATGCGGCTCTCGGTATAGTTGTCATAGACTTTGCGGTGGATTTCCTCCCCGTTGACGCCCGACTCGATCAGCCTCCGGAGCACCGAATAGGAGTCCGGAAAATCACACGAGTAGGACATGGAACCTGTATCGGTGATGATGCCGACATACAAGCATTCGGCAATCTCCTTTGTGACAGGCTTTTCGGGTGTAAGATATTGATACAGAAAATTGTAAACCAACTCGGAGGCGGAGGACGTCAGGTGCGTGGAATACATCACATCGCACTTGATGTCGGGCTGCACGTGATGGTCGATCAAGATCTTGAAGGCCGGGGATTTGACGATCGAGTTCTGCAAGTCCTGTCCGGCGCGGTGCGGGGCGTTCATATCGACCACAAAGAGCATGTCGGCCTCTTTGATGCGCTTGCGAGCCTCGGTGAGGTTTTCCTGGGCCACGATGATGTTTTCGGCGCCGGGCATCCACCGCAGGAAATTGGGGAACGGATTGGGTGAGATTACCGAAGCCTCGTAGCCGTCGTCAAGGAAATAGTGGTACAGTGCTAACGCGCTGCCCAAAGCATCGCCATCGGGGTTGAAATGGAAAACGATGGTAATCGTCTTCGTATCTTTCAGTTTCTCACGTATTTTCTGGATATATTGCTCTTCCAACGTATCAGATTTTAAGACGGCAAAAATAATAAAAATTCGGTCACGTCGGGAAAAGATTTCGAGGGGAGAGGGCGAAAATCACGCGCCCTGGCTTTTTTCCGCCGGCTCGGTATGCAAGGTGACATGCGTGCCAGCGCCGAACCGCTCCCGCAGCTTCCGTTCTATGTCGCTGGCGCGCGCATGGACCTCCTTCAAGGGCAGGTCTCCGTCCATGCGGATGTGCGCCTCGACGGCGATACGGTTGCCGATGCGGCGTGTGCGCAGATTGTGCGGGTCGGTGACGTCAGGGAAGGAGGTGATGATCTCCTCGATTTCCCGCTCAGTCTCCTCCGGCAGGGAACTCTCGGTGAGCTCGTTGACACTGTTCTTCAACACGTCCCAGGCCACCTTCATCAGCATGGCGCCCACCACGATGGAGGCCAGCGGGTCCAGCACCGTCCAACGGTCGCCCAGCAGGATGGCCCCGCCGATGCCGATGGCCGCGCCCACCGACGACAGCGCGTCGCTGCGGTGATGCCACGCATTGGCGACCACCGCCTGCGAATCCAACGACTTGCCCTTCCGGCTCGTGTATTGGTACAAAATCTCTTTCACGACAATCGAGATCAACGCCGCCCACAAGGCCAGCTTCCCGGGAGCCGCAATCTGCGCCCCGCCAAGCCAGTCCGCGAACTTCACGGCACCCGAAACGATGACGCCCGTGGCGGCCGCCACCAACGCCAACCCGATGAAAAATGTGGCCAACGTCTCGAATTTCCCGTGCCCGTAGTCGTGCGACTTGTCCTGCGGCTTGGCGCTGATGTTCACGAACACCAACACCAACATATCGGTGAGGAAATCCGACAACGAATGCGTGGCATCGGCCAACATCGCCGCACTGTGCCCGACAGTACCCGCTATAAATTTGAAAGTCAGCAGGATAATGTTACCCACCGAGCCCACCAACGTGACTTTGTAAATCTCTTTCTCCCTCGACATGACGGTTTTAATATGCTATCCAAAAAGCTATCCCAACTTCACAATCTCCTCGTAAATCAAGTCGATGGCGTTCGGCAAGGCGAAACGTTTGATGTTGTCGCCGAGCGTCTGCATCCGGTGCGGATCGGCCACCAACTGCATCAGCGTGGGAATCAGTTTCTCTTTGGCTTCCTTGTCGGGGATGAGCAAGGCGGCGTCCTTGGTGGAAAGCGCCTTGGCGTTGAAGGTCTGGTGGTCTTCGGCGGCGTAGGGGAACGGCACGAGGATGGTGGGCGCCCCCACGATAGCCAACTCCGCGAGTGCAAGCGCGCCCGCCCGCGACACGATGACGTCGGCCATGCTGTAGGCATCGTTCATGTTCTTGATGAACGGCACGATACGGATATGCTCGTCCTGCTGTTTCAACAGCTCAGGATCGATGTTTTTGAAGAACTGCTCGCCAGTCTGCCACAGCAACTGCAGGTCGGCCTTGCGGAACTCGTCGAGATGCGCCGCCATGGTCTGGTTGAAGGTGCGGGCGCCGAGGCTGCCGCCGACCACCAACACGGTTTTCTTCTCCGGCGTGAAGTTGAAATACTGGTAAGCATCGGGTTTCTTGCGCTCCAGCTCTAAAATTTCCTTACGGATGGGGTTACCTGTCTTGATGATCTTCTCCGGCGGGAAAAAGCGATCGAGGCCGTCGTAAGCCACACAGATGGCTTTGGCATTCTTGGCCAGCATCTTGTTGGTGACACCGGGATAGGAGTTCTGTTCCTGCAGTAGCGTGGGAATCCCTAATTGGGAAGCGGCTTTCAGCGCGGGACCGCTGGCGAAGCCCCCCACCCCGATGGCCAGGTCGGGCTGGAACTCGCGCATGATCTTCTTGGCCTTGCGCATGGCCTTCAGCATCACCACCGGCAGACGCAAATTGCACATCAGGCCGTTGAGCGATTTCTCCCGGTGGATACCGTAAATCTCCAGTCCCTCAATGGGATAACCCGCTTCCGGCACGCGCCGCATCTCCATTTTGTCACTCGCCCCGATGAACAAGATCTTCGCATCGGGATTTTCTGCCTTGATTTTGTTGGCGATGGCTAATGCCGGGAAAATGTGCCCGCCGGTGCCGCCGCCGCTGATGATGTATCTCTTTTCCATAATGGTTTGGTTTTGATGCGGCAAAGATACACTTTTTTGACTTAGACGATTGACTTAGACTATGACTATGACTTAGACTATGACTATGACTTAGACAATGACTTAGACGCAAAACCGCATCAACGACCCCCCGTCGGGAACGTTGGCTCCTACTTCACCAGCACTACCCAGTCGTAATAACTCACTTCCCTAGTGCTGTCGGGGGCCAGCAGTTCCAAGTTCAACCGGTTGAAACAGACCAACAAACTGTCGGTGCGATAAATCAGCAACTCATCCTCATGATCTTTTATCCAAGATCTCGAAGGCGACATATCCGGACAACCAAGCCTATGCAACTGCTCCCGGAAGATTTGATTTGCCGAAATTTTCCGGCCGCTTCCAATCGACAGTTGTTCGTCCGCATTGGCAGGGTTTGGTGTCCCGTACATCTTGCTGTAGCCGCTTACATCCACAAGTTCGTCAGTCTTGCGCGATAAACAGACAGTGGGTTGTTCCTCCACAATTACAACTTTTTCCTCTAACGATTCTCTGGCTAATTCTTCCGACCATGCAGAAGCATAACTGGCCGTTTTTTTCGACAATGATGCCAAATAGTCCGACTCCCGGACGATGCCGAATTCGTTTTTCAAGAACATTGTGTCGTTCCTGTCATCCAAATAGTCGAGCGACTGGTAAAGTCTGCGGTGTTCAACCATTTGCAACGTGTCGGCAGGGTCGGGCTCAGGAAGTCGCAAGGTGCCGTCGTCGTTCAGGCGGTCGAGTTGCTTGGCCATTGTGCGCACGCGCTGGACCTGCGCCCGTTGCGCGATCTTCTCGCCACGAAGACTCGGCACCAGCACCGTCAGCAACACGACGGCCAACGCTCCCGCTGCCAACGCGAAATAGCCACGACGGTTGCGGAACAGGAACACCAGCACGCACGCCGTCATCAATGCCCCGACCAACAGCAGGTAGTAACGCGATTCGGTCAGGCCATAGTCCGTCAAACGACGGGCGACCCCTGTCCAGAAGAGTGCCAGCAACGGCAAGACGAACAGACTGAAATGGTCGTAGAACCACTTGAAGGGTTGCGGTTCCGTCAGCATCTGCAACATCTTGGCCAACAAGAAGATCACGAAGAAAACCGTCACCATGATGGCGACCCCGCCC
>JAEEGH010006292.1_pt1 | contig 29174 bp, 25 predicted proteins | sample 9134181 | NCBI WGS metagenome assembly JAEEGH01 (sample SAMN16246544, study PRJNA631951) | gut metagenome | biome: gut microbiome; feature: rumen; material: DP-attached | host: Bos | place: Iran: Karaj | collected 2018-10 | reverse complement strand
GAATTGAGATAATTATGTAATACGAATTATTAATTATGAATTAAAAATATGGGAAGAGCATTTGAATATCGCAAAGCTGCGAAACTGAAGAGATGGGGCCACATGGCCAAGACGTTTACCAAGATTGGCAAGCAGATTGCCATTGCCGTGAAGGCTGGCGGTCCGGAGCCCGACATGAACCCTGCACTGCGTGCTATCATCGCCAACGCCAAGCGCGAGAACATGCCGAAGGATAATATCGAGCGTGCCATCAAGAACGCTATGGGTAAGGATCAGAGCGACTACAAGGAGGTGACTTACGAGGGATATGGTCCTCACGGTGTTGCTATCTTCGTAGACACCCTGACTGACAACACCACCCGCACCGTGGGTGACGTTCGTTCGGTGTTCAACAAGTTCAATGGTAACCTGGGCACTCAGGGCTCGCTGTCGTTCCTGTTTGACCACAAGTGTGTGTTCACCTTCAAGAAGACTGATGGTCTGGATATGGACGAGATGATTCTCGACCTGATTGACTACGGTGTAGAGGATGAGTACGACGAGGACGAGGAGGAGAACTCAATCACCATCTATGGCGATCCTTCTTCGTTCGGTGCCATTCAGAAGCACCTGGAGGAGAACGGCTACGAGGTGACTGGTGCCGAGTTTACCCGCATCCCCAACGACCTGAAAGATGTCACTCCCGAAGAGCGCGAAACCATCGACAAGATGATTGAGAAACTTGAGGACTTCGACGACGTACAGACCGTGTACACCAACATGAAGCCCGAGGGTATCGACGAATAAGAATTATTTCTGATAATCACTCTTACGGAACGTAGCATCTATAAGCTGCGTTCCTTTTTGTTTGGAGGAAAAGTAGACATACCGAAAGCTGTAACCCTCGTCCTTGTAGACCTTGAGGCTAGAGGAGTTCTTCAGCTCCTTGAGCAACATGCCGCGAACATCGTGCAGCTGAAGTGCCTCAGCATCGTCGAGCACGCCATCAACAGTGTAATAATACGACATGAGATGCGTTGAGGGATCGAAGGTGAGACTATCTAAATAGACGTCCTTGTTGACGAGCACGGGACACTTTTTCTTCGTATACTCCTTGCACTCGCGAACACAGCGTTCTTCGAGCGTTTCCTGGCATGCGGTGAAGAGCAGGAGGCTTGTGGGAATGATGAGGGCCAGACGGGTGGCGGTATTAATCAGTTTCTTCATAGGGAATGATGCTTATGTCGGGTAGTAAGAGTTGTATATAGGGCCTCGGCCAATCGCGAAGGTGATGGCGCTGGTGGTCGTACTGCATCAGGTCGAGGTCGAGTGTGACGCACTGCTTGCTGCGATGGGCCTCAGCTTCTATATCTTTGAGTTGTGCTGCGATTTCGTCGGCGGTAAGGTCGGTGAAACCAGCAGCCAAACGGTTCATATACCATTGTCCGGAGGAGTGAATGTCGGGCGTCCATAGCTTTCGCGACAGCTGTAGGTTGCCGAGGAGGACAGACAAACGTTCAGAGGCCCACTGGATGTGAGCACTCTGATGATGGTTGGAGCCTATGGCAATGAGAACCTGATGCATGGGTGGCTGATGGATTTATTTGCGTTCCTTCAGAATGCCGTGACGATAGGCATAAAGCAGTTGGCGCAGGTCTTCCACCTGAGCGCGCAACTCCTGGCCCTTGTCGGTATCGGCTACGAGCATGCGGTGGGCAGAGAGTTCGACCAGTTGGGTGGTTGACTTGATGTCGAGTCCTCGCTGGATAGCGTCTTGTGCATTCGTAAACGGCTCGTGCTGAACGAGCTGGAAACCTCGGCTGTGGTATACCAGCGTGTATCCGGCAATACCCGTTTCGGAGTGGTAGGCTTCCGAGAAACCACCATCGATGACCATGAGTTTACCGTTGGCCTTGATGGGATTCTCGCCCTTGGAGGCATGTACGGGAACGTGTCCGTTGATGATGTGGCGGTTCTGTCCCTTAACCCCGAAGGCGTCGAGAATGCGGTCGCAGATTTCTTCGTTATCGCGTAACAGGAAATAGTTGCCTTTTTCTTCCTTATAAGTAGTCTTATCGGTCAGGAAGTAGCGTTCGAAGGTGGCCATCTTCGACTTGTCGAACAAGGGAGAGTCCTTGCCGCACCAGAGGTAGAGGAAATAGTCGCGTGCGAAGAGGCGCAGTGACTGATCGGTGTCACTTTCGAAGGCTGCACGCACCAGCATGCCGATGTTGTGCATGAGTTCCTGACCACTGTATTTTTCGCCATTGTATAGTTCAACTTCCTTCAGGCTGCCGTCGTCGTTGAGCGGACAGGAGGCGTGGAACAACAGATTCTGGTTGCAAATGTTGTACATACATCCGTGGGAGAGCAGCATCTTCATGTGTTTGCGAAGCTTTTCGGAAACACGGAACGAGTGGTGCAGCTTCTCCATCAGTTGTTGTTCCTCAGGGGTGAGCTCGTTAGGATTGTTAGGATCGATGGTGGGAAAATGGCACGATTTCATGTCGTATTCTTGTCCGTCGATGGCGCAGACGCCACGTTCGTAGTCTATCTGTTCGAGCAGACAACGGTCCTCCATATGCCACTCGGGGCGGCGATGGAAGATTTGGGCTTCCTTCTTAAACTGGATGACGGTGATGGCCTTATGCATCTGGGCTGTGAGGCGCTGGTACTTGTCGTCCATCGTGTTGCCTTTGAGTAATTTGGGGTAGAACTCAGAGCATGGGTCATCTTGATAATACTCCATAGCAAAGGTTGCTAAGGGTACGAGGTTGATGCCGTAGGCTTCCTCGATGGTCGTCAGATTGGCATAGCGCAGACAGAGGCGCAGCACGTTGCAGATGCAGGCGTTGTTACCGGCACAGGCTCCCATCCACAGAATGTCGTGGTTGCCCCACTGGATGTCCCACGAGTGATACTGTCGGAGGGTGTCGAGAATGATATGTGCTCCGGGGCCGCGGTCATAGATGTCGCCCAGAATATGGAGTTGGTCGATGGCCAGACGTTGTATGACATTGCAAATAGACACTATGAAATCGTCGGCACGGCCTGTAGATATGATGGTGTCGACAATGACACTGACATAGGCAGCCTTATCGATATCGTCGGTGCGTTCATGGAGCAGTTCTTCAATGATGTAGCTGAACTCCTCTGGCAGCGACTTGCGAACCTTGGAACGTGTGTATTTGGACGAAACGTCGCGACAGACAGCTACCAGTCGGTGGATGGTGATGTGATACCAGTCGTCGAGATCTTCTTCGTTAGCCTTGATGAGTTCCAGTTTCTGCTCGGGATAGTAGATGAGTGTACACAGTTCACGCCGCTCGGCCTCGCGTATGTCACCCTTGAAGAGTTCGCTGACCTTGCGGCGGATGTTTCCTGATGCATTTTTCAACACATGCTGGAAGGCTGCACTTTCACCATGCAAGTCGGCCAGAAAGTGTTCGGTGCCCTTGGGCAGATTCATGATGGCTTCCAAGTTAATAATCTCGGTCGATGCTGCTGCAATATTCGGAAACGAGTTGGAGAGCAATTGCAGATAGTGCATGTCGCGGTTAGTCGTTTTCGTATTCATAGTCTTATATTTTTAGGTGGTTATCTACTTGTTTTCTGAGTGCTCGTGTTTTGTAATCATCCAGCGGATCGACGGGCATGAAACCTTCGGTAAGTCCCGTTCGGTCAGCCATGAGTTGCATAGTTCGACGGGCCAGTTTCCAAAGTTGTCGTTCCTTTAGCGTATCGGCTAATGACTCTTCCTCGCAAGGGTGCTGACGCAGCTCGCGATCGAGTTCTATAAGATGCTTGATGCTGAATTGTCCGTTTGACATGAGCTTGCGAACGATGCGAAAAGATGCTAACAGACGTTCGTTTTCGGAGGCGAACTGATTGCCGATGGTGGCACCGATGAGTGATGCCTCCTGATAGTTTTCAGGCCAGAAATGGTCAATGTGTTCGACTTCGATATCGGGATACTCGATGCCAAGGACCCGCAATCCGCGCTGGATGGTGTCAGTAATCTGTTCGTGATGGGCATAGAGCAACACTTCGCGCCAAGGAATGGATTGGGTAGGGGACAGAGCGCTGACAGCCGATGCAGGAAGCCAGCGGATGTCGTTAGTAATGCCAGCCATGATGATGGTTCGGAGCTGCTGACGCATCTCGGGCGAAAGGAGTTCCAGAGTATGGGTATCCATCACTTTCTGATAGAGTTTGAAGGTCTGACGGGCCATGTCGGTCTTCGTGATGGAATTGGTGATGACGCTGTTGCGGATGGTGACCAAACGTTTGTTCCAGCCGAGGCGTTCCATGCACTCCTGTTCCATGCTACCTTGGATGATGATGGCATAGGCTTGTCGGATGATGGCCTGCTGGTAGAGTACACGCTTAGGCAGCTTTTCCTTCCAGTAGTTTTCGTTCTGTTCCCACGGCTCAAGTTGTCCGTGTGGAGTGACGATAAGTCTGCACCGCTTTCGTAATGCCAGATGGACGATGCTTCGCGACGCGTTGCGCCAACAGCCATGCAGGTGGAGAATGTCGTACTTTCCACCTTGCAATAGTGTTCGGGCATCGTCGGCATTAGCTGCCAGATGGTTCTCGGCCTCAAGTCCCATACCTTCTTGTAGCATGGCGACGTGCTGGCTAATCATCGGCTCTTCAGCAGGATAAAAGTGCAGGATTCTCATGATGTAACAATATTAAAACCCCATCCATACACGCAAGCGAAGCCCTAGGAGACGGAGTCCGCGAATACGCTGATCATAGAGTCGGATGGCGTCGAATACGTGCTCTTTGCGCACACCTACAGCATCGAACAGACCACGCTGTTTTCTTAACCATGTGCCCCAAAAGTCTCGGAAAGAATGCCGTTCTGCCTTGCGGATGATGCTTTTCAGGTCATCCAGATCAGTGGCTACGACATGTGTTACGCGGTCACGTTTCCTGTTGCTATACACCAATGCCGCCTCACCTTCTGTAAGCCCTGCTACCCAATCGACATTGATGGGTGTGCGACGGATATCGGCCAATATGATATGGTCGTGATGGGCTGCCTTTGCCCCCACACTGAGCGCCAGTCGCTGACGGCTTGGATTAACGACGACAGAATTGGGCAGGAATGTCGAGTACAACTTGGGGTATTCTGCCTTCAGGCGCTTCAGTACGTCAGGAGTGTCATCTGTAGACATGTTATCCACCACTATCACTTCATACTGTCCTTCGTATGGTAGTGTCAGAAAAGCAGGCAGATTCTGCTCGAGGGCTTCTGCCTGATCGTGAACGGTCATCACGATGGAGACGGGCGGTTGTGTCTGATGTTCTATAGTCATGCTATGATGTAACCTTTTAAATATCGTCGCTCATATAGCCTTGGGGCAATTGACGACAGTTGTACTGGGATGCCATAATCTCGCCATAGGCTCCTGCTGAGCGGATGGCAATGAGGTCGCCGCGATGACAGCGGTTCAAGTCGATCTGCTTGGCAAAAACGTCAGTTGATTCGCAGATGGGTCCCACGACATCGTAAGCCTCGGCAGGTTCCTCGCTCGTGATATTCTCTATCTTATGGTATGCCTGATAGAGTGCAGGACGGATGAGGTCAGTAAATCCGGCATCAACAATACAAAACTGCTTGACGCTACCTTTTTTTATATATAAGGTACGCGTGATAAGGCTGCCGCATTGTGCCACCACAGCACGACCCAGCTCGAAATGCAGTGTCTGGCCAGGGCGAAGTTTCAACTTTTTGGCATAGGTGTCGAAGTAAGCTTTGAAATCAGGAATGCTGACTCGGTTAGGGTGCTGATAATCGACACCAAGTCCTCCTCCAACGTTGATATGTTCGACGACGATGCGATGACGTTCCAGTTCGTTCTGCAGTTCGTTGACGCGGTTGCAGAGAGCCTCGAAATCGCCCATGTCAAGAATCTGACTGCCGATGTGGAAGTGCAGTCCCACACATTTAACATGCTCCAAGCGAGAAGCTTCTTCGATGACTGTCAGCATATCGCGCATGTCGATACCAAACTTGTTTTCTGCCAGTCCAGTGGTAATGTTTGCATGGGTATGGGCACCGACATTGGGATTCAGTCGGAAAGCGACTCGTGCTGCCTTGCCCTTTGCAGCAGCCAGTTCGTTGATAACCTCCAGTTCTGGAATGCTCTCAACATTGAAGCAGAAGATGTCCTGATCCAGTCCGAGATTGATTTCCCAGTCGCTCTTGCCGACTCCAGCATATACGATTTTCGACGAGGGGAATCCTGCTCGTATGCTGGCATCTATCTCACCGCCGCTGACGCAGTCTGCACCTAGTCCTGCTTCGCGGATGATGCGAAGTATTCTTGGGTTGGCATTGGCTTTTACGGCATAGTGCACACAGAATCCCTCATGCTTCTGGGCTTCCTGGTTAATGGCACGGAGTGTTTCACGTAGCAACTCCGTGTCGTAATAGTAGAACGGCGTTCGTAAACTTTGGAACTTCGCCGTTGGGAATTGTCCTTTTGCCATTGTGTCAGCTGAGATTTATTTAAACAGCGTATCACTCAGGCTCTGCAGAGCACGTTTTTTATCTTCTTCGCGAATGAGGAACGAGATGTTATAGTTTGAACCGCCATATGAAATCATGCGAACGGGGATGTTCTTCATCGCATCGAGCACCTTGGTTTCGAAGCCGATGTTCGACCAGTCCAGATCGCCTACCACGCAGATGATGCACATGCCGGTGTCGACAGTTACGGTACCGTACTTCTTCAGCTCGTCGACGATTTCTCCCAGATGGGCAGAGTTGTCGATTGACATCGAAACACCCACCTCCGACGTGCAGACCATATCGATTGGAGTCTGGTAGGACTCGAAAATCTCGAATACCTTACGAAGGAAACCTGTAGCCAGCAACATGCGACTTGATTTAATCTTGATAGCGATGATATTATCCTTGGCAGCTACAGCCTTGATCTTTCCATACTCTGTGGCGTTGCTGATAGTAGTACCCTCGGCATCAGGCTCCATGGTGTTCAACAGACGAACAGGAATGCCGGCATATTTGGCAGGCTGCACACAGGTGGGGTGCAGAATCTTGGCACCAAAATAAGCCAACTCGGCAGCCTCCTCGAAGTGCAACTGATGGACGGGCTGGGTATTATCGACAACACGCGGATCATTGTTGTGCATACCATCGATGTCGGTCCATATTTGAATTTCTTCTGCACCAAGGGCTGCTCCCACAAGTGAAGCGGTATAGTCGGAACCGCCGCGTTGCAGATTGTCGATCTCGCCGTAGGCATTGCGGCAGATGAACCCCTGGGTGACATACACTTGCTGACCTTCGTTCTTTTCCATAATGGCCTGCAACTTTTCCTTGATATAGTTGGGGTCGGGCTCCGAGTTTTTGTCGGTGCGCATGAAATCGAGGGCGTTCAGCAGCACAGCATTGATGCCCTGTTCTTTCATGTAGTTCACCACCATGTTCGTTGACAGCATCTCGCCCTGAGCCACGATGCTCTTCTCTTCGAAGCTGGTGAACAGCTCCTTGGTGAACGAACGCAGGTAGTTCAGTTCCGAAGTCAGGAATTCGCGCGTCTGCTGCTTCAACTCGTCGCTCTGATAGAGTTCATCGATATGCTTCAGATAGGTACGCTCCAACTGATTGATAATCTCGCTGGCTCCTTCGGGGTTTTTCTTATAGAGGTAGTTGGAAATCTCAACCAGTGAATTGGTTGTTCCAGACATAGCAGACAATACCACGAAGACTGGCTCACCCGACTTCGTTACCAATTTTGTTACTTCCTTCATGCGGGCCGGTGAACCTACCGACGTGCCGCCAAATTTCATTACTTTCATTGTATCTTGTTTTTTAATTTCTTATCTCTCAACTCTAAACTCTCAACTCTAAACTATATCGACAAATCCTCGCGGTCGGAGTAGTAGCTCTTTTTCTCCTCTGCTTCGTCATCATCTTGTTCGCTTTCTTCATAGAGTGCCATGTGATTGAAGTCATGCGTGATTTCCTCCAGTCGTTGGTTGATACAGCGATAGACGATACCAGGATATTCTTGGAGCAACGACGTGTTGTGAGTCGTCATCACAACAGCCGTTCCCGATTCGGTGATACGACGCAATAACAGAATAATCTGCCGTGCCGTTTCGATGTCGAGGTTGCCCGTAGGCTCGTCGGCAATGATGACCTTCGGATTGTTCAGGATGCTTCGTGCAATGGCGATGCGTTGTTGTTCGCCTCCAGACAACTCGTGGGGGAATCGGTCGGCATACTCCAGCATCTCTACGTCGCGCAGCACATCGTCGATGCGCTCATCTATTTCGTTCTTATCTTTCCATCCGGTGGCTTTCAGTACAAAGCGCAGGTTATTGCGTACTGTACGATCAGCCAGCAACTGGAAGTCCTGGAAGATAATACCCATCTGACGGCGCAAGGCGGGGATGTATTTTCGCTTCATATTGCGCAGGTCGTGGTTCAACACGATGGCTTCTTCGGCTTCGTCAACGTCCAACTCGAAATAGAGCGTCTTCAGCAGCGTACTCTTTCCAGCTCCCACGCGCCCGATGATGTATATGAATTCTCCCTCGTTCACGTGGAAAACGACCTCCTTCAACACAAGGATACCGTCCTTCTGATAGATGTTCGCTTTCTTGTAATTTATTAGCATTGCTTGTTGTGTTGTTATTTCGTTGTTGCGATATTCCAATATTTGTTATGATGATAATATGGCGTCACTTCATTGTCCCTGCAGCTTTGGCTTCGCGACGTTTCCTGTCCCAATCGGGGTCGTGGCGTTTTTGTAACTCCTGCACAACGTCCTCGATTCGTAGTCCCTTTTCGGTAAGCATTACCAACAGGTGGTACATAAGGTCAGAGGCTTCGTACACTAGATGTTCTGCGGTGCCGTTCGTGGCTTCAATGACTGTCTCTAATGCTTCTTCGCCAACTTTTTGGGCAATTTTATTAATACCCTTATTGAACAGACTGGTAGTATACGAACCCTCGGGCATTTCCTCTTTGCGCTTGTAAATAAACGACTGCAGCTCGCTCAGGAAGAGTAGGGGGTTACCTTCATTTTCTTCACCCCAGCAAGTGTCGGTGCCGGTATGACATGTTGGACCAATGGGGTTTACACGCACCAATAGGGTGTCATTGTCACAGTCAATCTTCATGTCTACTAGGTTAAGGAAGTGTCCAGAAGTTTCACCCTTGGTCCACAGAGTCTGTCGCGTACGGCTCCAAAAAGTCACATGACGGGTGTCGAGCGTCTTTTGGTAGGCTTCTTCGTTCATAAAGCCCAGCATGAGCACGTTTCTTGTTTCGGCGTCCTGAATGATAGCAGGCACCAGACCACCCATCTTTTCAAAATCTATTTTCATGTTTTGTTATTTCGTTATTACTTGATTTCGTCATTATAGCCGGACGTTGATACCTTCGCTTCGCAGGTATTGTTTCAGTTCGGGCACGGGAATTTCGCCAAAGTGGAACACTGAGGCGGCCAGTGCAGCATCGGCATGTCCTTCATTGAATACGTCACGGAAATGTTCTTTGCATCCAGCGCCGCCACTGGCGATGATGGGTATTGAGAGCGTGTCGGCCAGTTCGCGAAGCGCCTCGTTGGCATAGCCGTTTTTGGTGCCGTCGTGATTCATACTTGTAAACAGTATCTCGCCAGCACCGCGCTCTTGTGCTTCCTGGGCCCATTCGAAGAGTCCACGTTCTGTGCGTTCACGACCTCCTTTCAAATAGCAATGCCAGCCGTCAGCGTCAAGTCGAGCATCGATGGCTACCACACAAACCTGACTACCGAAACGCGTGGTAATTTCGTCGATGAGTTCTGGACGACGAATGGCAGCACTATTGATGCTAACCTTGTCAGCTCCAGCATAAAGCAGGCGTTCTACGTCTTTCAACTCGTTGATGCCTCCACCTACGGTGAAAGGTATATTGATGGTTTCGGCTACGCGAGTCACCATCTCTGTAAAGGTCTTACGGCCTTCAAAGGATGCGGTAATATCCAGAAAGCACAATTCGTCGGCTCCCTGCTCTGAGTATGCCTTACCCAGTTCCACGGGGTCTCCTGCCGAGCGTAGGTTGACGAAATTGATGCCTTTTACAGTCTCACCATCTTTCACATCCAAACAAGGTATGATACGTTTTGCCAGTCCCATTCTAATTTACTGTTTGACAATTTACGATTTACTGTTAAATAACTCGCGGAGGTCGATTCGCCCTTCGTAGATAGCCTTTCCGAATACGACGGCAGGGATGCCTGCTTGGTCGAGGGCTTCAATATCTTCTTTTGATGAAACGCCGCCGCTGGCAATGAGGTGCAATCCGGGGTAAGCATCCATCACACGGCGGTAGAGATCGATGGCGGGTCCTGCCAGCGTGCCGTCCTTTGAAATTTCAGTGCAGAGCACATTCTTCACACCAGCATCGATGTATTTCTTTAGGAACGGCAGCAAGTCTTCCGTAGAATCTTCCTTCCATCCGTTGATACTAATTTTTCCGTTTCTGACGTCCGCACCCAGTATCATCCGCTCCACACCGTATTTCCGGAGCCAGCCCATGAACCGTTCGGGCTCTGTGACGGCAATGGAACCAACGGTCACCATGGAAGCCCCAGAAGCGAATGCCTTCTCGATATCCTCATCGGTTTTGATGCCACCACCAAAGTCGACCACAAGATTCGTTCTGTTAGTGATTGCCTTCAGCACAGCATCATTGACAATATGCTTCGACTTAGCACCGTCGAGGTCGACCACATGCAGACGCCGGAAACCAAGTAATTCGAACTCCTTGGCCACTTCTGATGGGGAGTCGCGGTAAATGGTCTTCTTGTCGTAGTCACCTTTTGTCAATCGAACACATTGGCCGTTGATGATGTCTATTGCGGGTATCAGTTCTATATTCATCTTCTCATTATCTATTATCCATTGTCAATTTGAGAAAGTTCTCCAAAATTCTCTCACCGACCTTACCACTCTTTTCTGGGTGAAACTGGCAGGTATAGAAGTTGTCCTTGTGCATCGAGGCAGAGTAGGGTAGGATATAGTCTGCTATAGCGATGGCCTCTTTGCATACGGGGACATAATAAGAGTGCACAAAGTAGACATAAGGTTCGTCATCTAACCCTTTGAACAAAGGATTATTGACATTAAACTTTAAATTCTCATCCTTAAACTTCAAGGAGTTCCACCCCATGCACGGCACTTTTTCCTCGTGACGCTTGGGTCGGAAACGCTTCACTTCTGCGTCGAAAATACCAATGCAGTCTACGTCGCCTTCTTCAGAATGCTTGCAAAGCAGCTGTTGGCCTACGCAGATACCAAACACGGGTTGCTTCAGGTCGCGAATTACCTCGTCCAGTCTGTGGGCTTTTAAATAATCCATCGTTTCAGCAGCATGTCCCTGTCCGGGAAACAGCACGCGGTCAGCTTTGCCGAGAGTTTCTGCATCATCAGTCAGCAAAGGTTCTACGCCCATTCGTCTGAGTGCATTCACCACCGAGTAAATGTTTCCTGCGTTATATTTTACAATTGCAACGTTCATAATTTACACAATAGGGTCGGTTCCGCTGTGTAATCAGCTGAATATAATAGTTTTGTTCTTGTAAGTGAGAATCTTACGCTGGATGTGTTTCGACACAGCATGTGAAAGCACAATCTTTTCCAGGTCCTTGCCCTTCAGCACCAGACTCTCAGGTGTATCTTTGTGGGTGATGCGCGTCACGTCCTGCTCGATGATGGGGCCGGCATCCAACTCAGCGGTCACATAGTGACTCGTGGCACCGATAATCTTCACACCGCGCTCCCAAGCCTGATGATAGGGTTTGGCACCAATAAAGGCGGGAAGGAAAGAATGGTGGATATTAATGATATGGTGCGGATAGGCGGCAATCATCTCGTCACTGATAATCTGCATGTAGCGTGCCAGGACAATAAACGAAATATCCTCTTTCTTCAGCAGTTCCATCTCAGCCTGTTCTACCTCCTGTTTGTTCGAATGGTCCTTCTTGATGCTCCACACGTAGTAGGGAATACCAAACTGCTCGGCCACATAGCGCAAGTCCTCATGATTCGACACGATGCATGGTATGTCGCAGTTAAACTCGCCGGCCTTCCAACGGGCCAGCAGGTCATACAGACAATGACTCATCTTCGAAACAAAGATGGCCATGCGAGGACGCTTGTCGCTATAGTAGAGCGAGAACTTCATCTGGTAACGCTGTGCATAGAGTGTGGTGATGTAATCGTAGAGTTTGTCGCGGGGAATCAGGAAACCATCCAGTTCCCATTCTATGCGCATAAAGAACATCCCGTCTTGTTTGTCAACATATTGGTCAAGGTAGACGATATTTCCTTTATTATCCGTAATAAATTTAGTCACTTCTGATATAATGCCCTGTTGGTCCGGGCAGTGTAGAAGCAGAATTGCGGTTGGTTTCATTTCTTTTTCCAATTATTAATTTATTAATAATGCCTGCAAAGGTAGTGCTTTTTATGCAGAATACCAAAGGAAAGTCAAAAAAACGATATTTTTCTTGGTAGTTTTTCTCAAAAACCTTACCTTTGCAGCCGAAAAGAATAAAGAAGTTGTACCTAACACGGAAAAATTATGTGTGGAATAGTAGGTTATATCGGTAAGCAGGAGGCTTATCCTATTTTAATTAAGGGACTTCGCCGTCTCGAATATCGTGGTTACGACTCAGCAGGTGTGGCACTCATCAACACCGAAAATCAGCTGAATGTTTTTAAGACAAAAGGCAAGGTTGACAACCTGACGGAATATTGCTCCGACAAGGACGTCAGCGGTTGCATTGGCATCGCTCATACACGCTGGGCTACTCATGGAGAGCCTTCAGCTCGCAATGCTCATCCGCACTATTCTCAGTCACATAATTTGGCCATTATTCACAACGGAATTATTGAGAATTATGCTGACATTAAGCAGAAACTTCAAGCCAAGGGTGTTGAGTTCAAAAGCGATACCGATACCGAGGTGCTCGTACAACTCGTCGAGTACATCATGATAAAGAAAAACCTTTCCTTGCTTGAAGCCGTTCAAGTAGCTCTTTATCAAGTTATTGGCGCTTATGCTATTGCTATTATCGATAAGCGTGATCCCTCTCAAATCATCGCTGCCCGTAAGCAGAGTCCGCTGGTTGTCGGCATCGGAGAAGGCGAGTTTTTCCTTGGTTCAGATGCCAGTCCTATTATCGAATATACTGACAAAGTTGTTTACTTGGAAGATGGCAATATTGCCGTCATTCGTTTGGGCGAAGAACTCAAGGTGGTGAGCATTCTTGGTGAGGAACAGGAGTTGGCGGTAAAAACCGTCGACATCGACCTCGGTCAGATCGAGAAGGGTGGTTATGACCACTTTATGCTGAAGGAAATTTTCGAACAACCTGAGTGTCTAACCAACTGCATGCGCGGACGTATAAATATTGAGGGTGATCACGTGACGCTCTCGGCACTTATCGACTATCGCCGTGAGATGTTGAAAGCCAAGCGCGTCATCATTGTGGCCTGCGGCACATCGTGGCATGCCGGACTCATTGGCAAGCAGCTCATCGAGACCTTCTGCCGCATACCATGCGAGGTCGAGTATGCCTCCGAGTTCCGCTATCGTAATCCTGTGGTGGGAAAGGGTGATGTTGTCATTGCTATATCACAATCGGGTGAGACTGCGGACACACTGGCTGCCGTACAGCTCGCCAAGGAACGCGGGGCATTCATCTATGGTGTCTGCAACGCCATTGGCAGCAGTATTCCACGCGCCACCGATACAGGAACATATATTCATGTGGGACCCGAGATTGGTGTGGCTTCAACGAAGGCCTTCACGGGTCAGGTCACGGTACTCATCATGATTGCCTTGGCTATGGGCGAGGCTATGGGTACTATTGACCGTCAGGAATACCTGCAGGTGGTAAAGGGTCTGAGCGAGATTCCCGACAAGATTCGTGAGGTGCTGCAAACCAACGACAAGGTGGCCGATCTTGCTCGAACCTTCACCTATGCCCATAATTTCCTCTATCTGGGTCGCGGATTCTCTTATCCCGTAGCCTTGGAAGGTGCACTTAAACTGAAGGAGATTTCCTATATCCATGCCGAGGGCTATCCCGCTGCCGAGATGAAGCACGGCCCCATTGCTCTCATCGATTCCGACATGCCTGTTGTGGTTATCGCTACACACAATGCCATGTACGAGAAGGTGCTGTCGAACATTCAGGAGATCAAGGCCCGTCAAGGTCGTGTGATTGCTCTTGTTTCGAAGGGCGACGACACCATTGCGAAGATTGCAGATGAGGTCATTGAACTCCCAGACGTGTTGGAGTGCCTTGAGCCGCTGGTAGCTACAATACCCTTGCAGTTGCTCGCTTATCACGTAGCCGTCTGCAAGGGTAAGAATGTTGACCAACCCCGCAACTTGGCGAAGTCGGTTACTGTGGAGTAATCAATCAATAGAATATCATCGACAGCACGTAGGCCACGATGGTCGACGTGATGACGCAGATAAGTCCCGGCATCATGAACGAGTGGTTCAGCAGGTACTTACCGATGATTGTTGTGCCCGAGCGGTCGAAGTTCACCGTCGCAATATCCGAGGGATAGTTGGGGATGAAGAAGTATCCGTATACCGAGGGAAGCACACCCAACAGCACAGGTCCGGCAATGCCCAGCGAATAAGCCAATGGCAGCATGGCCACAACGACGGCGCCTTGTGAATTGATGAGTACGGAGACGAGGAAGAACACCAGTGCGATACTCCAAGGATACTCCTTGACGACATCGGTCAGCATTTCCTGCATTTGACCCATATAGTTTGAGAAATAGGTGTCGGCAAGCCAGGCGATACCATAGATGGCGACAACGGCTACCATACCCGATTGCCACACGGGACCTGCCACAGCCTTCTTGGGTGAGGCCTTGCAGAAGATAATCATCAGCGCAGCAGCACTAATCATCACAATCTGGATGACGAGGTTCATCTTCAGGTCAGCCATGCTCTTCTCCGTGATACCTTCCACAACGACGCCTGCTTTGGCCAATGCCGCAGGAGTAATAGTGGCACCACTTTCAAGTGTCAGGTCGCTGGCACCTTTGACGGCTTTCACCGTTGAGTACGAGGGCAGCAACTCGGGCAGTGCGGCAAACAGCACGATGATAGCCAATGCACCGAGGAAAATGAATACAGCATTCTTGGCTGACTGCGGAATATCCTTGTCCAGCGTTGTGGCGTTTGATCCATAGATATAGTCGCGCTGTGCAGGGTCGGCAATCTTCTTCTGGAACTCAGGATCCTTGTCGAGGTCCAGTCCGCGATGATACGATGCGGCAGCGGCAGCCATCAGTCCACACAGACAGGCGGGGATGCTGATCATCAGCACACGTGGAATGGTGATGTCGAAATGGTTGGCATTCGAGATGGTGACGAAAGCCACTACGGCAGCAGCTATAGGCGAACAGGTGATACCCACCTGCGAAGCTATCGAGGCCACACCGCAAGGACGCTCCGGACGTATACCTTTTTTCAATGCAATGTCGCATATAATGGGCATTAGCGTGTAGACTACGTGTCCCGTACCTACAAGTACCGTTAGAAAGAACGTACACAGCGGAGCAAGGAACGTGATGCGGTCTGGATGCTTGCGCAACATCTTCTCGGCAATCTGAATCAGCCAGTCCATACCGCCCGAGGCCTGCATGATACCAGCACAGGTAACAGCTGCGATGATGATGTAGATTACATCAGTTGGTGGAGAACCTGGTTTCAATCCGAAACCGAAAACAAGCAAGGCCAGACCGATGCCCGAGATGGCACCCAGCGCCAGACTGCCATAACGCGAACCAACCCACAGTGCCAACAGCACAATCAGGAGTTGCAGAATCATCATTAATGTCATAAGCAAATATTTTTTAGTTATTGATTTGTTTATTCGTACGAGTACGCATTTGTTTGCAAAGATACAAAATAGAATGTAAAGTACAAAATAAAATCCGATTTATTTTGCATTTTACTTGTTTTGTTTAACAGTTGAGACAGGTTATGGAGCATAAAAAAAGATAAGCATCTGGTGAGGACGCTTATCTTATATTATTCTGGAGATTGTCTGACTATCTGACGACCTGCGTGAATTCGGGGGCCTGGCCGTTGAGGACAATGACATAGACCTTCATCGTACCTGCGGGAGGCATCTGCTGACCACCTTCACGGGGTTGATCCTTGGCAGTGAACAGGTATTCGGTGCCTCCGGGGATGGTGCGCTGGGCCACCGTCTCGGCCTTGGCATGAATCATGGGGTAGTCGCCAACGGCCTTGTCGAAAATGGCAGACTCCTCGGCACTTACAGCATGCTGTTCGGGGAAAGCTGCTAACTTGGTGTACTCGCCCTTGATGAAACCGCCAGCCTTCAGGAACTGGTCGACCTCTTGAGGAACAGCCTTCAGACGGGCTGCACGGACACCATAGCCGGGCAGAATCTGAGCCTTGGGCTGACAGGCGGTGAGGTCCTTGACGCTGGAGTCGAGACCACCGCTGCCGAAGGTGCAGAAGGGTACCAGCTTCTTGCCGCTGAAATCGACTTGCTGAAGGAACGTTTCCACGGGTGGGGCATAAGTGCCAAACCAGATGGGATAGCCGAGGAAAATGACGTCGTACTTCGAGAAGTCGGCATCGACGGGCTTGATTTCGGGGGTAACACCTTCCTGACGGTCCTTCATGGAACGTGAGATGGTGGTCTGGAAGTCGCCGTCGTAGGCCTTTACGGGGACAATCTCTTTGATATCGGCACTCAAACGGGTGGCAATCTCCTGTGCAACCGTTCTGGTGTTCGACGTCTGCGAGTAGTAAACGACAAGCGCTTTCACCGCTTCCTTCTTCTGTCCGAAGGAAACACCTGCTATCAGCAAGCCTGCAATAGCCATTATCAATTTGATGGTCTTCATCATCGTTTTATGCGTTATATTCCTGCCAAGACTTGATCTTGATGTCGTTCTGCGAGAGGGCCGTGAAGGCCTCGATGAAGGCCTTGGCCAGACGGACATTGGTCATCAGAGGAATGTTGTGGTCGATGGCGCCACGACGGATGCGGTAGCCGTTGGTGAGCTCGCGCTTGGTGTGGTTCTTGGGCACGTTGACGATGAGTGCGAACTGGTGCTGGGCAATCATGTCCATGACGTTGTTGTCGCCTTCCTCGTCGGGCCAGCTGACGGCTGTTGCGGGGACGCCGTTGTCGTTGAAGAACTTGGCGGTACCACCGGTGGCATAGACCTTGTAGCCCTTCTTGACCAGCTGCTGTGCAGGTTCAAGGAGTGACACCTTACCCTTGGCTGCACCCGACGAAATCAGGATGTTGGAGCCGGCTTCAGGCAGACGGTAGCCCGTGGCAATAAGGGAGTTAAGCATGGCCTCGTTGAGGTCGTCGCCCAAGCAGCCTACCTCACCGGTAGACGACATGTCGACACCGAGCACGGGATCTGCATTCTGCAGACGTGCAAACGAGAACTGGCTGGCCTTGACACCGATGCGGTCGATGTCGAACTCCGAGCTGTCGGGACGAGAGTAGGGGGCGTCGAGCATGATTTTCGTAGCGGTCTCGATGAAGTTACGCTTCAGAATCTTGCTGACGAAGGGGAACGAACGCGACGCACGCAGGTTGCACTCGATGACCTTCACCTCGCGGTTCTTGGCCAGGAACTGGATGTTGAACGGTCCGCTGATATTGAGCTCTTTCGCAATCTTACGCGAAATCTTCTTAATCTGACGGATGGTGGAGAAGTAGATGTGCTGAGCGGGGAACACCATCGTGGCGTCGCCGGAGTGCACACCGGCATATTCGACGTGCTCGGAGATGGCATATTCGACCACCTCGCCCTTGTCGGCAACAGCGTCGAACTCAATCTCCTTGGTCTCAGTCATGAACTTCGAAACGACTACAGGGAACTCCTTCGACACCTCGGTGGCCATATTGAGGAAGCGGTGCAATTCCTCTTCGTCGTAGCAGACATTCATGGCAGCACCAGAGAGCACGTAAGAAGGACGCACGAGAACGGGATAGCCCACCTCCTCGACAAACTCCTTGACATCGTCGAACGAGGTCAGTGCGCGCCAACGGGGCTGGTCGATGCCCAGCTTGTCGAGCATAGCTGAGAACTTGTCGCGATTCTCGGCACGGTCGATGTCGACGGGCGAAGTTCCCAGCACGGGAACACCCTGACGATGGAGCTTCATGGCGAGGTTGTTAGGAATCTGACCACCCACAGAGACGATGACGCCACGGGGCGACTCAAGGTCGATGACGTCGAGGACACGCTCCAACGAGAGCTCGTCGAAATATAAGCGGTCGCACATGTCGTAGTCTGTCGAAACGGTCTCGGGGTTGTAGTTGATCATGATGGACTTGTAACCCAGCTTACGAGCCGTGTTGATGGCATTCACCGAACACCAGTCGAACTCTACAGAGCTACCGATGCGATAGGCGCCAGAGCCGAGCACGATGACTGACTTTTCGTTCTTATAATAAGAGATGTTATGCGCGGGCGTATAGGGTCTTCCATCGGGCTGTGCAAAGGCCGGCGTGTGGGTGTAGGTGAAGTAGAGGTAGTTGGTCAGTTCGGGATGTTCGCTGGCAACGGTGGGGATGCGCTTCACGGAAGGCATGACGCCACGCTGCTTGCGGTACTGACGGACAGCCAAGTTTTCCTTCTCCATGTTACCACCCTGGGGCTTCAGCACGAAGCGGGCTATCTGGAAGTCAGAGAAACCGCACTGCTTCACTTCGAGCAGCAGAGAGTCGGGTAATGACTCGAGCGAGTTGTATTTTTGAAGCTCATGCTTCAGGTCAACGATGTGCTTCAGACATTCCAGGAACCACTTGTCAATCTTGGTCAGCTCCTCAATACGGTCGATGGTGTAGCCCTCCTCCAAAGCCTGAGCGATAGCGAAGATACGCAGGTCGGTGGGGTTAGCCAATGCGTCGTCCAGGTTGTCGAACTTCGTATGGTCGTTGCCCACAAAGCCGTGCATGCCCTGTCCAATCATACGAAGACCCTTTTGGATCATCTCTTCGAAGGAGCGTCCAATGGACATAATCTCACCCACGGACTTCATCGATGAGCCAATCTGACGGCTGACGCCGACAAACTTGGTAAGGTCCCAACGGGGAATCTTACAAATCATATAGTCGAGCGACGGAGCAACATAGGCAGAAGACGTTGTGCCCATCTCGCCAATCTGGTCGAGGGTGTATCCCAAAGCAATTTTCGCAGCAACGAAGGCGAGAGGATAACCCGTTGCCTTTGAGGCCAATGCAGACGAACGGCTCAAGCGAGCGTTAATCTCGATAATGCGGTAGTCGTTGGTTTCGGCATTGAAGGCAAACTGGATGTTACACTCACCGACAATGTTCAGATGACGCACACAGCGGATAGTGATTTCTTGCAGCATCTTCACCTGCTCAGGAGTCAGCGAACAAGTAGGAGCAACCACGATGGACTCACCGGTATGAATGCCAAGCGGGTCGAAGTTCTCCATCGAGGCAACGGTGAAGCAGTGGTCGTTGGCATCGCGGATGCACTCGAACTCAATCTCCTTCCAACCCTTCAGCGATTCTTCGACGAGAATCTGGGGAGCGAAGGTGAAGGCACTCTCTGCCAGTTCCTTGAAGGCTTTCTCGTCAGGACAGATACCTGAGCCGAGACCACCGAGGGCATAAGCCGAGCGGATCATGATGGGGAAACCTATTTCGTGAGCAGCCTTCAAGGCATCGTCCATATTCTCGACAGCGTGCGAGACAGGGGTCTTCAACTGTATCTCATCTAGTTTCTTGACGAAGAGGTCACGATCCTCTGTATTCATAATGGCTTCGACACTGGTTCCCAGCACCTCGACACCATATTCTTTCAAAACGCCAGTCTGATAGAGTTCCGTACCACAGTTCAGGGCTGTCTGACCACCAAAGGCCAGCAGAATGCCGTTAGGACGCTCCTTCTTGATGATTTCTGTCACAAAGTGCGTAGTAACAGGCTGGAAGTACACCTTGTCGGCGATACCTTCTGAAGTCTGAATTGTAGCGATGTTGGGGTTTACTAACACGGAAGCAATGCCTTCCTCACGTAATGCTTTAAGTGCTTGGGAGCCAGAATAGTCAAACTCGCCAGCTTGTCCGATTTTCAAGGCGCCTGAACCTAAAACAAGTACCTTTTTCATTTCCTTTTTCATTTGCTGCGTTTTTTTTTTCCACCATTTGCCCTTTCGGAACAAACAGTAGATTTTCCATTCTGGGCTGCAAAGGTACGAAGATTCCCGAAAAAGACAAAGCAAAATGGTGTTTTTTTTGCACTTTTCCTTGCATTTTGTTGCAAATGTGAATAATTATTCGTAACTTCGCAGCCTGAAAGCAGTGTTCCGGTCTGTCGCTGGTGTCAAGAATGGCACGAGAGGAAAGTCCGGGCAGCATAGGACGCTCCACTGGTGAAAGTGCCAGCAGTTGGTGACAGCTGGAGCCGGAAGAAGAGAATGACCGCTCGAAAGAGCAAGGGTGAGAAGGTGGGGTAAGAGCCCACCAGCCAGCGGGCAATCGCTGGGCTGTTCCGTCTGGAGGCTGCAAGTTCATGTATACCGTTGGTTGAGGGTTGTCCGCCCGAAGTCTTTTGGCTACGACGGAGGGTAGAATGCTTGAGCCGTGAGGTAACCCACGGACTAGATAAATGGCAGGCGTCTTTCCACAAGGAGAGTTACAGAACCCGGCTTATAGGAACAGTGCTTTTTTATTATTATTAATAATGTGAAGCGGATTATTCAATTTCTCAGAATCGGCATTTGGCGGATTACGCGTGGCGATGTTTCGCCGCTGCGCTATCTTTTCGTCAATGTATTAAAGAAGGTATTGTTGGCAGTTCGTTTCTTCACAGCCAAGCGAGTAATGACCAAGGCCTCAGCGCTGACCTATTCCACACTGTTGGCCATTGTTCCCATTTGTGCCGTCGTTTTTGCCATAGCCCGTGGATTTGGCTATAGCAAATACATTGAGATGTGGTTCCGCGATTCGCTCTCGACGCAACCCCAGGTGGCTGAAACTATTATTGGCTTCGTTAATAGCTATCTGGTGCATACCAAGAGTGGCATTTTCCTTGGTATTGGTTTGTTGTTCATGCTCTATACCGTTTTGATGCTGGTCAGTAATATTGAGGAGGCGTTCAACGAAATATGGCAAGTGAAGAAGGGCCGTTCGGTATTCCGTACCTTTACTGATTATTTAGCCATGTTCTTCGTGGCTCCCATCTTGATAGTCATCTCGTCGGGTATCAGTATTTATCTGGCTACGGTGGCCAATGGAATGAGCGACTTTCAAATGCTAAGTGCTGCTGTCCGCTACTTGATAGACCTTGCTCCATATGTGCTGATGTCGCTTATGTTCATCGCCCTCTACATTTTTATGCCCAACACCCGCGTGAAGCTTTCGAGTGTCATTATCCCCGGCATTCTGGCGGGTATTGCTATGCAGGGCCTTCAGTTTGTGTATATCCATTCGCAGATTTTTCTCTCCAGCTACAATGCCATCTACGGCTCGTTTGCCGCCTTGCCGTTGTTCATGTTGTGGACACAGATTTCGTGGACCATCTGTCTGTTCGGTGCTGAGTTGTGTTATACCAACCAGAATCTCGACTATTACGATTATGATGCAAATGCGGGCGAAATCAGTCATCGCTATAAGATTCTGCTCTGCTCGTTGCTGATGAGCCGCATTTGCAAGCGTTTCGTCATGGGTGGAAAACCGTATACCATGTTGGAAATGCGGGCGGAAACCTCTATTCCCATTCGTTTTGTAACGGATTTGGTTTATGAACTCATCGATGCAGGAATGTTGATAGAAATTACCAACGATGAGAAAGGCGAGGAGAGCCGTTTTGTACCTTCAATGGATACCCAAAAATTGACATTAGGCACCATGATTGACCGTTTGGAGTCGCGTGGACAATGGAAGATAGATCTTGATATCAGCAAGCATTTTACTGGGCGTTGGCCAGAGGCCCTAGAGCTGAGGTCTAACTATTTGAAAGACAGCAGAAACATACTTCTTCAAGAACTTTAGTAGTTTAAAGACCTACTACCATCCATTTTTTTTACAGCTTTAACATTTTTTTCAAAAAAAACGAACGACATGTAGAATTTTTTTTGTATATTTGCAACGTAAACAATTATTTTACCTTAACAATTAAGGCATGACGAAGTATAACATTACTGAAAAGAAGGAGAAAGAGGCTCACTACAGGAGTCTTGTCAATCCTAAGTTGATGGACGAGATGAAGGAGAAAATCAATCGTATCATCGTCATGGAGAAAAAGTATTTAGACAAAGATTATTCAGCCAAGAAACTTGCCGAGGATTTAGGGACAAACACTCGTTACATTTCTGCGGTGGTCAACGTACGATTTCACATGAACTACACTTCGTTCATCAACAAGTTCCGTATTGAAGAGGCCATGGCCATTCTTGTTGACCGCAGGTATCAGAAACTGCGCATGGAAGAAGTCAGCGACATGGTTGGTTTCTCTAATAGACAGTCATTCTATGCATCGTTCTTCAAGATGATGAAAATGACACCACGGCAATTCCGACTTCAGCACCTTGCATTGCATCCGGGAGAGGTGATTAAGCCAGCTAAATCTGCTAAACCTGCTAAGGCTGCCAAGGCTGCAAAGGTAACCAAGAAAACAGCTAAGAAAGTAGTTAAGAAAGTAGTTAAGAAAACAGCTAAGAGAACTGCTAAGAAGGCTTCAATGAGAAGGAGTTCAAAGAAATGAACTATTCTGCTGAACGTTTTGCCGACTTACAATTGCTCAGATACCGTTTAAACGGATTTGAGCAATTATCTTTGTCACAGAAAATATTAGTCTATTATCTGTCGAAAGCTACCTTATACGGTCGTGACATTACTTTCGACCAGTTTGGTAAATACAATCTGCGCATCCGTAAGTTGCTGGAAGTGGTCTATACAGACATGCGTATCGCTCACGACACAGATGCATTCCACGCATTGGAAATCTATCTGAAACGCATTTGGTTTTCCAATGGTATCTATCATCACTATGGTTGCGAGAAATTTGCACCTGGGTTCTCGACCGACTACTTGCGTCAGGCTGTTGAAACCGTCGATGTCTGCCGCCTGCCATTACGCTCCGGGCAGACTGTAGAGGAACTGTGTCAAGAGTTGTTTCCGGTTATCTTTGATCCAGATGTACTGCCCAAAAAGGTCAATAAGGCAGATGGAGAGGATTTGGTGGTCACTTCGGCATGTAATTTCTACGACGGCGTCACTCAACATGAATCTGAAAATTATTACAAACTTCAGAAAAAGTTGGCTGAGGGTGATGAACGGCCAGTGTCGCATGGTCTGAATACAACATTGGTCAAAGATGACAAAGGTATTCACGAAGAAGTTTGGTCTGCGGATGGTCGTTACGCAAATGCCATTCGTCACATTGTCTATTGGCTTGAGAAAGCCAAAGGTGTTGCGGAAAACGACCATCAGGCTCGCGTCATAGAACTCCTTATACAATATTATCGTACAGGCGACCTTAGGTTGTTCAACGACTATTGTATTGAGTGGGTGTCAGAGCACGAGGGTAGAATAGACTTTGTCAACGGATTCATCGAAGTTTATAGTGACCCATTGGGAATGAAAGGCTCCTGGGAAGGCATTGTCGAATATACGGACCTTGAAGCCACTAAGCGCACTCAGACCATTAGTACTAACGCCCAGTGGTTTGAAGACCATTCTCCCGTTGACCCGCGATTCCGTAAGTCTAAAGTTAAGGGAGTCACTGCAAATGCCATTTGTGCAGCAATGCTCGGTGGTGATGAGTATCCCTCGACTGCTATTGGCATCAATCTACCCAATGCTGACTGGATTCGTGCCGAATATGGCTCGAAGAGTATTACCATTTCCAACATCACTGACGCCTATAACAAATCAGCCCACGGGAACGGTTTTAAGGAAGAGTTCGTTGATGATAACGAAATACTTTCATTGATACAAAAGTATGGTGATTTGTGTGACGTTTTACATACTGACCTGCACGAGTGTTTGGGACATGGTAGTGGTAAACTGTTACCTGGTACCGACCCTGATGCACTGAAAGCATATGGCAATACAATAGAGGAGGCGAGGGCCGACCTCTTTGGGCTCTACTATATTGCAGACGCAAAACTCGTGGAATTGGGACTTATTCCAAATGGAGAGGCCTATAAGTCACAGTATTATACCTATATCATGAATGGTATGATGACACAACTAATCCGTATTCAACCAGGTGCGCAAATTGAGGAAGCCCATATGCGTAATCGTGCTCTTATTGCCCACTGGTGTTATGATCAGGGAGCAGGTGTCATACAATTGGTCAGACACGACGGGAAAACTTTCGTTCGCATCAACGATTACGAAAAACTTCGCCAACTCTTTGCACGACTATTAGCTGAAATCCAACGCATCAAGAGCGAGGGCGACTTCGAGTCTGCCCGCTATTTGGTGGAACGATATGCCGTACAGATCGACGAAGACATCCATCAGGAGGTGTTGGCCCGATATGAGCAACTGAATTTGGCACCCTACAAGGGTTTCATCAATCCGCAACTTCTACCTGTTTTTGATGATAAAGGCGAAATATGTGATATTGAGGTAAATTACTCTGAATCGTACGCTCACCAGATGTTACGCTATAGCCATGAATACGGAACTCTCATCTAAAGTCAAGGATATCAAACAGTCTTTCCGTCAGATGATGGATGGTGCTGTGGCTCAGTCTATGCGCGACAAAGGACTTAACTATCACCTTAATTGGGGTGCCACTTTGCCTCGCCTGCGTGAAATGGCAGAGGAACTAAAATCAACGTTCAACGTTCAATGCTCAACGTTCAACGTTTACGATCTGTCTATTGCCCTATGGAAAGAAAACGTTCGTGAGTGTAAGATTTTGGCTACCATGCTGATGCCTGCCAACCAGATAGCACCCGAGGTTTGTGACATTTGGATGGAGCAGATACCCTCGCAGGAAATTGCGGAGCAGGTTGCTTTCAACGTTTGGCAATATCTTCCGTATGCTCCGGAGAAAGCATACCAGTGGATAGCCTCTGATAAAGAGTATGATCAGCTATGTGGATTCCACGTGTTGTCACGATTGTTTATGAACGGACAAGAACCAAATGAACGGGGTATTAATGAGTTCATTGACCAGGCTCTGGCTGCCTTGCAGGGACCATTCATATCGGTACGAAAATCAGCGATGCAAAGCATCATACGCTTCTCAGAACTGGGACTTGTCTATGAGCGATTAGCAAAAAGTGCACTGAAATTGGTCAATTTAGAACTTTTTTAAATAATTCTTGCCGTTTTCTGAATAAAAAGTAGTAATTTTGTGCGGTTTTAAACCGATTTAGCCACATCACATGAAAGAAAACGTCAAAACTACGGTCAAGAATATTCTGACCAGCTATTTAGAACAGAATCATTTGCGCAAGACTCCAGAGCGATTTGCCATTCTTGATGCCGTCTATGACAGCAATGAGCATTTTACTTTAGAGGAGTTGGGCGAGAAGTTGAATAAGAAAGCTCGTTTCCCCGTAAGCCGAGCAACACTTTACAACACGTTGAAGTTGTTCATGGAACTGCGACTAGTTATACGTCACCGTTTCCAAGGTTCTACAAAGTATGAGGCCTGCTACGATAACAATAGTCACTGTCATCAAATCTGTACTGTCTGCGGTAAGGTCTCTGAGTTTAAGTCTGCTAAGATCAATGAAGCCATTAATGCCTTTCATCTGAAACGTTTCCGCAAGGATGGTTTCACGTTATATGTCTATGGTATTTGTAGCACCTGTCAAGCTAAGATCACCCGACAGCAATCGAAACAAAATACAGCAAAAAAAGTAAAATAAAAGATATAAAAAAATGAATCAAGGAAAAGTTGATGTCCTGCTCGGTTTGCAGTGGGGCGACGAAGGAAAAGGTAAAGTGGTCGACGTATTGACCCCTCAGTATGATGTGATAGCACGTTTCCAGGGTGGTCCCAATGCAGGGCACACCTTGGAGTTCGAAGGACAGAAGTATGTGTTGCGCTCCATTCCCTCGGGTATCTTCCAAGGTGGCAAGGTAAACATTATCGGCAATGGTGTCGTATTGGCTCCCGACTTGTTCATGGATGAAGCCAAAGCACTTGAAGCCAGTGGCCACGAGCTCAAGGAACGTCTTCATATATCGAAGAAGGCTCACCTGATTATGCCTACCCATCGCGTACTCGATGCTGCCTATGAGGCTCAGAAGGGTAAGAACAAGGTAGGTACGACAGGTAAGGGCATTGGTCCAACATATACCGACAAAGTGTCACGTAATGGTCTGCGTGTAGGCGATATTCTTGAGAACTTCGAAGAAAAGTATGCTGCCCATAAGGCTCGCCACGAGGCTATTCTGAAATCGCTCAACTTCGATTACGACATTGCTGAGGTCGAGAAGAAGTGGCTGGAGGGTATCGAGTATCTCCGTCAGTTCCATTTGGTTGATAGCGAGCATGAAATCAATAATGTACTACGTTCCGGTAAGAGCATCCTCTGCGAGGGTGCGCAGGGTACGATGCTAGATGTCGACTTTGGTAGCTATCCTTTCGTAACGTCTTCGAATACTATTTGTGCTGGTGCCTGTACAGGTTTGGGTATTGGTCCCAACAAAATCGGTGAGGTATTCGGCATTATGAAGGCTTATTGCACACGAGTAGGTGCAGGTCCTTTCCCCACCGAACTGTTTGACGAAACTGGCAAAAAGATTCGTGATTTGGGTCACGAGTATGGTGCCGTTACTGGACGTGAGCGCCGTTGTGGTTGGATTGACCTTGTAGCATTGCGCTATTCAATTATGGTAAATGGCGTCACACAGCTCATCATGATGAAGAGCGACGTGCTCGACGATTTCCTCACCATTAAGGCCTGCACAGCATATAAGGTAAATGGACAAATCACACGCGATTTCCCTTATGACATAGAGAAAGGCATCGAACCTGTCTATGAAGAGCTGCCTGGATGGCAGACTGACATGACGAAATTTACTTCGGAGGATCAATTCCCTGATGCTTTCAAAAACTATATCAAGTTCCTTGAGCAAGAGTTGGAAACTCCTATTAAGATTATTAGCATCGGTCCCGACCGTGCTCAAACTATCGTACGCAAATAATGGCACAGAAACCCAGTATACCTAAAGGAACGCGCGACTTCGGCCCATTAGAGATGGCTAAGCGCAACTATATTTTCAACACCATTCGCTCTGTCTACGAGCTCTATGGCTTCCAGCAGATAGAAACCCCTGCTCAGGAAACATTACAGACTCTGATGGGTAAGTATGGGGAAGAAGGTGATAAACTGTTGTTTAAGATTCTGAATTCTGGTGATTACCTCTCGAAGATTGACGACCAGGAATTGACAGAGCGTAATACCCTGCGACTGGCTTCAAAGATATGTGAGAAAGGACTTCGTTACGATCTGACGGTTCCCTTTGCCCGTTACGTGGTAATGCATCGCGAGGAGTTGCAGTTGCCATTCAAACGTTATCAGGTGCAGCCTGTTTGGCGTGCTGATCGTCCACAGAAAGGACGCTATCGCGAGTTTTATCAGTTTGATGGTGATGTGGTGGGATCTGACTCACTCATCAACGAGGTTGAATTGATGCAGATTGTCGATACCGTATTCAGTCGTTTTGGTGTGCGTGTGCAGATTAAGATTAACAATCGCAAGATACTTTCTGGTATCGCTGAAGTAATTGGTGCTGCAGATAAGATTGTAGATATTACTGTTGCCATTGACAAACTCGACAAGATTGGCATCGAGAACGTGAATGCTGAATTACGTGAGAATGGTTTGACAGACGAGCAGATTCAGAGACTCCAGCCTATCATCATGTTGGAAGGAACCAACGAGCAGAAATTGAATACCATTGCTGAGGTGCTTGCTTCAAGCGAAACAGGACTGAAAGGCGTTGAGGAAACCAGATTTATTCTAAATACGTTGACAAATCTTGGAACCTTGAAAAATGAAATACAGTTAGACCTCACGCTGGCTCGTGGTTTGAGTTACTATACTGGTGCCATTTTCGAAGTGAAAGCACTTGATACACCCATGGGGTCGATTTCCGGTGGTGGCCGTTACGACAATCTCACGGGTATCTTCGGTATGCCAGGACTCTCGGGAGTGGGTATCTCATTCGGTGTCGATCGCATATACGATGTGCTGAATGCCCTTGATTTGTATCCGAAGGACTCGCTGCAAACCACTCAAGTGCTGTTCATTAATTTCGGTGAACAGGAAACCGCACACTGTCTGCATATTATAAATAAGGTTCGCGCGCGTGGAATTCGTGCAGAAATCTTCCCTGACACTTCGAAGATGAAGAAGCAGATGTCGTATGCCAATGCCAAGCAGATTCCTTTTGTGGTACTGGCTGGCGAAAGCGAAATCAAAGAGGGTAAGGTAACACTGAAGAATATGGAAACCGGTGAACAGCAGATGTTAACCATCGATGAACTCATCAATACGCTGTTGTCATGAACTTTCTTGTTAAAGTCACCAGAGAACGGTGATGAACATTGTTTAATATCAACATAAAAGGAGCATCCGAAAAAGATGCTCCTTTTATGTTGGAAGGTAGTCAGCGGAAAAACCGCTGACTACACTTTTATTAATCTTCCCAGTTCTCTGCAGCCTTACGGATGTAAGTCTTGTAACGCAGCTGGGCCATCTTCTGTGCCTCGGCGAAGAGCTCCTCAGCCTCGTTAGGATAAGCCTTCTTAACAGAGAGGTAACGAACCTCGCCGAGCAGGAAGTCGTGGAAGTTCTCCCAGTTAGGCTCCTTAGAGTCGAGTGAGAATGGGTTCTTGCCTTCCTCAGCGAGTGCTGGGTTGTAGCGCCACAGGTGCCAGTAACCGCACTCCACAGCCTTCTTCTCCTCAGCCTGGCTCTTACCCATACCGCCCTTGGCCTTCAGACCGTGGTTGATACATGGAGCGTAAGCGATGATGATTGAAGGTCCGTGCCAAGCCTCTGCCTCGCGGATAGCCTTCAGAGTCTGAGCGTGGTCAGCACCCATAGCAATCTGAGCTACGTATACATAACCGTAAGTGGTAGCAATCATACCCAGATCCTTCTTGCGGAT
>JAEEGH010006288.1_pt1 | contig 29191 bp, 20 predicted proteins | sample 9134181 | NCBI WGS metagenome assembly JAEEGH01 (sample SAMN16246544, study PRJNA631951) | gut metagenome | biome: gut microbiome; feature: rumen; material: DP-attached | host: Bos | place: Iran: Karaj | collected 2018-10 | reverse complement strand
CGTAGTCCACGCAGAACTCATTGAAGAAAGGCTGTCCCGGGAAAGTGTCCTTGAACTTGCCCGTCGCGATGAGTTTGTCGCGGAGGCTGTGTGCGCCGGCATAGCTCATCTCCGCCACTTCGCGAAGGCCCTCTTTGCCCATGAGGCTGAGGTATATCGTGACGTAGAGCGCCATGAGGCTCTGGTTGGAACAGATATTGGAGGTTGCCTTCTGGCGACGTATGTGCTGCTCGCGAGCCTGCAGCGTCAGGACGAAAGCCCGCTGGCCGCGATTGTCGAGGGTCTGTCCTACGATGCGTCCCGGCAGCTTTCGCATCAGCTTTTCCGTGCAGGCCATGTAGCCCACGCCGGGGCCTCCGAAGGTCATGGGAATGCCGAGGCTCTGGCCTTCGCCTACTGCCACGTCGGCTCCCCACTCGGCTGGCGTCTTCAGGATGGCCAGGTCGCTGGGGTTGGCGTTCACTACGAAGATGCCTTTCTGCTCGTGGATGGCGTCGGCAATGCCTATGTAGTCCTCGACGATGCCGTAGTAGTTGGGCTGCTGCACGATGAGTCCAGCCACGCCGCCCTCGGCAAGTTCTTTGTCGAGTGCCTTGCGGTCGAGGACACCATTGGCGGCAGGCACGAGCTTGATGGGGAAGCCATGGAAGTGCGCGTAGGTCTCGACGACGCGGCGCACCTTTGGGTCCACCGTCTCGCTCATCAGGACGCAGTTTGCCTTCTTGGCGTTGCCCCAAGCCATCATGGCAGCTTCCGCCGTGGCGGTTGCGCCATCGTACATCGAAGCGTTGGCAATGTCCATGCCCGTCAGCTCTGCAATCATCGACTGATACTCGAAGATGTAGTGGAGCGTGCCCTGCGATATCTCGGCCTGATAGGGCGTGTAGGACGTCAGGAACTCCGAGCGCTGGATGAGGTTCTGCACTACGCTGGGCGCATAGTGGTCGTAGCATCCTGCACCGGCAAAGCAGACGAGTTGCCTTGCGTTGTCAGGTGCAGTCAGTTGTTCGAAGAAGAGTCGCAGGTCGGTTTCCGAGAGAGCCTCCGGCAGTTCGTAGTCTCTCTTGAAGCGCGCTGCCTCAGGAATGTCGGCAAAGAGGTCGTGGACCGTCTTCGCGCCGGCAGCCTTCAGCATCTCCTGCAAGTCCTCCTCGGTGTGGGGGAAATACTTAAACATAAGTTTAAAAATGAAAGAATGAAAGAATGAAAAATGAAATGTTATTCATCGCCTCCATTCTTCTTGGTATTTTTAATTGTTGTTACTAATGTTCCTATTATTATATTCAGGTCGTTAATGAGAGAATCAAATTGTGTAGAGCTTAGATTATCTGATTCGTGTAATAGCTCAAGCCAGTATTTTGTCTCAGTTGCTTCTTTAAGAGAGATGCTTAGTTTGTTGACGAAATCAGCTTTGCTTTGAGCATTCATACTCTCTGCAATATTCGCACCAATACTTATTCCGCTTCGGTAAATCTGCTTTGAGATGATAAATTCACTCTTTTCGTTGCATAGAAAATGATATAGTCTTATCACTCTCAACGCAAATTTCTTACTAAGGTCATATAGTATATTATCGTGCGTCATGCTTTGCTTTGCCTTAACTTTTCATTCTCTCATTATTTCATTTTTTCATTCTTCACAAAACGTAGCATACGTTTTTGTGTCCATGAGGTCGTCCAGCTCCGAGGGGTCGGAGAGCTGCACCTTGATGATCCAGTTGGCGAACGCGTCTTCGTTCAGCAGCTCGGGCTTGTCCTCGAGTGCCTCGTTGACCTCGACAACGGTGCCGCTGACGGGAGAAATCAAGTCGCTTGCTGCCTTGACGCTCTCCACGGCGCCGAACTCTTCGCCGGCTGTTACCTCGTCGTCCACTTCGGGCATGTCGACGTAAACCACATTGCCGAGCGCGTGCTGGGCATAGTCAGAGATACCAATGTAACCGTATTCGCCTTCTACGCGAATGTACTCGTGTGACTCGCTGTAACGGAGTCCTTCTTCAAATTTAGCCATAATGATTACTTTTTATAATGTTTGTCGTAGAACTTTTTCTTTACTACTTTGCCTGTGAATGTCTTCTTTCTTATCTGCACTTGCAGCGGGGTGTCGAGCTTGGCGTACTCTGTCTTGACGAGGGCCATGCAGACGCTCTTGTCCACGCTGAGGCAGTGGTAGCCGGTGGTGACTTCGCCCACCTGCTCGCCCTCCATGTTGAGGACGGGATAGCCGTGGCGGGGGATGGCTTTGTCTGCGAGTTCGATGCCGACGAGCTTCTGTGCTACGCCGTTGGCCTTCTGCTCTGCGAGGGCTTCCTTACCGATGAACTCGGGCTTGTCGAGCTTGCAGAACATCGAGAGGCCTGCCATGACGGGAGAGATGTCGGCACTGAGCTCGTCGCCGTAGAGGGGCAGGCCGACCTCGAAGCGCAGGGTGTCGCGGCATCCGAGGCCGCATGGCTTGCAGCGGCCGCTCGCGATGAGCTTGTCCCAAGCCTGCTGCGTGAACGTGTGGGAGCCGTAGATCTCGAAGCCGTCCTCGCCGGTGTAGCCGGTGCGGGAGACTATTATTCCCGACGGAAAACCGTCGGGCACGGTGGCGGGAAGACCATCGGGCACGGGGGCGGTCTTTGCTGTGTAGAACTTCAGCTCGCTGCAGGGGATGCCGAGCACTTCTTCGACGACGGCTTCGGCCTCAGGGCCTTGCACGGCGAGCTGCCCGTACTGGTCGCTCTGATGGTCGAGGCAGATGTCGAAGCCGGCTGTGTGCTCCTTCATCCAAGCCACATCCTTGTCGATGTTTGCCGCGTTGATGACGAGGAAGAAATCGTTCTCGCCCATCTTATAGACGAGCAGGTCATCGACCGTTCCGCCGTTGGGGTAGAGCATCATACCATAGTATATCTGTCCGACGGGCGCTCCAGCCACATCGTTCGTGAAGATGTGCTGAACATACTTCTCAGCGTCGGGACCTGTGATGCGCACTTCGCCCATGTGACTCACATCGAAGACGCCGCAATGCTGACGCACGGCATTGTGCTCGTCGGTGATGTTGGAGTACTGGATGGGCATGATGAATCCGCCAAAGGGCGACATGAGTGCGCCGAGTGCCACATGGCGGTCATAGAGGCAGGTTTTCTTTTCCATAGATGAATTTAGGGTTAAGGTATGTTTCTTGTTCTATTCTTTCGATGTTCCTGACGTCCTCCTCGTTGAGCCGGAGCGTGTGGGAGCAGAGCTTTTCCACCGCGAAGCGCTTGAACTCCTCGATGCTGAGGCTGGTGTGCTCCTTGAGGAGTGTGATGCGCTGCCGCACGCTCTCCACGCCGTGCTTTGTGAGCTTCTGCCTGGTCGGCGTGATGGCCTGGAGCATGTGCTGCATGTCGGTGTCGAAGAGCATGGTGCCGTGGACGATGCTCCAGCCGGCTTTGTGGTAGTAGGCATTGCCCGAGACCTTCCGGCCGCCGATGAGCACATCGTTGTTCTCCGTAGAGGTGGCGTCCAGCCCGAGCTCCTTGAGCATTCCGCAGACCATCTGCATGTACTCGCGGAACGTGCTTTGCACCTGGTCGGAGCGTGTGATGTAGCTCATCATGACGTTCGAGCGGTCGGCATATACGCAGCCGCCTCCGCTCTTGCGGCGGTAGAACTGTATGCCGTGCTCGCGGCAGTAGTCGAGGTTCACCTCGTTCTCGATGACCTGGTGCCTGCCGAAGATGACGGTCGGCTCCACTTGCCAGAGGAAGAAAGCCTCCCGGCAGCCCTCAGACCCTCTCCCAACCTCTCCCTTGTAGGGAGAGGAGTGATTACCCTTCCCGTCGGTATTTGCCCCTCTCCCTACAAGGGAGAGGTTGGGAGAGGGTCCGGAGGTGGCGAGGCATTCTGCCGCATACTCCTCCATCGCCAGATAGAAGCTGAGGCGTCGCGTTTCGTCTGTGGGCAGGACCAAGTGGGTCATTGGGAAAGCTGTTAGTCGCTTAGCGACTACAAATATACTCTTTTTTCTTGGAAGGACAAAGGGAATGCACAACTTTTTATGTTTTCTTAATTATATCCGTCTGTCCGGATGTCTTCTGGTAGTGGTCGGAAATGTAAAGATTTTTTCCAAAGATGCCCATCAGGAGCGCTGATTTTGGCGTTCGTTGTGTCCGGAGACCCTTGAGGCCGCAAATTTTGGCGTTTTTCTATCTGTTTGGGAGTCAGCATCTTGCAAAACGGGCATAGGAGACGGAGAAGGGAAAAAGGTCAGGAAAAGCGTGCTTTTCGACTAAAAATGCCCCGTTTCATCGTCATTTTTATAGTGGGGAACTGCCAATCGCCGCGTGTTATGATTGCCAATTCCGCGTGCGGCGTTGGCAATTTCCGCGTGCGGCGTTTGGTTTTTCCGCCTGCGGCGTTTTCTTTCCCCGCATTTTGCGTTTCCATTTTTCTCATGAAGAACAAAAAACTGTCAAGATATTTTCCTGGATTCTCCTGCTTTTTTGTGCAAAAACCGCTTAGGTGACGGCCTGCCCCACCGCACCCTTTTCCGCTATTTTTAACAATGTTTAACTTCACGTTCGCGCAAATGTGAAAATATATTTGTAATTTTACGGCGGGAATCCATATAAATATAGTAAGTAATAACCACTAAACTCATTTTGCTATGAAAAAGAAACTATTACTCACGTTATTACTCATGCTGGCATGTTTCAGCATGGCACAAGCAGAAGTCATTCATGTGGGCTACGGCTCAGCCACAGATGGTCCTATGCTTCGCACTCTGTATAGTTATTACTATTCTGAGCAGATATATGCTGCTGAGGAGATTAACGCAAAAGGTACCATCACAGATATCGCTGTCTATAACGTTGCCGATGCTGACACGCGTAACCTCGATATCTATCTCGCTCACACCGACATGTACGATTACTCTAATCGCAATGATTGGTTTGATTACGACGATGAAACTAACCATGTCTTTAGCGGCATGGTGACCTTCACGCCTGGTATGTGGACGACTATTCATCTCGACAAGAGCTTCCAATACAACGGCAAAGACAACCTCGGCCTTGTCGTGATCGACTATACAGGGCGTCCGACGCCGCCATATACAGGTGGCAGTAAAGGAATTACTAGGTGGGTATCATTAAAGAGTTATAAGACATCATATGAAGCAACACTTTATAAATATGAAGACGAGTCGGATGAGCATTATTCATTTTATAAGACACAGCTTCGGCTTACCATCACCAAAGACGACTCTGGTTCTGGTGATGTAGTACATGTGGGCAGCGGCCTCGACAGAGGTTCGTTACCGATAGTAACTAACCAAGGTTATTGTCTGTCTCAGCAGATCTATACGCCTGAGGAAATCAACCACTCGGGTTCTATGACTAGCCTTGCCCTCAAAACAGTTAGAGACATTGGGGCGTCCCGAGATATCGAGGTCTATCTGGTAGAAACCGATAAGAAATACTTTGGCTCCGACCCCAACTCCGACTACATCATCCCTGAGGAGAGCGACAAGGTCTTCAGCGGCAGCGTAACATTCCAGGCAGGAGAGTGGACCCCAATCACCTTCGACAGGCCATTCGAGTATGATTGCACGAACAACCTCTGCCTCATCGTGAACGACAAGACGGGAACCACGGGTAATTATGCGGAGTGGCTCTCGTATAAAGCGCCATCCCAGACTATCTATGCAAGAAATGACGTGTGCTACGACCCCCTTGCACCTTTTAGGAATTTCTATGGAAGTAACGCAAAGTGCCAGCTTCAGCTCACCTTCTCCGACGGAACCCCTGGCCCTTATACAACTGTGGATGTGGGATGCGACAATAATATCTATACCGAGACAGTCCTGCCTACGCATACCGGCCACGACTACTCCTATTCGCAACAGATCTATACACCGGAAGAGATAGGACAAACCGGCCTCATCACCCAGATTTCCTACTTCGCAGAAAGCTGCGATAACACACCGTCACGAACATTTGACCTCTATATGGTCAAGACCAGCAAGTCCAGCTTCAGCAGTGTCTCTGATTACCTGGTTCCAACGGAGAGCGACAAGGTCTTCAGCGGCAAACTGACATTCCCTTTGGGAGAATGGACCACAATCGTCCTCGACAAGCCCTTCGACTATGACGGCACGGAAAACCTCTGCATCATTATGAGAGACAACACCGGAGGGAACAGTTATTACAAGGCAAGCTGGCTTGTCTTTGCTGGCACAAGCGGCTGCTCGCTCGCCTGGCACGGGCTCGACCACCAATATAACCTGGCAAATCCCTATGAAGCAGATGTTATCTCAGGAAAGAAGAACTGCATTAAACTCTCCTTTACCGAATCAAATAGGAAAGAGTTAGGCAGCGGCGATGCCACCAACACCTACCTGCCTACCAATATATATTATAATTATTCCCTCACACAGCAGATCTACACGAAGGAAGAGCTGTGGAAGAACCCCCAGAACGTCACCAGCATAGGCTTCTTCAATAAAGGCGGGGAAAGGAAACGCAACCTCGACATCTACCTCGTATCGACTGTTAAGCAGGGCTTCGGCACCTACTCTGACTGGATAAACTTCACGGAAGACGACAAGGTGTTCAGCGGCGAAGTGACCTTCGAACCGGAAGTCTGGACGACAATACCCTTCTTCAAGAGCTTCAAGTATGACGGCAAGAGCAACATCGCCCTCATCGTCGACGACAATACGGGAGGATATCAGGCAGAGGCACCTTTCCTTGCTTACGAGGCACCACGTCAGACCTTATACGTTTACAACGACAACACCAACTTCAACGCAGACGGCTTGAGTGGCTACACAGGCACAATCCTGAACATGAAGAACCAGGTGCGGTTCGGCGATGCAGAGCTCGACCTCAAGCCATACGACCTCACAGTCACCGACATTGACTACAATAAAGCCACCATCTCATGGAAGAGTGCCGGCAGCAAGTGGCTCATGCAGTACAAGACAACTTCTGCCAGCTCTTGGTATAATGCGAACAACCTGACTTCCCCGACCTTTACGCTGTTAGGCCTTGCCCAGGAAACGACGTTCGATATCAGAGTATGTACCATTAAAGATGACGGCTCCTATTCGGACTATGTCTATACCCAGTTCACCACGCTCCAGCGCTTCCCAAGGCCTACCGATGTGGAAGTCACGGACATCACGCCTACCAGTGCAACCCTGAGCTGGACAGAGAACGGCATAGCAGCTAAATGGAGAATATATTTAAACGACGCTCAGTTTGCGATAACTGATAGTAATCCTTTCCTTCTGACAGATCTTAAACAAGGCTATCGTTACAGTGTAGTCGTGCAGCCTATCATCGAATTTGATGATGATGATGAACCATATTATGGCAACAGAAGTGTGCCGGTAACCTTCTTCACTCCGCTTGCCAATCCTGCGCCTGATTTCACATCAATCGTTCCGACACCCAATTCTGCTACCATTGCCTGGGAAGGCAAGGGCGACAGCTATGAGGTGAAGTACAGGTCGGCCGCCTCCGAGGAAAATGTGTTCTTCCGCGATGGTTTTGAGTCCGGGAACCTGACCGAAAAGGGCTGGACCATCATCCGCAATGGCGAAGGGACGTCGGAAACAAACTGGCATGTAGTACCGGGTTATCATCATAATGGAGCCTATGCTGTCGCTTCTTATAGTTTGTGGACAAACAATCAGAGCTTCGATGTTGATAACTGGCTCATCACGCCGAAGATTGAGCTGGGTGAGAAGCTGGAGTTCTATATACAGAATGGCGGCTATGCCGCTTGGCTGGACAAATACGAAGTGCTGCTTTCTTTGGAGGGCAATGAGTTGGAGGACTTCAACATCGTGCTGCAGCCGCTCCGGACCTCTTATGTATCATGGTTGAAAGATGTGATAGACCTTAGCGCATACGAAGGACGGGAAGGTTACATTGCCATCCGCCACAAGGACGAGAAAAAGTCGCTCATAACTGTCGACGACTTCAGGGTTTACACGCCTGCTAAGGAGGCTGGCGAGTGGCAGACCGTCGAGACTACTGAGAACACGGTAACCATTGAAGGCCTTGAGCCGAACACTGAATACGACTTGGAGGTTGTGAGCATCATGGAAGGCGAGGACAGTTCTTCCAGCACTGAATCATTCACGACGCTCATTGCTAACCCTGTGCCCTCCGATATCGCAGTCAAGACATCGCCCACCTCTGCTCACATCGACTGGACGGGCTATGGCGATGCGTATGAGGTAAGCTTGAGGAAACGGGTTTCAGAGGGTGAAGGAACCTTCTACGACGACTTCGAGAGCGGCACCCTCTCCAGAAACGGCTGGACAGTATATACAGATGCAGCCACCATTCCAGAGCAGAGCGAAGGCTGGTACGTAATATCCACCGGTTGGAGTAATGTGGTATGTTCAAACAGCTATTATTTCTCGTCGCAAAACCAAGATGTGGACATACAGGCCGACAACTGGCTGATATCGCCTCAGGTTCCGCTGGGAGGAAAGGTGTCGTTCAGGGCGTGGATTCGCTTACAATATCCTGAAGAGTTTGCTGTGCTGCTCTCTACGACAGGCAAAGAGAAGGCAGACTTCACGGAAGTGCTCCGTCCGTTGTCGCCGGCCGGCTGGGATGGTTGGACAACCTTGGAATTTGACCTGAGCGAATATGAAGGTAAGGTTGGTTACATCGCCATTCGCGACTATTGCTTCGGCAAGTTCTATATGTACATCGACGACTTCACCGTCTCTTACGATGTAGCATCCTATGGAGAGACAATGACGATTAACACTGTGGAAACTGAGGCTACGATAACCGGACTGGAGAAGAACACTTCTTACGAATGCATGATAACAAGTAAGAAGAGCGGCCAGTATGACTCCCATACCGAGCCCTTCGTCTTCAAGACAAGGAACTTAGTGGACCTCGCTCTCGACGATAATAGCGACAACACCTACATCCTCCAAGGAAACGAGAATGAATTGGCCAATGTTACCATCAACCACAGGCTCTTCAAGAAGGACGGCACCTGGCAAGGCATCTGCCTGCCCTTCGATGTGGATGTGGAGAACAGCATCCTTAAGGGTGCAGACGTGAGGACGCTCGAGTCGTTGACTCAGATGGACAACTATATCCTCATGAACTGCCTGACGCCTGTGACTGAGATGAAGGCCGGCACTCCCTATATCATCAGGTGGAAGGACGCCGGCGAAGATATCTACAATCCCTACTTCGAATACGTCACCATAGACCTTACAGACAGAGATGTCTGTGTCGTGGACGGTACCGAAGTGGGTGTTTGCAACCGCACAGCAGGCTCAGGCTCGTATGTCATTTATTCAGCATTCGAATGTAATTACGATGAGGAATACCTTTGGTTGATGAATGGCACATCCGTACTGACACCCATTACAGCAGATGCCGGCCTCGTTGTCCATGCCTTCGACATCATGTTCAATGTGATGGACATTCAAACGGACGATACTGTCGTACTGCTGAACACCGGCGATCCCATTGACCTGATAGACGGCATTTCCTCTCTTAAGGAGAAAGAAGGCGAGACCGAAATCTACAACATCGCAGGCATGCGCCTCCACAAGATGCAGCGCGGCATCAACATTGTGAACGGACGCAAGATACTGGTAAAGTAGAAGGACATCAAGGGCCTTAGAGACCCAAAAGACTTTAAGGGCCTTAAATGACTCTCCAGACAACAGGGGCTCGCCCATGCCAGACGCATGAGCGGGCTCTTTTCGTATGCCGAAATGCCCATCCCAGCGGCCTTCGCTGCTCATGTCCGGGTGCGAGGCTGAAAAACGCCGCACGCGGAGTTCGTTGATTTATCATGATGCAGCAATTGAATCATCATGATGCAGCAATTGATTTATCATGATGCAGCAACGAACATGGCGTGGCGTGTTGACTTGCGTAGACCGCTGGGACGGGCAACGCCGACTGCCGCCTTGGGCATCGCAGGCAGGTGCCCTGACCGATTTCGTGAAATATATACCGATTTTCTTGCATCTTTACATAAATAATCGTAACTTTACGACGGCAAAAGCACCTAAAAAACTAATAGCCTATGAAACGGAATACTTTACTCCTGACGCTCATCCTTATGGGATTCAGCATGGCGAAAGCCGAAGCTACGGATATCGGATCGGACAAACCCGCTGTCCGTCAAGGCTCCTCCCCGACGTCCCTCGTCGATTCCGCACCGTCCGACGTGACTCTGCTCAGCATTACGCCAACCACTGCCACACTCAAGTGGAAGGGCAGCAGCGACAGCTATCGAGTGCGCTACAAGAGGGAGGCAGACGGCAACGGCGCATCCTTCTTCGATAACTTCGAGTCGGGCAGCCTCACGGACAAAGGCTGGACAATCCGTACCGAAGGCGAAGCGCCCTTTGGCGATGGTTGGGAATGTATCAATCAAGCCTTCAAGAGTGCACATAGCGGCGAGTACCTGGCAGCTGCTTGGAGCTGGAGGCCCAATGTCGCCTATGCGGCAGACAATTGGCTCATCACTCCCCTGGTTTACTTGACAGGCAAGCTCTGCTACTGGGAGACCTGTGACCAATTTTACCCCGATAGCTACGAGGTGCTGCTCTCTACGATAGACGAAGACATCGCCAACTTCACGACAACGCTCCGCCCCTTGGCACCAGCCAGCAAAACATGGACGGAGGTCTGCATCGACCTGAGCGAATACCAAGGGCAGGCAGGCTACATTGCCATCCATCACCTCTGCACCGACTGTGACGGCCTCCTCATCGACGATTTCGGCATCTATCCCAAATACGAAGACTGGGCATCGGTGGAGACCGACGAGAAGAATATAACCCTTGCCGAGCTGAAGCCAAACTCCACATACGACTATGAGGTGATTGGCGTCGTGCAGGACGAGGAGGGCGCCTCCTCCGGCATCGCTTCGTTCACGACGTTGCCGGCCAATCCCATGCCCACGGATGTGGCAATCTATCCGGCGGGCACATCTGTCACCGTCAGTTGGACGGGCTATGGCGACTACTATGATGTTTATTTCAGGAAGTCTGCGGTATATGGCTCCTTCTCGGACAGCTTCGAGTCCGGCCTAAGCCAATGGACCGTCCGAACCGAGGGAGAGTCGCCAACGCCAGAGGGATGGGTTACCGAGGACGGTAGCCTCTCCGGTACGGCTTACGACGGCTCATTCTATGCCTGCTCGAAAAGTTGGACGCCCGGCTCCGGCTCCGGTCAGTCTTATGATGCCGACAACTGGCTCATCACGCCGTTGCTCAATCTGGACTCCGGCACATTCTCTTTCTGGGAGAAGGCTCCCGACCCGAACTACCGTGACCAGTTCGAGGTGCTGCTCTCCACAACAGGCAACGCCGTCGCCGACTTCACGACAGTCCTGCGCCCGCTGCAACCGGCTAGCGAAGATTGGAACAAAGTCACCTTGGCTACGGAATGCAGCAGCGAATCGGGAGTCGTGCCAGGCTACATTGCCATCCGTCATAAAGAAAAGGACAAGTTCCATCTCCACATCGACGATGTACAGTTCAGCGGCAAGGAATCGGTGGAAAGCGGAGAATGGAAGTCAATAAACACGAGCGGGACGGAATTCACCATTTCCAATCTGGAGCCTGACACAAGGTACGAGTTGTATATTATCTCTGTGGGAGACTTGCCTGAGGAAGTGTCTGGCACTGGTTTGTTCTGCTTTGCGACACAGCCTTCCGACCCTGTCGACATCGTGCTCGATGCAGATGGCAACAACAACAGCATCATCGGGGAGAACGACGATGCCTTAGCCAATGCCACCATCGATAACCTCACACTCAGGAAGGACGGCGTCTGGCAAGGCATTTGCCTGCCCTTCGACGTGGATGTGGAGAACAGCATACTCAAAGGTGCCGATGTAAGGAAGCTGGATGTCAACTCCGGCCTTACGATTGTGGACAATGTTGCATTGGTCGATTTCCTCACCCCTGTGACAAACATCGAAGCCGGCCTGCCCTATATCCTCAGGTGGGAGAGTGGCGTCGACATCGTCAATCCCGTCTTCCGGAACGTTAAGATAAATCGGAGCAGAAACGGCATGGGCAATCCTGCCTCGGTTTTGTTCGCAGCCACTTACGAAGCCATCAGATACGACTACGACAGCCCCCAATGGTTCCACCTGACAGAAACTCCGGAGCTTTCGCCCTTCGAGGCGGGCTATGTGTGCCATGCCTTCGAGGGCTTCTTCAGGATTGGAATAGAATCCTATCCAGACATAATTTACTATGTCTTGAACACCGGCGAGGAAGACGACTTGGTAACGGGAATCACGGCAACAGACAACGACCGGCAGCCGACGGAGATTTACAACCTCTCAGGCCAGCGCCTCAGCAAGATGCAGCGCGGCATCAACATTGTGAGGCAAGGCTCAGCGAAAGAGGGCGGCAAAAAGATTCTTGTGAGGTAAAGGTTTTCGGAGCCTCTGCCGTAGCGGTTTCGTGCTGTCCGTAGCAGGGTTTTCCAGTGCCTCATAGGGGGATGAAAAACGCCGCGTGCGGGGATGCCCAACGCCGCACGCGGAAATGCTCATCGCCGCACGCGGAAATTGCCATCGCCGCACGCGGCGTTTGGAAGCCTCGCTGCAGGAGGGTGTGCTCCCCTCCTCAAACGCCCTAAAACAGGCGTGTTCAGGCCATCAATAGAACATCTCGAAAGCCTTCTTGATGAGCTGCGGATAATGTGCGCCCTTCTTCATCAGCCATAACCCAAGGCGGCTATAGACAAAACGGGTTATGACGGTCTCTTTCTTTTTCTTCAGGAATATTCTGCGATTGGTCTGGGCGAAGTCTTTTCCGCTCAAGAGGGCGATGCTTGCATTTCTGCCCGTCGCTATGGCATAGTACAGTCCTTCGTAGGTCAGTTTGTTGGCGAAACCGCCTGCATCGCCGATGAGGATTACGTTGCGCTCCCTCGACTTCATGGTGTCGAGGGGAATGTTGGCGCCATACAAGGGAGAGGCGTTGCCGGCTGTGACGTCTCGGATGGTGTTGAGGCTCAGCTCGTTCCTTATCTCTTCCGGCGAGGCGTAGAAGCCTCCCATTCCCACGGCGTCCTTCTCTATGCCTGGGAAACTGAAGAAGTAGCCATTCCTGTAGCGGTTCGAGAACTCGAAGATGAATTCGTTGGCGCCTTTCTCCATGTAGCGTTCCATCCAGAGCGTGGTGTCGCGACGCTGGCCGGTCAGTTGCTTCCTTACACGGCTGTTGGCTCCGTCGGCCCCCACCAGGTATTTGCAGAGCATGTAATTGCCCGACTTGAGTGTGACGAGAATCCTGCCGTCCGGCTGCTTCTCGAAATGCGAAAAGACATCCTTCACGAGCTCGCCTCCTGCGGCTGTGTATTGCCCGAGCAACGCATTGTCGAAGTCCATCCTGCGCACCATCCGCAGCTCTTTGGCCAAATCGACCTCGCAGAGCGTCTTGCCGTCCATCATCAGTCGGAAGTGCCCTACGCCCTGGTAGTCATAACGGAGGTCGGGCATCAGCTCCTGCAACAGCTCGTAGGCCTTGGGGGTGAGTCCGCCGCCGCATATCTTTTCCCTCGGGAAAGACGCGAAGTCAACGAGGACGCAGTCCTTGCCGCCCTTCTTCAGCAGGTAGCCGCAGATGCTGCCGGCAGGTCCTGCGCCTATTATCACGACATCTGTTTCGAACATCGGAAAAAGGAGAGACTTACTTGATTGCAATCTTCCTGCCTCCGACGACATAAATGCCTCTGGCTGTCGGGCGGCCATTCAGACGGCGGCCGGAGAGGTCATACCATGCGGCTCCCTCGTCCTCCACACTCATCTCCATGCTCTGGATTCCTGTTGCAGGACTTGCGTCGAGCCATTGGAAGTACTCGCCGTAGGCGCCTGTGGCCAGAAGTGCTATGAAGAAGTTCGTGCCAGCCGCCATGTGGTCTTGTGGCGTAAGGCTGTCGTCGAGGCGAAACCACTCGTCTTCGTCCTCGGCATGGGCATCGCGGAAAGAAAGATAGTTGCTGAAAGGCACTACCATATCGCCTCGGGAGTGTACGAACTGGATGCGGTGCTGCGGCTTCCAACCAGCGGCCAAACTGTTGTCCACCATGGCCTGATAGAGGTCTTGCCACTTGCCTGCAAAATTCTTGAATCCAGGCGTGAACATCTTGTCGAGCTTTCCCCAGACCTCGTTCTTGGAGGGCGAATAGAAGAGCTCAGCCATCTGTGCAGATGTATAGCGGCGGCCATTGGCATAGAGGCCGTTTTGCAGCTGGTTGTACCAGAGCTTGCTGATGTCGCCCGTTGTGTATGATTTGCTGGCCAGCCAGTTCATAATGCCTGTGTCGAGGAATTGCTGAGAGAAGAAGTCCTCGAGCGTGTGGCCCTTCATCGCAGGATGCGTGTCGAGAGCGCCTTTGACAATCATCGGCATCACCATCGGCAATGTGCACATCCCGCTTCGGTGGCTGGTCTGCGCATCGTAGCTGTTGCCATTGTCCTCCATGTAGTATTGCATGGTGGCCGGCAGGTCGTAAGGTCCGTCGCCACATATGCTTCCACGGAATCGCAGCCTGTCCGAAAGGTCGTTCTCTTCGATATAGCGATGTACGGCGAGCGCGACGGCTCCACCTTGCGAGAAGCCCCAGCTGAAGCTCCTCCAGTCGCTCTTGAAGTCCAAAGCCCGCTTGTCGTTGATATGCTTCTGATATAGTGCGAGGCCATACTCTACGGCATCCATGACCTGCTTGGCCGTCAGTTCCTGCGCCAGGTAGGGATGGCTCCTGTCCTTGCTTACGCCATAGCCCTCATAGTCGGGAGCAATGAGCACACCATGGGAGATGAAGTTCTGGCCGGCGTTCAAGCCCATGCCGTAGTTGCCCTTGACAAGCATGCCGAACAGGAGGCGGTCCTGGCTGTTCTGGTCCGAAGTGGGGCAGTCCTTGTTGGCTGTAATCGTATAGTGACTGTAAATGTGGAGCGACTCGATGCTGTCTGTGGTGGCCGGCGCCTTGGGCATCCAAGCCACCAGCAGGGAGGAAAGGATAACATCCTCGCCGGTTGCGCTCTTCGAAGGGTAGTTGAATGTGTAGAATAGAGCGTCAGAGCTCTTATACACCTGCTTGAGGCTGTCCGACGGCTCTGTCACCTGTGCCTTTGCCCAGGATATGCAAAGAAGCACGGTAAGGATTCCCATGGTCTTTCTCATACAATCACAATATAAGATGTTCTTTATAAATCAACTGCGGCAGCAAAGCAGAGCCGGGACTTACTTGATGATAACTTTCTTCCCGCCTTTTATATAGATGCCTTTGGCGCGAGGCTGACTGCAAGGACGGCCCTGCAGGTCGTACATTGTGCCGTTCTCATTCCATTGCCCCTCGGAAATGTCCCTGATGCCAGTACCCGCATTGAGCGCCATCTCGAGTCCGCGCTTGGCGTCAATCTTGCCGTGGCCGAACTGTGCGGGCTTGGCTTCGGTAAACGCGTCGGTGCGGGCGGAGCGGCACACGATGTCCTTCACCTCGGCAGGTGTCAGCTTCGGGTTGGCCTCCAGCCACAGGGCGACGGTTCCGGCCACGGTGGGCGCTGCCATCGATGTGCCGCTTTCGGCGTTATAGGGGAAGCCCTGCCAAGTCATCTCGGTACGGTATGGCTTCGGATTGCCCTTTTTGTCTTTTTCCACGTTGAAGTGGCTCACGGCTGCCACTATATTAATGCCTGGAGCACAGATGGTGGGCACATGCACGCCATTAAGGCCGGTGCCGTGGCTGCTCAGCGGGGCAATATCGTTAAGTGGTTCGTCAATTGAGGGCATAGGTTCATCGTAGAGTGAACGCACCATAGTGTTGGTGGTATAAGCGCCTACAGAAATGCAGGAGGGCGCTGTGGCCCAGTCGTTTTGCAACATGCCATCCATGCTGCTCAGGAAGCCTGCCCTGCCCTCAGACGTCAGCTCGGCATTGAAGATGTCGAGGCCCACGCCCTGCTTGCTGCCAATGGTCAGTTCGAGGAAGTAGTCTTCTAGCAGCATACCCATACCGCAAACTTTCATGCGCACCTGGTCGGGCTCACGCGACACGCCTAAACGCAAAATGCCACTGAAGCCTTCATCCAGTGCAGGCACTACCTCGCTGATGATGTCGGGCAGGATGCCCGTCTCGGGATTGAGCATCGGCGATTGCCATAGCGTCTTCCATTTGTTGCCGCCTTCTTTTTTGACCAGCGACAGGCGCATACAGAGGTCGGCATCCTTCGGCACGAAGCCTTCGATGTTCTCAAATTGATCCTTCATGGCAATCATTGAACGCAGCGTATCCGTGTCGCTTTCGAAATCCTTATGAAGATACAGCCGCCTGTTGCCCTCGTTGCCGGCAGAGATGACCAAAGGCACGCCCTCCTGGCAGATGGCTTCGACAGCCTCCGCTATCTCGCCCTTTCCGTTGTGAGAACCGCTGTTCGTGCCAAGGCTCATGCTCACTACCATTGGCTGCTCACGCTGTTTGGCATATTCTTTCAGGAACACGAGGCCGTAGAAAGTACTCTTCGAAGAGATTATCCGGTCGATTGTCATGTTTTCATCACTTGCATCGGAAGAATAGATGGTGCACAACACGATGTCGGCATCTGGAGCCATGCCGCCGAATCCCTGGGGACTGCGCGTTCCGGCAGCAATGGAAGCGGTGTGGCTGCCATGGTCGCCAGCGGGGAAGTCCGTCGTCAGGGCAGCGATCTGCTCGGGCGTGTCGAAGACGGAGCCGGGCAGTTCCATGCCGTCGGCCGTCACTTTCCTGCCGCTTTCATCGAAAGGCGAATAGACCGCCTTGATGCGGGAGCGTCCCTCGCTGTCCTTGAAGGCAGGATGCTGGTAATCAAAGCCGCCGTCGAGGAGAGCAACTGTGATGCCCTTTCCGCTGTAGGACTTCTCGCCTACCTTGCCACGGGTGCCGTCGATGTCCGACACACCAATCTCGCCGCGCGATATGTCGGTCAAGAGTTTGGGAGCAGGGCCGCCTGTACCGATACGCAGTACGCCCTGCATATCCTCCACTTGCTGCAAGACGTCGAGAGGAATGGCTGCAGCCACTTGCTGCCCCAAGCGTCCCTGCAGCTTTACGCCCATTGTGCGCAAGGCGTCAAGCGTCTTGTCGGCGCATGTCTCGTCGAGTTTGATAATGGCGTTCAATGTTTCAACTGATGCTGCGGCTCTTGTCCGCTTTGCAACCTGATGTTTTTCCACCTGCATCCGGGCATCGAGCGTCAGCTTGCTCGTCTGTGCCATAACAGAGGTTGAGATGCAGAAGAGCAGTGCATTTAAGATCAGTTGTCTTTTCATAATGAATATGTGTTTAGTTTATTTAAGTATAGTCGAGAGATGTTTCTTTAGCAAAACAGGCAGACAGCCTCTTAGCTATCCGCCTGTTTGCGTACCCCGAGCCGGGGTCGAACCGGCACAGGTTTCCCTATCGGTGTTTGAGACCGACGCGTCTACCGATTCCGCCATCGGGGCTTAAAACTGGGTGCAAAGGTACAACAAAAAGTGAAAAGTGAAAAGTGAAAAGTGAAAAATTATTTGTTTTATTGCTCTTTTTGTGCTTTTTTCTCTAAACTCTAAACTCTAAACTCTAAACTTTTTATAACTTTGTGCGTGCTAAACCATGAAATATGAAGCTTTATGTCTCCCTGCTCGGCACATTGCCGCTCACTGTTCTTGCCAAGACGCCACATCATAATATAATATATATAATGTGTGACGACATGGGTTATGGCGACTTGGGATGCTATGGGCAAAGGCTCATCGCCACTCCCTGCATCGACCGTATGGCGGAGGAAGGGATGAGATTTACTGATGCCTATGCCGGTTGTCCTGTCAGTGCGCCCAGCCGTTGCTCCTTTATGACGGGACAGCACACTGGACATGCTAAGATTCGAGGCAACCGCGAGTATTGGGGTCGTGCGGTCTTGAGGCAGAACATGTTTGGCGAGAATGCCGACTATTATGTCATCGGGCAGGAGCCTTATGACATGACGCAGCCCATCATCCCTGAGCTTTTCAAGGAGAAGGGTTACCGCACAGGCATGTTTGGCAAATGGGCAGGAGGTTATTGGAACTACGACTTCCCTGACACTTATGCCTGTCTTCCCGATGGAAACACAGATACCAGCAAGAGCCGCGAGAGTTCGTCTTGTTCCTTGCCCAACCTCAGGGGCATCGACTGCTTCTATGGTCCTGTCTGTCAGTTCCAGGCTCACACTTATTTCCCCAATTTCCTGAACCGCTATGACCCTGAAGGCAGGGGCGACAAGCACCTTGTGGCAGAGGTTTTGGAAGGGAACATCAAGCATCCTGGCGTGAATGGTGGTAGCAAGGACTATGAGAAGCGCCCCCAATACTCTGCCGACCTCATCCATCGCTATGCCCTTGAGTGGCTCGACAGACAGACAAAGGACAAGCCTTTCCTTGGCATCTTCACCTACACTCTTCCGCATGCCGAGCTTTGGCAACCTCAAGACTCAATCCTCGAGCACTACCATAAGCTCTTTCCAACTGAGGAAGAACGCTCTTTCAGGACTGATGCAGGCAGTTGGTATTATGGTGGCGAGGACAAGCATGCCCAGTTTGCTGCCATGATAACACGACTTGATGCCTATGTTGGTGAGATACTCGAGAAGCTCAAAGAGAAAGGCTTGGCAGAGAACACGCTTGTCATCTTTACCAGCGACAATGGTCCTCATGAGGAGGGTGGGGCAGACCCAGGCTTCTTTGGTCGTGACGGCAAGTTGCGAGGCATCAAGCGAAGCACCTATGAGGGTGGCATCCGCATCCCCTTCATCTGTTGGGGGGCAGGCATCCCGAAAGGCACAGTCAGCCATCATCAACTGGCTTTCTACGACCTCATGCCTACCTTCATGGAGTATAGTGGTGCATTTACAAAGAAAGAGATAAGGGCGCATAGCAAGGCCTCCCCCAACCCCTCCAAAGGAGGGGGGGACAGACGCGCTTCTTTCTTGCCATTCACCCCTCCCTTGGAGGGGATGGGGGCTGGCTTTGATGGCATCTCCTTCTGTCCCACTCTGCTTGGCAAGCCTCACAAACAACAGAAGCACGAGTTCCTCTATTGGGAGATGAGCGACGGCCCTACACAAGTGATTGGAGTGAGGCAGGGCGACTGGAAACTCGTGGTCAGTCAGGGCAAGCCTTTCCTCTATAATCTCAAGGACGACATCCATGAAGACCACGACCTCAAGGCCACTTGTCCCGACAAGCTTGCTGAACTCATCGGCATTGTCCACCAAGAGCACACCGACAGCCCGCTCTTCCCCATTACATTGCCTTAACCCCTTTTATGAAGATAGATGAAGATAAAAGAAGATAGATGAAGATAAAAGAAGATAGATGAAGATAAAAGAAGATAGATGAAGATAGAAGGAGATAGAAGACGATACCACAAGGGCCCTCTAAACTCTAAACTCTAAACCCTAAACTCTAAACTTTCAATTTATACCATCAGAAGAAAGAAGACAATATGAAAAGATTAGTATTGATAGCAGTGAGTGTGATGTGTCTGTTGCCCATAGGGGCTCAGACAAAGTGGATGAACCCTCTTGAGCAGGGCGACAATATGGTGCATGGCCGATGGTGGAACAGTGAGCTCAGGGACAACTTCTTCCGCTTGAGTCCAAGAGCGGAGAGCAAGGTGCGCAGTGCCGTGTGGAGGCTCTCCAAGCAGTCGGCAGGCCTGTCGATATGCTTCCACTCGAATGCACAGAGCATAAAGGTGAGATACAAGGTGAGAGGAGGGCTGAACATGTTCCACATGCCCACAACAGGCGTCTCGGGAGTTGACCTCTATGCCACAGATGCAAATGGCAGGTTGCGATGGTGTGCCAGCAAGTTCAACGAGTCGTTCAAGGATACAGTCAACTATGAGTTCAAGGACCTGACCTACTTTACAGGCGAGGACAAGGGCTATGATTTCGAGTTGTTCCTGCCTCTTTACAATGAGGTGGCATGGATGGAGATAGGAGTGCCCGAAGGCAAGGAACTGCGCTTCATCCCTGTTTCTGAGGAGAAGCCCATTGTGGTGTATGGCACCTCGATAGGTCAGGGGGCATGTGCCTCGAGGCCAGGCATGGCATGGACCAACATCGTGCATCGCGAGTCAGGCTATCCAGTCATCAACCTGGCCTTCTCTGGCAACGGACAGCTGGAGGAGGAGATGTTCGAGTTCCTGGCAGAGATAGATGCAAGGCTTTTTGTCATAGACTGCCTGCCCAACATGTCGACAGAGCGTACAGAACTGATTTACGACCGTTTGCTGAAGGGTGTGGGCATACTGAGGGAAAAGAGTCAGGCACCCATCCTGCTGGTGGAGCACGACTATGCCAATGGGGCAAGTTCGCAGCGGAACATTGACTGGTACACAGGCAGCAACAGTGAGCAGCGTCGGGCCTACAGAGCCATGAAGAAGCAGGGAGTGAAGCAACTCTATTATCTGAGCCACGATGAAATGGGATTCACACAGGACTCGATGGTGGAAGGCCTTCATCCCAACGACCTTGGCATGCGCCAGTATGCTGATGCCTACCTCCGCAAGCTTCGCAAGATACTCAAATAGCACAATTGTTCCTCGGGGAAACAAGGAGCCCCCGAACCCCTTTTAGGATAAGAGGGCTCCTCTTTGGAATGGGAGGGGAGTTTTGTCGCGTTATTCTCCGTCCATTTTCGGGGAAAATCCTTTACAAAAAAAGCGCCAAAAAGTGAGGCGTCTGGAAATATTGCAGGCGAAGAAAGAAAACGCCGCACGCGAAGATTGCCAACGCCGCACGCGATGTTTGTAATTACCGCATGTGGAATTGCCCATCTCCGCAGGCTGAATTTCGGCTCAAACCATGCGCCGTTTAACTATTCTGTGTGCTGCGAATATACTTTCTTTGCCTTGTGCTTCAAAATTTGGCTTTGTAACCAGCTGATTATCAACTGCGATTTGATTTGAGCCCATTTTCAGCGTTTCAGGCAGGAAAGTGCCACAAAGCAAAAAACAAGCCGTCAGAACGCGTCTCTATCGGAAAATTGTTTACAAAACAAGCAGACAATATGCCCTAATCTATACGATGATTCCCATTATAGATTACTATTGATGTCCACCCGCAGAGAGATAATTGACAGAGGACGATTGGCTCGCTTGTCACGCGCAACGGATTTCTACATGAATATTCCTACTATGATTGAAAGCCCTCTTTCCTATCGGATTGGGGGCTCTCCTTTAGTATGCCAACGCCATGCTCCTCTTCAGAACGCCACTTTGAGGCCGACGGTCATGGTGCTGAACTTGGGGCCGTAGCTGCTGCTCAGGACGTTGAAGGGGTTGTATTTGTAGTAGATGCCCACGTGGTGCACAATAACTTCTGCCCCTACGCCCACTGAGAAGCGGCTCTGGTGGACATTGCCTGCTGTTATCTTCCTCTTCTCGTCGCCCTCATAGTAGCGTGTCTTGAGGGAGCCCCAGGGGGTGAAGTACAGTTCAGGGCCTATGGCAAAGTACACTTTCTTGTTGAGGTAGTGGTAGTATTTGAGGGGGAATGAGAGGCTGAAGGTGTGGATGCGGCTGAACTTGGGCTCTGTGCCTTCGGGATAGTCCTGCATGGTGATGATGCCGCGCTCGTCCTTGGAGAACATCTTGAAGTCTGTCACCCTGTAGTTCCTCCAGTCGAAGCCCATGCCTATGCGCATGAAGTCCTTCTTGCCAACACGCACCTTGCTGCTGATGACGTCGCCCCATTCCATCTCGTAGCTCTGTCCCATGTCGATGCTGACACCTTCTGCCTGGTTGATGCCTGTGATGAATCCAAAGGAGAAGCTGCTGCTCAGCTCTATCTCCACGGTGCTTCTGGATTCGTTCTTGCCTACTTTCAGCATTGGCAGCTCGAAGTCCCATCCTCCAGGATTCTCGTCGTCGAAGATGCCCTCTGCCTTTGCATTTGTCACTCCCAATGCCAACAATAAGATGGCTGCTAAAACCTTTTTCATTGTCTTATATGTTATTTATTATATGTTACAGTAGTTAGAGGAAGTTAGAGGAAGATATGCCGCTTTCAGCGGCGAAGATAGAGGACAATAGCTTGGGTGTTACAGTAGTTAGAGGAAATTAGAGGAAGATATGCCGCTTTCAGCGGCGAAGATAGAGGACAATAGTTTGGGGCCCTTGTGGTATTGTCTTCTATCTCCTTCTATCTCCTTCTATCTTCATCTATCTTCTTCTATCTTCATCTATCTTCATCTATCTTCTTCTATCTCCTTCTATCTCCTTCTATCTTCATCTATCTTCTTCTATCTCCTTCTATCTTCATCTATCTCCTTCTATCTTCATCTATCTTCTTATTCCTTCTTCTTGAATGTCTTCCTGAGGTCTGCGAGGCTTGCCTTGCCTTCCATATAGACGAGGGTGATGTCGAAGTGCGACGACCTGTCTCTGCACTGGTAGCAGATGTAGCGGTGAGTGCCCTTCTTCGTGTCTGCTATCTGGACAATGGCATAGTAGAGGTGGCCATCGCGACTCTCCATCTCCATGTTGCTGTTGTCGTCTGAGATGCGCTGCTTCATGTCTTCCTCAAAGAGCTGCTCCATTGTGATGCGTTCCCTGCTGTTTGCTTCGCACTTGGCTGTGTGGAGCACCTTGAGGTTGTAGGGAGCGAGGTTGTCTCCTTTGATGAGACTCTCCCTGATGAACTGCTTGCTGACCACATGCCCTTCAAAGACCTCGTTGATGCGGAGCCCTTCCTGTGCAGTGGTGGAAAGTGTGATGCTGCAGAGCAAGGATATGATGATGAGTAACTGTTTCATGGTGCGTTGAATAATTCATTGAGTTGCTGTTCATGGTTTCCGTTGCTGAATATCTCTTGCAGGGCTTCCTGCCCCATTTGCATGGCCAGTGTCTTGTCGCCCACTGTCTTGCCGTCGATGTATGCTATTGCCATGCTTTCCTCTTTTTGTGGAGGGGTTAGGAAGATAAAGGCAAAGGCGGCAATGCAGGCAGCAGCCAGGAAAGGCCAGAGAGGCAGTGTGCGCTTTGCTTTCAGCGGCTGTCCCTCAGAGAACCTGTCCAATGCCTCTGTGCTTGGTGTGGGTGTCTCTTCCTCTATGACGGCAAACATCTGTGCATAGGCCGTCAAGTCCTCCGGCAAGTCCTGTCCGCTGTGGAAGTATGCCTTGAGCTGCTTCATCTCTGCCTGCGTGCTTTCCCCCTCCATATAGCGGTGGAGCAGTTCGCGTATGTTTGTCTCCTTCTTCATGATTGTTTGCGCTTTATGAGTCTTTCCATGAGGTTCTTCCTTGCCTTGCAGAGTGCAGTGCGGACAGTCACTTCGCTGATGCCCAGCACCTCTGCTATCTCACTGTTCTCCAGGCCGTCCTGCTGGCTCATCCTTAGGATTTGCATCTGTGCTGCAGGGAGTCCTGCTATGCTGTCCTCCAGCCACTCGGCATTCTCCTTTTCCTCGAGCATCCACTGAGAGTCGTGCATGCTGATGAGCCTTATCTCGTCGCTCAGCTCCATGGGTATGGTGTGCCTTTTGCGTAGCTTGGAGATGCAGAGGTTCTTGCAGATGGCATAGGTGAGTGCTTGCACTGAGTGGACTTTGTCGAGCTGAGCCCTGATGGTCCACAACCTGAGCAGTGTGTCCTGCACATTGTCCTCAGCCTCACTCTCTTCCTTGAGAAAGCGGCGGCTGATGGACAGGATGTCGGCTCTCAGCTGACGGGCTAATGTGCTGAACTCTTCTCTTTCCATGTGTTTGTTCCTATTCCATAGACGCAGAAAGTGGGGAAATGTTCCCAATGATGAAGAAAAGAATAGAAAAAGTTACAAAAAACGGACGAAAGCCGTTGTGGAAAACTAGCCTTCGTCCGCTTGGTTGTGGAATAATGGTAATTTAGAGTTTAGAGTTTAGAGTTTAGAGTTGAGTGTTTAGGGTTTCAGGTTTTTAAGACTCTACGCTCTCAACTCTCAACTTTCAACTTTCAACTCTCAACTCTCAACTCTTACAGTTCAATGCATGCACACCAGCCACCATTGCGAGCCATGTGAATGGGCTGGACGGTGGTCTTGCTGACTCTGCTTTCCTTGCGCAGGTAGTCCATAGCAATGATGTGTGCATTCACTCCATCCTCGAAGCTTGTCATCTTGTATTGCTTGCCATCAGGCAGGAAGTCGAGCTTGAGTTGGAAGTCGCGCTCTGTGCTGTTGGTGATGCCACCGATGAACCACTTGTTGCCCTTGCGCTTGGCTGTGATGCAGTACTGACCCACTTCTGCCTCAAGGACGCGTGTCTCATCCCAGTTGACAGGCACACTGGTCAGGAAGTCGCGGCAGTCAGGCCACTGGTCATAGCGGCAGGGATTGTCCATCAGCATCTGGAGGTTGCTCTCAGCAAGCACGAAGATGGCCAGGTTGAAGGCTTTTGTGCCCACACCTGCACAGATGGGACGGCCACCATGATGGCGCTCTGGCTGATAGTTGAGCATGGAGCCAGGGGTGTAGTCCATAGGTCCCACTGCATTGCGGATGAAGGGGAGCCATACGGTGTTGTCGGGCTTGCAGCTTCCATTGTACTCCATGCCGCGAACACCTTCATAGGTGAGGACGTTGGGATACTTGTAGTCCAAGCCAGAGGGATGGAAGGCGCCGTGGAAGTCAACAAAGATGTGATGCTTGGCAGCCTCTTTGGCCACACGCTCGTAGAAGTTGACCATCCATTGGTCCTGGCGGTCCATGAAGTCAATCTTGGTGCCCTTGATGCCCCATTCCTCAAACTTCTGGAAGAGGTCCATGTGATGCTCTACTGTGAGCCAGGGCAGCCACAGGATGACGCCCACGCCCTTGCTCTTGCCATAAGCGATGATTTCAGGCAGATGCACCTCAGGATTGGTCTCAAAGGGATTGCGTGTGTTGCGTGCCCAGCCCTCGTCGATGAGGATGTAGCCCACACCATTGCGTGCTGCAAAGTCAATGAAGTACTTGTAGGTGTCGAGGTTGATGCCAGACTTGAATGTCACATCAGGGCCGAAGGGGATGCCGTTGAGCCAGTCCCAGCAGGTCTGTCCTATCTTGATCCAATTGGTGTCTCCAATGGCATTCTGAGGAGCGAGCCTGCAAGGCATAGTGCTCTCCACCAGTTGGCCATCACGCTGAGTGATAAGCATGTAGCGCCAGGGGAAGGTGCGAGTGCCCTTTGTCTTGGCTATGTAGTCGGCCTCCTTGAGTATCTTGTGCTTGCGGTCGCCATCATCCTCATATTCTGTAGGACACTTTGGCTGAGTAATGGTGAAAGCATTGTTGCCTTCTCCAGTTGACTTGAGGAAGACACCAGCATAGTCGAAGAGGTCGAACTCAGAGATGAGCACCTTCTGCTTCTCCCCCATGATGAGGATGGGCAGTTCGCTCATCTTGTCGTCGGCCTTCCATGCATTGCTTTCCACCACAGAGTAGTTCTCCTCACAGCTTGTCTTGAATCCGCCTGGCTGCTGCAGTACAAGCTTGGCAGGAGAGGCCATCTGCCATGTGCCGTCCTCACTCATCACCTCAATGTCACCCTTCAGGGCAGTGATGAAGCGATAGGCAACACCATCATCATAGACGCGCCACTCAACCTTGTAGTTGCCGCCGAAAGTGAGAGTAAGCAGCGTGTAGTTGTTCTCTACCTTGCTGAACTTGAGGGGATGGATGGGAGTGATAATCTCGTTGACCCTTTGCACCTTGTTGGCCTTGAGAACTGGCTTCTCTCCAAGTGTGCGGTCTTTGAGGGTCATGCCGATGTGGTTCTGCTTGAACAGCAGTTCTCCATGACTCTCCACATCATAGTAGATGCGGTCAGAGAGGGTTACTGTGACCTTTGTCTGTCCATCGGGACTTGTAGCGCTGACTTTCTTCTGCGCATTGGCAGCAAAGCTCAAGAAGAGCATAGCTGCAAGGAAAAGTGACTTTTTCATATTATCAGTTTAAGTTAATGGGAAATCATGTGAGGCGAGGGTTCAAAACCCCGCGTGCAGTGTTGGTCATTTCCACGTGTGGGGATTGCCATTTCCACGTGCGGCGTTGGCCATCTCTGCAGGCGGCGTTTTCAACACTTCATATTGTCCTGGGAATCAGGTGCTTCTTTTACTTGGCAGCTTCCTTCTCAATGCCCAGCAGCTCAACGGTGAAGACGAGGCAGGAGAAGGGAGGAATCTTAGCTTGCTCGCGGTCCTTGTAGGCCAGTTCCTGGGGAACATAGAGCATCCACTTGCTGCCCACGGGCATCATGCAGAGGGCTTCAGTCCATCCTGCTATCACACCGGCTACAGGGAAGGTGACTGGCTTGTTCCTTTTGTAAGAGCTGTCAAACTCAGTGCCGTCGATGAGGTGGCCTTCATAGTTGACCTTAACCTTGGACTCCTTTGTGGGAATCTCGCCGGTACCCATTGTCAGCACCTTATACTGCAGTCCGCTTGGAGTGACCTTCACGCTGTCCTTCTTGGCATTGGCCTTGAGGAACTCCTCGCCGGCAATGCGGTTGGCACCATATTTCTTCTCCATGTTGACCTTGTGGTAGTAGTCCATCTGCTTCTTCACAATCTGCTGGACGCTGTCCATGGGAACGGTATTGTTCTCACCTGAGAAGCCTTCGCGGAAGCCCTTCACAAAGAGAGCCTTGTTCAGGATGTCCACACTGTCGTTCACTTGCTTGGAGGCACCTGGATAGACCTGCTCCTCCACCTGCTGACGAATCTCAATGCCAGCCAGACGAGCCTTCTCCTTCTTGTCGGCCTCAGTAAGTGTCATTTGCTCGAAGCCCTTCAGGAAATCGGCCACATAAGCTGTGTCCACACCCATGCGCTGAGCCAGGTAGTTCTTCAGACCATTGGAATTGGCACGGCCAAAGAAGTAGCTGAACGTGTCCACAGATACTGTATCTACCACCTCAACGGGTTGCTTGGATTTCTTCTTGCTGTTTTTCTTAGCAGCACTCATGCCCAGAGAAATGCTGGCACAGAGTGCGAAAAGGATAAGCTTTTTCATCTTGAATGTTTAAATGCTAAAAGGTTAAAACATTAAAAGTTCAGGAGGAGAATATCCCGTGCCTAAAACCTTTTAACCCTTTAACCTTTCAGCTCTTTAACTCTTTAACTATTCAACTTTTCAACTTCTATTACTCGATGCCCAGCAGCTCAATCTTGAAGATGAGGCAGGAGAATGGAGGAATCTTGCCACCATCACGCTCGCCATAAGCCTGCTCCTGAGGAATGTAAACCCTCCATGTAGAGCCTACAGGCATGTTGGTGAGAGCCTTCTTCCAGCCATCGATAACCTGGTTGCAACGGAACTTTGTGGGCTCGCTGCGCTGGTAGCTGCTGTCGAAGATGGTGTCGTTGAGGAGCTTGCCTTCATACTGCACACTGACGCGGTTGGTGTCAACAGGGATAGCACCTGTGCCTTCGGTGAGCACTTCATAGTAGATGCCGTCGCCCAGCTCCTTGATGCCTTCCTTCTTGGCAATGTTGGCCATGTAGTCCTCACACTGCTTCTTCCAGTCGCCATACTTCTCTTCCATCACTCTTGCCTTCACGGTCTGCATCAGGCTCTGTGCCTTCTGAGCAGCCTCGTCAACAGTCATGAGAGCATTCTTGCCAGTGGTGCCGGAGATGAAGCCAGCCATGAAGTTCTTCAGGCTAACAGTGCGAGTGCTGTCGTCGCCAAAGATTTCATAGTTGAGGCCCTGAATCATCTGCTGACTTACCTGCTGACCAATCTGCAGACCTGCATAATAAGCAGCCTTCTTCTTGTTGTCGCCAGCATTGGCAGCTTCGTTCAAGCCCTTGATGAACTCGTCGATGTAAGTTGTGTCCACACCCATGCGCTGAGTCAGGTAGTCCTTCAGACCCTGTGTCTGTGCAATACCCACTGCATAGCTCAGCGTGTCGATGTCATCTTTCAGGTTAGCTTTAGGAGTGCCGTTAGTGCAACTTCCCAGAATAGCAGCCACTGCAACGGCTGCGAGAATTGAAAACTTTTTCATGTTGTTTGTTGTTTAATGTTATATGATGTTTAACTTTTTTACTTTTTCACCTTTTCACCTTTTCACCTTTCCCCCTTTTCACAGCACCTTGATGAGCTCCACGTCGAAGATGAGTGTGCTGAAAGGCGGGATGCTTGCACCAGCTCCCTGCTCTCCATAAGCCAGGAGATAAGGAATCGTGAAGCGGAACTTGGCACCTTCCTTCATGAGCTGCACACCTTCTGTCCAGCCCGTGATGACCTGGTTCAAGCCAAAGTCAGCAGGCTCACCACGCTGGTAGCTGCTGTCGAAGACAGTGCCGTCGAGCAGCCTTCCCTCATAATGGCAGCGAACAGTGTCGGTAGCCTTTGGACTCTTGCCCGTGCCTTCCTGAAGAACTTCATACTGCAGGCCGCTCTTTGTCACAGTCACACCAGCCTTCTTCGCGTTGGCATCAAGGTAAGCTTTGCCCTCGGCAATGTGTGCCTGAGCCTCCTCCTTCTGCTTCTTTGTGAAATACTCTTGCAGCATCATCTGTGCCTCGCGAGCAGAGAAAGCAGTCTCATTGCCCTCCAACACATCCTTGATGCTCTTCGCGAAGTCCTCGATGCAGAAGTTCTCTATGTTCATGCTCTTTATCTGTTGCCCTATTCCGAGCCCCAAAGCATAGCTTATTTTGTCCATAATAGTTATTTACTGTTTGACGATTACTATTTACTATTTAAATTCGCGGCGCAAAGATACGAAAAAAAGAAGAATGAAGAATGAAGAATGAAGAATTATTTTCGTTTATGTGCAGTTTCGGTCAATTTATGAAGGAAAAAGAGAGCCTGAACAAAAACAAGAAAGCCCCCAATGCGAACATTTAGGAGCTTTCCTGCTTTCCTTGTCTTTTACTTTTTCACCTTATCAGAACTTTTCGTCCGTTCACAATGTTGATGCCGCGCTGCATCTTGTTGAGGCGCATGCCTGCAATGTTGTAGATTTCGGTCTCTCCTTCTTTCTCCTTAAGAGAGGAAATGCCGTCTATCAGGTCAATGGGATCGCCGGTGTTCAGCAGTACGACAGTATCGTCCGTTTGAATGTCCATCACATTGAACATGATGTCGAAGGCATGCACTACGAGGCCGGCATCTGCTGTAATGGGTGTCAGTACGGATGTGCCATTCATCAACCAAATG
>JAEEGH010006284.1_pt1 | contig 29196 bp, 22 predicted proteins | sample 9134181 | NCBI WGS metagenome assembly JAEEGH01 (sample SAMN16246544, study PRJNA631951) | gut metagenome | biome: gut microbiome; feature: rumen; material: DP-attached | host: Bos | place: Iran: Karaj | collected 2018-10 | reverse complement strand
GCAGATATTTCTGTGATATCCCCCAATAGTCGCCCAATGTGATATCACCCACTCGCCTAGGCATAGCATATCGGCAAGAATAGCAGCGTTCACGATAAGTTATCCCCCTGACAAATGCCTGAAGATACATGGAACAGTCAAAACCGCCGCTATAATGAAACTCGCGACCATTTTTCAGGACGCCATGCAAAGCGCCGCCACTCCTGTCGCGACACACTAACCGTTCGGGTTCATCTCCTTCGGTATCCTTCAAAAAATTCTTGATGTAGCTTGGCGGCGGCGTCCCATGACAAATCAAATCCGCAGTAAAAAACGATGGAGAATCACCCAACACACCCAGAAAATGCTTCAAGCCATCTACCTGGCATGGCGTTCCAATGAAAAGCACTGGTCGCTCATCCTGCTTCTGCAGGCAATCCCGCACATCCTGATAGCAATATTCCACGTCGCCCCAAACATATTTTGAGCCGGAAAGTGCATCTAGGCCATCAATGGACGTGACGGCCTTGTGATGATTCCGTCCTTCGGAAAAAGCACAACCGAATACGATACCACCTTTTTCAATCACGGCTTGACTCAATGCCCGAGCCGCCCCCCCGGAAGAGCTTTTCGCCAAATCATCCGCCGATTTATGCCAGCACGCATAACTTTTGACTGGAAGATTTCCTTGCATTTCAGCAAGTTGCGGGCAAACACGATCACATGTCCCGCAATCTTTGCAAAGTGCATTGGAAATAAACGGTATCTGCTCGGCAAATGAATTTTCACGCCATTCAATCGCTTTGAACGGGCAAGCATTTATGCACGCACCACACGCCGTGCATAAGGTTGGACTGCAAAGATGAGACATGATACGTCTCTTTCTGTCTTTTTCGACGAAGCTAGAAATAAAACTGGCGGAGAGGGGGGGATTCGAACCCCCGGTAGGTTGTTGTACCTACGACGGTTTAGCAAACCGCTGCCTTCGGCCACTCAGCCACCTCTCCGCTTGCGCGAAAATCATTCTAAATTGTCGGAAACTCTCATAATATGCCCCGTGTTTCGAAGAAAGCAAATCTTTTTCCCGCTTTTTTCCAAAAAATCGCGTGAAGATGCTCAACACACGTTAAGCCACACGACTTCTAACTTGATTGCAATATTCTTACCAAACAAATCACTATCACTCCTGTTGCTTTTCAAAAAGAGCGACGTATATTTATGACTCAAAATTTTCTCTTTACCTTAATATATTAATAGAAAGTCATGCAAACACGCCCAAACATAGTCATATTCGTTTCTGATGATCAAGGAGCCTGGGCCCTTGGTTGCGCAGGAAACAATGAACTCAAAACGCCGAACATCGACAAAATTGCCGCCAATGGTGTTCGTTTCGAAAATTTCTTCTGCGTCTCCCCTGTCTGCTCCCCCGCCCGCGCATCCCTTCTCACAGGGCGAATTCCCTCCGACCATGGCATCCAAGACTGGTTGCGAAAAGGAAATATCGACGATCCGGACGGCGTATTCCGCGGAAAAGACCGCGCCATCGGCTACCTTGACGGATTGGACGGATTCACGGATTATCTGGCCAAGGCGGGTTATGTCTGCGGTTTTTCCGGCAAATGGCACATGGGGGACAGCGCACGCCCGCAAAAAGGATATTCCTATTGGGAGGCATACGCCTTCGGCGGCGGCGACTACAACAACTATGAATGGATCGACCACGGAAAGGTCTATCGCAGAACCGATTACGTCACAGATTGCGTCACGGAGAAAGCCCTCGGCTTCCTTCATGAACGCAACGGACAGACAGAGCCCTTCTTGCTGAGCGTCCATTACACAGCGCCGCACTCCCCTTGGGGACAGCGTTTCCATCCAGAACATGTTTGGCATCAATACGATAACTGCCCGTTCCATTCCACGCCAAACCTCCCCAAACATCCATGGCAATCGCCGACCGCCCCGCAAGGCTACACGCCAGAAGCCAGAAGGGAAAATCTGCAGGGCTACTACACCGCCATCACCGCCATGGACAGCGGAATCGGTCAAATCATGGAAGAACTTGAACGAATGGGCGTCCTAAATAACACGCTTGTCGTATTTAGTGGAGACAACGGCATGAACATGGGACACCACGGCATTTGGGGAAAAGGCAACGGCACATTCCCGCTGAACATGTATGACACATCTGTCAAAATCCCCTTCATCATGTCATGGCCCGGTCATATCAAGCCCGGTTGGGTTGCTGATGGTCTGCACAGCCACTACGATGTCTTCCCGACGATTCTTGACATTGCGGGCGTCGAGAATCCTCTCCAGTCAGAGCTTCCAGGCCACAGTTTTGCCCATATCCTCTTGTCCGGCAACGATGAAGGAGATGACAACGTGGTTGTTTTCGACGAATATGGCCCCGTCCGCATGATTCGCTCACGCGAATGGAAATACGTCCATCGTTATCCTTATGGTCCCCATGAACTCTACAATCTTTCGGAAGATCCTGACGAAACGCAGAATCTTGTAGATCAGCCGGAATACACCGCCCATGTCACCGACATGCGAGACAAACTGCGTAAATGGTTTGCCAAATATGTCAATCCAAATCGCGACGCGGCCTATGAAGCAGTCAACGGATTCGGTCAGAATGGCCGAACTGGTATCGAAGCGAACGGTGAATGCCCATGGGAACCGGCCAAATGACACTTCGCATTCTTAATTATTTTTTTAATATCGCAGAAAGACTATCTACTTGACAAAGATTGATTTTTTTGCTTAATAAAGTTATATTATGAGTGTAGCGAATAGAAAAGAATAGATATTAATTTATCTTGATGAAAAGATGACCGAGAAAAAGAAAATCCTAGTTATTGATGATGAGCAGTTTTCCCTAAAGACCGTTCAGGCCTGCATGCGCGGGACAAACTACGCCCTCACACTTTGCCTCGATCCCCAAGAAGCCTACTCAAAATTCAAGGCAGAACAATACGATGTCATCATCACAGACATTAACATGAACGGAATCAACGGGTTCGATCTTCGCGGCCTTATCCGCAATTCGAACAAGATCATTCCGATTATCTTCATGTCGTCCCTCGCGGACAACATGGACAGCACCCTCATGAAGCAAATCACGTCGGATCGGTATTCCTACTACATGAACAAAAGCTTCAAGAAGATGGATTTGCTCATGATGATCGAACGCGTTCTGGAAGTGCCAAACGCCCAGCAGGAAATCGCCGCACTGAAAAACAGCATAGACAAAGACCTCAGACTCGCCGGTCAAATCCAGAAATTCATGCTTCCGCCGTGGAGCATGGTCGATGACGACTTCGTCATGTCCTACATCTACGAACCGCACTCCCAAGTATCGGGAGACCTCCATGAGTTCTTCCCCATCGGCAACCATCGCTACATCAGCGTCGTAGGGGACATCTCCGGGCATGGCATCTCCGCCGCCCTCTGCATGACGCCCATCCAGCTCTTCGTCAAGAACCTTTTCGCCTCCCAGTCACAGGAAACGCTGACGCCCGATTTCGTTTTGACACAGCTTAACAACATCTTCTGCAACAATTTCAAGCAAAACGTATATATGACCTGCCTCATCGTCCTGTGGGACTTTGAAAACGACCGTCTCATCTATCATTCCGCAGGCCATCCGGACATGCTCTGCCTGAACTTCAAAGAAAAACAACTCAAACAGGTCAATCCGGACAAACTCGGCTCCCTGCCGGTCGGCTTCTCCCCCTCCAGCCCATATCTCCCCGAAAACAACGTCGAATTCGAATTCGACGACAATGACCTCTTTCTGGCCTTTACGGACGGACTATTCGACATCGGCTCCAGCCAGTTCCCGGAGTCGTTCATCGAAGATCATGAATTATACGACTTTCTGACATCCCTATACGACAACGAAAGCACTGTCGCCATTCCGTACCTTGTCCGCAACTTCATCGAGCAGATCGGCTATGACTGCCCATCAGACGATCTCTTCCTAGTAGCCATCCGCAAAAACACATCCCTTAGCAAGAATATCTTCCTCTCGCAAATCAACACGGACATCAACGAAACCAACAACATGCTTGACCGGGTACACGACTACCTCGTCGCCTCCCCTATTGAAAGCTGCCATAAACTTGAAAACGACATTGAAATTCTTCTGGGAGAAGTGCTTATCAATTGTGTCCAGCATGGTAAGGACAACGCCAATATCACCAGCAACGGCATTATTGTCAAAATCCACCCATACGATGACAAAGTCAATGTAACCGTTCTGGAACGTGGTGTCTTCTGGGACACCAACCGCAACTATAGCGGAGCAGAAATCGACAAGCTCCTCGATGAGCTCAACGACAATTTCTCACAGCACGGCAGAGGCTTGCCGCTCATCTACAATATCGCATCAACCGTCACCAGAATGCATTACCACGGGCTTAACAAATCCGTGTTCTGCATCAAATGCAATCCTTGACGGACAACGGAGACAATATGAACAAAGCAATCGTCGATTATATGAAGGAAAACCTCGGTCTGGATGATATGGAACTCATCCAAGAGCTTTACAATGAATATGTTAGCACGATACAGGAACGCCTTCCGAGCGCCAATAATGCGCTTGCAGAGAAGGACTTCCCCGCGTTGGCGAAAATCGCCCATGCCATGAAAGGCTGCGCACTCAACATCGGACATGAGCCTTTCGCTGTTGTCGCCAAGGAGCTGGAATACCTTGGGAAAGGGATAGGCCCCGAACCGCCCACCACTGAAAACTGCTCCGCCCTTCTTTCTAAACTCAACGCCATTTTTGAGGAATTCCTCAAATCATAAGCGCAAGCATACCAGTTTTTTCAAACAATTGCATTCCATTTTTTCAAAACTGCCAACCATTCACTTTTTCCACCATGGCATTCACCCACGGCGTCAACAACCAATCGAAAAAAAACGGCTTCCGGGTACGCATCGTTCCGCGGAAACGCCGTTCGTCGTTTGGTAGTTCTTTTAAGATGCTCGCGTGGAATATAACGGTTGGAAGCGCACGCGTCCTAAAACGCACCATGGACATCTGCGGGTCGATAGCCCTCCTCATCGCCCTCTTCCTCCCAATGCTGATCATTGCCATCCTCATCAAACTGGGTTCAGAGGGGCCTATCATCTATCATTCCAAACGCATTGGGCAATTCGGCAAGCCATTCAACTTCCTGAAATTCCGCTCCATGTACATCAATTCAAAGGAAATTGAAGCCCAAATGCTGCAGGAATGGGATGAAAAGGCGGCTGAGATTGAAAAAAGAACGGGGCAAAAACCAGAACGTCCGGCACTGTCCGACCTACTGAAAGCAAAGGATGACGATCCGCGCGTCACAAAAATCGGTCGCATTCTCCGAAAGACATCCCTCGATGAGCTGCCGCAGCTTGTCAACGTCCTTCTAGGGCAGATGAGCCTCGTCGGCCCGCGCCCCCCAATTCCAAGCGAAGTCGCCACTTATACGCTTGCTCAACGTAAACGTCTCAACGTCACTCCCGGCATCACCTGCACATGGCAGGTTTCCGGCCGTAGTAATATTCCGTTCGAACAACAGGTCAAACTGGACACTGAATACATTCAGACCAGAGGCTTCTGGAAAGACTGCATGATTCTTCTCAAGACGATTCCCGCAGTCCTCACCGGAGATGGGTCCGTTTAAAACAGAGGCTATGGTATGAAAGCGATCATCAATCTATTCAGTGAAAGAGATTCATGGTTTCATGAATTCTTCAACTTGCGTAGTCCGCTTATGCTTTCGGTTGCAGGAAAACCGCTTGCGCATCACCTCATGGACTTCTGCTCAAACTTGCAGATCGAGGAGGTCCTCCTCCTCGATTACTGCTACGATGAATCAATCCGAGCGCAATTCAACGACAGCTACCAATGGTACTCCCATCTGGAGTACATGGGGGCCAAGACCATCCCAAATGTCCAAAAGCTTCTGACATTCCACCGTCTTTATTGCGGAAATGACGACATCCTCATACTCAATGGTCTCTTCTTCATCGGAGGAGCCCCAAATGAAAAGGAAGAAGACTGGAAAAACAATGTAAAACAAATCCAAAACAGCCTAGAGCCAACCGAAATGCAACCTTGTGCTTCTGGCATCTACTACTACCACAACCAGATGCTCTCACGAGTCCGCATACCGCAAGAAAAACCTATCCGCTCCATTCAGGACTACTTCAATCTCAATCTCTCGTTACTGGTAGATTCTCGGCAGTGCAGCCTGCCTGGATACAAGTCACATGACAACATCATCTTCGGCAGTACGCCCGTCATCATGAGAGGCTGCACCTTTAATGAAGACGACGAAGGAAAATCGTTACCCAAACACACCATCCTCTTGGGCGACAATGTCCGTATCGAATATGACTGTACATTGAAAGGACCGCTTATCATTGGCAACAACGTCATCATGGACAATGGTGTCCATGTCGAACGTTCTATCATCTGCGACAACACATACCTCTCCAATGATCTGGAAATCATTGACAAAATCGTGGACCGAAATGTCATAATCGATCCCTACAAAAATGTGAAACTCGTAATGGACGAAACAGAATTGTCAGGAGACACCAGTGCCCATGTCAAAAACTACGTTCTCGGTTTCGTCCACGCCGTTTTCAACTTTGTCATGGCCATTCCCGTCACCATCCATCTGTTTATCTGCTATGCGATTTTCCTCTGTTTCTTCTTCGTCTGGACAAGCCGTACAAAGCGATGGTATTTCAAATTCTCCTTGGACAAGGTACCTGGCGTCCTGCAATGCCTTGTCTTTCGGAAACAACTCGTCGGATGTATCAACCCACCCGACGGTAACAGTGCGGTATTTACATATTCGGAATTCATCCAAAGCGGTCAATCCTCCGCACAAAGGCAAATAGATGACCAGTATTTTCTAGCCCATGACTCCATCAAGCTTAGATTCTCCATCATTATGACCACGCTCATCAGGCGTATCTTCCAACACGATGAATACATCAACAAATATTGAACATTTCACAGCCGAGGGCGACCCGGCTGTCGAACAAGCCATCGCGGACATGCTCCGCCGGCTGGCGGATGACATCCACCGGCTGGCGGACTCTGACCACGTCGCACTCTATCTAGGCGGCGGATACGGTCGTGGAGAAGGCGGTGTTCTCGTCACACAGGATGGGTGCCACCTCCCCTACAACGATCTGGACTTCTTCGCCTTCTCTAAAGGTCTCTCTGCCGCAAAGCGGAAAGCCTTTGACAACAGACTCGCCTCAATCGCACCTGCCTATGAGAAAACCATTGGCATCTCTGTGGATTTTGCTCCAGTAAAAACCATCGCCAAGCTTCGTTGCGAACGACATACGCTCATGTATCAGGAATTGCTGCACAGCCATCGCCTCGTCTGCGGTCCGGACCTACTGGCTGAAGTGGCGTGTCCAGACGCACATGAATTGCCGGTTCTTGAAGCGCTACGGCTTCTTGTGAACCGCGGCATGGGACTCCTCTTCGCCACTCAACGGCTCGCCACGGCTCATCTGAATGAAGAAGGACATATCGTTGACGACAATGTCATCGACTTCGCCGTCCGCAACTTGCACAAGGTTGCCCTCGGCGCGGGTGACGCGTTGCTGATCGCTCAGCAGCGTTATGACTACAATCTTGAAAGAAGACTGAAAATCATTATGTACGATGCACATACAAACAGTATCTTCAAAGAAATCGCACCGTTTTACAAGGCGGCGAGAGACTTCAAATTCCTGCCAGGTTCCCAGCAGATGAATCCGTTGGATAAACTGCCTGACTATCTAAAATTATGGCTCAACGCCACCAGAAACTTCGTTGCACTCACCACGGACCGTTCCGCAGCCGTTTTGGAAACGACGCGGCAGATGACGGAATGTCTCTACGGGCATCCGGCATTCATCGGACGTTCACCCATGGTGAACGCCCTACGTTGGTTCACCAAAACAAAAACAGCACGTCCCCTGCGGTTGTTGTTCAAAAACGCAACCGTCCGTCTTTTCACAAGCCTACATGAAACATTACATGATATCCAATGGAATCTTGACAACGGCCAGCCGTTATCACAGGCATTCGGAAAGATGGACAATAGCAGACAGGAACTGGTTCGACTTTGGGAAATCTTCAATTAAGCAATGTCATGCAGGAACAGCATGATAAATCAAAAACATAATGCAACCACTTGATTCAAAACCAATCAATCTCACAGGAGGAAAAAAGACCGTTGAGAAACCAGCGCACAAGCGCCAGTTTCCAAAAGTCTTGAAGCAATATTTCATCCTGCTGGTCATCGTGACGGTCATCGCCGCGATCGTCTTTGGCGTCTTCATGCTCATGGAACAGAAGCGTTTCTTCCGCAGGGAAGCTTCGTCAATCCTTTGCTACCATCCGGAACAAATTTCTGACATGATCCCTCGACTGTCCATTTACGAAGTTCAGCAAATCCTTCGCACCGACACCGTAAAACAACAGACAGGCGATGTTGTTGCAATCCCGCAGGATAAGCAAATGTACCTGAAAGAAGCCCTTGACATCAGTTGCGATTCTGCGCCTTGTTTCCAGAACATGCTGAAAATAAGCGTCAAATGGGATGATGCAGAACAGGCTAAGCAACTGGTTGACGGATATAAGCAGGCTGCAATCACGGCCTATACCAATTTCCAGTCAAACAATCTTCTCGAAGTCATTAAGGAAAGGAACAAAACAAAATCGGCATACGAACATCAAAATGCAACCATTGAAGAAAAACGGTACAAGCTCGCCCAATCTGTTCATAATGAAAGCGTGAAGCAAGCCCTTGAAACACTCAGGATGCAAGAAATCCGTTTGCAGAATGAATTGTCAGATTTACAAAAACAACATTCATTGGCAACAAACCAGCGAGAAAACCTGAAAAAAAGAATCCCGTCACAGTACGACTATGAAAAACTCATAATCGTCTCACAGCATCCATATCTCTTGGATTTCATCCAAAAAAAGGACGAAGCATTGGAAAACTATGAAATACAGAAGACCGCGGTAGCGGAGGGAAACGAACGTCAGGGCAAGGAATCTCAACTCAAGTACCGTTTCGCGGAAGATCGTCTTAACAAGACACTTGAAAACTTGAATCTCAGGGAAGATGATGTAAGGTCTTTAAATACAGCCATCTTAAAACATGTGGAAGAATTGGATTCCATCCAGGTGACCTTGGATGGAATAAACAAGTGCATTGAAGATATCCAATATCGTCTAGGCCAAAAACAAAAGGAAATATCTGCGGTTAGCGAACTCTTACCGCAGGAAGAAGAACTCAATCGGATACACAACACAACAACAGCAAGACTCAATCAAATTGAAAGTGAAATCATAGAACAAGAGAAGCTCATCACGACAATCAAAAAGGCACTAATCCCTCTGAATTTCATCAACGTACATCATGTAAGCTCTTTTTCCATCTCCAACTATGTATCATACCTGTTGGTAGGAATTATCATTATTGCCATTCTGGCCTCCTGTTTTATTCTTGCGAACACGCATGGCAAGCGTCATGCCACAAATCCTTCCACTGCAAAAGCCTCTCCTTCTACAACCGCAAAAGCTCCTCCTTCCACAAAAGCAAAACCCGTGTTTTCCGCAACGAAAGACACTTTGTCTTCAATAAAACCTTAATCAGCCGTTTCGACATCCATCATCAATCAGCATTACACATACTCTGGATACTATAAACATGACACAGCCATTTGACATCAATGCAATGAATGAAGAAGAAGTCAGAATTCGCAGAATGCTGGCGTATAAAAGCCTTATTTTCTCAATTCTACAACGAAGTTTCATCTTCCTTCTCTTTGTGGCAGTTATTGTCGCGGCGCTAGTTTTGGTCCTATTGCACAGACAAGGACAGAAGAATTTCTACAGATTGAAAGGTTCAGCTAACCTTATCTATAATCCCACCAAAATCCAAAATCAAGATCAAGCACCTCTGTCACTTACCAATGTTTACCAGATCATTTCCACTCCTGTAGTAAAGAAAAACGCAGGGGAAAATGCACAAATTTCCCCTGACAAAGAAAGTTTTTTGTATAAAGGACTTGAGGTCAGTATTGATCAAAAATCCAATACGTTGACGTTGGCTGTGACATGGGACGATGATGAGGAAAACACAAAATTGATTGATGGCTATATGAAAGCGGCAATCAAAGAATATGAACAACACCGTAAAAAGGATTTAGGAGAACAGCAAAAAATCTTGGCGCAGAAAAAACAATTAATTGAAAATGAGAAAACAAAACTAGACGCAAAAATCAACGACCTTATTCACTCCTATCCTTCGTCCTTAGAGCAAGAACTGGACAAACTACAAAAAAGAGCGGCCAGACTCGAAGAAGAGGAAGCCGGTTATGTCCAGCAACAAGTACGCTTGAAAAAACAACTTGAGATTGAAAAGCTGAAATCCAGTGGGAAAGAAATCAATCCGCAAAAACAAGCGCTCATCAAAGCCAATTACAGGTATTTCATGGATCTTATCAAGCAAAGAGACGAAGCCCTCATCCATAGAAACAAACAATTGGAAAGATACAGTGCAGACCACCCAGATGCAAAAATCGCAGAAAAAGATTTGGAAGGACGACAAGCGCTTCTGGAAAAAGTATTAGGGGATATCGCAGAAGAGGATGTCTTGAATATGGATTCCAATAGCCTTGATATCCAAGCCCAGATCGACACGGTGCAACAGTTGATTGATGCAAGTCAAGCTCAACAGAAAGAATTGCAAGAAAAAATCACAACGATCCGCGACTTGAATCAGGATGTGACAAAACTCAAGGAACAAAGCCTTGACAAAAGTAGGCAAATCGGGGATATGGACAAAAAACAAGCCGATATCGATCTACTTATGCAAAAGAGCAAAACAGAATTGCAATCTTTTACTCCACCAGTAGGGCCTTTCCCTATCAATGGACTTCAAACCAAACAATATCTTATTGCTCTTTTCGCTGGTGCAGTCGTCGCGAGTTTCATAGCGTTCATCATTATTCTGCTTGCCGCCCAGTTAGGTTGCATCAGCACCGCGACGGAACTCCACGACATGGCTGAAATCGAGGTTTTCAGCCTCTCGGAAGCCGAATTAAAAAAGCTTGAACCCGCAGCTCTCCAAGAAGCAGCACACAATGTCTTCTATGTGTTGAACCAAATCACAGAAGACAGACGCTATCTCTTCTTCGGTGCACTACAAGGGAGCTATTCCACATCGCTTCTTTTGGAACAACTGCTCCTCCAGTTTGCCATGAACGGAACACGAATCTTCATCCTCAATCTAGAACCATTCGACACAGATACAGACGAAAACAATACTAATAGTGACACCACATCTGAAGACCTCATCTCGGAGGAACTTCTCGGAGTCGAGAAAAATGGTGACTATGGCGTCTTCAGACTCGGCAACGCCAGTTTCATTTCCCCTAATGAACTGGATATTCTGAAAATGGACATGGACACGCTTCTGAAGCATTATGATAAAATCATCTTCAGACGCAAAGCCTATTTCACTGGCAAGGAACTCCTGTTCAAACAAGTCATCACGCTTACGCAATGCTGCATTTTCAGCGTTGGTAAGAAACGTACGCCCAGAAGCTTCCTGAAACTCCTCAGGGACAACAAAGCCACTGATGAAACTATCATCACGGGCATTTTCACCGAGCCATAACCCACCGTATGCAACCACAAACGTATCTAATAAGACCATGTGGAGATATCGACATGAAAAAGACACTCATTTTGGCAACTGCCCTAGTCGCGTCCTTGATTTTGACCTCCTGCAATACATTCTACGATTTCGACGACCCATACTATAGTCTGCCCGAAGCGTCTACGGAAACGCTTGAAACCACCATGTACACGCCAGAACAATTGGCTGAAAGAAGCAAGAGATTGGCTGAAATAAACAAAATGCCATATCCTGAATATACTTTGGACTATGGCGATGAGTTCGAAATCCGTGTCTATAACCAGCCTGAAATGCATACGACAACATCTGTCACCCCAGATGGGCTCATCTCAATGCCTTTCGTAGATAATAAGCTGAAGGTTTCTGGTATGACAATCCCTGAAGCGACCAAACATATCGAGGAAGCCTTAAGTGATTATATCATAACCCCTAAAGTGTCCCTAATTCCCCTAGACTTGAAATCGCAGACTGCCTCCATTTCGGGAGCGGTTGTCCATGGCGGAAGTTTTCCCGTAACCAAAAACACACGCATATTCGACATGTATGCCATGGCGGAAGGCGGTGCCACACGGTATATCAATGGAAAGGAACTTGATTGCTGGGATTTCCCACATTCGACCATTACCCGCAATGGGGAGCTCCTTCCAGTCGATTTTACCCTCGCCATCGAACAACAGGATCCTGACAACAACATTCAAGTATTCAAAGGCGACAGGATTTTCATTGCCAGCCGTGCCGAAAGCATGGTTAACGTCACAGGCGAAGTTCCTGCTCCGCAGTTTCAGATGTGGAACCCTGGCATGGGTATCTTGCAGGCGGTTTCCAACTGTGGCGGCCTCAAAGACCAAAGTAACGGAACCGCCATTATCATCCGCGGCGGTATGGACAATCCACAGTATTTCAAAGCGGATGTAAACAAAATATTCGAAGGCCGTAAGCTAGATGTCCCACTTCAGCCTGGAGACACCGTCTATATTCCCAAAGACAGCATCTCCGTCTGGAACGTCTATATTAGTAAGCTGATGCCAACAGGTGCTTTTATCAACATGCTGATATCGCCTTATTACTGGTTCAACAGTATCAAGAATAATTGATCATTTTATAAAATCAGTTGAAAAGATCGTCCTTTTCATCTACCTCTTCAAATGGAATTTAAGCATATCATCTTCATTCTTTCTGTAATAGGAATCATTCCCTTGACCTGTCTGCTGATGCTCAGCCAGAGATGCATGAAGATTTGTGTCTTCCTGATTCCATTGATTCTCATTAAATATCAAGAAACCTCCATTAACTTTTTCACAAACAAAAACTACAAAGGGACGGCTTTAGGATATGAGATATCGCTCATCCATCTAATTGCCATTGCGCTTCTACTGGCTATGATTCTTCGGAGATGGCCAGTAAAAGTCCTCTTTCCGGGAAATATTCTTTATTTCATCTATTTTATTGCCTGCATACTTTCTTTGATATCCACTCAAAATAATTTATATTCAGGTTTTGAATTAATGAAGATGATCACTATCTTCATCGTTGCACTTGCCATAACCAATTATCTATATATTACACATGATTTCGACACCTTTCTAAACGGAATCGCCTGTGTTATCCTCGTTTCATTTTTCATTGCCTTCAAAGCGAAGTATTTTGAAGGACGAGTACAAGTCCCAGGCATTTTTCCTCATCAAAACAGTGCGGGCATGTTCATGTGTCTACTCGGTCCAGTCTTCCTATCACGCCTCCTAAATAAAAAGGACAATTTTATTAAAATCGGCTTTTACTTGCTTGTCTTCCTAACGTCCTTTCTTGCCACATTATTTACCTATTCCCGTGGCTCTCTGGCATGTTTTCCAATCGGATGCACCATTGTCATCATTCTCTCGATCAGTTTCAATTTTAATTTAAAAACAATCATCGTAATTTTTGTTATTGCCGTTCTAAGTATCTTTTCCATCATCTATAGTGCCCCAACTATTATCAATCGTTTCGTTAATGCTCCTCAGATATCAGCAGATACTCGCAAGCATTTCGCTGAAACCGCAATGAATATCATAAAAGACAAGCCTTTATTTGGATGCGGAATCAATACATGGAGCATTGTAGCCAATCAACCAAAGTACAATCACTATCTAGGAACTTTCTTTGGTGACGAAGACCCCGAATATATGGGAATTGTCGAAACCGTTTACTTATTGGTCGGTGCGGAATGCGGCCTTTTTGGACTCGGGGCGCTTCTCTTATGGTATTTCTATTATTTGTTCCAAGCGATATTTCAGGGTTACCAATGGCGAAAAACAGAGTGCTTCTACCCTCTGGCAGGCCTGGCGGGTGGTTTGACTGCAAACTATTTGCAATCAACACTTGAATGGGTACTGAAACAGCAAATCAATTTCTGCATGCTGTTCTGGTGTTTTGGTATTATTGCAGTTCTTATCCAAGGAAGTCGTGAGCATACCACATTATCCTATCTTGAATTGTATGCCCTGAGAAGAGAGGAATATTTGAAACAACTGGAAATGGCAGCCGCAACTGCAGCAGAGGAGGAAGCGGGGCAGGCTGAACAATTGGAGCAACCGGAACAACCGTTACCAGAGGACCAGCAAAATCCGCCAACAATATAATGAGCCTTTGACCGAACAACGTTCGATTTACATCATTTGCTAAAAGTTAGCGGCGCACCATTGAAAACGGCGCGCCGCTAATGCTTCTCACGAGTTACAATTCTACCGTATCAACCTGGCAGAACGTAGTACGATTTCGGCGGTTCGCCTGTCACTGCGTAATAGATACCGCCGACGACAATCACCATCAATCCCGCGATTAAATCGCCTGCGATCAGCCCAATAAACAACGGCTTCAGGAACTGATAGCATTTGCTGCCGCCGAAACGCATCACGATCATCTTTAATACGCCGCCTATCACAAACGACCATGCTAATACATATCCGGCGAAACCGGACCATGCGCAGAATATAATCGGATGTACAGGCCACCACGGGATGTGCAAACGCATCGTGGAGAGCAATAGCACACCACCACAGCAGAGCGCAAACGCAATCCAGAAGGGCTTCTGAGGCGACGCAACGGCGAAACGTTTCCAACTCTTCACCTTCTCGGAATCCTCCAAAATCCCCTGCGCAAGCAACTGCGTACGAGATTTCACGACGCTGTTGAACGTGTTCTGCGGCGTGTTCTTCGTGCCGAAACCGTCCAACCAGTTGATGCCACGGTCATAGGAGAAATACCATGTGAAGACGATGGCCGCCACCAAACCGCACACCATGACCGTCGCCAGCATCGGGAAATAACGCTTCCGACGGACGGTCTCCCCTGTTCCATCCAGGAACTTCATAGCGCTCATCATGAACGGCATGAACGTCTCACGCGTATCCATGAAGAACATCGTCGTCGTGAAGAAAATCAGAGCCAGCGTCGTCGGCCCCAGAGCCTGTTCGCCGAACAGCGCGAACAGAATTACGCCCGGATACAGGTTCGGATTCAAATGATACATGCCGGTTTCCGCTAGAATACGCGCCATGACCAGATAGGCAATGACCATCATGATGGCCAACATCGTTGAAAGCTGCCAGTCTAGTCCGCCACGTGTGACGCCGATGATGAAGCATAGGATGCCGACAATGAACACGCGCATGCCCCAGACGCTTTCATTCTCCGTCTCCATGCTTCCTTTCAGACCGACAGCACGGCGAAGGACTTGCCAATAATAATGCCGCCCCGTATAAACCAACACGGAGAAGAAGCCGATGTATGCGCCAAAAACCATGCCCCAGTCCGTTCTTGGAGAATACAACGTTCCCATACGGAGAGGATAGCCCCAGTTAATGAAACAACCAAAAATGTAGAAGAAAACAAACGGACTGAATCCTACGCTCAAGCAGACATCCGTCGGCAGCATGTACGCAAGTCCGATAACGGCGAAGAAGACGCGAATCCACATCAGTGTGCCGTAGCCGCCACCTTTCACGAACGTCGGAAAGGTTTCACGCAACGCACGGAAGTCGAAAACACGCGTCACGGGGATCAGCTGGTCAGGGAAATACAAGCAGATGTAGTTGTTCAGATGGATAATGAACACGAACGCCAGCGCAATCCAGAAAGATCGGTTGTGGAAGATCGGATTTGTCCTCCCTTCCGAATCCGGCATGACAGATTGCGCCACTTGAACGACAGGATATGGTAGATGCTCGTTCGATGCCCATTGTCGATGAAATACTGTCGCCAGACCTGTCAGCGAAATCCACATGATGATAAACAGCGGAATCCAGTATTTCAATGGTTTGCGCCATGCGGACCACGGAACGTCTGAAAATGAAATCCGTTTCGAACTGTCCGTACGCGCACCCTGAATCATCGTCGTCAACGCGTCTTTTTCTTCTGGATCAGCCAGCATGAACTTCGGAAGATAGTCCGTCACAGGCTTGTAGGTCTTTTTGTCCGGCTGGAGGAGTTTCCAGCTCGTGATCGTCTTCGCATAATGGTGCGGTAGCATCATCGCTCGTGGCAGCAAACGCATGAAACTACTCGTCGCCATGCAGCAAGCCGGCAGCACTAACGCCATAATCAAACACATCTCACGTCCAGTAAACGGCCGGAAGAAACCTTTTTTGTTTTTGCGTCCGCGCGACAGCGCCCCCAACAAAGGGTTGACAACGAACAGGAACACAATCAAACTGCCATAGACCGACAGCGGGAAATGTGTTCCTACCATGACGGTCTGATGTAAAACGATATCGTTATAGAAAGCGTAGCCACACAAGAATGTGGCCCCGATTAAACCTATGATAAAAGCACGTAATGACATTCGATTTCCTATGGTTGCGCGTGAAAGCGTTTTTTCTTAAAATTATAAATCTACTACCTATTCCGCCAAGTTACAACTTTCCAGAACTAAAAAATCAGCCATTTTTTCTATGAATAATTCAACGCAAGACCCGTTTGTCATATTTTGTCATGTTTTATACTTGATATTCCATCTTAATACCTTATATTATAAATGATTCCATATATTCAAACTCGAACCCAGAAGGAGAGAACACCATGAACACAGAAAACAACCAACAAGAACAGCAGGCTGACGGCATCCTGTCGTTTGACGACGCCATCAGCCCGAAAGATTCCGAAAAACAATCAGAAATAAATACTGCTGATACAGCGGAAAATCCATCTGCCGAAGCATCTTCTGAACAAAAACAGGAGACTGAAGCCGCTGAAACGCAGGATGATGCTACGTTACATGAAAATAACGCGGAAGCGGAAGATGAAGAACCCGTTATCACCTTTGATTCCTTCGGTTTCTGCCCTGAAATCATGCAAGCTCTCAACGAAGCAGGCTTCCGCGAACCAACTCCTATCCAAATAAAAGCCATCCCAAGTGTCATGGAAGGACGCGATGTCATCGGCCAGGCCCTCACCGGAACAGGCAAGACCGCCGCCTTCGGCCTTCCGACCATGCAGAAGATCATGAACGAGCCTGGCCTCAATCTGCTCGTTCTTGTACCTACCCGCGAGCTTGCCGCACAAGTTTCCAACGAACTCTTCAAGCTCGGACGCTACGCCAATATTCACACGGCGGCTTTCACAGGTGGACAGTCCTACAGCCGTCAGGAAACCATGCTCGCAAAAGGCATCAACGCGCTAGTCGCCACGCCTGGACGCCTTCTTGATTTGATTGATTCAGGTCATTTCGATGACGTCAATCCCAAGCACATCGTCGTCGATGAAGCGGATGAAATGCTGGACATGGGCTTCCTTGATGATGTCAAGAAGATTTTCGAGCATTTCGACGGTGAACATCAGACGATGCTTTTCTCCGCCACGATGCCGCGTCCCGTCATTCAACTCGCGGAACACATCCTAAAGGATCCCGTGAACATCACGACATCCATTACGGAAAGCACGAACAATGACATCGAACAGCTTTTCTATGTCATTGAAGACCATGAACGTGCCGATGCAGTCATCCGTCTGATCGACGCGGAGAACGTCACGAAAGGCATGATTTTCTGCCGCACGAAGGAGGAGACGGATTCATTGAACATCCTCCTGTCCGCCAGAGGATACAACGTCAATTGCCTCCACGGCGATATGGAGCAGGCCCAACGCTCCCGCGTCATGGCTGCATTCCGCCGCGGCGAAATCGATATTCTCGTCGCTACAGATGTCGCAGCCCGCGGCCTTGATGTCGATGATGTCTCCCACGTTTTCAACTACCACCTGCCATTCGACTCCCGTGGTTACGTCCATCGCATCGGTCGTACAGGCCGCGCCGGCAAAGCCGGAACGGCCATCACGCTTGTGACGCCGCGTGAAATGCGTCAGCTGGACGCCATCAGACGGAACGTCGGTGCCCAGATGCAGAACAGACTGGTTCCCACCCGCACGCAAGTCACAGAACAGCGTCTCAAAAAGATCTTCCATGATGTCCATGACTACAAACTGGACATGAACATCCTGAACCAAGTGGAAACGCTTTCCGTCAATCAAGACCTGCTCGTCATCATCGCCAAACTGCTTGCGCATCAGCTTGAAACTTGCGGCGATCAAGGCCCGGAAGACATCGGTCCGAAAGGTCAGAGACTGCAGAGAATTCTCGACCGTAGCGACCGTAAAAATCGTGAACGGCGCGATGGCGGACGCGATGACGACCGTGAAGAACGTGGTGGCCGCCGTCGTCGTCGTGGTGACCGCGATGATCGTGATGACAGAGACGACCGTGGAAGCCGTCGTGACCGTGGCGAACGACGCGGACGCCATGAATATGACGCATGGGCAAAGGAAGAAGATTTAGGCGAAAGCGAAGCCACTGTCCGCCAGAAGCCAGGCAATCTCGACCGTCCGTCATATGCGGAAAACGCTCCCAACATGCATGAGGAAGCAGTCGCTGAACAGGAAAACAACGGTCGTTCCGAACACCATGAAGATGTTGCTCGCCAAGAAGTTGCAGACATCCGTCCGGTAGCGGGAAACATGGATTCCATCGAGCGTGAGGAAAAAACGGAACGCGCATCCCGTGATGAACGTCCGAAGCACCGTTTCGATGATGACGAACAGCCGAAACGCAGATTCGATGACGACGAACGTCCGAAGCACCGTTTTGAAGATGATCATCCCAAACGCCGTTTTGAAGATGATCGTCCCAAACGCCGTTTTGATGATGACCGTCCGAAGCGCAGATTCGATGATGATGATCGTCCAAAACGCCGTTTTGATGACGATCGTCCGAAACGTAGATTTGATGACGATGAACGACCGAAGCGCAGATTCGATGACGATCGGTCGAAACGTAGATTCGATGACGATGAACGTCCAAAGCGCCGTTTTGATGACGATCGTCCGCGCTATGCCCGCGACGGGAAGGTCAATCTTCGCGAAAGCGATACTCATGCCCCGCGCAAAGGCAAATGGTCAGATAAATTCCAAGATAGCGGCTCGAAGAAGAAGTTCGGCGGCGACCGGAATGTCTCCTTCAAGACATCCTTCTCCTCCCACGAAGCGCCGCAGGACAAGAAAAAATCCAAACGGAATCTTCCACCTCCGCCACCGCAGGTCAGCAAACGTAATACGTCGTCTTCAAAAGGCCAGAACTGGTATTTCAATTAGTCTCGCCAGCCATAAGCCATGAGCCATAAGCGTGCCTAAACAGCTATGTTGTTTAGGCACTTGGCCGTCTGTGCTTTCCACGAAGACGACGATAGACACGATGGCGGAACCACCGTCCAATCTTCAAATACCACGGCTCTCGGTCCAGCATGGCCTGCAAACGATCGTCAATCATATCGGGATAATATGATTCCACAATCCGTGCCAATGAAAATTCGTCTGCATGCTTGAAAATTCCAAACAGCAACCGATCCAGCCAAGATGATTCATCCGTGATTTTCCGTGCCGTCGCCACATCCAGCAGGCAGGGCTCGCCTCCGCCTAGAATCATGATGTTCGCACGATGAAAATCCCCATGACAGACGTGTCGATCATGCATGGCTAATACCATGTCAATAAGCTTCGTGAAGAACTCACGGCTCGGCTTTGTCTCATCCGTATAGTGGCGCTTGCTCAGCAGCACTTTGCCATCGGCTAGATATTCTTCTAGCAAATTATTGTCATCGGCCATACCGTAAGGACATGGCACACGAATACCTTCTTCCTGTAACATCCGCAAGTTCGCTTCTTCCTTTCGAAGAGCACGCTGACCATAAAGCAACCGAATCCAGAAAGGACGGTTCTGCAAGCTCTTCACAAGACATTCACGTCCGTCGGGAAGCCGCCAGCGATACACATCACAACCGCCCCACGAGCGGGAACGCTGAATCAGTTCGCACTCAGGCAACATGGAGGAAACACCTATTTCCTCCACTCTGGCACGAAAATCAGCCTCCGCATCGTTGCGGCTAGTTGTTTTTGATGTCTTTTGTGGCAAATTATACATAGATACCTTTTATCCATTGTCCCAATGGTTACTATAATATCTTTTTGGCAAAACACACATGCAGACGACAATGTCCGAAGCATTTTTATTGTTCCGTTTTCGTTATGATTCAATTCACGCAAGTCTCAAAAGCCTTTGGCAAGCAGCAAGTCATCAATAACGCGACTTTCACCGTAAATCCTGGTGAACGCGTCGGTTTCGTCGGCCCGAACGGCGTCGGCAAAAGTACCATCTTTGAATTGCTGTCCGGCAACCAGTCTCCGGATAAAGGCTCCATCAGCTATCCGTCGTCCGAACGGCTCGGCTATGTCAAACAGCAGGTATTCCTTGGGAATCAAGATGTTCCGTTGCTTGATTATGTGGAAAACGCCATTCCCGAACTGGACACGCTCCATGCAGAAATCCAGAAGTTGGAACATTCACTGGACTCGCTTGAAAGCGCAGAAAAAGCACGCGCGTTAACACGGCTCGGCACACTGCAGACGGAATTCGAGCATCTTGGCGGCTACGAACTGAAAAATCGCGCGGAAACCATCCTCTCTGGTCTTGGCTTCCCTGTCGCGCGTTTTCAAGAGCCCTTCGCGGCCTTCTCCGGCGGCTGGAAAATCCGCGCAGAACTTTCACGAGTTCTGGTCTCGCGTCCAGACATTCTCCTCTTGGACGAGCCGACCAACTATCTTGATGTTCCTGCAATCGAATGGCTTAAGGACTTTCTCCGCAGTTTTTCCGGAACATTGCTGCTTATATCCCATGACCGCTATCTTCTCAACTCCCTTACGAATATCACCATGGAGGTCATGGGCGGTGTGATCACCCGTTATCCAGGCAATTACGATCAATATATCCGAGATCGAGAAATGCGGCATGAACAACTTCTCGCCCAAAAGAAGAATCTCGACCGCAAACGCGAGCAGATCGAAACCTTCATCGACCGGTTCAAATACAAAGCCACCAAGGCCGCGCAGGCCCAAAGCCGCCAGAAAATGCTGGACAGGCTGGAAAACATCGAAGTTCCAGAGATTTACATCAAGCCGCCGAAAATCCGTCTGCCCATTCCGCCGCGTTCCGGACAGGAAGTCGTTTCATTGCAAGACGCGTCCTTTGGATACACGCCAGACCATCTTCTGTTCGAACATGTTAATCTGACAATCGAACGTGGTGAAAAAGCCGCTTTCGTCGGTCTGAACGGTCTCGGCAAGACCACCCTATTCCGTATTTTCTCTGACAAATTGCATCTCACATCTGGCAAATGTTCCATCGGCCACGGCGTCGAAATTGGTTATCAGTCGCAGGATTTTACGGAAACCATGGATCCGGACAAGACCGTTTTCGAAACCGTCCGCGCCGTCTCCGCCGACCGTTCAGAAGGCGAATTACGCAACATGCTCGGCGGCTTTGGTTTCCCTGGCGAAACCATCGACAAATATGTCTCCGTTCTTTCCGGCGGCGAAAAAGTTCGCCTCGCCCTTGCCCGTCTGCTTTTGCGCCCAAACAATTTCCTCCTGCTGGACGAACCGACCACGCATCTGGACATCTATGCCCGCGAAGCGTTGGAAGAAGCTCTAAAGGACTATCAGGGAACGCTTTGCATTGTGTCACACGACATCACGTTTGTCCGCAATCTTGCAACAACGATTTTCGAACTGACGCCCGGTAAAATCACCCGCTACTATGGTAATTACGACTACTACCGCCAAAAGCTTGCCGAACAGGCGGCTCGGCAGGCGGAGGTAGATTCTCCTGTTGTTTTACAAAAGCAAAACGCCCCCAAAAACGCACAACCCGCTTCAAAGCAACAGGATGCGCCACCAGCGATTATTTCTCGAAAAGATCGCAAACGCGAAGAGGCGTTCATCCGTAATCAGTTCTCCGCAGAAAAACGCAAATACGAAAAAGCGGTCGAAGCGGCGGAGAAAAAGTCAGAAGCTCTTGAAGCTGAACAAGCTCAGATATTTTCCGACATGGCCAACGCCAAGCCCGGCTTAGATTTTGCCGCCCTCAATAAGAGGCTGGCCGAAATCAAGAAGGAATTGGAGGACGTTGTCTGGGAATGGGATGAAGCGTCGAGAAAGTTGGAAGATGTCAATAAACGCTGCGAAGCCAGAATCGCCGCCTTGAAGTAATCATGTTGTTCAATGTCATCGGCGGCGCAATTCTCGCGTTTGGCCTGTATCAAATTCATTCCATATCAGATGTCACGGAAGGCGGCGTTCTCGGGCTGACATTGCTCTTTCAGCATTGGCTTGGCATTTCACCGTCCATCACGGGGCTCGTCTTGAATGCCGCCTGCTATCTTTTTGGCTACAAGACACTTGGGAAACAATTCATCCGCAATTCCATCGTCGCGGGATCATGTTTTTCCCTTTTCTACGCCCTCTTCGAGCAGACGCCACGCCTATGGCCGCAAATCAGTGAATATCCTCTGATTGCGGCTGTCATAGGAGCGGTATTCGTTGGCATCGGCGTGGGACTATGCGTCCGAAACAACGGTGCGCCGACAGGCGATGACGCTTTGGCCATGGGCCTGTCGCATATTCTAAAAACTAAAATTCAATGGATTTATCTGGCCAGCGACATGACCGTTCTCTTGTTGTCGCTGTCTTATATTCCTTTGCGGCGCATTCTGTATTCGCTTCTCACCGTCGTCCTGTCAGGCCAGATTATTGGCCTGACAGCGACCGTAAAACGTCCACATCAGAATACGCCGCAAAAGCATGAATAAGAATTACTTCGTACCGTAGAGACGATCGCCAGCGTCGCCGAGGCCCGGCAGAATATAGCCGTTTTCGTTCAGCCGTTCATCCAGGCAGCCCAGATAGATGGCCACGTCCGGATGGGCGTTGTGCACCGCTTCCACGCCGCATGGCGCGCCGATGATGTTCACCAGTTTGATGGTCTTCACGCCGCGGCGCTTCAGCGAATCAATCGCCGCCACGGAACTTCCCCCCGTCGCCAACATCGGATCCAAAATGATGCAGATACGGTCGCTCACATCCAACGGCATCTTGCAGTAGTATTCAACAGGATGTAGTGTTTCATGGTCGCGATACAAGCCGATATGGCCGACGCGGGCCGCCGGCAGAAGGCTCAGCATCGCATCGACCATGCCCAGACCTGCACGCAGAACGGGAACGAGGCAGACGTTCTTCGGAATGGCCTTGCCCGTCGTTTTTACCAATGGTGTCTCGACTTCCTTGTCAACTAGCGGGAGGTCGCGAGTCGCCTCATATCCAATCAATAACGAAATTTCCGTCACGAGCTGGCGGAAGTCCTTCGTGTCCGTCTCCACGCTCCGCAACATCGAAATCTTATGGAGAATCAACGGATGATCCATCAAATGAAGTTCAGCGTTTGCCATGATCATTTCTCCTCTTTCTTTTCTGCTTCGTCCTTTTCAGCCGCTGCCAGTGCATGCATCGATTTCGGCAACACCAAATTCATGATGACGCCGACGACGGTCGCCACGAACAGCGCGGAAATATTGATTGACACACCGCCAATCTGAAGCGGGATGCCGCCGCCAAGACCAATGCCGCAGCACAACGTCGCGCCCATGACCGTCAGATTACGCGTATCGGCCAAATTCAATTTCGCTTCGCCAATCGTACGGATACCGACACTGGCGATCATGCCGAACAGAACCATTTCCACACCGCCTTTCACTGGAGCGGGAATCGTCTGCAACACGGCGCCGAATTTGCCGAACAAACCAAGAATCAATGCGAAAATAGCGGCAAGACGCAGCAACGCGGGTTCGTAAACGCCCGTGCTCGCCAAAACGCCCGTGTTTTCGGAATACGTTGTGTTGCAGGGACCTCCGAGGAAACCGGCGGCCATCGTCGCGACACCGTCACCAAGCAATGTACGGTGCAGACCAGGATCTTTGAAGAAGTCCTTTCCAACAACCGCGCCATTCGTTGTGATGTCGCCGATGTGTTCCATGAACGTCACGATGGCGATTGGAGCGATAACCAAAACCGCCTGCCAATTCACGACAGGAGCGGACAGAAAGCCGTTATGGAATGGAATATTGATCCATGGCGCATTGACGATCGGGTCGAAATTCATCTTGAAAAATCCCGCGACATGAAGAATGACACACAGGATGTAACCGAAGAAAATACCGAACAGAATCGGAATCATGCGCCACAGCTTGAAGCGGGAGTTCATGCCAATCGCCACGATTGCGAACGTGAACAGCGCGATGATAATGTTGTGCAATGCGAACATGGACGCCTCGATCTTGCCGCCCATCGCGTCCGAAATTCCGACACCCGTCAGACTCAAACCGATGATGATGATGACTGGGCCTGTCACAACAGGGGGGAAGAGTTTCCGAAGTGCATCTGCACCAAGGACTTTCGCAAGGATTGAAAAAACGAGATACACGGCACCAGCCGCGATGATACCGAACTGTGCAGCGGGAATGCCATCCTTTCCAATGACAGCGCACAACGCTGGAATAAACGCAAAACTCGATCCGAGAAATACCGGAACAATCCCTTTCGTGCACAAATGGAACAACAACGTTCCGATACCCGCCGTGAACAGCGCCACCGACGGTGACATGCCCGTAATCAGCGGGACCAGCACGGTCGAACCAAACATCGCCAGCAAATGCTGGACACCCAATGCGTAATCCTTCGTCTTGTACTTGTACATCTTGTTTCCTTTTGATTGACTTGATGAAACTTCTACATATCCTTAATGAAACAAAAATGAATAATGCTATGCAGTTTTGACTGTCTTGATTTTCGGAAAGCCGCTCGCAATCGCCAATATCAAAAACAGCCCAAGCATATATGGATACCATAGATAGGACAACAATTGCAAAGCTGAAACGGTGACGCCAGCCAAGCTAACCGCCACCAATATCTGCGCACCATATGGAATAATGCCTTGAATGACACAACTCGTCGCATCCAAAATGCTTGCCGACCGTGCAGGCGCGATTCCATAACGGTTCGAAATCTCCTTGGCGATCGGTCCCGCGATGACGATCGCAACCGTGTTGTTCGCCGTGAAAATATTCACCGCCGCGACGAGAAGCGCGATGCCGAATTCGCCGCCACGACGCCCTTGTATATGGCGTTCAATCACTTGCATGAGATAACCGATACCGCCGTTTTGGCGGATGACTTTCAGAAGGCCGCCGGACAACAACGCTACGATTAGCGTCTCGGACATGCTTAACGCGCCATCACCCGCCCCTTTCAAAAAGCCGAAGAAGTCGAAACTCTTGATACTCAGCCCAATACAACCTGCAAAAACCGCTCCAAACAACAGCAACGCCATAACGTTCATACCGCACAACGCCAAAACCAAGACTGCCAGATACGGAATGATTTTCACAACATCCTTTCCGGTGACGGCCTTCACTTCCGGCGTGACATTCTCCGAACTGGCGAACAGAAGATACAACGCCATCGTGAACAACGCCGCAGGAACGACAATCTTCAGATTCGCGTAGAACTTCTGGTTCATCGCTACGTTCTGCGTACGCGTCGCCGCAATCGTTGTGTCTGAGATCATCGACAGATTGTCGCCGAACATTGCGCCGCCGACCACGGCCCCCAGAACCACGCCAATGGATATTCCACAACTCTGCGATATACCGCCTGCGATTGGTGCTAGTGCCACCACTGTTCCAACCGATGTGCCAACGGATAGCGATATGAAACACGCCACCAAAAACATGCCGCATATCAGCAATCTAACGGGAATGAAATTCAAAGCCAGATTGACTGTCGCCTCCACGGCCCCCATCTCCTTTGCGACTTTGGCGAAAACACCCGCTAGAATGAAGATGAGACACATCGTCATGATATCAACGTTGCCCATGCCAGCCGCATAAACGTCCATTTTCTTCTGCAGCGTCATCTTCCTGTTCGACAGCATCGCCGTCGCAGACGCCACGATGAACGCCACAGGCATCGGGATCTTGTAGAAATCCTTCGCGATGATAGATAGCCCTACATAAAAAACAACGAAAACAATAAAGGGAATCAGAGCCTTCCAATTCGGCTGTTCTTCTGCAAACGTTGCTTTTTCTTCGCTCATGACGGTTTTAAGGTGCTATTTTCATTAAAAACAATTTGAATAATATAAATCCACTGCCACTTTAATTCCATTGACAACAACAAAACCTTCCATTCATATTGAAAAAATCCCATGAATGTCCGCGAAAGAATCAAAGCAGTCCTCAATTTCCAACACGCAGACCGTCTCCCTTGCGTCGAATGGGCCAGTTGGTGGGATTTGACCATCAAACGATGGCTTGAAGAAGGCCTCCCCACCGGCATGAACGGCGTTGAGACGATGAAATTTTTTGGCCTTGATCCCCTTGTCCAGCAATGGTTTGGATCTTGCACAGGCCCTCTTCCTCAGCCACAGTCGTTCGGCGGTCCCATTCTCTCGACCATGGAGGAATACGTCCAATACCATGATCAAAAATCGCTCCACAACGCCGATGCCATTCGATGGGATATGTATGACCGTTATAAAAAGGAACATGAAAATGGCGACGTCGCGTTTTGGATGACGTTCGAAGGCTTCTTCTGGTTTCCGCGCACGTTGCTCGGCATAGAGCCGCATCTCTACTCTTTCTATGACCAGCCTGAACTGCTCCATCGCATGAACCGCGACCAGACGGATTTCTGTCTCCAAGTACTCGAAAAAGTCACCAAATACCATGATATCGAATTCATGACGCTCGCAGAGGACATGAGTTACAACCACGGCCCCATGCTCTCAAAAGAACATTTCGACGAATTTCTCCTGCCATATTACCGCGAACTCGTTCCCGCCATCCAATCGCACGGCATCAAAGTCCTAATCGACTCGGACGGAGATATTAGTGATTGTCTCGCATGGTTCCGCGAAGCGGGCATCGAAGGCATTCTGCCGCTTGAACACATGGCGGGCGTCGATGTCAACGTCCTTCGTAAACGTTATCCAGACGCCGTTTTCTTCGGAGGTTATGACAAACGCGTCATGCATCTTGGCGAACAGGCCATGCGGCAGGAATTCGAACGGATTCTTCCCGCCATGAAATCGGGTGGCTTCATCCCGTCCGTCGATCATCAGACACCGCCGGACGTCAGTCTCGAAACCTACCGCCTCTATGTCTCTTTATTAAAGGAATATGCTGCCGCTGTCTGATTTCCGCAGAAATGGACGCACTCCAGCGCGTCCATTTCTACATTTGATTTGCAAACCGCCGTTTCTTCATTACATTGTAGTATAGGCGGACGGTTCTACATCATGCTTACCCAAACACTCCAAGGCCGTTTCCTTTTTTCCGCCCCGTCCTCCTAAAACGGCCTTGCCTCTTATGAAAGCAAAATATTCCGCCTTCTCCGCCACCAAAGAAATGCACGGCTCATCGAGCGGCTTTTCAGCCTCCGGATTCCAGAAAAAAGCCTATATTCTTCTGTCGCTTGCTTTTATAGCGGCACTTGCAGTGGGTTCTTTCGCCATCCACAAATTCCATCCCGCCATTTTTCTTATCTATCTTGTCATGAGCATTGTGGCCATTGTCGTTTATGCAATGGATAAACACAAGGCGGCCAACGGCAAATGGCGCATACCGGAAGCAACGCTCCATCTTCTCGAACTGCTCTGTGGTTGGCCGGGAGCGATGATTGCGCAAGTGATCATCCGCCACAAGAATGCCAAAGTGCCGTTCCAACTGGTCTTTTGGGCCATGCTTATCATCAATACCGCCATTTTAGCTTTCTTCCTTTTCAGATAATCTTCATCCTTTTACCATTCTGTTTTTAATAAATAGTTAACTTATTATGAAAGTAAAATATTCCGCTCTATGCATGTTTCAGACAATCGTCTGGGCATGCCTATTGTCCATGTCATCCTTTTCATTTTCAGCCCCATCACACAACATGCTCATGCAAAACACTTTCCCGAATTATCCGAACCGCTCGGTCCTTTGTCTAGACGGCCTCTGGGATTTCTCCTTCATGGAAAAATGCCGTGATCCATTGAAGCAAGATTTATCAAAAGTCACTTATACGGATAGACTTGCGGTTCCTGGTGTTTTCGACGCAATGCCGCAGTACGCCGGGCAACGCGGCACCGCCTTCTACCGCACATTTGTTACGGCTCCAGCCAATGCACGCATGTTGTTGAAATGCGGCGGCCTCGGCATGTGGGGAGCCTTCTTCTGGGATGGACAAGTCATTGGGCTGCAAGATCTTCCCTACTCCGGGATGGAATTTGAATTCAATTCTGGCGACGGCAATCGTCACGAACTCGTCGCCGTCATCGACAACCGTTTCGACTTCAAACGCCAGCCGCTTCTTTCACAAAACTACGACTACTACTGCTTTGGCGGCATTTTCCGTTCCATCGAACTCCATCAACTGCCGCCGCTCGCCATTGATCGTGCACAAATCAAAACGGTTTCGCTGGAAGGCGAAATACAAGTCGCCTTCAAACTAACAGGCGAACTCCCTAAGCAGACGGAAGTTACGTATCAAATCGACGATGGCGATGCCATCAAAAAGACATGCCATGTCACGAAAGATGTCGTGACATTCAACGCCACGGTGTCCAATCCGGCCATTTGGTCCACGACATCCCCCGCCCTTCACACCATCGCCATAACCATTGGAAATGATACGGTTGTGGAACGATTCGGCTTGCGCACAATCAAAGCGGAAAAAGGGCAGATACTCCTTAACGGCGAACCGATAAAACTTCGCGGCTATTGTCGCCATGAGTCCCATCCGGAATTTGGCCCCGCCCTGCCGTTGCAAATCATTCTTGAAGACCTGCAGTTGCTCAAAAAGACAGGCTGCAATTTCGTCCGTGGTTCCCATTATCCTCAGGATCAACGGTTTCTGAATCTCTGCGATGAAAACGGCATCTTGGTCTGGGAAGAAACCGTCGGTTGGGGCGACCGCGAAAACCATCTGCTGAATCCCGCTTTCCGAGAAGCGCAGCTTCGTCAACTGCCATGGATGGTCAAAAACAGCTTCAACCACCCATGTGTCATCCTCTGGGGCTTCCTCAACGAAGGAGATTCCAGCCTGAAAG